>Ga0184625_10001209_pt1 | contig 10609 bp, 10 predicted proteins | sample PLM3_30_b1_FD_133151 | JGI IMG/M metagenome (GOLD analysis project Ga0184625, IMG submission 133151) | Groundwater sediment microbial communities from an aquifer in East River, Colorado, USA - PLM3_30_b1 | ecosystem: Environmental > Terrestrial > Soil > Riparian zone | place: USA: East River... | reverse complement strand
CTCGACCGCTGGGTGCCCTTCCAGCCGGGCGGCGAGCTCGCGGGCGCTCGCGGTAATGCGCTCCATCCGGATGCGCAGCGTCTTCAAGCTGCGAAGTAGGAGCCAGGCCGGGTCCGGAGCGGCCACGATGCCGCTGCGCGTGCGGAACTCCTTCAGGCGCTCGTAGTCGTCCTCCGATTTGGCCACTACCGCTCCGAGCAGCACGTCGTGATGCCCGCCGAGGAACTTCGTCGCGCTGTGGAGGACGAAGTCGGCGCCACGCTCGAGGGGGCGGAGATACACCGGCGTCGCCGCCGTCGCGTCGCAGACAAGCGGTGCCGGGTGAGCGGCGGCGGACTCGAAGTCCGGCATCGTCAGCAGCGGGTTCGACGGAGCCTCGACCCAGACGAGATCCACGGCGTCCGGCGGCGCGCCGGTCTGGTCGAACTCCACGACCTGGAGCCCCCAGCGCTCCAGCACCCGCATCAGCACCCCGGTGCCGTAGTAGGCGCCTTCCGCAAGGGCGATCGTCTTTCCGGGCTCGAGCAGGGTGAGGACGAGTGCCGTCGTCGCGCCTGAACCGGACGGGAAGAGCAGCGCATGCCCGTCCTCGAGCTCCCCGAGCGCAGCCTCGGCCTCGACGCCCGCCGGGTGCCCGTACCGCTGGTAGTAGAACTCCCCCGGCTCGCCGTGGTCGTAGGGCCAGATCGTGGAGCGGTCGAGCGGAGCGGGGCTCACGCTCGGCGACTGTACTAGTGTCAGGCGCCATGGCGACGACCGACGACTCGACCCAGAAGAAGCTCGACGAGCTCAACCGCCTTCGCGAGGAGGCGCTCCACCCGGCCAGCGAGCAGGCTGTCGAGCGCCAGCGCTCTCAGGGGAAGCTGCTCGCGCACGAGCGGCTCGAGAAGCTGCTCGACCCCGGCTCATTCGTCGAGCTCGACCGCTTCGTCCGCCACCGGAACCCGTACTTCGGGATGATGGAGCGACGGCCCTACGGCGACGCGGTCGTCACCGGCTACGGGACGATCTTCGGCCGCAAGGTCTTCGTCTTCTCGCAGGACTTCACGATCTTCGGGGGCAGCCTCTCCGAGTCGTTCGCCGAGAAGATCTGCAAGGTCATGGACATGGCCGCGAAGTTCGGCTGCCCGGTGATCGGGATCAACGACTCGGGCGGCGCGCGGATCCAGGAAGGGGTCGTCTCGCTTGCGGGCTACGCGGAGATCTTCTGGCGGAACGTCCAGTCGTCGGGCGTGATCCCGCAGATCAGCCTCGTCATGGGCCCGTCCGCCGGCGGCGCCGTCTATTCCCCAGCGATGACGGACTTCGTGCTCATGGTCGAGGGCAGCTCGTACATGTTCATCACGGGCCCCGACGTAGTGAAGACGGTGACCGGGGAGGAGGTGACCTTCGAGGACCTGGGCGGGGCGGTCACGCACGCGTCGAAGTCCGGCGTCGCGCACTTCATTGCGTCCGACGAGGAGACCTGTCTGGAGGACGCCCGCTACCTGCTCTCCTTCCTGCCGCAGAACAACCTCGATCCGGCGCCGTACTTTCCGCCTACGGATCCACCGGATCGGGAGGACACTGAGCTCGACACGCTCGTCCCGGACGAGCCGACGAAGCCCTACGACGTCAAGGACGTGATCCGACGGGTCGTGGACGACGCCGACTTCCTCGAGGTGCACGAGCGATTCGCCGAGAACATCGTCTGCGGCTTCGCCCGGCTCGGCGGGCATTCCGTCGGGATCGTGGGGAACCAGCCGCACGCGTTGGCCGGCGTGCTCGACATCGACTCGTCGGTGAAGGCGGCCCGGTTCGTGCGCACCTGCGACGCCTTCAATATTCCACTCGTTACCTTCGTCGACGTGCCCGGCTTTCTCCCCGGGACGGACCAGGAGTGGCGCGGGATCATCCGGCACGGCGCAAAGCTGCTCTACGCCTACTGCGAGGCGACCGTGCCCAAGCTGGCCGTGATCACACGCAAGGCCTACGGCGGGGCGTACGACGTGATGAGCTCGAAGCACATCCGGGCAGACTTCAATTTCGCCTGGCCCACGGCGGAGGTTGCGGTCATGGGGCCCGAGGGCGCCGTCAACATCGTCTTCCGCAAGGAGCTCGAGGAGGCAGAGGATCCAGATGCGCGACGGCAGGAGCTGATCGCCGAGTACCGCGAGCAGTTCGCGAATCCCTACGTCGCCGCCGAGCGCGGCTACGTCGACGACATCATCGAGCCGAGACGGACACGGCCGGTGCTGATCGACGCGCTGCAGACGTCACTGCCGAAGCGCGAGCCTCGCCCGCGCCGCAAACACGGGAACATTCCGTTGTAGGGGGTTAGCGCGCCGCTGCGACGGTCGCAGGCCCGTAGCCGAGCTCGCGCGCGAAGACGCTGACGATCTCCGGGTCGAACTGCGTTCCGGCGCAGCGCTCGAGTTCCGCGACGGCTTCCTGCGGCGTCAGCCGGCCGCGATAGGCACGGTCAGAGGTCATCGCGTCGTAGGCGTCCGCGACGAAGATGATGCGCGCCCCGAGCGGGATCTCCTCGCCGGCAAGCCCGTTCGGGTAGCCGGTTCCGTCCCAGCGCTCGTGGTGGTGGAGGACCCAGTCCGCGACCGGATCCACTTCGAGGCTCTCGAGCATCCGGTAGCCGATCTGCGAATGACGCTCGACCACGAGCCGCTCGGGCGGCGTCAGCGGGCCGGGCTTGCGCAGGATCTCCTCCGGGATCGCGAGCTTCCCGAGGTCATGCAGGCTGCCGGCTAGTCGGGTCAGCTCGATCTGCTCGGCGTCGAGCCCGAGGCGTGCGGCGATCCAGGCGCCGAGCTCCGCGACCCGCGTCGAGTGGCTGCCCGTGTACGTGTCCCGTGCGTCGACAGCCTTGGCCAGGCTCGCGGCGGCGCGGAAACGGGCAGCGCGGTCGGGCCCGTGGGCGAGGCGGCGCAGCTCGGCGAGCTCCAGCACGTCTGGCCGATACACGTGAACGCGGTTCTTGCCGTGCTCCTTCGCCCAGTAGAGGGCACTGTCGGCGAGCCGGATCAGCTCGTCACGGTCGAAGGCCTGGAGCGGGAAGGTGGAGACGCCGGCGCTCGCCGTCACCGATCCGACGTCCAGGAGCTCGAGCGCGGCGATGCGCTCGATGACCGTCTGGGCGACGGGGAGCGCCTCCGTCGCGCTCCGGGCGGGCAGCAGGAGCGCGAACTCGTCGCCGCCGAGCCGGAATGCCTCGCCGTTCTGGCGGAGGCGTGCGCCGACCTGCGCGAGGACGTTGTCCCCGACGGGATGGCCGAACAGGTCGTTGATGCGCTTGAAATCGTCGATGTCGATCAGGCAGAGCGTGAACGGGATGTCGCGGCCGAGTGCCTTCGTGAGCTCACGCTGCAGGCGCTCCTGGAACGATCGATGGTTGCCGAGGCCGGTCAGAGGATCCGTGAGGGCGAGCCGCATCGCACGCAGCGCCTGGTGGGCCGAGCGCTGGTAGAGCGAGATCGCGAGCAGCGGGCCTACGAGAGCGGCCGAGAGGAGCGGCGAGCGCTGCCAAAGCACGACGAGCATCAAGGCTGCGGAGGCCATCAATCCAAACGGCACGATCGTCGCCCGCGACGAGGAGCCCACGAGCGCTCCGAAGGGGCGGCGCGCCGACCGCGCGACGGCGCTCGACACGAGCACCAGGTTGACCGCGTACTGTGCCGCGGCCGACACACCCACCTGTGCGACGAGGTTTGGCGTCCCTGAGCCGTCGACGAGCGCGACGAGCCCGGCGGCGACGGCCGCCCCGATCGCGAAGACAGATGCGTTGTAGGCCACACGCTCGAGCGGTCGGTGCTCGATGAGCTGCATCGTCGCCGGGGCCGCGAAGGCGATCAGGATGCCTGCGTCCCACCCGAAAAGGACGATCCCGCTCGTCCCGAAGACGAACGACAGCGTGACTCCGCCGCTCTCCGCGCCCTCGATGGGGACGGGGTAGCGGCTTGCCGCGATCGAAGCGGCGAGGAACGCGAGCGTTCCGGCGAGCTCGCTGAGGCTAGGCGGTGTGGTAGCGACGGAGACTGCGGCTGCGGCGGCGATGAAGAGTCCGACGGCGCAAACCGGAGCGACGAGGAGCAACAGTCGCGGCGGCAGGCGTTTCATGTCGGTTTCGCGTTACCAGTTCCAGTTGTAGGTGAAGAGATCGCCGAGCCGATCCCAAAACGGGAGGAACGCGATCATCAGTGTCAGGATTCGGGCTTGCCACTCCAGCATCTTTCCCTCCTTTTCCTGGAGAACCTCGCGGATTCTCGAGGTTTGCAGGGGCGATGCCATCACCCGTTTGGGGGAAACGCTGGGGCTACGCAAGGCCGGCCTCCGCGAGCGGCCGCCGGGCCCAGACGAAGCGCTCGACGTACCAGCCCACGACCGGGGCGAGCGCGACGCCGTAGCGGGAGGAGTTGATCATCCAGCCGTTTCCGAGGTAGATGCCGGCGTGGTCGACTGCAGCCGCCGCCGCGCGCCGCCCACCCTTGGCGAAGAACATGACGTCGCCCGGCTCGACGTCCGCGAACGCGATCCGCCGGGCCCGGGGGACCTCGCCCGCCATCTGCGCGGCGGTTCGCCCGCGAATCGTGCCGGCGAGCGCGTCGCCGCCCGCGTAGCGCTGGAGCTTGTAGACCCGCCACACGTAGCCGGAGCAATCGAAGCCACCTCGGGAGGTGACCCCGAAGAGCGTCTGCGCGCTCGAGCTCGTGCCGCCCCAGACGTACGGGAAGCCGATCAGGCTGACCGCGGTCTGCAGGATCTTCCGCTGCCACGGTGTGTACCGCGGAAGCTCGAACGCCACCGCCAGGTCATCGATCCGCGCGGTGTCGCCGAGGCCTAAGCGCAGGATCTGCGCCGCCGAAAATGCCGCCTCCGCACGGGTTGCGGTGTCGCTGGGAAGGAGCTCGAGCGCGTCGTTTCGAGCCTCGTGGTTCGTGCGCAGGCCGAGCAGTCGGGCGACGACCTCGCTGCCGAAACGGGCCGGCGGTCGGACACCGGCCGCCCGCATGCCGGAGGCGAAGATCCGCGCGTCGTCGCTCAGGTCGAGCGCGCGGACGAGCGACTGGTCGAGACTCGCGACGGAGACCGGGCCTGGGTTGCCGGTTGCGGCCGGAAGCGTCTCGGTGAGACCGGCGACGAGATCGTCGAGCGCTCCTCGGGTGAGTGGCGCGTCCGGGCGGAACGTTGTCGGATCTCCGCCCATGAGGCCCCGAGAGGTGACGAGACGGATCTCAGCCTGCGCCCAGGATCGCTTCGCGGCGGCGAGCACGATCGTCGGCGCGCCGAGCGCCAGGCACGCGCACACGATGGCCGCGGCGGAGCGTCTCACTCCCCGAGCATCGGCCGGTCAGCCTCTGGCCTTTAGTCTCCGGACCGTGAGCTGGGAAGTCCGTCCGGAGCCGGGGGATGCGCAGGAAGGTGCCGCGCTGCTGGCAGCGGCCGAGCGGTCCTTCGTGGAGGAGCAGGCGAGCGACTGGTGGCGCTCCAGCCTCGACGACCTAGGCGACGGGCCGGCTGCGAAGGAGCCTTGGGCCCAGGCGGGCGTCGTCGAGCCCTGAGTCTCACGTGGGCGGACTGTGACCACGTTCTCCAAAGTACTCGTCGCGAATCGCGGCGAGATTGCGATTCGCATCTTCCGGACCCTACGTGAGCTTGGAATCGTTCCCGTCGCCGTCTACTCGGAGGCCGACCGCGGCTCGCTGCACGTGGAGTTCGCCGACGAGGCGTACCTGCTGGGACCCGGCCCTGCGAGCGAGAGCTACCTCGCCCAGGAGCGCGTTATCGACGCCGCGCGCCGCGCCGGGGCGGAGGCGATCCATCCCGGGTACGGGTTCCTGGCCGAGAACGCGGCGTTTGCGCGGGCCGTCGAGGAGTCGGGCCTCGTCTGGATCGGCCCGCCGCCGGAGGCGATCGAGGTGATGGGCTCCAAGGTGGCGGCCCGCGAGCGAATGCAGGCCGCCGGAGTCCCGATCATCCCTGGGACGACCGAGCCGGTCTCGAGCGCCGAGGAGGTCCGCGCCGTCGGCGACGAGCTCGGATGGCCGGTGGCGATCAAGGCCTCCGCGGGCGGCGGCGGCAAAGGCCTGAAGATCGTCCACTCGGCGGACGAGGTCGACCGCGCCTTCGAGTCGGCCCAGCGTGAGGGCGAGGCGTACTTCTCGGACCCGGCCGTCTACGTCGAGCGGTATCTGGAGGACCCGCGCCACGTCGAGGTGCAGGTCCTCGCCGACGCCCACGGCAACGTCATTCACCTGGGGGAGCGCGATTGCACGATCCAGCGCCGGCACCAGAAGCTCGTCGAGGAGACGCCGTCCCCGGCTGTGTCCGAGGAGCTCCGCGAGCGCATCGGGAAGACCGCCGTCGACGCCGCCAGCGCGGTGGGATACCGCTCGGCCGGCACGATCGAGGGGCTTCTCTCGAGGGAGGGCGAGTACTTCTTCCTCGAGATGAACACCCGCATCCAGGTGGAGCACACGATCACCGAGCTCGTGACGGGCCTCGATCTCGTTCGCGAGCAGGTGCTGATCGCGGCTGGGGAGCCGCTATGGCTGCGCCAGGAGGACGTTCGGCTCGACGGCCATGCGATCGAGTGCCGCATCAACGCCGAGGATCCGTCCAACGGCTTCCTGCCTGCTCCCGGGAGGATCACGGGCTACCGGGAACCGGGAGGGCCAGGCGTGCGGGTGGACTCCGGGGTCGACGCGGGCCGGGAGGTTGTGGCCCTGTACGACCCGCTGATCTCGAAGGTGTGCGTGCACGGCGTCGATCGGGAGCACGCGAGAACCAGAATGCTCCGCGCGCTCGGCGAATACCGAATCGAGGGCATCACGACCCTGCTCGGCTTTCACCGAGCCCTGCTCGAGCATCCGTGCTTCGTGGCCGGAGAGACGTGTCACGGCGTGGCCGAGTCGGAAGAGCTTGCGGAGCATGCGGCCGAGTTGTCCCATGAGACAACAAGCCTAGCGACGGCGCCGGACGGCGGCGGTTTGCTGCAAGAACAACGCGTCCTAGCCGAGCTCGACGGGCGGCGCTACGAGGTCAAGCTGCTCGTTCCAGAGCCGCCGCATGCCGAGCTCGCACGGCGCCGACGCAGCCGGGACGCCGGCGGCGCCCATCGCGTCGGCGGAAAGGACGCGGTCATCAGCCCCATGCAGGGCACGGTGCTCGCGGTCGAGGTAGCCGAAGGCGACGAAGTTGAGCCCGGGCAAGTTCTCTGCGTCGTCGAGGCGATGAAGATGGAGAACGAGATCAAGGCGCACCGCGCCGGGAGGGTGTCGGAGTTGTCCGTCCAGGCCGGCCATCCTGTCAAGACGGGCCAGGTCATCTGCGTGGTCGCCGCCGAGTGACGACGGCCAGGCCTTTCTGCTCCGACATCTCGCGCGAGAACGACGAGCCGCTCGGGGCGACGGCGAGCCGGGTCGACCACTGGCTGCTCGTCGAGTACCGCGGGCTCTGGAGTCACGACGCGCTGGCCGGGAGCGGCCTATCGGATCAGGTCAAGGCCCGCCTCCACGAGCTCAGGGCCCAGCGGCCCAGGACGAGGGTGCTGTTGATCCGCCGTCCGGACCGGCGACGCCATCCCACGCTCGCCGCCTATGTCGCCGACTCCGTCTTCGGCGAGGAACGCCTTGGGCGGCTGGAGCTCGACCACCACGAGGACCTGCGCCGGCTCGATCCCTGGGCGTCGGGGACCCCGGTCACCGAGCCGCTCTTCCTCGCCTGCACCCACGGAAAGCACGATCCCTGCTGCGCGCGCCACGGTCGCCCGCTGTTCGAGGCCCTCCAGGAGCAGCTCGACGAGGAATCGGCCTGGCAGTCGACGCACGTCGGCGGCGACCGGTTCGCCGGAAATCTGATCTGCCTGCCGCACGGGGTCTACTACGGCCGCGTGGAGCGGGACGACGTCCCGATGCTCGTTGACGACTACCTCGCCGGCCGGATCTCGCTCGCCCACTACCGCGGCCGCGCCTGCTGGTCCTTCGCAGTCCAGGCGGCGGAGCGCCGGATTCGCGCGGACGAAGGCCTGACGGGGCTGGACGATCTCCAGCTCGCCCGGGCCGAGAAGCTCGGCGCCGAGCGTTGGGCGGTCACCTTCGAGACCCCGGTCGGCCCGCGGGAGCTCGAAGTCGCCGTCGAGCTCGGCGACCTGACACAGCTGACCTGTAAGTCAGAGACCGCGAAGCGGCCGCTCCGCTACGTGGCTACGCCTCGTTGATCCTGAGGAAGCCCTCGCGCACGAGCCTGCGCGCGAGCACCAACCGGCCCGCGTCGTCAAGCGAACCCGGGAGCTCTGAGAGCGAGAAGGGCGACTCGGCCTCCGCAATCGCAGCGACCTCGTCGCGGGCGTGCGCCGGAAACGTCAGCTTGCGCCCTTCGAAGACGAGGGACACGGAGCCGTCCTCCTCGACCAGCTCCGCGAGCACGGTCGGACGGCGCTCGAGCTCGGTCTCAGGCTCCAGGCTGTCGAGAGCCCGCAGCTGGGCGAGCTGCCCGTCGCGGATCGGCCGCCGTTTCTGCACGAGCTGCTGACGGGCACGCCGCTCGACCGCTTCCGGCTGAAGGCGCTCGCGAAGGGTCTCGAGCAGATCGTCGCTGCCGTCGCGGGATTGCCACGATCGCCTGAACTCGACGTCGTCGCCGCAGTCCTCGAGCGCGGCGCGAACGGCGTCGAGCCACGTGACGACGTTGACGCCGACCGTCAGGTGCAGCGAGTCGGTGTCCGAGGTCAGTGCCTCGTGGAGCCAGCCGCGAGGCAGGTACAGCATGTCGCCGGGGTTGAGGACGCGATCCTCGACCGGCTCCCCGGGCTCACCGAGCTCGCGGGAGTAGAGCTGGTTCTTGAGCGGGAGCTCGAGCACAGGCTCGTAGACGAGCCACCGCTTGCGCCCGGATACCTGGAGCACGAAGACGTCGTGCGTGTCGTGATGGACGGGGAGCCCCTGGGCCGAACGCGGCGTGTAGTAGGCGTTTGCCTGCGCCGGATGCCCGAGAGTCTCCTCGAGCGAGCGGCAGAACGCCGCGATCTCGGGCTTCGTGAGATGGAGGCCCTGGAGGACGATGGTCGCGCCGCGTTCCCATTCGCCGAGCACGCGCTCGACGACGGCCGTCCCCGAAAACGGCGCCGGACGCCAGCGGATGTCCTCCGTGTAGTCGCGGAAGCGCAGCTGTTCTCCCGCCTTGACCAGGCGGAAGCCCGGGTAGCGCAGGCCGCCGGAACAGACGAGCTGCTCCACCTCGGCCTCCGAGAGGAGGTCGTCGTAGCGGCCGGGCTCGTCCCGCTCGACCGCAAGCGGCCTGCGCTCCCAGTAGTCCTCGAGGAACTCAGCGGCGCCGAACGGTTCGACGCAGCGTGTGAGCGCCCTAGGAGGGGTCCGTGTCGTCGGAGTCAGCGTCAGTGTCGTCCGCGTCGGTGTCCGTGCTGTCCGTGTCATCCATGTCCGCGTCGGCCGTTTCTTCGCGGATTTCCTGCGCGACGTCGGTGCGAATGTCCTCGTCGCTGAGCGTGGTGCGGTCTTCGCTCATCTCGACTCCTTCGCTCGGGGATATCGACGCGAGTGTAGTGGCGATCTAGCCCGCGCACGCCGAGAGGGTTACCTGAGGCGCACCCAGTGGTCCGTGACCCAGAAGAACTCTGCTGCCTCGCTGCGAAAACGCTCGCCGGCCGACGAGTACGGCCCGAAGAGCACGCGCACGACGCTCCCCTGACGCAACACCTCGCTCCCCGAGATCGTCCCGCTCCAGACGGCTCCAGGGCCCAGCACCGGCGGCGGCGGCGGCCGCAGGCGGTCCGGCTTCATCGCCGGCGGGGTGTGCTCGAGGTCGCCGGTGAGCCGGCGCACCTCGGCCATCGTCGCCGTGTCGAGCAGCACGAGGCCGACGCTTCCCTCCTGGATCCTGAAGGGCGTGTCCGAACCGTTGGTCGCCGAGACTTTCGCGCTCCAGCCGTCGTCGCCGACTCGCAGCCAATCGACGCGGAACGTGAACATGTCGGTCTTGTCGCGCTCGACCCAACCGAGGTCGAACGTTCGCGGCTGAGCGGGCGGCGCCAGCTCGGGCCCGGGAGGCCCGCAGCCGGCGACCAGGAACGCAACCAGGGCGAGAAGCGCTGGATAGACTCGCCAGCCGGTCATGGATCTCTACGAGTACCAGGGCAAGGAGCTTTTTCGCCGGTACGGCATTCCCGTCTCCGACGGACGCCTGGCGACCTCGCCCGAAGAGGCGAGAACCGCTGCCCAGGAGCTCGGAGGACAGGTTGTCGTGAAGGCCCAGGTGCTGACCGGCGGGCGCGGGAAGGCCGGCGGGATCAAGCTCGCCGACACGCCCGACGAGGCCGAGGAGCACGCGCGAAACATCCTCGGGATGGACATCAATGGACATGTCGTGCGCAAGCTCTGGGTCGAGTCGGCCTCGGACATTGCCCGGGAGTACTACCTGTCTTTGACCTTCGACCGGGGCGAGAAGCGCGCGCTCTTCATGTTCACGAAGGAGGGCGGAATTGACATCGAGGAGGTCGCCGCCGAGCGGCCCGACGCTCTGGCCCGCCTGGACGTGAACCCGCTCGAGGGCTTTCAGCCCTACCAGGCTCGCCGCTTGATTTATGGCGCGGGCATCGAGG
>Ga0184625_10001208_pt1 | contig 10609 bp, 9 predicted proteins | sample PLM3_30_b1_FD_133151 | JGI IMG/M metagenome (GOLD analysis project Ga0184625, IMG submission 133151) | Groundwater sediment microbial communities from an aquifer in East River, Colorado, USA - PLM3_30_b1 | ecosystem: Environmental > Terrestrial > Soil > Riparian zone | place: USA: East River... | reverse complement strand
CGGCGTGCCGCGTCGGCGGCTCGTTCAGGCGGTGGATCGGCATAATCGGAAACAGCTGCTTGATCGCCCAGCTGTCGGGCACCGACTGGAACAGCGAGAAGTTGCAGAAATAGGTATCCGACAACGACTCGTCGAGGTGCTGCAGATCCTCGGGCACCTCGTCCATGGTCTTGACCAGTTTCTGCAGCTTCATGCAAATCGCCCAGTACAGGCTCTCGGCCTGCGATCGCTGGATGAGCGGCAGATAGCCGGTCGAAAACATGTTGATCGCCATGTCGAGCGCCTGCTGCGCGTCGTGGTAGCTTTCGAGGGCGTTCCGCACGTTGAGACTGGTGTACGTCTCGATGAGATCGACGAGCGGCCGTTCCATTTCGGGTGTTGCCGCGGCAGGCACTTCGTCGGTGCCGAAGCCGGACGCGCCCAGGACGTTGAAGACCAGAAGGCTGTGATGCGCCACGATGGCGCGCCCGCTTTCCGAGATGATCGTCGGGTGCGCGACCTTCGCCTCGTCGCACACCGTCTGCAGGTGATAGACGACGTCGTTGGCATATTCCTGCAGCGTGTAGTTGACGCTCGACTCGAAGTTGGTCTGCGAGCCGTCGTAGTCGACCCCGAGGCCGCCGCCGACGTCCATGAATTTGAGGCCAGCGCCGGCCTGCACCAGCTCCACATACACCCGTGCAGCCTCGTTGAGCGCCCCTTTGACGATGCGGATGTTGGGGATCTGGCTGCCCAGGTGGAAATGGAGCAGTTGGAGGCAGTCTTCCATGCCGCGCGTCTTCAATTCGTTGAGCCCCTGAAGAATCTCCGCGACCGTCAAGCCGAACTTCGATCGATATCCCCCAGAGGACTGCCAGCGCCCGCCGCCGCGAGCCGCGAGCTTGACGCGCATGCCGATCTTCGGCCGGACGCCGATACGCTCAGCGTGCTCGAGAATCAAATCGAGCTCGGTGTATTTCTCGACCACCGGGATGATGTTCCGCCCGATTTTCTGCGCCAGCATCGCCAGCTCGATGAACTCGGCGTCCTTGAACCCATTACAAATAATCGGCGTGTCGTTGTCGGCGATCGCCGTCACCGCGATCAATTCAGGTTTCGAGCCTGCTTCCAGCCCGAACTTGAACGGCTTGCCGAAGTTGAAGACCTCTTCGACGACCTGCCGCTGCTGGTTCACTTTGATCGGGTATACGCAGACGTAATTGCCGTTGTATTCGTGCTGCGTGATGGCGGCCTTGAAGGCCTCGTGGATGTCCTGCAGGCGATGCCGCAGGATATCGCGGAACCGCACGAGCGTCGGCAGGCTGATGCCCCGCAGCTGCAGGTGATCGATCAGCTGTTTCAGATCGATCGACCGATCGGGCTCTTTCGTCGGATGGATTTTGACGTGTCCGTTTTCGCCGATCGAAAAATACCCTTGCCCCCAGCGGGCGATCTCATACATTTCGGTGGCGTCGACCGTGGTCCAGGCATCACCGACATCGTGAGCCGATCGTCGGGTCATCGGTTGATTCATGTCGCTACACATGATACGCGACTTTGCTGTTGTAAGATGCCCGCGTTGATGGAATCTGGCGCTTCATTTCTCAGCCGTCTTCCGTTGTTCGCCGAGATGTCTGCCGAGACGCTCGCGCGCCTCGAGCATCGGATGCGCCGGCGCGAGTTCGCGCCTCGCGCCGTCATCGTCCGCGAGGGCAGCAGCGACGATTCGGCGTTCCTCGTGCTCTCGGGGCGTGTGGCGGTGCGGCGCAAAGACCTCGATTCGGGCATCGAGTTCCTGCTTGCGGAGCTCGGAGAAGGGGAGATGTTCGGCGAGATGGCGCTGTTGACGCGAAAGCCGCGGGCCGCGTCGGTCGTGGCCCTCGAAGCGACGACGTGCGGAATCATTGAGCAATCCGACTTCGACCAGCTGCTCGCCGAGCATCCGACAGCCGTTCGGACGATGATGGCGGCCCTGGCCGGCCGGCTGGAAGCGGCGAATCGTCATGCCGGCATCGACTTCGTCAACCTGTCGAAGGTCAAAATCGACCCCCGCGTGCTGCGCCTGCTGCCGCAGGCGCTGATCAACGAGCACAAGGTCGTCCCCGTCTCCTTTGCCAACAACCGCCTCACGCTGGCGATGACCAACCCGTCGAACGTCGTGGCGTTCGACGACCTACGGCGAGTCATCAAAGGTGTGCTGATCGAGCCTGCGGTGGTTACGGAAGACGATTTCAAGCGGTTCATGTCCTCCTACGCCCAGCTGATTGCCGGGGAGGAGGCCGCCTCCGAGGCTCAACGGCAGCCGGCCGCGCGCCCTTCCGGGGCGCCAACGGCTGCCAGCCAGGCCGCCGCGCCATCGGTCGATCTGCTCGAGTCCGATCTCATCCGCGAGCTACAGCTCGCTGCCGACACCGAAGACCAGAAAGCCGATACCAAGCAGGACTTGATGAGCGCTTCCGAAGATGCGCCGATCATCAAGCTGGCAAACTCGATTCTGGGGCTGGCTATCAAGCAGGGCGCCAGCGACATCCATATCGAGCCAATGGAAGCCGACGTGACCGTCCGGTTTCGTATCGACGGCGTCCTTCAGGTGGTTCAGAAACTGCCCAAACGCGTGCAGCTGGGGTTGATTTCGCGGTTCAAGATTCTGAGCCGCCTCGATATCGCCGAGAAGCGGCTCCCTCAGGACGGCCGCATCAGCGTCAGCATGGACGCGAAGCCGATTGATTTTCGCGTGTCGACCGTGCCCGGCAAGTGGGGCGAGAAGGTCTGCATGCGCATTCTCGACCGGTCGAACACCACGCTCGGCCTCGACAAGCTCATCAATCACGCCGATATCCTGAAATTAGTGCGGGAGATGATCGAGCAGCCCTACGGCATCATCTACGTCACGGGCCCGACGGGGTCCGGCAAGACGACCACGCTGTACTCGGCTCTGGCCGTCGAGGCGGCGCTCACCGGCCATCTGGTCTTCACCACGCTGCACACCAACAGCGCCGCGGTCGCCTTTACGCGGCTTCACGAGATGGACGTCGAGCCTTTCCTGGTGTCTTCCTCGACGGTCGGCGTCATCGCGCAACGGCTTGCCCGCCGTCTGTGCCAGCAGTGCAAGGAGCCGGTTGCCGTGGACACCAACGTGGCGCGATTCTGGGGCCTGGCGGAGGGCGCGACGATCTTTCGAGGCAAAGGGTGCGCGGCGTGCGGCGGCAAAGGCGTCCGCGGACGGGTCGGCGTCTACGAAGTGATGAAAGTCACGCCGCGCCTCCGCGCGATGATCGGCTCGGCGGCGCGTTCCGAAGAGATCCACGCCGCGGCCGTGGAAGAAGGCATGATCGACCTGAAGCGCTATTCGGCGTGGCTGCTCACAGAAGGGCTGACCAGCGTGGAGGAAGTCACCAGCGTCGTGAGCGTCGACATCTGATGCGCGTTGCCATCGTCGGCGGCCCCGGCATCGGCAAGAGCACGTTGATTCGCCAGCTCGGCGATCTCTATCACAACGGCACGTATGGCGAGGGCGAAGAGGGCGTCTGGGCCACGCGGATGCTCGAAGACATCGCTGCCGGCCGCAACGCCGCCGGCGTTACGGAGTATTTCGCGCGCATTTACGACGCCAACTACCGCGACGCGGCCGAGCACGACCGGCCCGATCGCGTCATCTTCTTCGAAGGCGCCCGCATCACCCTCGAGGCGCACATGGCCGAATATCCCCGCGCGGATCATCCCGCGCTGCACGAGGTGCTCTCGATTGGCGACTGGTGGAACCCGGAGCGGGTGATCGTGCTGACCTCGAGCGTCGACACCATCGAAAAGCACATCAAGATGCGAAACCGGCCGCACGAGACGGCCGAGAACATGGTCCGGCGGTTTCGTCTCATCGACGCCGAATTCCGCCGGCTGGCGCCGGGCTACCCGAACACGGTCGTGATCAACCGCGACGGCATGGAGTTCCACACGCGCCGCGGCCTGTCCGAGGTCATTGCTGCTGCTGGGCTGCCGATGTTTCGCGAGATCCCTTACGCTTCCCGATGAAGCCATTCCACGGCGGTATCACGAGCGTGACGTTGCCTGATGCAAGCGCCTGGCACGCAAGGCGAATCACCGGCCGTGGATCATCCGACAGGATGTAGCCGAACTCTTTCATCCGCTTCTTCTCGTGCGCCTCGACAGGCGACAGATGCTCGTTGCCGCCAAGAATGCCGACCCAGCATGTGCCACACGATGCGGTGCGGCACTGCGCCGGGATAGGTCCCTCCACGGTGCCACGCAACTCACTCGAGTAATCGCGCTTGTCGTTGGCCGACGCCGTCGTCAAATGCTGCTGGTTGATTGCCGTGAATCGCGCGTCGCGCCGCCGCTCGTCGAAGGTCACCGTGTATTGGGCGCGAATGCCACGAAACATGCCCACAATGCCCTGACTGTCGTTCTTGTTGCGCGCGGCGACGATTTGCGCGGGTGTCCTGGCCAACGTCCCCTGTGGCGGCTGAACGGCGCCAGAGGCCGCGCGAAACGCCTGAAGCCCGACCTGTTGCAACGTCATGACGCCGACTGCACATATGCCGATGACCAATGAGTCATCGGCGTGGATCCCTTTCGCGATGTCGCGAATCACCGGCGCCAGCTCGAGACTCGAGGGCGCGGCCTTCGATTCCGCCCGCGCCACGATGGCTGACTTCACCTGCGGCCAGAAACGATGGCCATAAAGAAACCAGTGGCTCGAGTCGACCTGCTCGGACAGACGGAAGTTGCCCTCGAGCCTCAGCGTCAACGCCAGCTGAACGAGGTCGGCGGCCTCATTAATCGCGTCGGCGAGCTCCAGTGGAAAGAAATGAAACCAGATCTGCGTGGCCCGCCGATCGACGTCGTGAATGCCGGGTAGAAGCGCCTCGACCGTGCGCTGCCACGCCGCGGCATCGTGCTGTTTGAGAAAAGACTGAAACAAAGGTTAGGCTCCTGTTAAATGACGACGGTGAGATTTTACTCGTTTGTGTCTGTGGCTGCGTTGGCAGTTCTGGCAGCGTGCGCCGTCAGAACGATCCCGCCGACGACCGCCGGCGTCGTGGCGCCGCTTTTCTCATCGGCGCGGGAAGACGTCGCGCGCATGGAGCGCGACACGAACGAGGCGCGATTCGACGTCCTCACGTCCATGCTGGCAGAGCGGCATATCGCCTTCGTCGCCGAACCGTTTATGATCGAGCCGCACAAGGGAGAGCCGCGGACCGAAGGCCGAAATATCGTCGTCACCATCCCGGGAAGGAGTCCGGAAATCGTGATTGGCGCCCATTACGATGCGGCGCGACTTCCTGACGGCACGCTCAGCAAGGGCGCCGTCGACAACGCCGCCTCGGCAGTGATCCTGGTGCGGCTGGCCGAGACCTTGTCGAAGAGGCGATTGCCGGCGCAGACGAGGATCGTGTTCTTCGACATGGAGGAACTTGGTCTGCTCGGGTCGGCGGAGTACGTCCGCGCCCATCGCGATCGGTCGATGCGCGTGATGGTAAACCTCGACGTCAACGCATTCGGCGACGCCGTCATGATCGGGCCGCGGACCGCATCGAACGGCGTCGCGCTCGAGAGCGTCCTTGCCTCGTGTGGGCAGCTGGCAGCGACGTGTATCGAGTTTTCCCGCATGCCGCCCAGCGACGACATCAGCTTTCAGAAAGGCGGCGTCCCGGCGGTGTCGATTGCGACAGTGCCGGTCGTGCAGGCGCATCAGCTCTGGTTGCTGCTCAATGGCGGCAAAGAGTCCGGCCTGCAATCTGGATTTACACCTCGCGTGCTCGAGACGATTCATACGACGGCTGATACATCTGCCCTTGTCGATCGCGATGCAATGGCAAGGGCATATCGCATCACTGTGTCTCTGGTCGCTACGCTTGCCGCGCATTAGGACACTAGGTGGCTTAGTGGTCTGATTTGTGCATCCTCAAGCGAGGTGCTGACCCGCGTACTGTCGGATAGACAGGATGCACTCCTGCGGGAAGAACGGGGTTTGTTATTGCGCCTCCGTACAGCACTTGCGCGCATCGGCGCAGGCGGCGACCAGGAGTCAGCGCTCGACCAGTCGATCGCGCAGCTCGACGAGCTGTTTCTGCTGGTCGTCGTCGGCGAATTCAACGCGGGCAAAAGCGCCTTCATCAATGCGCTCGTCGGCCAATCTCTCCTGCAGGAAGGCGTCACGCCGACCACAGCCATTGTCACCATCCTCGAATATGGGAGCCACGCCGAACACGTCGTTCGCGAGGCCAATCAGCTGGTCGTCAAGGCGCCTGTGGATCTGCTAAAGGAAATCCGCATCGTCGACACTCCTGGCACCAACGCCATCATCCGCGAGCACGAAGTGATGACGGCGGACTTCATCCCCCGGTCCGATCTGGTCTTCTTCGTCACCTCCGCCGATCGTCCGTTCACCGAAACAGAGCGCGCCTTCATGAAACAGATTCGAGCGTGGGGCAAGAAGATCATCGTGGTCGTGAACAAGAGCGACATTCTCGAAGGCCCGACGCAGGTCGAAGAAATCCGGTCGTTCGTTGCCGACAATGCCCGCGCGCTGCTGGGGTTCGAGCCTGACATCTTTTTTGTGAGCGCAAAGCTTGCGCTTCGCGCCAAGCGTGGAGAGCCGTCGGTGTGGGCCGCGAGCGGTTTTGAGGCGCTCGAGCGCTATGTCACCGCGACGTTGAACACGTCGGGCCGCGCCCAGCTCAAGCTGTTGAACCCGATCGGCGTGGCGAGTGCCGTTGCGGAACGGCAACGCGCTTCGCTTCTCGATCGTCAGGCGCTGCTGAAGGACGACCTGGTGACGCTCGAGCAGGTCGAGAGCCAGTTGGTGCTCTACCAGCGCGACATGGAGCGCGATTTCGAGCTGCGGATGGCCGACGTCGAGAATGTGCTGCTCGAGATGGAGCGCCGCGGCAACCATTTCTTCGACGACACAATGCGGATCGGCCGTGTGATGGACCTGCTGAATCGCAGCCGTGTGCAGGAGGCGTTCGAGCGGCAGGTCGTCGCCGACGCCCCGCAGCAGATCGAACGGAAGGTCAGCGAGCTGATCGACTGGATGATCGACGCGGATCTGCGGCATTGGCAGGGGGTTACGGCCCATCTCGCCAAGCGGCGCCAGCAGTATGCCGGACAGCTGATTGATAATCCCGACACCGAGCGGTTTCACTTCGATCGGCGACGCATGATCGATTCGGTCGGCCGCGAAGCGCAGCGGGTAGTGGATGGTTACGATCGGCAGAAGGAAGCGAGCGAGCTGGCCGATGGCGCGCGCAATGCGGTGGCGACGGCGGCGGCCGTCGGCGCCGGCGCCGTCGGACTCGGAGCGATCGTCACCATCGCAGCGTCCACCGCGGCAGCCGACGTCACCGGCCTGGTGATGGCTTCGCTGATCGCCGCGGTCGGATTTTTCGTGATACCTGCGAAACGCAAGAAGGGCAAGGAGGAGATGCGGCAGAAGATCGCCGAGGTCCGCCAGCGGCTGGGCGAAGCGCTGCGCGCCCAGTTCAAGAAAGAGATCGTGCGCGCCTCGGAGCGTATCCGGGCGAGCGTGGCGCCCTACAGCCGCTTCGTGCGCGCTGAGGAAGAAAAACTCGGTTCGGCAGGCAAAGAGCTCTCAGCGATTGCATCGGATCTGATTTCGCTGCGCGGCCGCATCGAACACGCGGCGTAAATCGAGAGCGGGGCATAGCCCGTGCGCAACTCGTCGCAGTTTGGCGCACATGATTCCCGGCGGCCGCCTCGCCTTTTGGGCTATAGTTGACACTCCTACTTTTCGAGCCTGCTGCCGCCCCTCGCGACGCGAGTGCCAGGTCAGCCACAGCCTCTGGAAGTACCCACTGACCCATATCAGGAGAGGCTGTCTGATGATTAACCGGTCGCCACTGTCTAACGCGTTTGAATTCGTCGTGGTCGCGGCGTTGCGCACGCAGCAGCTTCAGCGAGGCTGCATCCAGCGCGTGCTCGGGGCGCACAAGTTCACCACCCTCGCGCAAATGGAAATCGTCGCGGGCAAGGTCGGCCGGCTCCCCGCTGTGGTGCCTCAGCCTCCCGTAGAGTAAGGACTCGAGACCGGGCGCGGCCTGTCGCGGATGAAATCGCGGCCGCGTCCGACCTCGGCCACGTTCTTCAGCGTGCCGACGACGGGCGTAAAGTCCAGCGCCGTATCGAGCGCACCGCCAAAAAACCCCTTCCGCCGCATCGTGCCTGCCACGGTCACCAGCGCGATGACCGCGCCGAGCCACGGCACCGCGCGCGTCAACTTGCGCGTCGCTCGACGAGTTGCAAACTGCTGGAACTGCCGGCTCATACCCATGTCGGGTTCTTCAGCAAGATTCTCGCCATCACCGTTTATTGCCGCGTCGGCTGAATCCTGACCGGAACGACGACAGGCGGCGACGCCGTGCGATCGATCCGGTAGCGGACGGTGACACGCCCTGACGGGCAACAGAGGGGATCGGCGCTGGTGTAGCGGGCGAAATCGGCCGCGATGGTCTCGTCTTCGGCGAGACGAATCCCGCCGCCGATGCTCCCGTCCGTTCTCGAGTCCATTTCGGAAGGGGAGAGTGTGCCCGCCCACTGACTGTTGACGAAGACGAAGACGTTGAACTGAGTCGGACGGCACATGCCGTCGGCGCCCGCGAGGCCGCCGACAACCTCGACATCACGCTGGACGATCTGTCGATCGAAGGTGTGGAAGGGAAGCCATCCAGCGTTGGCCAGGGCCCGCTCGCCCGGCGTCCCGGTCAACGACGGCATCGCGCATCGCTTCGAAATTTCGACAATCGTCTCGCCGTTTGGGATCGCGCGCGGCAGTGCCCGCCCGGATACGTTCCAGTTCAACAACGGGCGGTCGAGCCAGCTCGGCTCGGGCGTTTGTGCGAGCAGCAATCCGCCGAGGAGCAACAACACGGCTACTGTTGTCTGGACCATGGTCGGAGAGTAGCACCACGCACGGCCCGCCAGCTACCGCCCCTTGCCTACCGCCTATCGCCTATTTTAGGCAGCCAGAATCCCAGCACGCCGATGATTGGCAGATATGAGCAGACGAGATAGACCGTCGTGATGCTGGTGCGATCGGCCAGTTCGCCGAGTACCGCCGCGCCGATTCCGGCGATGCCGAACGCGAAGCCGAAGAAGAGTCCAGAGACGGTTCCCACGCGGCCTGGAACCAGCTCCTGCGCGTACACGATGATCGCCGAGAAGGCGGAGGCGAGGATCAGGCCGATGACGATCGAGAGCGCCCGGGTCCAGAACAGCCCGACATACGGAAGGGCGAGCGAAAACGGCAGCACCCCGAGGATCGACCACAGAATGACCCGTCTTCGACCGAACCGGTCGCCAATCGGTCCGCCGAAGATCGTTCCTGCCGCGACCGCGCCGAGAAACAGAAACAGGTGAATCTGGGCGCTGCGCACCGACAAGTTGAAACGGCTTATCAAATAGAACGTGTAATAACTGCCGAAGCTTGCGAGGTAGATGTATTTCGAGAATATCAATCCCAGCAGCAGCGCCAGCGCTGCGCGCGTCTGCCGCCGGGGCAGCGGCCCGGCGACCGCGGGCTGCGACGGAGAGGCCGGATTGAAAACGGCGGTCTGCTTATACCAATTTCCGACATTCCAGAGAAAGGCGATGCCCACCAGCGCGGTCAGCGCGAACCACGCGATGCTCCTGCGTCCGTACGGCAGCACGAAGAATGCGGCCAGCAGCGGGCCGATTGCGGAGCCGAGGTTGCCTCCGACCTGAAAGAACGCCTGCGCCAGCCCGTGACGTCCGCCGGACGCGAGCCGCGCAATCCGCGACGACTCGGGATGAAACACCGCGGAGCCGAGCCCGATCAGTGCCGCGGCTCCCAGCACCGCCTCGAACCGCGGGCCGAAGCCGAGCAGCAACATCCCGACGAGCGTAAATCCCATGCCCGTCGCGAGTGAGTGCGGCTGCGGCCGGCGATCGGTGTAGACGCCGATGACCGGCTGCAGCAGCGACGCCGTGATCTGGTTGACGAGCGTAATCAGACCGATTTGCCTGAAGCTGAGGCCGAACGTCAATTTCAGCATCGGGTAGATCGATGGCAGCAGCGACTGCATGAGGTCGTTCAGTAGATGACAAAAACTGAGGCTGGCGAGGATGCGCGCCGAAAACTTCACGCAGCAATCTTAGTTGTAGTGAAAGCGGACGGAAAACCCCAATAAACGACGGCACGCGCGTTGCTATGTAGAGTTACAGCTTCGCTCGTCCCCACTTCACGGCGGACGGCAACACCCAACCCCAAACGAACGGGAGGCGTAATTTGCCTCCCACTCGCCATGTACGGTCGCGTGGGTCGCGTGGGTGGCGTAGGTCGCGTAGGTTCGTGTGAATTCATGTGGGTCGCGCAGGTCGCGTGCATGGCGTGGGTTTCGGCACGCGCGTTGCTATAAAGAGTGACAGCTTCGCTCGTCCCCACTTCACGGCGGACGGCATCACCCAACCCCACCGACGGGAGGCGCATTTTGCCTCCCCGCTCGTCATGTACGGTCGCGTAGGTGGCGTAGGTCGCGTCCGTCGCGTAGGCGAATTGCAGAACTATCCAATCAGACTGTGCTTTCCCACGCCCCCACGCCACCTACGCCACCTACGCGACCCACGCCACCCT
>Ga0184625_10001207_pt1 | contig 10614 bp, 11 predicted proteins | sample PLM3_30_b1_FD_133151 | JGI IMG/M metagenome (GOLD analysis project Ga0184625, IMG submission 133151) | Groundwater sediment microbial communities from an aquifer in East River, Colorado, USA - PLM3_30_b1 | ecosystem: Environmental > Terrestrial > Soil > Riparian zone | place: USA: East River... | reverse complement strand
TCTTGTCGACGGAGACGGCGCAGATCGCCACCGCGGTGGTCGGCCTCAGCATGGTGGCGACACCGCTGTGGGCGCGGTGCGGCCGCTGGCTCGGCGGCCGTCTGCAGCACCTCGCGCACGGCGAGCACATGCCGAGGGCGGGCGCCGGTGAGCTCACCGGCCACGTGGTGATCGGCGGCTATGGGCGCGTCGGCCAGGCGATCGCCGGGATGCTCGAGGCCGAGAACGTGCCGTTCATCGCGCTCGACGGCAACGGCGAGTTGGTGCGCGAGCACCGGCAGCGCGGCGCCAGAGTCTATTTTGGCGATGCCAGCCGCGGCGAGTTCCTCGATCGCGCGGGCGCGGCGCACGCCCGCGCTTTCGTTGTCACCGTCAATTCGGCGCGCGCGGCCGAGCGCATGGTGGCGGCCGCCCGCAAGCGGCGGCCGGACGCCGCGGTGTTCGCGCGCGCGATCGATGCGGCGCATGCGGCGCAACTGCTCAAGCTCGGCGCGGTGGCGGTGGTGCCGGAGGCGGTCGAAGCGAGCCTGCAGCTCGGCGGCCGCCTGCTCGAGCATCTCGGGCTGCCGGACGAAGCGGTAGCGCGGCGCATCGCCGAGAGGCGCGGGCACGAGCTCAGCCGGCTCGGCGCCGGCCCGAACGGACCGGAGTTCGATGCCAGCGGCTGAGCGTTACGCTGCCATCGCCTTTTTGAGGTTCTCGTCGACCTTGTCGAGGAAGCCGGTGGTGGAGAGCCATTTCTGGTCGGCACCGATCAGGATCGCCAGATCCTTGGTCATGTCGCCGGCCTCCACCGTGCCCACCGTGACCTTCTCCAAGGTCGCGGCGAACTTGGCGAGCTCAGGACTATTGTCGAGCTTGGCGCGGTGCGCGAGCCCGCGCGTCCAGGCATAGATCGAAGCGACCGAATTGGTCGAGGTCTGCTCGCCCTTCTGGTGCTGGCGGTAGTGCCGCGTCACCGTGCCGTGGGCGGCCTCGGCTTCCACCACCTTGCCGTCGGGCGTCATCAGCACCGACGTCATCAGCCCGAGCGAGCCGTAGCCCTGCGCCACCGTGTCGGACTGCACGTCGCCGTCGTAGTTCTTGCAGGCCCAGACATAGCCGCCCGACCACTTCAGCGCCGCCGCCACCATGTCGTCGATCAGGCGGTGCTCGTAGAAGATTTTCTTCTTCTCGAACTCGGCCTTGAATTCCTTGTCGTAGATCTCCTGGAAGATGTCCTTGAAGCGGCCGTCGTAGACTTTGACGATGGTGTTCTTGGTCGAGAGATAGACCGGGTAGCTGCGATTGAGGCCGTAGTTGAGCGAGGCGCGCGCGAAGTCGCGGATCGAGTCGTCAAGATTGTACATTGACATGGCGACGCCGCTGCCGGGGAACTGGAACACCTCGCGCTCGATCTTGGTGCCGTCCTCGCCGACGAAGCTGAGCGTCAGCTTGCCCTTGCCCGGCACTTTGAAATCGGTCGCCCGGTACTGGTCGCCATAGGCATGGCGGCCGATGATGATCGGCTTGGTCCAGCCCGGCACCAGGCGGGGCACGTTCTTGCAGATGATCGGCTCGCGGAAGATCACGCCGCCCAGGATGTTGCGGATGGTGCCGTTGGGGGAGCGGTACATCTCCTTGAGTTTGAACTCCTTCACCCGCGCCTCGTCGGGCGTGATGGTCGCGCATTTGACGGCGACGCCGACCCGCTTGGTCGCTTCCGCGGCGTCGACCGTGATCTGGTCGCGGGTCTCGTCGCGCTTCTCGATGCCGAGGTCGAAATACAGGAGCTCGACGTCGAGATAGGGATGGATCAGCTTGTCCTTGATCAGCTTCCAGATGATGCGGGTCATCTCGTCGCCGTCCATCTCGACGACGGGATTCTTCACTTTGATCTTCGCCATTACGGACGAGCCTTTGATTTACGCGCGCGATGCGGGAGGGGAGGGAGGCCGGAATGCCCGGCTTATGGCGCGGCCGGGGCGTTCCTGCAAGGCAAAACTGGAGGCATGACGCGGGAGCTTGGCCGCGCCATAACACGCCTTGGCGAAGCGCCTTCACGGCCGTGGTAGCTTGCTGCGCAAGGCCGCAAGACGTGCGCTTGCCGGGAGCGATGCGACCAAAGGGAGCGATTTGGCGAAAATGCCCACATGGCGGGAGATCAAGGGGGCCTACGGCCGCCACCGGCGCGCGCTGCGGCAGGCGGTGCTCAAGCCGCTGCTGGTCGGCTGGCCGACCATGCGCGACACCGTCATGCATGCGCTCGCAGCGCGAGGCCAATTGGTCCTCTGCGAGCTCGGCGACGTGCGCTTCTTCGTCGATCCCGCCGATCGGGTGGTCGGCGCCTGGCTCATGTGGCACGGCGAATGGCAGCGCCGCGAGATCGACCAGGCGGTTGCCGTGCTCGCGGCGAACGGCCGGCTGCCGGCGGACCCGGTGTTCGTCGACGTCGGCGCCAATATCGGCACCCACACGGTCTATGCGCTCAAGAGCGGGCGGTTCGCGCGCGCGGTGGCGTTCGAGCCGGAGCCGCGCAACGCCCGGCTCCTTGCCATGAATATCGAGGCCAACGGGTTCGCCAACACCGTCACCGTCGTGCCGAAAGCCTGCGGTGAGGCGGCCGGAATCGCTTCGCTTCACCTCCACCCGCGCAACAAGGGCGCGCATGCGATCGGCGCCCCGCCCTCGGACGACGGCCGTGAGCAGCTCGACGTGCCGGTCGTGCGCGTCGAGGACGCGCTCGGCGAACTCGGGGTGCCGGCCGAAAAGCTCGGCCTGATCTGGATCGACGTCGAGGGCCACGAGCCGCAGGTGCTGCGCGGGCTCGGCTCGCTGCTTTCCCGCCGCGTTCCGATCGCGTTCGAATATGCGCCGGGGCGGTACGGCGATGTGGCGCGGCGTGAGCTTGTCGGCCTGCTCGGCACCCACTATTCGACCTTGCACCACTTGCACGCGGCTCCCGATCATCGCGCGCCGATCGCGGCGCTCGAAGGCATGGCCGAACTGGACAACATCCTGGTGTTCTAGATCATGCCCGGCGCCGGAACCGACAAGACCAAGGACTGGGCGGAGGTCGCCGGCCCGATCATCGTTCTGGTCGAGCCGCAGCTCGGCGAGAATATCGGCGCCGCCGCGCGCGTGATGGCCAATTTCGGGCTGTCGCGGCTCCGGCTCGTCAACCCGCGCGACGGCTGGCCGAGCCTGCAGGCGCGCCGCTCCGCCTCCGGCGCCGACCGCGTCCTTGACGACACCCGGCTCTACGACACGGTCGAGGCGGCGATCGCCGACTGCGCTTTCGTTTTGGCGACGACCGCGCGCGCCCACGACCAGGCGAAGCCGGTGATCGGGCCGCAGGAGGCGGCGCTGGCGATGGCGCCGCAGGTGGGCGCCGGCGAGAATGTCGCGCTGCTGTTCGGGCGCGAGCGCTACGGCCTCGAGAACGCCGAGGTGGCGCTCGCCGACCGCATCGTCACCTTTCCGGTCAATCCGGCGTTTGCCTCGCTCAATCTCGCCCAGGCGGTGGCCATCATCGCCTACGAGTGGTTCAAGCTCAGCACCGCCGGCGCGCTGCCGTTCGCGATGCCGCAGAAGTCGGAAGCGGCCCGCAAGCAGCAGATCCAGGCCTTCTTCACCAATCTCGAACGCGAGCTCGACCGCATCGAATATTTCCGTCCTTTGCACAAGCGGGCGACCATGCTGGTCAACCTGCGCAACATCTTCGCGCGCATGCAGCCGACCCAGCAGGACGTGCAGACCCTGCAGGGCGTGGTCATGGCGCTCTCGGAAGGCCGCAAGGGCCCGGCGCGCGGCGGCGTGCTCGACGGCGAGGAGGCCAAGGCGCTGCGCGCGCTGCTCGCCGAATACGGCGAGGGCCGGGTCCCGGGCGAGCGCGGTCCGGTGCGCGGCCTCTCGCGGCTCCTGCGTCGCAATCCGACCGAGGCCGAGCGCGCACTGTGGGACGCGCTCACCAGAGACCGCCGTTTCGCCGGCAAGGGCTTCAAGCGCCAGGTTCCGGTCGGGCCGCACATCACCGACTTCGTGTCGTTTGCGCTGCGCATGGTGATCGAGCTGGTGCCGCCGAGCGAAAGCGAAGCCGTCGCCAAGGCGCGGGCGGACGAGCGCGCCTGGCTCATTGAGCGCGGCTATCGCGTGATCGAGCTCGAGGAAGAGGCGGTGGCAGGCGACCTGAGCCAGGTCCTCGATCGGCTCGCGCAAACGGTCGGCGACGCGGCCGGCCAAGCGTGACCGCTCGGTCTTTTGCGCGATCCGTTAGCTTCAGCCCTTCAACGCCTTGAGCGCGGCGCCGGCGCCGGCGCGCAAGAAGCCCATGTCGCTGCCGACCGCGAGGAAGCGCACCCCGCGCTTGCCCAGCGCCACCGCGCGCTCGGCGCTGTGGCAATAGGCGCCCGGAATCTTGCCGGCCTTGTTCGCCACCGCGATGATGCGGTCGAGCTCGCGATCGACCTCCTTCGACAGCGGGTCGACGTCGGCGCCGTTGCTGAGCGCGATCGACAGATCGGCCGGCCCCAGGAACAGGCCGTCGATGCCCGGCGTGGCCGTGATGGCTTCGAGATTGTCGAGCGCGGTCCGCGTCTCGATCATCGCAAAGGTGACGATGAGGTCGTTGGCTTCGCGCAGATAGACCTTCTGGTCGGCGATGTTGGTGAGCGTGGTGGCGCGGTGCGGCCCCCAGCTGCGCTCGCCGATCGGCGGAAATTTCGCGTGCGCCGCATAGGCGCGCGCATCCGCCTGCGTGTTGATCATCGGGGCGATGATGCCCTCGGCGCCGAAATCGAGCGCCCGGCTCACGGTCGCGAATTCACCGACCGGAATCCGCACGATCGGCGCTGCGCCGCCGAGGCGCACCTGGGCGATCGCGGTGAGCAGCGAGGCGGTGTCCCACAGCCCATGCTGGCCGTCGAGCGTGACCGCTGGAAAGCCCTCACGGCCGACGAGCTCGGCGACGATCGGATAAGGCAGGCCGCACCAGCCGGTGTGGACGGTCTCACCGGCGCGCAGCCGGCGGGCGAGGGAGAAGGCGGGTAGCGAGGACATGGAGAAAGACCCCGAAGGGAACACACCGCCCGCAATCTGGCCTATCCGCGGTGACGCTGTAAAGCACTCTCCCTACGGCGCCGGGCATGAAAGCTCCGGCGCATCACTTGGTGGCCTTGATCTCCGCGACCGCCTGCTCCATCAGCTCGTCCATGGTGCGGCGGATCTGGTGATCGGACTGCGCCACTCCCTTGGCATCGAAATCCTTGCGGATCTTGCGGAACACGTCGTGGTCGCCGGCTTCCTCGAAGTCCGCCATCACCACCTCTTTGGCATAGGCGTCGGCATCGGCGCCGGAAAGACCGAGCTTCTCCGCCGCCCACAAGCCGAGCAGCTTGTTGCGGCGGGCGTTGGCCCTGAACCGGAGTTCCTCGTCGTGCGCGAACTGCTTCTCGAAACCTTCCTCGCGCTTGTCGAACGTGGTCATGTGCTGCCTCGCTGGTTGCGGAGCGCCGCTGCGCTCCGCGTTGCTCGTCCGGTTCGCGTGCCGAGCGTCGGACGCACGCTGCATTAATTCCTGCGTCGTGGTTGCGGCATCATGAAGGCACGCAAGACGCTTGCGCCGCCACACACGTGGCGCCTTGCATATCGGGACACGATGGTCAAGGCAACCGCGGGCGGAGTGATTCGCGCGCGCGGGGCGCGTGGAACAAAACCGATCGACGCGATTGTGCTGCCCACCACGATCGGCTAGCTTGCGGGGTGCGGACGCGTCGCCTCGTATCGTCCCAATAGTTGCGACGCCGCGTCCTGCCGCCGCGGACATGACATTCACACCGGAGCCACGGCATCCAGATGGACATTCACAAACCACGGTACACCCCGATGAGCCGTCGTCGCCGCATCTACGAGGGCAAGGCGAAGATCCTCTATGAGGGACCGGAGCCTGGAACGCTGATCCAGCACTTCAAGGACGACGCGACCGCCTTCAATGCGAAAAAGCACGAGGTGATCGAAGGCAAGGGCGTCCTCAACAACCGAATCTCCGAATATGTCTTCCAGCACCTCAACGACATCGGGGTGCCGACGCATTTCATCCGCCGCCTCAACATGCGCGAGCAGTTGATCCGCGAGGTGGAGATCATCCCGCTCGAAGTGGTGGTGCGCAACGTCGCGGCGGGCTCGCTCGCGCAGCGCCTCGGCATCGAGGAGGGCACGCAACTCCCCCGCTCGATCATCGAGTTCTACTACAAGAACGAGGCGCTCAACGACCCGATGGTGTCGGAGGAGCACATTACCGCCTTCGGCTGGGCGACGCCGCAGGAGATCGACGACGTCATGGCGCTCGCCATCCGCGTTAACGATTTCCTGTCCGGCCTGTTCCTCGGCGTCGGCATCCGACTGGTCGACTTCAAGATGGAGACCGGCCGGCTGTGGGAGAACGATCTCATGCGGATCGTGGTGGCGGACGAGATCTCGCCCGATTCGTGCCGGCTGTGGGACATCAAGTCGAACGAGAAGCTCGACAAGGACCGCTTCCGCCGCGATCTCGGCGGGCTGCTCGAAGCCTATACCGAGGTCGCCAAGCGCTTGGGCATCATGAGCGAGGGCGAGCGGCCGCAAGGCACCGGCCCGATCCTGGTGAAGGGCTGAAGCACCCCGGTTTCGCTCAAGGGCGATGCGATGAGGCCGCATTGGTCCTCGACAATTCTCAAGGGCGCCCTGTTGGGCGCCCTCTGTCTTCTTGCGAGCGCGGACGGCGGCCGCGCCCAGGACTATCCGGCGAAACCGGTGCGCATCGTCGTGCCCTATGCGGCGGGCGGGGGAACCGACGCGCTGGCGCGGTTCCTGGCGAGCGGCCTCGAGCGGCGGCTGGGCCAGCCCTTCATCATCGAGAACCGACCGGGACAGGGCACCGCGACCGGCGCCGCCTATGTCGCCCGCTCGGCGCCCGACGGCTACACCCTGCTCGCGGCGACGAGCTCGACGCTGGCGTTCAATCCGACCGTCTACAAGAAGCTGCCGTACGACGCGGTGATGGATTTCTCGCCGATCTCGCTGATCGCCGCGGTGCCGTTCGTGCTGGTGGTCAATCCGACGCTGCCGGTCAACGGTGTCGCCGATCTCGTCCGGCTGGCGAAATCCAAGCCCGGGGAGCTGAGCTACGCCTCGGGCGGGATGGGCGCGCCCCATCACATCTACATGGAGCTGTTCAAGAGCATGACCGGGACCGACATCAAGCACATCCCCTATCGGGGCGGCGGCCCGGCGCTCAACGACGTGGTGGCCGGCCACGTGCCGATGATGTTCGGTGACGTGGGACCGGTGACCGGCCTGGTGCGCGAAGGCCGCGTGAAAGGGCTCGGCGTGACCGTTGGCAAGCGGGTCGAGACGATTCCATCAGTTCCAACCCTGATCGAGGCCGGCCTCGCCGGCTACGAGGGGAATTCCTGGCAGAGCATCGTGGCCCCCGCCCACCTGCCGCAGTCGATCGTCGCCGCCCTGAACAAGGCGCTGACCGGAGTCTTGGCCGAGCCCGCCACCCGAGAGCATTTCTCCAAGCTCGGCATGCAGCCGTTCCCGAGCACGCCAGAGGAGTTCGCCGACTATATCCGCGCCGAGATCAGGAAATGGGCGCCGATCATCAAGACGGCCGGCGCGACCGAGGACTGAGCGAGCGCAGCTGGCGCGAGGACACGGGCGAACGGTTGAGCTATACCGAAGCAAGATCACGCGAGAGGACGCCGCATGCGCAACGACTTCACCATCGGACTGGTCGTGCCGTTCGCCACCGACGAGGTGCCGGACGAAGGGCTGCAGATGTATCCGGACGTGCGGTTCATCCCGCGCGGGGTCGGGGTGCGGGCGCTCACGCCGGCCGGCTACGACAGCGCCTGGGAGGGCATTCTCCCGGCTGCCGAATATCTCGCCAAACAGGACGTCGACGCCATCATGGTGATCGGCACGTCGCTGACGTTCTATCGCGGCTCCGACTTCCACGACCAGCTGCTCGACAAGCTGCGCGCCGCAACCGGCCTGCCGGTGAGCACCATGAGCCAGGCGGTGGTCGATGGGCTGCGGCACTTCGGCGCCAGGCGGATCGTGGTCGCCACCGCCTATGCGGACGAGGTGAACGATCGCCTGCAGGGCTTTCTCGAGGCGCAGGGCTTCGAGGTGCTGGCGCTCGAGGGCTTCGGCCTGTTCGGTTTCGGCGAGCCGGGCAAGAAGAGCGAGGCCGACATCATCGCGCTCGGCTCCAGGGTCTGCGGCAAGGCGCCGGGCGCCGAAGGCCTGCTGATCTCCTGCGGCGGCTTGCGCACGCTCGGCGTGGCGCAACCCTTGGAAGCGCGTCACGGCATTCCGGTGGTGTCGAGCACGCAGGCGGCGTTCTGGGCGGCCTTGCGGCTCGTCGGCGAGAGCGGCCACGTCGGCGGCCGCGGGAGGCTCTTGGCGCAATCAGCCGCCGCCCCTGTGCATTGAGGCGCTTTGCGCGTAAACTTTGCGCGTTCACTTTTGACTGGGAATTCTGCCCGATATCGGTTGCGGGGGAGGCGATTCGCCCCATATCGATAGGGCAGGCAAGAGCGGCGGAACTGAAAGCGTCATGAAGGCCCGCGTCACCGTCACCCTCAAATCCGGGATTCTCGATCCCCAGGGCAAGGCGATCGAAGGAGCGCTGAAATCGCTCGGCGTCGACTGCGTGGCCAGCGTGCGCCAGGGCAAGGTGTTCGACATCGAGATCAAGAGCCGCGACCGCAAGCAGGCCGAGGCGCTGCTCAAGCAGGCGGCCGACAAGCTGCTCGCCAACACCATCATCGAGGATTACCGGGTCGAGGTGAAATGAGCACGCTGCGCACCGGCATCCTGGTGGCGGGGCTCGGCGCCGCCCTTGCCGGCCTGCTCGCGGGCGACGCGGCGACCGTCACCGCCGGGCCGGGCGGCGATCCGGCGGCCGCTTCGCGTGCGGCTTGGGCCGAGGTCAAATGGCCGTTCCCACTCGACCAGTGGGGGACCGGTCGCGCCTTCCGGTGCCCGGCCGCCGATTGCGGCGCCGAGGTCAACCTTTATCTTCGCGCCAAGCTCGGCTTCTGCAATTGCACCACCGGCGTGGCGGACGACGCCGAGCTCGACCGGGTCGGGGATCTCGAGCTGTTCAGCGACAAATTTGCCGGCCTTGCCGACGGCCGGCCGATCAAGGTCCATTGGATGAGCGGGCGCAGCCGGCCGTATCAGGTCGCGATCCCGTACGCTTCGCCGCGCACCGCGCTGGCGATCGCCTTCAACGACAAGTGCGACGTGGTGGTCGCCACCGTGGTCGCCGACGGCGCCCGGCTCACGGCGGCCGAACGCGTCGCCCTGGACTTCCTCAACGGCGAGACGGTGCTGCGCTGGGCCGAGCGGGAGCTCGGGCTGTGATGAAATCCGCCGTCGTCGTCTTTCCCGGCATCAATCGCGAGCGCGACATGGCGCGCGCGCTCAAGCTCGTCTCCGGCCGCGAGCCGGCGATGGTCTGGCATGCCGACACCGCGCTGCCGGCGGGCACCGATCTCGTGGTGGTGCCGGGCGGCTTTTCCTACGGCGACTACCTGCGCTGCGGCGCGATCGCGGCGCGGTCGCCGATCATGGGCGCGGTGCGGGCGCACGCCGAGAAGGGCGGGCTCCTGCTCGGTGTCTGCAACGGTTTCCAGATTCTGTGCGAGGCGGGGCTTTTACCGGGCGTGTTGATGCGCAATGCGGCGCTCAAGTTCATCTGCCGGGACGTCTATCTGCGGGTCGAGCGCTCCGACACGCCGTTCACCCGCGGCTACAATGCGGGCCAGGTGATGCGCGTGCCGGTGGCGCACGGCGAAGGCAACTACGTCGCCAACGCCGCGACGATCGCCCGCCTGGAAGACGAAGGGCGAGTGCTGTTCCGCTACGCCGCGCCGGACGGCACGCTCGATCCTGCCTGGAACGTCAACGGCGCCACCAACTCGATCGCCGGCGTGCTCAACGAGCAGGGCAACGTGCTCGGCATGATGCCGCACCCGGAAAACCACGTGGAAGCCTTGCTCGGCCCGACCGACGGGCGGGGGCTGTTCGCGGGGCTGGCGGACCACTTCAAGGAAGCCGCCTAACGCATTGCGTCTGCCTTGTTTTCTTGGCGTCACGGGAGCGGCGCATGATGCTGTGGAACCAGCGCCGTCCTGCATTGCCCGAAGCCAGCCGGCAATCCATTTTGGGTCCATGAGCACCGCAAGAAAATCGCGCCCGCGCAAAATCCAACGGCCGGCGGGCGGGCAGGCCAAGGCATCGACGAAGGCGGTCGAGACCCCCAAAGTCACCCCTGCGGTGGTCGCCGCCCACGGCCTCAAGGCGGACGAATATGCGCGCATCCGCGAACTGATCGGGCGCACCCCGAGCTTCACCGAGCTCGGCATCTTTTCGGCCATGTGGAACGAGCACTGCTCGTACAAATCCTCGAAAATCCATCTGCGCACGCTGCCGACCAAGGCGCCCTGGGTGATTCAGGGACCCGGCGAGAATGCCGGCGTCATCGACATCGGCGACGGGCTGGCGGTGGTGTTCAAGATGGAGAGCCACAACCACCCGAGCTATATCGAGCCCTATCAGGGCGCGGCCACCGGGGTCGGCGGG
>Ga0184625_10001206_pt1 | contig 10629 bp, 6 predicted proteins | sample PLM3_30_b1_FD_133151 | JGI IMG/M metagenome (GOLD analysis project Ga0184625, IMG submission 133151) | Groundwater sediment microbial communities from an aquifer in East River, Colorado, USA - PLM3_30_b1 | ecosystem: Environmental > Terrestrial > Soil > Riparian zone | place: USA: East River... | reverse complement strand
TAGACTGTGCCTGAACGATACTCCCGAGCACGACGAGTTGCAATTGAATGCCGATCGCTCCGCCGTCCCGCAGCCGGACGACGAATTCCTGAGTCTGCTGGCCCGCGTCCGGGGCGGCGACGATGCCGCTGCCGCCGAGCTTGTCGGTCGCTACGAGCGGGCGGTGCTGCGCTCCGTCCGCAGCCGGCTCAGTCAGAGCATGCGGGGGGCGCTGGATTCGATGGATGTGATGCAGTCGGTGCACCGCAGCCTGTTGACGGGGCTCAAGATTGGGCGTTTTGAGCTCGCCTCGCCGCAGCAGCTGGTCGGCCTGGCAGTGGTAATGGTGCAGCGCAAAGTGGCCCGGCACTGGCGGAAGCTCAAACGGTTTCCGTTCGCCGGCCGCGGAAACGTCGAGCCCTGCGCCGCGGCTCCATTGGAGGCCATTGCCAGCGACGCGGATGCTCCCGCGGAAATTGCGACGGCCAACGACCTGCTCGAGCGCAGTCTCGCGCAGCTCGACGAGCTCGACCGGCAATTGGTCCGGCTGAAACTCGCCGGGCATAGCTCCGTGGAATCCGCGGCGCTCCTGAACCGTGAGCCGGCGTTCATCCGCATGCGCTGGTCCCGTTTGCGGAAGTCGCTTCGCGAGCACGCCGTGTGGGAGTCCTAGATTTCGCGCTGGGTCAGAATGGCCGGATCGTCGGCCTCGGCTTGCAGAAGCGGAGCCGGAGTCATGAGCGCTGCAGCCGCTTTGGCTTGCTCCGCGCGTCGCTGGGCTTCGATTTCCTGCCGTCGTCGTTGGGCTCGTGCCATCGCCTCGTGGTGAGCGGCGCGGGCCGCCCGTTCCGACTCGTTGGCCAGCCGGATTGCTTCCTCATAGCCTTGCGCCGCGGCGCTCCCCCGCGCCTGAGCGAGTAGTGAGTCGGCGGATTGAGCGTCGGCGGTGAATCCCAGCTCATTGAAGGCCTTGGCCTCCCGAATTACTCTTTCCGTTTCCGCAATTTCGGCTGCGGCCTGCTGAGCTAATTGAATGTCTTCGCGAGCCAACTTTTCGATACGTTCCAGATCGGCCTGAATTTCAGCAGCCCGGGCTTTCAACCGCGCCCAGTCCTGCCGCGGGAGGCGAACATCATCCGCCAAGCGATCCAACAATGCTCGTGCCGTCCGGAATCGCTCGTTGACCAGAGCGCGATCGGCGCTACTCGATTGCAAGAGGTGCTGCACGCGATCGGTGATGCCGCGGAGCTGACCGATTTGAGCCTGACAGCCTGCCCGCATCTCGACCAGCTCGCGCAGCCGCTGGCCGACGGCCGCTAGCTCGGACTCAGTTTGCTTGTGCAGGTCGGCTGCCTCGTCGAGCGCCTGGCACGCCCGCAGGTAGTGTTGCACATTGGCCGCTGCACTCTGCGCTGCCTGCTCGATCAATCGTTGGGCCATTGTCAAGTTCGCGCCAGAGCGCTGGTTGTTCTCTGCCACTCCCATCCACATGTCGGCGGCGAAATCGCGTGTCAATTCCGCCTGCTGACCGCGAGACAAGGCGTGTGCATCGGCCAGCCGCCGCACTTCGTTCTGGCGCTTTGAAATCTCGGCTTCGCACCGCGTTTTGGCGGCCACGTGCCGTTCCATTCCCTCCTGGGCTTGCTGGATCAGAGCGAGCGCCTTCGCAAGTGCCGCACCCGCCGACGTGTCGTCTGCCTGATTTAGGGCGTCGTGAGCCACCGTCCGATGCTGTCCTCCGACAGCCATAAGCGGATCAGGATCCGCCCCTTCTTCCCGAAGCAGGAATCCTTGCGCACGACGCTGCGCGATCATACGTTCGACATCGGCAATCCGAGCTACAAGGTTGTGAGCCGTCTTCATGTGACCTTGAATTCGCAAGGCGCGTTGACTGACGGCAGCGATCTTGAGGCGCGCCTCGCTGAGGGAGCGAAGGGCCGCCAGCGGATCGGCAGGAAGAAATCCTCTGACTTGCTCGGCGAAAGTTCGGGCCGCCAAGCGGTCCGGCTGATACGGCGCGACCGACAGCGAGGCTGCCGCAATCGATTCCAGTAACGTGCCGAGCTGGTGGTCCTCCTGCTGAAAGGACTTCGTTTCTTGTTCGACCTTTTCGTGGGCTTGTTCGATCTGATCCAGCGGAGCCTCACAATCCCGCAACAGCGCCTGGAACTCCGCGGGCGCAGCAGCAGCTCGCAAATTGCTCCGGGCCAGCCGAGCTCGTTTGTTCCCGAACATGCCTTCGGATTGCAGCAGGACCTGGGCCTGTTCCCAGACATCCATCAACTTGAGCCACTCCGTGCGGTGGCGCTCCAGGCTAGCCGCGACTTCGTTGTAAGCCGCGAGGGTCTCGCCACTCATAGGGCTCGCGAAATCCTTATCGAAGTAGGGCAGGATCTTGTGACGTTCCTTCAGCGCATCGAGTTTGTCGCTTAACGCGACGACCTGGTCCTTGTAAGCCGCCAATTCTTTTCGCCCTGAGCTCACGTTGTAAATGTGCAACAGCCAAATCGCGGCCGCCGTCAGCGTCGCCGCCACGAAAACACCCAGGCCGATGATGATCGGAATTGAAGTGGCGCTCATTGCGAGTAGCTGCATCGGTGTATTCCGCAGGCTGTCGAAGGCCACGCACCCAAATTGCATAAGACCCTCTGGATCGGTACGAGGCTAGTCTGCGTCCACACCTGGAGCAACGGGCCCGCAAACGCGCGGTGCAATTCCGCCTGCATTGCGATTCGGACTGTTCAGGTGGGACGGAGAAAAGCGGTGGCCAGCGCATTCAGCTGTCGGACAAGTGCAATCGCATTGGCGAGCCGCGCACCCGCGCGACCAAAGTTGGGCTCGCTCCATTCCGACATGGATGGCGTGAGAAACGACTCCACATCCACGGACTTGAGAACCAGGCAGAACTGGCGATCGCCCGCGAGGTAGGAGTACAGGCGAGCCGTCCCCGGTTGAATCACCGTGACGATGTCGGTCGGACGCTGGAACTGCGCCCAGCGAAGCCGGGCCTCGTCGAGCGACAAGGCGGCGGCGAAATCGGCTCGCGTCAGCGCCAGGTGCGCGAGAAACACGTTGTCCAGTGGCCGCAGAGGAATCAGCGTGCAGGCAAATTTCTCTCCGGTGCCCAGCCGCTGGGCGAGCCACGAAATTGGCGGTCCGGCAGCGCGCCGGCGACCCCGCTCGCCGGCGGCAGCTTCCCCGTAGGCGACGACGATGTGCTGCAGATCTCCCAGGAGTGCCCGTGGGACGTTCTTGAAGGTGCGGTCACGCCGCGTCTGGAAGCGCCGGCCCTTGGCGGATCCGGGATGGGCCAATTGTCCCTCGACCATGATATCGAAGGCTCGCAAGAGCTCGTCGAAGCCTGGCGTCTGGGGCTCCAGGATTCGCAACGCGGCGACCGTCGCTTCTAATGTGGAGAGCGCAGTAGCGCTCGGCGGGCGGCGAATTCGATAGCGACTGGGTCGGGCGGGCGCCAGGCGATAGCGCGGCAGCGCGCCAATCGCGGGAATTTCACGGAGCAGCGTTTTGGCATGGTGCCACGTGCCGTCGAGGATGACGAGCTGCTGCGGAATCTCGTCCGCAGTCAGATCGGAAATCAGCCGGGCCGATGGTCCCGGATAGAGTAAACCCGCCCGCGGCAAGAGCCGCAGCCGCTGCGCCAAGTTACACGTGTGATCGGCCACCAGGTGCGAGTTACGCAGCGCCTGCCGAACGATGCGGGCCGTGTTGAAGGGGTGAAACCGCTCGCGCCGGTGCTGCACGATCAACACTTCCGTCCGATTGTCGATCCGGGGAATCGCATGGCAAAAGCAGGCCGCCTGCGGCCGGAAGCACCGATAGCAGCGGCTGCGGGGGAACACGCTTGGATCCGGTTTCAGGGGTGGCGAGATGCGACGTGCGGGATAAGCAGTTGTAACGCTCAGCGGCCGAAAATCGAATACGATTGCTGGATGCTTCGCCTAACGAATCTGGAATTGCCGGTCGAAGAATCCGAAGAAAAGCTGCGCGAGATCATCGCCGCGCGACTGAGCCTGGTCGTCGCCGATTCGTTCACCTGGCGGATCCTCCGCAAGAGCCTGGATGCCCGCTCGCGCGGCGCATTGCGGTTCGTCTATACGGTTGCGGTCGCGTGGGAGGGAGAAGCCGAGTGGCAAGGCAGCAAATCTCTCGATGGCGGCGTCGAGCGATTTGTCCCAACTGAATTCGACGAGCCGCTGACGGGAAGCCAGCCGCTGACCGAACGGCCGATCGTCGTCGGTTCCGGGCCGGGCGGTTTGCTGGCGGCCTATTATCTGGCGGTGCGGGGATACCGGCCGCTGATTCTCGAACGCGGCGAGGCGGTGAAACAGCGGGTGCCAGCAATCCGGGCCTTCGATCGCGGCGGGCCGCTCGACCGGGAGAATAACTATTTGTTCGGCGAGGGCGGCGCTGGCACATTCAGCGACGGCAAGCTCACCTGCCGCCTGAGCGGGCCCGATGTCGATTGGGTGCTGGAGCGGTTCGTCGAGTGCGGCGGCAAGCCGGAAATCCGCTATGAGCAGCGCCCGCATTTGGGCAGCAACCGCTTGCCGATGCTCGTCCGCAACTTCCGGCGGAAGATCGAGGAGCTTGCGGGCGAGTATCGGTTTCGCTGCCGAATGGAAGAGCTCGACATTGCGGACGGGCGCTTGCGCGGCGTCGGCACTTCGAGCGGCTACGTCCGCGCGTCGGTCGTCGTCCTGGCAATCGGTCACAGCGCCCGCGACACTTACGAAATGCTCTACCGCAGCGGCGTGCCGCTGGAGCAGAAGGCCTTCCAACTGGGACTGCGCATCGAGCAGCCCCAGGAACAGGTCAATCGGCACAAGTACGGGGCACGGGACTACGAGAGCATTCTGGGGGCGGCCGACTATTCCCTGGTGACGCGCGGCCGCCGCGACTTGTTCACGTTCTGCATGTGTGCCGGAGGCATGGTCATCCCCAGCGTTTCCGAGCCCGGGATGTTCTGCACGAACGGAATGAGCAATTCGCGGCACGATACCTCGTTCGCCAACAGCGGCGTGATGGCGACGCTCGAGCCCGGCGAGTTCGGCAGCCAACATCCGCTGGCTGGAGTCGAGCTGCAACGGCGACTGGAGGTGGCCGCCTACGAGGTCGGCCGCGGATCGTACCTGGCGCCGATCCAGCGGGCCGACGACTTTCTGGCCGGCCGCGCGCCCGCCAGCGGCGAGCAGTTCGCGAGCTCCTATCCGCGGGGGATCGTTCCCGCGAACCTGCACGGCCTGTTGCCGCCGGCCGTGCTGTCGGCCCTGCGAACCGGGTTGCCGCTTATGGACCGGCAATGGCGCGGCGATTTTTTGCGGAATGCGACGCTAGTCGGCCCCGAAATGCGCGGCAGCTCGCCCGTGCGCATCGTTCGCGAGCCCCACTCGCGGCAGTCTAAGGGCATCGCGGGTCTGTTCCCGGTCGGAGAGGGAGCCGGCTACGCCGGTGGCATCATCAGCGCCGCGGTCGATGGCTTGCGGACCGCCAAGCAGGTCGTCCAGCAGTTTGCTCCACCGGACTGAGCCGCTTCCCAACTAGCCGGGACGGGGCTCGAACCCGTACGTCCCTAACGGGACACAGGATTTTAGGTATCCCGGATAGACTCACAAGGTATCACTGGGTCACGCTGGCGACGTAAAATCGCCAGCGTTTTTTTGTGTATGTGAATCGCAAAGCGACGGTGAGAGTGAGCTAGTGCGACCGTGCGTAGGTGGATCGTGGGTGGATTGGATCGAACGTCCCGGAAGAAATTTCGCGGCGTTCATGATCGGTTGGAATTATCTATTGACTAATGCGATTTGATACTTACAGTTACGTGCATGCCGGGAGCGTGGCTTCCTCGCCATTCCCCGGATGAAGCATTCTCGCCAAGAGACATGGACCGTCCACTGAACACCAACGGCATGACGGTGCAACCGGATAACCGCGAGGCCCGGTGAGGTGAAGTGCGGATAGGGATGACCGATCCTGTGCGACTGCTGTAGGGGGCACGAGGCCTCCTAGAAAACCAGGTCACGGATGCCCCGCCTAGTCAAGGCGGTCCAGTAAGCAGAAGGCGAATTCGGTAAGGAAAAACGGCGCTTGTGACTCGCCCACGTGGGAGTCACAAGCGCCGGCATTAACCTTACTGCGTTCGCCACTCTTGAAGCCTTCTCGCTTCACCAGCAGCGATCGTCAGTAGGGCAGTTTTCGTTTCACGACGAAGGTGCTGCTGCCGATGACAACTACCAACATCGCCGCTCCTGCCGAGGAGTCGGTTGAACTTCTAACCTGCTTAGAAGTCGCGAAGCTCTATCGCGTTTCCGTCAACACAGTGCGAGCCTGGGCTCGATCCAACCGAATCAAGTCGATCCGCATTAGCCGCCGTGTGCTCCGCTTCCGGCGCGAAGATTTAGTCGGGTTCACCCCGGCGGGAGCTGTCGCATCATGAAGCTCGACCCCGCCGATATCGAATCGCTCCGCCCGTTGCTCCGCGTCATGGCCGGCGAGCTGCTGGAAGAGCTGCTGGCCCGGCGACTGCCGATCGAGTCGGCGCCTAACAGCGAGACGGTTCGCTTGTGCTACAGCGAGGCTGAGGCCGCCGCCATGCTCGGAGAGGCCATTCATCGGCTCCGCGAGCAACGACGACTCGGGCACATCCAATACTGCCGTGGGCCAGGCCGCCGCATCAAGTACACGAGAGCCCAGCTCGACGCTTACCTAATGCGCAAGCCAGCGTAGGCCGCGCAAAAGTGAGGCGGCACGGATTCGCAGTCCGCACCGCCTCTTGTCCGATCGTCACGACGTGTTTTGTTACCTTCACCACGATTTACGACCGAACAAAATGATTAGTACATCCACGCTTGGCCAGAGTCAAGGACTTGACCAGCTCGCCCACCAACTTCTCCACGTTCCACCGGGCCGCTGGTCCGAAGCGGAGAAAGCCAGCCGCCGGCTCAAGCGGGCCGCGGCAGAACAGCTTGCTCTGGAACTAATGGATTACGTCCCGGCAAAGTTTCACCCGCATGGCTTCCTGGCTTTTTGGCGCGGGAAGGATGGCAAGGCGAGCGTCGGCCGCGTGCTGATCTACTCCAGCCCAGACGTGGCATACTCGCCGCCGTGGGTGCTCAGAATCTCGCTGAACCAAATCGACGTGCGGGTTCCGATGTCCACGCTACGGGCTCTTGGGATTCCTGACAACGACTGGCACTGGATCGGATCTTCAATCCGCAGCAACACGAAGCTCGAACTGAATGTCTTGCCCGGCGAGTTGCCCGAATTCCTGCGATGGACTGCGGCGTACGTGGCTCATTTCGACCGCGACCTATCGCTCCCGAATCCGCCGCTGCCGATCGAAGGCCGGCCGCCATACGACGGGAGTTATTTGTGGTCGTCGGCCGCAGCGGCTGAGTACGACCACTATCGGGATCGGCGGAAAAAGGGTGAAGAGGAACGAGCAGCGCGACTCGCAGCACAGGGACAAGCGTCGTGACGCCTGAAGAAATCGAAAACGATCCGGTTGTCATCGCCGCTTTGGGCATGAAGGCAAAAGGGCTGCCGATCACCATTTGCAGCGGCAAGGCCCCGGTGGGGATAAATGGAAGGCCGCTCGGGGACTGGGGCGGTTATGTGTGGGGAGAGGATCACACTGTCAAGATGCCGTTCCTTTGGGCCAAGCTAAACGTCGGCGTGAAGATGGGGCCGAAGTCAGGGCTGATCGACATTGAATGCGACAGTGAGGAAGAGGAAGTGGCATTTATTGCAATGTGTTCGGGTTGCGATATGCCCACGACCCCAACTTTCCGAAGCACTCGTGGCAAGCACCGCATATATCAATGGGATGATCGGTTTGCCGTCCTCAATGAAGGCGTCGTTAGTTTCCGGCACAACGGCGCGAAGGTCGGTTGCCGACTGGGTGCTAACGGGACTGCCGTTCACTCGATATTGCCGCCCAGCATGAACAGCGACGGCACGCCGCGCGAGTGGCTCGTGTCCCTAGACGATTGCGAGCCGGCGAAGTTGCCCGACTTGGTTGTCGAGCGGATTATCGCCGCCGCCCGCCGCGATCCTGGCAATTCCGGCGGCACTGCACCGACGGCCGGTCACGGCTCGGAACGTAGCGTCAACGCCTGCGTGGCTGCCATGCGGCGGGTGAAGGTCGAAGACAACAACGACGGATCTTTGCGGCTCTACACCTACGCTTGCCGTTGTGTCGAATTCGGCCTGACTGATGAGCAAGCTACCGCGTGCATCCGGGCAGTTGAGAAGTCTAAACCATTCCCAAAATCCTACGATGACTCGGAAATCTCCGCCCGCATTCGCGATGCCGAGAAGGAAGTCGTTCGCGGTAAATTGGCGATCGACGACGACGCTGTAGCAAACGCCTACATCGACTTCATAGAAGACGAAGAGGGCGACGAGAAGAAAATCACGGTCCCGCTGTCGATGCAGGAAGTCTTGCGCCGCATCCGGGCGAAAACGGACAACTGGCCGCGTCGCGTCGATACCTGTCTCTTCATTCACGATCAAGGGCAGCACGGGCTGGCCTGGCTGGGATCGACGTCGGCCACGTTCGGATGGCTGCAATCCCGAGTCGGCAAAGTCGAGTGGCACACGAAACTACTCGGCGGAGTCGGCCGCGAGGAAACCTTTGCCGAGCTGCAGCGAACGTCGCAGCCCTACGTCGCGATCGAAGAGGTTCCGCACGAGCCGCTGATCGCCGGCCACTACTACGCCTGCAGCATCCCGGCGCCGGGCGACGGAAATAAGCTCCGTGAACTTCTAGAGCGGTTCTGTCCTGAAACGGAAATCGACCGCGACCTACTCAAGGCCGCGCTGATGACGTTTATCTGGGGTGGACCGGGCGGCACGCGTCCGGCGTTTCTGCTCACGTCCGATCACGGCCGCGGCGTAGGCAAAACCAAAAATGCGGAAATGCTCGCCAGCGTCGTCGGTGGGACAATTTCATTCAGCACGAACGACGACATTGGAGAAATCCGCTCTCGCCTGCTGTCCCCCGCTGGGCTCTCAAAGCGGATTCCGTTTCTCGACAACATCAAGTCGTTGAAATTCAGTTGGGCCGAGCTCGAATCACTCATCACGGCCCCGATGGTGAGCGGCAAGCGAATGTATGTCGGCGAGGCCCAGCGGCCGAACGTGCTGACGTGGGTGCTGACGCTTAACGGCGTGTCGCTCAGTTCGGACATCGCCCAGCGTGTCGTCATCATCAAACTGAAACGCCCCCAGCATGACGGTGAGTGGGAAGAGGCCACGTTCAAGTTTATTGCTGATAACCGGACTGCGATCATCGCGGACCTGATTGCCTGCCTGCGGGCGCCGGCCCCCAAGCTCGATCAATTCACCCGCTGGGCGACGTGGGAGAAATCGGTTCTCGCTCGCCTGCCCGAGCCGGCCGACGCTCAGCAAGTCATCGTCGATCGTCAGAAAGAGGCTGACGCCGAGAGGGATGAGGCGGGCATCGTCGAAGACTTCTTCCGCGACCAGCTCGCGAGACTCGGCTACGACTGCGATCACCAGGAGATTTTCATTCCGAGCCCCACCGCCACCCGCTGGCTCAATTGGGCAACGAACGAGAACCATAAGACCACCTCGGCCGGCAAGGTCATTGGCCAATTGGCTGACGAGGCCAAATTTCAGTCGATCCGACGGAACCGCACTAATGCTCGTGGTCGTGGCTGGATTTGGTTCGGCTCGGAAGTGCCAACGGATTTTATTTGCTTAGACGACATCGAAAAACGGATGGCCCGCGCAACGGAAGAGAAGGAACGTGCAAAAACTGAACGAGATTCGGCAGTTTTACAGGCTGTAATACAGGCCGCAACGCAGGTCACGTAGGACGGATAGGACAGTTGTTTCCCGTCTGTACTGCTTTTCAAGAAATCAGAGAGAGAGAAAGAGAGAGAGGTAAGGGAGAACAATGGGAAAACTACTGTCCTATCTGCCCTATTCGCCCTGTCGGTTGTCGGACGCCATGCTACGCCACGCCTGCCTATTCGTCGCTTCACCCCGCTCGCCGATCAATCGCCGCTGCCCAATTTGCAATTGCCCACAACGCGCGCAGAGTCTGCGCCTGAAAAACCTGCACAGGATTCAACATCACTTGCGGAATCTGACGCTAACTCGTTTTGAATAAAGGTTTTGCGAGTGCTCGACCAAAACGAAAAACAGACGATCCACTCAGAACCCACCTGCGGACCGTCGGAAACCCCGCTCCCCACCACGCAGCCCGCCGCCCACGCGCATGACCATCCCCACCCTGAGCAACCTACCCTTGAGCCGTCCGCCAAGCGATCGTGGAACCGCGGTAATGCCAATGCTGGCAAGCACTTCCTGCGCGGCACTCAGTGGCCTGGCGACGGCAAAGACTCAGACCCGGCCTATGGAATCCGCCGCGACGTTCTGCGGGCCTTGCGGAAGTTGCATGGCGTGACCAGCAACAAAGCTCTGCCGATCGCGGCCCTGGCCCACGTTGGCACGCTGATGCGGCACGAGAAGCGGGCACGCCTGGCCGAACGCTGGCTGCGCGTCGAGAAAAACCTCTCGCTGGCCGAACGCACCAACCTGTTGGAGATCATCGGGGCAGCGACTGAATCGCGAGACAAGGTGTTGGCGAAGATGGGGCTGGCC
>Ga0184625_10001205_pt1 | contig 10629 bp, 7 predicted proteins | sample PLM3_30_b1_FD_133151 | JGI IMG/M metagenome (GOLD analysis project Ga0184625, IMG submission 133151) | Groundwater sediment microbial communities from an aquifer in East River, Colorado, USA - PLM3_30_b1 | ecosystem: Environmental > Terrestrial > Soil > Riparian zone | place: USA: East River... | reverse complement strand
TCCGGCTTCCATGAGAGGACATCCCGTTCATATCTCAGATATGCTTGATCGACACCATAGCCATCCACACCAAAGTTAAGAACTTGGTATCCCTGACCTAATGCGAGTTCAAGCTGATGGCCCCAGGTTTCTTCATAGCGAACCTCTAGTCCGAAGGTGAAGGAATCACCAACAATGGCGATACGATGGTGAGCCGGTGCAGCGGAAAAGGACATGCCCACGCGCGGGCTGCGTATCCCCTCCACACTGCTCAAATAAATGTCTTCGTCTGAATCCAATTTGACCCGGTTTAGTTCTTCCTCGTAATCAGCGACTTTTTGGGGGAAACGGCTTTGACGCAGGGATAGAATCTGCCTTACATACTCCCGGTTATAATCTTTGCTACGTCTGTTGGAACCGACCGTCCAACCCAGCTCTTTGTCGTAAATGAGGTATGAACCGTGGGCTGAGGCCTTCGCTAGAATCGCTCGGCTGCGAGCGGCGACAGATTCCCAGCTCCGCGGAAGCAAGATTGTATTTGCGAACATTGGTCCCGCTGTTGTGCTAACCGTAAACACGCGGATGAAAATTTCGGTGACGGAGAACACGAGAACCACAGACCAAAGATTCAAAACCAGTGTCAACAAAAACCGTTTTGGCCCGGAGCGGAGAGCGTTTCGGAGCAGGTAGGCGATGACAATCGTCGAGATCCCCAAACCGACGAGTGCAACGAGTAGAACGAAACCAGCGTGACTAGCCAAGAAACCCAGAAATGATTTGTCGCCGATCTTGTAGACTGCCATGGCCGTAATCAACGCGCAGAACTCCAGCACGTACAATGAAACAAGAAGGGTGGCACTGGGCAAGGCAGCCGGCGCGGGCCTTAAAGTTGGGCTCATGTCGTGGATGTGTTGCGTTCGGGTTTGGCCGTTGAGTGTGGTTCAACTAAGGACGTCACCACAGACCATGACAAGCCGCAGGCCAACGAAAAACCCTAAATAATTCGAGAATAACGAAGCCACGCTTTGGTTAAAGCCATCCCTTCAAGATAAGAAATAGGCGCTGTATAACCCAGTAGTCGTCTTGCCTTTTGATTGGAGTGAGCAACTGTGCGAAACTGTGCAGCTATAAGGTTGTCACTAGCATCGAAGTGGCCCTTAGTTGACCCATCCCTTGCAAATGAAATGGGACCATTAACACAGAAGCGGATCGTTTGCCGTGTATTTAACGAAAGGGATTGAAAACCGTTATACAAAAACATTTCCAGCAATCTTACCACTGGAATCTGACGCAGCATGCTCCGCAACTCCCCAGACAAGAGTATGCGGGGTGTCATGCGCAGTGAGTCGCGGATCATTCGCTCTTGCGGAATTCTTACTAAGTCGGCGCGGGACACGCGTGGCAATGAGACCGCAACTAGTTTAGCATGATCTTCAAGGCACTGCTCCCAGGTAATCGTTTCATGATCGGTTACAAAAAAGGTTTCGCCAATTGCTTTGGAACTCCAAAGAGATAACAAGATGGCTTGAATTAGATTATCAATGTAAACTAAGTTGCACGGGGTTTTTCCCCCATCCACAATCGCCATAACACCTGAACGGATTTTGTTAATCAGTCCGATTGTAAAACCCGAAAATGGTCCATAGACGTTAGGCGGCCTTAAAATCACAATTGGTAGTCCGTATCGCTTAGCGTAATGTAGGACGCGATGTTCTTGAGCGAGCTTTTCGTTCCCATACTCCACTTCAGTTCGCTTCGCTCTGGCCGTTTCACATATACTTTCTGACGGTGGATTGTTACCATAAACCGCTACACTGCTCATGTGAACAAAGCACTTCACCCCATGATTCACTGAGGCCCGCAAGATATTCTCGAGGCCTTTCCTCATCACGCGCGCATCGCCTCGAGCTAGGTGCACTACTGTCTCACATCCCTGTATCGCGGTGTCTACCGACCTCGCGTCGCAGAGATCACCGACGCTAAAGTTCATGTCGAATCGTGTGATTCGGGCGGCTGACGCCGTGGAGTGAATGAACGCTCGTGGCTCGAACGCGCCTGTGAGTGAAAGGACCTCGCAGAGCCGACTTCCAATGAAGCCGGTGGCACCGGTGATTAGAACCCGCTTGTTCAGCATCGAGGAACTACAACGCACGAGAGCCGGCTGGTTCGCCTTCCGCTACCAATCGCCCCACTTCCTGAAGTCGCGGGAGCGGCTCATCGACCCATGGCTCAGGGAGACGAGTAGCCTTTTTGTAGCACTCTTCGATGAGTGCAACGGACGCAGAACCTTCCTGACCAGTGATGCGCGGGTTTCTTCTCGTACGGATCGCGGTAAGAAAATCTTCGATTTGTACTTTGAAGTAATCCTCTTCCTTTGACAGTTCAGCGCAACTGCGAGAAAAGATCTGATGCTGAAGCTTACTGTCGGCCGGATAGTAAGTCACGGAACGGGCCTGACCCTCGCCAATCTCCAAGAGACCTTTCTCCCCCGTAATGGAGAGACGGTTGGCTAATCGATGCGTCTTCGATAACGTAACGGTGCCTCGAATCGGGGTACTGTTCACACAGCACTGAAACTCCGCTGCGACGTTCGCCTCTATGCCGCCGCGATTGTCATGGGCAAAACTAATCACCTTTGCATTCCCGAAGAGGTAGATCATTCGGTCAAGGAAATGAGTTCCACTAACGACAAGCACGCCCCCGCCGGCGGTTTCTCCTCTCAGGTTGTAGCCGGATACCGTTGCCCATCCCCCGTCAGTACCGAACTCATAGTCGAATGAGTTGATCACACCCAGGAAGCCGGACTCGATCAGATATTTTGTCATCTCGGTGCTTGGAAAAAATCGGGTCACATACCCGACCGCGAGGACCGATTTACTGGCTCGGGCTACTCGACAGAGCTCTTCGCATTCCATTGCGGACGAACCCAACGGCTTTTCACACAGTACGTGAATGCCATGTGCCAGAAACTCGCAGCCAATCGGTGCATGGAGATGATTCGGCAGCGCGAGGATAACCGCATCAACCAGGCCAAACGCGGCTCGGTAGTCCGTCAAAACGCAGCAGCTAAGGCCAAACTGACGGTGTATGTAGCGCAAACGTGCTTCGTTACTATCACTCAATGCGCTGACCTCCAACTGAGACGACGAAAGCGCGGCGGGAAGATGATGGTCCTCTGTAATGGCCCCACACCCAATAATGCCGAGCCGTATCTTGTCCGAGCGGACATGGGCGGTTGCATGTTTGCTTGCCTGTTTGAAATCTTTGGTATTCATACGTCAGGAGAGAATGTTCTCTGCCTCCTTTAGCCAAATAGAGACCTGCCCGAAAGTGACTGGTGGGGAACTTCCATTCCGCTCGAAGTTCTGAATCACTTCGAGATGTCTTTTCACGTATTGGCCTTCTCTTAAATCTAGTTCTGCTGGTGTCTCGCAATCCCACTGCGCGGCGACGCTGGGAGTAGTGATCAGGTCAGTTCCGGCGTGGTTTCTTAATGGCTAAACTGGAGACTCCGCGGGCCTAAGTTCTTTTGTCGGACCATATGCGAAGCGCGAGGACTTTTCGCGCCAACAGCACCCAACTGAGGGCAGATTGAAAAAACGGCTGGAATGATATTGGCGCGTGTAACTTCCAAAGCGTAATGGTCTTCAGCCTCGTCGCCTTTCAATCTGAGCAAATGACAATTCGGGGAACCTTGATCAATAAGAGCCGTGGCTATTTTTCTGTAGCAAAAACCTTAGTGTATCCGCTATGCAGGTTGCACCCGATACCCTGCATCGTGAGAAGTGTCAATCACCACCAAACGAACGACTATCGACTCGCTTGAGCCATATCTCTCTCCAATATGGGAAAATACTTCGTGGGCAGAGTTGGTGGTAATCTCCAGTACAGATGACGCCTTCAAGAATAACGCAGTCGTTGGGTAACTGCATCATTCTCCCCGTTTTTTCATTAAGTATGTTGTCAACTTTCCTTGCCACCCTGTATCTGCCGCCACAGTACTTCACCATCTCGACGTCGAAGGATAAGCCACGATTTTTGTTATTCGTATCCACGGTCTGTAGAATCTCATCATGGCTTTTGACTTCCACCAGCTCTCCGGGCCGAAGATTCAATACAGCTGATGGAGTTCTTTTAAGCTGTCCTTCTTTATAAGGATACGAACCTCTACCTCGAATCCGCTGAAAAGTGTTAAACGTCCAAATCAACGCTCTATAGCCTTTGATTTTGAGAAGTTTGGCGAAAAGCTCAAGAAATATTGCGCTCAGGACTTCATAGACGCTTCGATTGCCAAACTTTATATCCCTCATATAGTGGCGATAATCCCACCTAGCGAGGTACGACGTAGCCTTCCTCAATTGTGTGGCCTGACACGAGAACACTTCGTCCCCATCGAGAAGAGATAAATCTGCCACGCTACGAGTCGCCTTGATGAGAATCTCTGCCGTACATATAGGTTTCTTATCTCGCAACGGTTCCGCAAATCTCTCCGACGACGGCTGGACGGTTAGACTGTCAGCTCTTAGGAGCCACCCTTCTTTCCAAAAGAGCATACATCCAGCTTCACATCCGCCATGAGATTCCCCGTCACATCTTGTTTCTACCAGATGTACGGTATTTTTCATGCGCCGGCACCCCGTGTTTCTAATTGTGTCGCATGATTTGTCAGCCCTTTTGAATACTTTGAATCGCTTTCCACAATACTTAAGCATTTCTGGCATGAATGGAAGTTGATCCAGGCTGCCATTTTCATCAAGCGTACGGAGGATTTCTTCTTTGCTCCGCACCTCCACAATTTCTCCGCCACGGAGGTTCAGCGCAAATTCGTCTTTAGGACCTTTAGTTCTCATCTACCTTGCCTTTCGTTTGGTATGCTTCCATGCCTGCCTTAGTTCGCGGCGTTTTGGGATACACTCGATTCCAGTAGAAAATTAAAGCAATCTTTAATTCCTCCAAAAGGCGTCTATGCCCCCACCAGATGCGCCGCACGACCGAACCTACCAAAAACAGTTTGTAGCGGACACTCAATTCAGACTTTATTATGGTGATGAGATAATCAACACTGAGGTTCGAAAATGGCAAGCATAACCGCCCCCCATCCCCCGTATGAAATTCGGTCGTCCACCTTAAATTTGTCGCATTCTGACTTGAAGCTCCGGGATGGATTCTTCGAAAAAACAGATATTCGGGAATCTCAACAAATTTTCCTCTGAGACTAAGTTCTGCTAAAAGACGATAATCTCCTTTTGGGTAGCTTGCTATCAACCGGGTTTTTGCTAAGGCATCAGCTCGCATTAGTCCAAATGTGGCGTTCATCCAGTGACCAGCATGGATCACGTAACGCAATCGCTCATGAGCTGCGTCAGATCGCAGATCCCAGCCTGGATCATCTATGTCGAGTATCTTTCCACTTTCATCGATAAAACGGGTTTTCGTGCTAGCGAGTACTACAGTATCATCGTTATCCAGCACAGCTAAACAGCGCGCCAAATGCTCGGGTTTGCATAAATCGTCGGCCGACGCCCACTTGAAATAATCTCCAGTCGACAACTCAAAGACGCGATTGAAGTTTGGATCAACCCCAATGTTCGTCGCATTGCGAAAGTAATGTACGCGCTGATCTTTGGCTACATATGCGCTACAGATTTCCTCAGTCCCGTCTGTCGACGCGTTATCTGAGATGATCAGATCGAAATCAGGGCAGGTTTGGGCCAACAATGAATCTAAAGTTTCTCTAAGAAAACGTTCACCGTTGTATACTGGAAGGCCGATACTAACGCGACGATTTTTTCTATTCATGTCAACCCGAATACGGCCTGATTCCTCATCACAATTTTATCGAATCGGAGGCGGTACGCGCGGCACAACCTCGCACCGTAAAGTGCAGTATGACTGTTATTTCGGCGAGGCACGCAAGCGAAAAGTATAGTTATCTAGGCGCAGATAAACCGACTAGTTTCATTCTGATCCAATATGTTTTCTCCCGAATTCTCCACGGGACAAGATTCTTGAGAGCACCGACTATTTGGTCCCTCTTACTGGTATTAAAAGGCAGTAATACCGTTTTGGGATCTCCGATGGCACAAATTTTCCTAAACAACGAGTAAGGTTTTTGCCGGAATAAAACGTCAGCTCCCAATGCAATTTCCAGAACTTTCCGGCAGTTAAATGGCGGAATTATTTCACATACAGTATCCAATCCTGTGGCCATCATTGCTCCCCAATTCCCCAGTCGATGTTCCCAATATAATAAGTCCAAAACATTTATATTCGTGTCTCGAGGAACATCCAATAACCACTTTGCAAAACTTTTCATCGCAATTGGATTCCCATGGTAACCAGTGACTCCGGAGAGGACTTCTGGTGTAATCACTGACGGATGAACCCCGTCTTTATAGTAAAAACATCGTGCAACCTCGCCCGCGTGACCAGTGATCACAAACCAACCCTTATCATAGATGCCGAACGAATAGGCTCTGAAATCCGTTGGATCCCAGTACATATCAGACGTATTAGCTTTGAATATCGTCTTTATCAAATTATCAGTGGGCTTCGTGCGTACGCGATGAAGCTTCACTCCGGATTGTCTCGCCAACGCCTTGGGAACGGAAATGTCGTAATGAGGGGTACCGGGATCGACAATAGAAAAAAAGGTCACGTGCTTTCTAAGGTCCCCTGCACAATTAAATAGTACGCGACTGTCGTACCCGCCAGTTAAGGCCATTGCCATATGCGCCCGACGCGCGACGCTTGAAAGTAAATTATATAGGATATCCCGAACTACCTGGGCTGCCATATTCACATCAAACTGAAGAATGTTGCCGTTTGGCCAGAACCGATTTACCTGGCGAGAGGCAAGCTCTAAATAATGGTTGGGGAGGAGTTGATAAAGACCCTTGTACGGGGTCGTCTCGCCCGGCCATGAGTTCTGAAAATTCGATTTGAAAAATTGCTCGACTCTTCCTTTGTCAACCTTTAGGCCAAATGCATCAGCAAGTAGTCGCGGCTGTGACGCAATCCACAATTCGTCGCTCGTTTCTCGCGTGATGTAGAAAGCCGATCGCAATCCACCAGCATCAGGATACAACCTTACTTGATCGCCTATTCTAACGAAAATTAGCCATCGTCCTCCGAGTGGCCAAGTTTGTTTCTCAAAATCAACAAAAGTCTCCGCCAAGGATAAAATATTCACCAGGATATCTTTGTTATCAAGGGCAGGGTTATCTGAATCAAGAATGTGACCGAGACACAATATCTCCTTATCGCTAGTTGATGCTTTCGTAACTGTGAGATTTGGGTGACAAGTCACATAAAAGTGAGAGCCGAACTTCTCCTCTCTCCATGATTGACTCGGCCTAAATGGCCGTGGACCCGCTACAAACTGCCGATTGTATAGCAGAGAAGCAAAGTCCGTCGTTTCTCTCAGCAAAGTCGTGTGTTCCCTTGCAGACATAACAAAATGCTTGATTCAGATTGTGAAACGAATATGAGACGTTACATGTTACCTGTGAAAAGCAGTACGGCAGCCTAACTACTAACGTGAACATCATTTTTAGGGTCCAAGTCTGTTCCTTTCATTCCTTTGATGAATTGAACTAAGGCTTTTGCTCGTTCACGGTGCAACAAAAAAATTGCTAAACAATATACGGCTCCCCCGATCGAAATTTCTATTCCAAAGCGCAAGCCTAGGTGCCAACCTTCAGGCATGATCCTTTTGCTTACCAAAACGGCAATCGTCATGAGAAAACATGCGCTCAACCCTGGCCAAAGGGCCTTGTAGTATTCCCAACTCGATAGTCCAATCTTTTTGAAGACTCGCCTGTATGCCGGCACTGTTGTCACCGGATAAACAACAAACCACGCCGCTGTAATCCCGAGGATTCCCCAATAACTGCCAATGTAAAAGAACAGAGGCAGAATGAAGCCTATGAGGCCTAGACGCATACTGAACTGTGATTCACCCAGTACGTTGAGAAGTTGAGCCACTAAAGGAGAGATCGTGCGAAAAACAGTCAACACCGCAAGTAAACGCAGCGGGGCTACCGCATCAATCCATTTCTCCCCCAGAAAGATAAGAACAAATTCTTCCGCTACAAGCGCCATTCCAATGGAAACGCCTAATATGATCACCCCAAGAAATTCGGTCAACATTAGTAGATAGCGGCGTAATCGGGCAGGATCATGTTGTCGCGCCGAGAACACTGGGAAGGTCACACGAGACACAACGGAAGTAATTTTATCAATCGGTACACTTGCCACGGTCCATCCAATAGTGTACGCGCCAAGAGCTGCTTGTCCTAAAACCCGTCCTGCCACTAGGAAATCAGAATTAGATTGTACGTACCATGAGACGCTAGAAACCAACAAATGCCAACTGAAAGTCAGAACCTCATCCAACGATCGACGCTGAGGCAACGCAAAGCGATGGAACCGCGCATACATGGTCATGCTCACCGACACAATGTTTCCAAATAATGCGCCAATCACAAGTGCCCAATAGCCATAGCCAAGTAGCGCCAATACAACTATAGTGAGTGATTGCGCGACTGTCTGGATTCCTTCTATCAAAGCAAGCTTTCTGAAATTTAAGTCTTTTGCGAGCAGAGAAGATGGAACCGTTCGAAATGCCGATATGACGAAAGAAATGCCCATGAGTAGCACGACCCAACGGAGTTGCGGCAAACCAAAAAACATCGAGACGGGAATTGCAGCCACTGCCGATATACCGCAGCTCAGCGACCCTAAAATTAACGCCACAGCATTAATTTGAGCTATCTGGTCTTCAGTCAGATCTCTGTGTTTCATTATGGCCAGGCCTAACCCAAGTTCATTGATGATTGCTACAAAACCGAGGAATAGTGTTGCCATACCCACTATTCCGTAATCGGCAGGTGCGAGTAAGCGAGCCACTAATAATGTGCATGCCCAGCTGAAAATCTGACCGACCCATTTCACTCCCCCAGTCCAGGCAATGCCGTGAGCAAGGGAGTTATCAAGGTCAATCTCACTTGGCTTCGATTCCTCTTCCGAAGCTAAAGAAACGCTGATCATGGTTAATATGATGAAGTTGCCACGCTTCAAGCACTGTGGACCGCGGCGTAAAGGCGGTGTTTCCGTTCGGTCTAAAGAAGGCTCAAACTCAAGCTAGTAATTTGTGGGTCTTCCGAATTGTTAAACAACAGTAGTTTCGTTCGCACTGTTGGAAACTACCTTTATGCCGCGATTAATTTGCCTGCAAATATCTTCTTGCCGAGTTCTTCAAAATTACAAAAGCATTTCTGTTTCGCTCGGCCCGAATCGAAACAAAAGTACACGAATACCCGTCCGTACATCCGATCTCTCAATAGTTGTTTCAATCCGAGCGGCTCCGAGGAGGAACTCGAAACCGTGTGCTGCTCCTCATCAGTCCTCACTCTCTTAAGCCATATCTCTCGCCAATAGGAGGTAGATCGCTCGTGGGCAGAGCCGTCTCTTCAAACTGTAGTCACCTGAAGACGACTATCCGCCGACTGCATCAACGCAGATCCTCCGTAACCGGAGCGACGCAAGTTTGTTGAGACCACCGGAGCGTCGGGTCGAGACGGGCAGTCGCTAACAAGGACCTGAGATGTTTAATTCGTATGTAGTGCGTTCCGGTGAACTCCTCGACAGTCAAGCAGCGTTCTTTGTAGGCGACGTAAAGTTGCTCAATCCCGCGCCGAACCGTCCATTGGGGGCGAAATTCGGGCAAGGTGCGCGCTATCTTGTCGCAATTCACCCGATAGCAACGAAGATCAGGACCGCCACCCTCTGCGTACTTGACTCGACTGCCAGGCACGATCTTTTCCACCATCGTGGCTATATCCCGAATCTGGTAATTTTCTTCGGTACGACCGACATTGAAGGCTTGATTATGGACCAATTGCCGTGGCGCCTGCAGAATAGCAATGAATGCACGGCAGATATCCTCCACGTGAACGAGAGGCCGCCAGGGTGTGCCGTCGCTCGCGATCAGGACCTCGCCTGTGGTATAGGCGAACCCAACGAGATTGTTTACGACAAGATCCGCTCTGAGACGGGGAGACACACCGTAGGCAGTGGAGTTGCGTAGGTAAGTGGGACTGAAGTTGTCGTCAGCGAGACGAGAGACATCCTTTTCTACGAAAACCTTGGATTCGCCATAGGGCGTGACCGGGTTAAATGATGCGCTTTCAGTCAGAAAATCAGCGCCAGCAGACAGGCCATATAGGCTACAGGAAGACGAAAAGAGAAAACGAGACACGCCGGCCGCCTTTGCGAGCTCCGCTAGCCGAACCGATGCCCGGTGGTTGATTTCGTAGGTGCACTCCGGATTGAGATCACTGAGCGGATCGTTAGAGAGAGCTGCCAGGTGAATCACCGCATCGAAACCCTTCAAATCTGCGACCGTGACCTCACGGAGATCTTTACGTATCGCAGCCACATTGGCTAGACCGCTATTGAAGTCGCAACCGGCAAAGAAATCGGTATCCAACCCGGTCACCTCATGTTTTGCCTCTAATAGCATTGGCACCAGCACAGCGCCGATATATCCAGTGTGACCGGTAACTAAAACATTCATCGAGCCTCCATTCCTAATACGGCCTTGCGGCAGTAAAATGCCTCGGCATAGCCACTACGGGCATTTGCCTC
>Ga0184625_10001204_pt1 | contig 10638 bp, 11 predicted proteins | sample PLM3_30_b1_FD_133151 | JGI IMG/M metagenome (GOLD analysis project Ga0184625, IMG submission 133151) | Groundwater sediment microbial communities from an aquifer in East River, Colorado, USA - PLM3_30_b1 | ecosystem: Environmental > Terrestrial > Soil > Riparian zone | place: USA: East River... | reverse complement strand
GAAGTCGTCGGGCTTGCCGTCGGGGAGGACCCCGTCGACGCCGGAGAAGTAGCCGTTCGGTGCGAACAGAAGCCTGGACAGCGCAAAGACGATCGCCCCGGCCGAGATCGCCGTGGCGCCCACGAGGTAGGTCCTGATCCGTGGGTCGCCGCCCTGGAACGCGAAGACCGTCCGTCCGGTGAGCCAGGCGACCACGACGCCGACCGCGAAGCACGCCAGGGCGATGACCACGAACCGACCCTGGTTGTTCAGCAGTTGGTCGGGGTCGGTCACGCCCAGGTCGGGGATCCCGATCGTGGATTGGATGACGAGGAACGCGGCGCCGGCGCCGACCAGCCCGGCCGCGAGCGACAGGAAGCCGCCGATGCGGACATCGTCGGCGCGAAGCTGGAACACGCCGCGGCTGGCCCAGAAGCCGGCCATCAGCCCGATGACCCCGGCGACCGGTGCGTAGAACGCGATCGTTGGCCCGGCGCCGCCCGGCACCGGCAGGATCGACCAGATCAGGTTGGACAGGATCCCTGTCATCGCGCCGGCCCATGGTCCGGCGAGGGCCCCGACGAGAACGGTCCCGATCGAGTCCAGGTAGATCGGCAGGCGCAACGCCACGGTGATCGAGCCGACTGCGATGTTGATGGCGATGGCGACGACCATCAGCGTGAGCGTCGCGGTCGTGAGGTCCCGCGACCGTCGAGCGATGACGGCGAACAGGATGGCGCCGACGATGAGTGCGACGAGGTAGGCGACCTGGACCGGCGGGATGCAGTCCGCCGTCTGCCCTTCGGCACAGATCGACAGCCAGTTCAGTTCCATCGCGCCCTCCTCGTCCCTCGCCCCGGCCGTGGCCGCTCGCCCGCCCCGTCTAGCGTGCCACGTCCGGGTGGTCCGCCGCCAGCCTTCCGACGCGTTCGATCAAGCGGTCCATGAACTCGGCGATGTTCGCGGTCACGGTCACGTCGAGGTTCGGTGGCCGGCCGGTGAGCCGCCGTCGGTCCGCGACGGTCATCCCAGTCGTCAGCTCGCCGCGGGTCTCGACGTCCACGTAAAGCGCCTCGGTCGTCACGAGGCTCCGGTCCAGCGCGGCCGCGACCGCCAGCGGGTCGTGGACGAACGCCCCATAAAAGCCGTCGTATCGCGCGTGGAACTCCATGTAGAAGCGAAGCGCGTCGGCGACGTACCGGACGACCGGATTGCTCGCGACGGACCGGGTCGCGTGCATCGGCTCCTCGCCGTGGGCCAGCACGATCGAGTCGTCGGGCGTGCTGCCCGCCCGACGGGCGAGGCGCACCACGTCGTCGGGCAGCATCCTCGCCCCCTCCGTGACGTCGAGACCAAGGGCGAGCGGGCGCGGGATCGTGGCGTCCCCCTCGCGCGCGTCCGCCCAGGCCCGAAAGACGATCCGCGCGGCGTCCGGGTCGCAGTGGATGTTCCATTCGGTCGTGGGGGTCGTGTTGCCCGGCACCCCGTACGCGCCGCCCATGAGCGCGTAGGCGCGCAGCAGGCGGGGGAGCGCCGGTTCACGCTGGACGGCGAGCGCGAGGTTCGTCAACGGCCCGAGCGTGATGAGCGTGATCACCCCCGGCCGACGTCGCGCCTCCTCCACGATGAGATCGACCGCATGGCGCTCGGACAGCGGCCGTGACGGCGTCGGCAATCGGGCGTAGCCGAGGCCGTGCGGCCCGTGCGTCTCGGGCGTCGTCTCGAGCGCCCGGACGAGTGGCACCTCGCGCCCGAGCGCGACCTCGACATCGGGCCGGCCGGCCAGTTCGAGGACCGCCAGGGTGTTGATCGCGACCTGTCGTGCCTCGACGTTGCCCGACACGCAGGTCGCCGCCACCAGCTCGACCTCGGGCGAGGCCGCCGCGTAGAGCAGCGCGAGGCTGTCGTCGATCCCGGTGTCGACGTCGAGGATCAGGGCGCTTCGTTCCGTCACGCGCCCGATGCTAGTCGAGCGCCTCGACGGCCCGCGCGACCACCTCGTCCGGGGTCAGGCCGTCCACGTCGATGACGTGCGCGCCGACCTCGCCCAGCAGCGGCTCGCGACGGGCGGCCTGGTCGGCCAGGAAGGCCTTCGGCGAATCGCCGTACGCGGGGCGATGCGACCCTGAGGCGAACCGCTCGGCCAGGACGTCCGGCTGGGCGTGGAGCCAGATGACAGCGACACCGGGCGCCCTCATCGCCGCCCGGGCCGCCGGGTCGTCGATCACGCTCGCGGCCGCGCTGACGACGTTGGGCTCGGTCGACACGAGCGCGTCCAGGAGCTGGGCCGCTTCTCGCGCATGCATCGCGTCCACGCCCTCACGGTCGCGCAGCTCCCGTGCGGTCGCGCCGGTCGCCGCCTCGATATCGGCGTCCGAGTCGCGCCACGCCAGGCCCAGTCGCTCGGCGAGCCCGCGCCCGACTGTGGTCTTGCCGGCGCCCATCAACCCCGTGACGACCACGTGCTCGACGGCTCCCATCGCCACAGGGTAGCCGCCTACACTCGGAGGATGGGAACGCCGCCGACCATCGCGCCGCCCGCCGTCATCGGCATCCTGGGTGGTGGCCAGCTCGGTCGGATGCTCGGCACGGCCGCACGGGCGATGGGCTATCGGGTCGCGATCCTCGATCCCGACCCTGAGTGCCCGGCCGCGGCCGTTGCCGATCGGGTCGTCATCGGGTCGTACGACGACGTCGGTGCGGCGCTGCGACTTGCCGAGCTGTGCGACGTCGTGACCTACGAGCTCGAGCACGTGTCGGCCGCCGTCGTCGAGGCGGTCGAGGCGTCCGTGCCCGTCCGGCCGGGGCGCGGGACGTTGGTGGTGACCCAGGATCGCCTGGCCGAGCGTCGGTTCGTCGAGGAGGTCGGTGCGACGGTCGCGCCCTGGCGCGAGGTCCGCTCGGTGGCCGAGGCGCGCGATGCCGTCGATACGCTGGGCATCCCGCTCCGTCTGAAGCTGCCGATCGGCGGCTACGACGGCCGCGGACAGCTCCGGATCGTGGCGACGGCCGAGCTTGACGACGCGTGGGAGCGCCTCGGCCAAACGGCGGACGCCCCCTTGCTCGCCGAACGCGAGCTAGAGTTCGAGGCCGAGCTTTCGGTCATCGTGGCTCGCGCTGTCGACGGCGACGTGGCGGTCTTTCCGATCGCCCGCAACCTCCACGACGCGGGGATCCTGGTCGAATCGGTCGCCCCGGCGAACCTCCCGGGTGACGTCGCCGAGCGCGCAGCGGCGATCGGGCGCTCACTCGCCGCGGCCATGGACCTGTGCGGCACCCTCACCGCCGAGCTGTTCCTCCTGCCCGACGGTACCCTCGTCGTGAACGAGCTGGCACCGCGGGTCCACAACTCGGGACATTGGACGATCGAGGGCGCGGAGACGTCGCAGTTCGAGCAGCACATCCGGGCGATCTGCGGGCTCGGTCTGGGGTCTCCGGCGACGGTGATCCCCACCGCGGTGGTCAACGTCCTTGGTCAGGGGTCGCGCCGAGAGGCCCGTCTCCTCGGCGTCGCGGCCGCGCTCGCCGACCCCGCGGTCCACCTCCACCTGTACGACAAGCGGCGCGTCTTCGAACGTCGCAAGATGGGCCACCTCACGGCGGTCGCCGCGGACGCGGACACGGCGCTCGCGCAGGCCCGGACCGCCCTGGCGGCCCTGCGCTGGGCGGATGACGGGACCGACGACGCGACGCAGGAGGATGACCGATGACCGAGACGACCGCGACGCCCGTCGTCGGCATCGTCGGCGGCAGCCGCTCGGACTTCCCGATCCTCGAGAAGGCCGTGGCGGTGCTCGGGGAACTCGGCGTCGCATCGGAGCTCAAGGTCGTGTCAGCGCACCGAACCCCCGACCACCTCTTCCGCTATGCCGAGGAGGCCGCCGGCCGCGGGATCAGGGTCATCATCGCGGGCGCGGGCGGCGCCGCACACCTCCCCGGGATGCTCGCCGCCAAGACGGCCCTGCCGGTCATCGGCGTCCCCATCCCGACCGAGCACCTCGGCGGCCTCGATTCGCTGCTCTCGATCGTCCAGATGCCCCGTGGCGTGCCGGTCGCGACCGTGGCGATCGGGAACGCGACCAACGCCGGCCTCCTGGCGGCTGCGATCCTTGCCCTCGCGGACGAGGCGCTCGCGGGGCGTCTCGCCGCCTGGCGTGCCCGTCAGACGCAGGCCGTGCTCGACGACCCGTCGAACGCAACGTGACGACGAGCGCCTAGCGCTCCACCACCCATGGCGTGACCGCCCCGCGGATGCCGACATCGATCGACCACAGCGCGGACGTCGCGGTGATGAACAACCGCCGGCCGTCGGGCCCGCCGAACGTGCAGTTGCTCGCCGTTTGGGGAAGGATGATCCGCCCGAGCTCGCCGCCGGCCGCGTCGAGCACGTGGATCCCGTCGCCGGCCGAGGTCCAGACGTTTCCCTCGACGTCGACGCGCAACCCGTCAGGCCAGCCCGGCTCGATGACCGTGAAGACTCGCGGCGAAGCCAGCCGCCGCCCGTCCACGACGTCGAACGCCAGGATGTGGTGGTTGCCGCCCTCGATCCGCGCGGCCGAGGTGTCCGACACGTAGAGCGTCGTCTCGTCGGGAGAGAGCGCCAGCCCGTTCGGGTGCACGAGGTCGTCGCTAGCGACCGTCAATGCGCCGCCGGAGGGGTTGAACCGGAAGACGAAGCAGCCGCCAAGCTCCGAATCGGCCTTGTATCCCTCGCTGTCGTCGAGGATGCCGTACGGCGGATCGGTGAACCAGATCGCCCCGTCCGAGGCGACGATGACGTCGTTCGGCGAGTTCAGCCGGGCGCCCTGGTACCGATCCACGACGGTCGTCCGCGCCCCGTCCCGCTCGTAGCGTGCGATCCGGCGCCGCCCCTGCTCGCAGGCGAGGATCAGTCCGCTGCGATCGAGCGTATGGCCGTTCGCGAAGTCGGATGGCCGATACAGGTCACTGGCCCCATCGGCGGCCGACCAGCGGTGCACCACGTTGCTCCGGACGTCGCTCCACGCGATGGCGTCGTCATCGGGCAGATAGACCGGCCCCTCCGCCCACAGAGCCCCGTCCCTGAGGCGGACCAGCTCGGCCTCGGCGGGCACGAGCCGCTCGAACCGTGGGTCGCGGACGACGCGTTCGACCGTCGAGCGCGTCACGACGCGGGGCCGGGGCGGGCAGCCGGCGCGGATGCTGGCTCCGCCGACCCCCGATGCTCGGCCAGGTGGAGTCCGAGGTCGAGCGCGATCTTGAGCAGCACCAGGACGACGATCGCCGCCGCCGGCGCGCCGGTCATCGAGATCAGGATCGCGCCGAAGATGATCGTGACGTGGAGGACGACGAGTCGACCGTACGGCGCGAACATCTGCTGGATGGCGGTGGTTCGCAGGTACTCGCCACGGCCGATGTAGTTGAACAGGTAAGACACGCCGTGGCTGATGAATAGGCCGATGAGCGCGAAGAGGATCGTCAGCGGGTTCAGCGTGCTCCCGAAGTCCGGCTCGCCGTCGGCGCCGGTGAAGGCGAACAAGGGGAGCGTCACGACGAACACGCCGTGGACGACCCAGAAGATGCCGTAATGCATGATGAAGAATGGGATCAGGGCCGCCTTGTCGGAGCCGCTCGCCGGGCGGCCATTGATCGTCAGGCTGTTCAGCCGACGGCGGGTCTCGAGTGTGGCGGTCAGCGAGCCGTCCTCCGACCCCGCGGCGCGGCGCATCTTGAGGACGTTGAACAGCCCGACGATGCCGTTCTCCAGCCAGTAGATGATGAGGATCCCCCACACATCCCAGCCGAAGAACAGGACACCGACCAGCGGGACGAGGTTGGCGAGGACGAGCGCGACGACGGCGCCGTAGGACGACCCGACCCGGTACCAAGCGACGAGGCGCTGCATGCGCCCGATGCTAGCGGGTCGGGGCGCGTGTCCGCTCGTGCGGCCTAGGCGCGGAGCTCGACCGGGCTGACCGAGATGGACCGGATCTCGCCGGCACGCTCGACCCGAAGGTCGATGCGCCGGCCGATGGCGTCACCGACCAATCGGCGCTGCAGGTCGCCAACGCCCTCGATCGGTTCGCCGTCGAGTTCGAGCACGATGTCGCCGACCCGAACCCCGGCCGAGGCCGCGGGTCCAGGTTCGAGCAATTGGACGACCTCGAGGCCGCGAAGACGCCCGAGTCGGTCGGCCATCTCGCGTGCCAGCGGCCGGGTCCCACCGACGATGCCGAGGAACGCGCGCTTGACGCGACCGTGGACGATCAGGTCGTCGAGGATCCCGCGGGTCGAGGCGTCGATCGGGACCGCCAGCCCGAGGCCGATCCCGGCGACCGCCGTGTTGATGCCGATGACCCGGCCGCGCGAATCGGCGAGCGCCCCACCGGAGTTGCCCGGGTTGAGCGCCGCATCGGTCTGGATGACGTTCTCGACGAGCCGGCTCGATCGGCCATCACGTGTCGCGAGCGACCGACCCAGGGCACTGACGACGCCGGCGGTCACGGTCCCGGCGAACCCCAGCGGGTTGCCGATCGCCACCACCAACTGACCCACGCGCAGACGCGCCGCATCGCCGAACGGCGCCGGATGCGGGTCGCCGCCTGCCGTCTTGACGACCGCGAGGTCGGAAAGCGGATCGCGCCCCGCGACGGTGAACGGCAGTTCGGAGCCGTCGACGAAGGTCGCGGTCCCGCTGTCGGTCCCGGCCACGACGTGGGCCGAGGTCACGAGGTAGCCGACCGGCTCGATGGCGACCGCGGAGCCGGCACCGCTGCCGGACCAGGGGCCCATCTGGCGGTTGACACGCAGGCTTGCGACCGACGGGATGAGCCGCTCCGCCGCGGTCGACACGGCGACCGAATAGGCGTCGAGGATCGCGTCGTCGTCGGATTCGTCACCGCCCGACGGCGCGAGATCGGGGAGCCGCGCCAGCGCCGCCATCACTCAGGCCTCGCCGGTCGCTTTGGTGCCCCCGCCGACCTGGACGGTGCGCTCGTCGGTCCCGCGGACGAGCTTGACCTCGAACGGGAACGCGGCGGTCTCGAGGACGGCGTGCAGGTCGTCGGCATCGGTGACCGGTCGACCGGCCGCCTCGACGATCAGGTCGCCCGACTGGATCCCGGCGGCTGCCGCCGGGCTGCCGTCCTCCACGCCCTGGACGAGGACACCCTCGCGCTCGGGCAAGCCGACCGAGCGGCGCATCCCCTGGGCAACGTGACTGGGAGCGACGGCGACGCCGAGGCGCGGCCGAGTCGGCGACTCGCCCCGGCTGAGCGCATCGACGCGGCCCCGAAGGTCGGCATCGGCCGGCAGGGCGAGGTAGAAGCCCTCACCGATCCGGTTGGTGTTGAGACCGACGAACCGTCCCGTGTCGTCGAGGAGCGCACCACCGGACGATCCGGGGGCGAGTGGCGCCGTGTGCTCGACGCTACCGTCGATCCGCCGACCGCCCGGTCCGCGGAAGGCGCGCGCGACCGCCGACACCAGGCCGAAGGTCACGCGGGTTCCGCCCCCGTGGCTGGCGCCGGCCCCGAAGACCGCCGTCCCGACCGTCAGGCCGTCCCCGGCGCCCCAGTCGAGTGCGGCAGCGGCACCAGTGTCGACGTCGATGACCGCGAGGTCGCCCTCGCCGTCGTAGCCGGCCACGGTTCCGATGAGGCTGTGGCCGTCGGCGAAGGTCACGGTGACCTCGTCACCGCGCAGGTTGTGGGCGTTTGTGAGGACCTTCCCCTTGGCGAGGACGATCCCCGAGCCGCGTGTCCCGCGGCCGATCCCGACGATCGATGGGCCGACCTTCTCGGCGACGGTGGAGACGGCGGTCTGGAGTTCTTCGATGACGCTCATGGGTCCCTGCGCTCCGGTCTGTGTGCTTGCGGGTTGCGATAGACTTGTGACTTGCAATCTACTACTGACTGTCCACCGTGACAAGCCCCCAAGCCGCGCCTACCATCGAAGCCATGGCCGAACCCGCCGCGCGACGCGAGTCGCTCACGCCCCTCGAGGCCGCCCTCCAACGCGTCGGCGACCGCTGGAGCCTGTTGCTCGTGGATGCCTTGCTTGGTGGCCCGCGACGGTTCAACGAGCTGGCGGAGGCTGTGCCCGGGATCGCACCGAACATCCTGAGCGATCGACTGCGCCGGCTCGATCGCGAGCGGATCGTGGTTGCGACGCCGTACCAACGGCGGCCGCCGCGGATGTCGTACGCGTTGACCGCCAACGGGCGCGACCTCGCCTCCGCCCTGCGGTTGCTCGCCGATTGGGGCGCGCGAGGCGCCGAGGACGTCGACCCGCTCCGGCACGGGGCATGCGGCACGCCGCTCGAGGCCCACTGGTTCTGTCCGACCTGCGAAACCCGGATCGATCGTCGCGACGTCAACGAGGCGCGGACCGTCTGACCGCCTTGTGGCCGGCCCATCGCGACCCCGGCGACCTCGTCGGTCGACTCGCGGTCGCGCCAGTCCATACCGAACATGTCCGTGATGGTTCGATCAGGCGGGTCGACCCATTCGAGCCGCATCGACACCCAATGCGCGAATCGCCAGATCGTTCCGCTTACGTGGAACCATCTCGCAAACCACGTTGTGGGCGGGCCTTCCTCCCGAGCTTGCCCGCGCGCCCGCCGCCGGCCATCCGACGCGCTCCCGCTACACTCGGGCCGTGGATGACGAGCGCTGGGAGCCGGGCATGCCAGTCCTCGACCGCCAGGCGGTCGGGCCCGCCCCCGGCGCGTCCATGCGTCCGTCGACGCTGCCGCCGAGCCTCCAGGGCCTCCCGCCGCGCTCCGTCCCGGAGGTGGCGCCGACCCCGCTGCAGCACCACTACGTCCTCCTCAGTGTCCCGGTCCTCATCGCGGGAACGATCGCGATCACCGCGCTCGAGCTGGGCGCCTCGCCGGCCAGCCCGCTCGTCAAGCTGTGTGTCCTCGTCGGCACGCCGCTGCTCGTGCTCACGACCGCTGATGCGGTCCTGAGGATCTGGCGCTCCGCCTGGGCGTGGATGCCCGTCGATCGAGGCAAGGGCACCTTCCGGTTTGCCTGGGTGGTCGTCAGCCTCGTCGGTCTGACCGCGCTGGTCGGCGCCGCCGTGATCGTGCTGCTGGGATGGTGAGACCCGGACCGTGACCGACGACACCTTCCCTCGCGGACCCGACGGCCGCTCCTCCGATCTGCCATCCGGTCGCGGCGTCCCGACATGGCTCGCTGCGTCGCTCAACTACTGCTCGCGGTGCGGCTCGCCCCTCAAATTCGGGACCGTGCCCGGTGAGGACCGCGAGCGCCTCGCGTGTGGCGAATGCGGTCACGTCGTGTACGTCAACCCGCGGCTCGTCGTCACGACGCTGCCGATCACCGAGGCCGGGGAGATCGTCCTCATCCGCCGCGGCATCGAACCCGGCAAGGGATCGTGGGCACAACCCGGCGGGTTCCTCGAGGTGGACGAGACCGTGAACCAGGCGGCGATCCGCGAGACGTGGGAGGAGACCGGGCTGCTGGTCGAGCCCGGCGAGATCGTCGGGCTCTACACGCGGCTCGAGGCGTCGGTCGTGACCATCGCCTTCGAGGCACGCATCGTGGGCGGCACTGCCGCCCCGACGCCGGAGGCGACCGAGGTCGTCGCCTTTGCGCCGGAACACCTGCCGTGGGCCGGGATCGCGTTCAAGACCACGATGTGGGCGCTCCACGACTGGCTCGGGCGACGTCGCCCGGATCTCGAGCGCCCGTGGATCAGCTCAGGTCGATGAAGACGTTCTTCGTCTCCGTGTAGAGCTCGAGCGCCGACATCCCAAGCTCGCGGCCGATCCCCGACATCTTGTAGCCGCCGAACGGCGCCTCCGTGTGCACCGAGCTGTTCGAATTGACGCTGATGACGCCGGCCTGGAGTGCCTTCGCGGCTCGCATCGCCTTGCCAATGTCGCGGCTCCAGATCGACCCCGACAACCCGTATGGCGTCGCGTTGGCGAGGCGGAGCGCCTCCTCCTCCGTGTCGAACGGGATGATCGAGACGACGGGCCCGAAGATCTCCTCGCGGGCGATCCGCATGTCGTTCGAGACCCCGTCGAAGACGGTCGGCATGAGGTACGCGCCGCCGGCGAGGGCGGGATCGGTCGGGGCGTCGCCGCCGACGACGAGCGTGGCACCTTCGGCCAGGCCGATCTCGATGTAGTCGCGGACCCGGTCGCGCTGCTTGAAGCTGACGAGCGTTCCGACCTCGGTCGCGTCGTCGGCCGGGTCGCCGACCTTGACGCCCATGGTCGCCGCCGCGAACAGCTCGACGACCCGCTCATGCGCTGAGCGTTCGACCAGGATACGGCTCCGCGCGCAACAGTCCTGCCCGCAGTTGTCGAAGACGGAATATGGCGACTCGCGGGCGAACCTCTCGAGGTCGGCATCGGCGAACACGATGTTCGGGCTCTTGCCGCCCAACTCGAGCGAGATCTTCTTCACGTTGCCCGACGCGAGCCGCATGATCTCCTGGCCGGTCGTCGTCTCGCCGGTGAAGGCGACCTTGCCGATCCCCGGATGGGCCGCGATCGACGCGCCGGCCGTGCCGCCCGGGCCGGTCACGACGTTGAGCACGCCGGCGGGGATGCCGGCCTCCAGCGCGAGCTCGCCGAGCCGGATCGCCGTCAACGGGGAGTAGCTCGCCGGCTTGAGGATCGCCGTGTTTCCCGCGGCCAGGGCG
>Ga0184625_10001201_pt1 | contig 10664 bp, 8 predicted proteins | sample PLM3_30_b1_FD_133151 | JGI IMG/M metagenome (GOLD analysis project Ga0184625, IMG submission 133151) | Groundwater sediment microbial communities from an aquifer in East River, Colorado, USA - PLM3_30_b1 | ecosystem: Environmental > Terrestrial > Soil > Riparian zone | place: USA: East River... | reverse complement strand
TTCACCTCCTTCGCGCTCGTGGGCGGGATCGGGGTCGCTGTGCACTTCGCGATCCTGGCCTCGTGCATCGCGGCGGGCCTGCGCTTCCCGGTGTCGCAGGCTGCGGCCACGTTCGTCGCCATGACCTCCAACTTCCTGCTCAACAACGTCCTGACCTACCGCGACCGCAGGCTGCGCGGCGCCCGCTTCGCCCTGGGCCTGATCTCGTTCTATGCGGTGTGTGCGACCGGCGCCGTCGCGAACGTCGGCGTCGCGAGTTTCGTGTTCGAGCGGCAGCCCTCGTGGTGGGTCGCCGGGCTGGCGGGAGTGGCGGTGGGCACCGTCTGGAACTACGTGATGACGGCGCTCTTCACTTGGGGAGCGGGGCGGCCGGGGCGATGAATCGCGGCGGGCTGCGGATCACCATGGTGCTGCCCACGCTGGCGCGCGCCGGAATGGAGACGGTGACGGCCCGTCTGGCAATCGACCTCACCAGGAAGGGTCACGCGGTCTCGATCGTGTGCATCGTGGAATCGGGGCCGCTGGCCGAGGAGCTCCTGGCTGCGGGAGTGGAGGTGGACGTCGTCCCCGCTTCGGGGCTCGCCACGAACGTGCGGGCTCCCGCGCTGATCGCGTGGATGGCGCGCCGCGGTCCCCACGTCGTCCACACCCACAGCGGAGCCTGGCTCAAGGGGGCGCGCGCCGCGCGCGCCGCGGGCGTTCCGGCGGTCGTGCACACAGAGCACGGCCTCGATGACGAGCCGTGGTACTCGGACTTCCTCAAGCGGCGCGCGGCCGCGGCGACAAGCGCCGTGATCACGGTCTCGGACCCGTTGCGCAGTCACGTGATGCAGTCCACGCGCCTTTCGGCGTCCGAGGTGCGCACGATACCGAACGGCATCGACACGCTCGCGTTCTCGCCCGAGCTGCCCGACTCGCGCACACGGCTGCTGCCGGGCAGCGAAGGCCGGGTCCTCATCGGCTGCGTCGCCCGCTTCGAGCCCGTGAAGAACCACGCTCTGCTGCTGCGGGCGTTTCGCGAGGCTCATCGTGCACGCCCGGAGCTGCTGCTGGTGCTCGTCGGAGACGGCTCGCTGCGGCCCGAGCTGGAGGCGCTGGCACGGTCGCTCGAGATCGCGGACGCGGTCCGCTTTACCGGCGACCAGGCGGACACCGCCGCCTGGTACCGCTGCTTCGACACGTTCGTGCTCGCCTCGCGCGCCGAGGGCACGTCGATCAGCATCCTGGAGGCGATGGCCTCGGGCTGTCCGATCATCGCCACCGACGTCGGCGGCAACCGGGCGTTGCTCGGCGAGGAGAACGCCGGAACGCTGGTGCCGTCGGAGGACGCAGCTGCCCTGGCGGCCGCGCTGGCGCAGATCGCCGGGTCGCGGGGACCCGACTCCCGGCTCGGATCCGCCGCCCGCAGCAGGGCGGTGCGGCTGTTCAGCCAGCGTGCGATGGTCGAGCGCTACGAGTCGCTCTACCGTGAGGTGATCGCGGAGGGGGAGTCGATCGATTGAGAGTCGTCCCTTCCGCGTCGCGCCTTCAGCGCAAGACCCTCATGTATAGCCAGTACCCGATGATGGTACCAACAGCAGTCCCGCCGACGATATAGGTCCAGACCAGCACGCCGCGGCGGTTGCGCGCGAGGTGGCCGCGCCGTCGAGCCAGCTCGGCGATGGCCGTTCCCAATGCGATCAGGATGAACATCTGCACGTCGTAGGCTCTCGAGAGGAAGATCGAACCGACCAGAAACCCGATCAACGCGACCTGGATGGCACGGGCCCATTTCCGCAGTTCGGCGGCCTCCTCGTTCGTAGACGCGTGGATCAGCCGGAGATCGTCGAGCGTCAAGAGAAGCAGAGCCAGCCACAAGACGTAGCCCACGATCCCGAGCTCGGCGAAGCATTCGACGTACGAGCTGTGGGCGGCCTTGTCATTAACCGCGTTGAAGTTGCTGAAGCCGATGCCCCACACCGGCGATTGCCTAAAGCTTATCAAGCCTGCCGACCACATCTCGATGCGGCCGGAGGCCGACACGTCGATCGACATCGACCGACTGCCCACGAACCCGGCTCCGAGAAGGAGGACCACCATGACGCCCGTCGTGGCGACAGACAGCGCGTTGCCGAGGCGGTGACGGACCAGGAGGCCGATCACGGCCGCCAGGGCGAGCACGCCGCCGCGTGATTTCGTCGCATAGATGCCGTAGAGGATCACCGCTACCGGCAGCCATACGAAGAGCACGTTCCGCAGGTACGCCCCGCTGCGGCGCTGGATGATGGTGAACGGCAGGATCGCGATCAACGTCAGGGCCAGGTCGTTCGGGTCGCCGAACAAGCCCGATTGCATCACGCGAAATTCCGAGCCGGGATCGAAATGGTACCGCGGCTGCTCAGGCTCCGGGTTGTCCCACTGGGTGTCCGCGCCAGGAGTCTGGAAATCCCCGCTGGCGGATCGCGCAGCCTCCGCGGCTTGACGCTGGTAGTCGGAGATCGTCTTTACCGAGAGAAAGACGGCCGGGATAGTAAGGAAGAATGCAATCGCCCGAACGCGGCGAACAGTCGTGACGTTCAGCAAGACGAGCATGAAGGCCGTCACGGGGCCCTTCACGAAGCCGAGCACCTTTTCGAAACCCTCGACGGAGCGCAGCGGGCTGAGACCCACGGTAAACGCCATCCAGATCACGAGAGCGGCGATGAGCGGGAGCTGGACGGCACGCAGCGCGGGGCGGCTCCCCATCAGGACCGCCAGGGCAGCGCCCACGAGGGCCAGAATGCTCGCCACTTCGAAGATGGGCCAGTCGCGCAGGTCGGCGAAATGCTCGGACGGTCGAACGAAAACCACCAGCAGATAGACCACGAACAGCGCGAAACTCATCCCCTGGCACCGTAGCACAGGAAGGGCGACGCCCGGGCGGCGCGCGCACGCCAAATGCCCCTGCCGGCCGTCAGCGCCGAGGCCTACTGCGACGAGAGATCGCCGCTGGCGCGAGCTGCCACCCGGGCGGGCCGTGTACCGGGCAGGCGCGGCGGTAGTATAATCGCCTTCCCTCGCCATTGGCCGCCACGACAGAGACAGTCGTATCGTTGGCGGTCGGGCCGCCGCTCGCGACACCACGTCGCGTCGGTACAGGTGGAGGGGGTTCGCCGTGCCGGACGACGTAGCCGCGGGCGTCGCAGCGTCCTCACAGGACGGCAGGCACTTCGACGCTTCCTTCGTGACCAGCGTCTTCTGGACGGGAGTCGCGAAGGGCAGCTCACAGCTGATCAGCTGGCTGGCGACGTTCCTGGTCGCCCGCCTGCTCACCCCGGAAGACTACGGGCTGGTCGGCATGGCGACGGTGTTCCTCGGCGTCGTCACGATCGTCAGCGAGTTCGGGCTCGGAGTCACGATCGTCACGCTGCGCGACCTAAGCGAGCGCCAGATCGCCCAGCTCAACACGGTGGCGCTAGCGCTCGGGGTCGCCTGCTTTCTCGTCTGCTGCAGCGCGGCCGTTCCCCTCGGCCTGTTCTTCCACTCCGAAGCCTTGCCCCGCATCGTCGTGGTGCTCGGCACGACGTTCCCGCTCTCCGCATTCCGCATCGTTCCGAGCGCGCTGCTCCAGAAGGATCTCCGCTTCCGGCGCCTCGGGCTGCTCGAGACCGTCAACGTCCTGGTGCTGAGTGTCACCATGGTGCTACTCGCCCAGGCCGGCTTCCGCTACTGGACGCTCGTGGTGGGAGCCGTCGTGAGCGCCGTCCTCACGACCGCGCTGACGGTGGCCTCCCGGCCCCAGTCCTTCGCATGGCCGAAGCGTGCCGACATCGCACCGGCACTGTCGTTCACTCGCGACCAACTCGGCAGCACGTTGCTCTGGTACTGGTACCAGAACGCCGACCAGGTCGTGGCGGGGCGTCTGCTCGGAGTGGGCGACCTCGGCGTCTACGCAATGGCCGCGTCGACCGCGAGCTCGATCTCCGACAAGGTCATGATGCTGCTCACGCGCACCACACCGGCCTACTTCGCGGCCCTGCAGGACCAGCCCGCGGCGCTCAAGCGCTACCTGCTTCGGCTGACCGAGATCCTGTCGGTCGTGCTGTTCCCGGTCCTGATCGGCTTCGCGCTCGTCGCCGACGGCTTCGTCCGGCTGGCCCTCGGTGCCAAGTGGCTAGGCGCCATCGGCCCGCTGCGCCTGCTGGCGATCTCGGCCGCGATCAACTCCACGACTCCGCTGCTCGCGCGAGTGCTCACGGTCAGGGGACAGAACCGCTACCTGCTGCAGATCGCCGTCGTCATCTCGGTCCTGATGCCGATCTCCTTCGTCGTCGGCAGCCACTGGGGCCCCACCGGAATCGCCGCTGTCTGGGTGACGGTCTTTCCGCTGACGCGCATCCCGGTGCTGACACGCGCCGTTCCGGCGATCGGTGTGTCCAAGATGGAGTACCTCCGGGCGTTCTGGCCGGCGACGAACGGCATCCTGGCGATGGCAGTCGCCGTCCTCGCGGTGAGTGCGCTGCTTCCGGCGGGCATGCCCCTCGTCGCGAGCCTCGCGGTGCAGGTCGCGTTCGGAGCCTGCGTCTACTTCGCCGTCATCTTCGGCTTCCACCGCGCCCGGATCGAGGTCCTGCTCCAGCTCGCCAGGCAGTGGCGATCGGGCGGGGCCGCGACGAGCAAGACGGCCGCCAGCTGAGCGAGGCCCGCAGCTAGCCTCGCGGCGCGGCGGCTTCCGCGCGACGGCGACGAGGTGCTGCCCGAAGCCGAATCGGCGCCGGGCCCAGTACGGCCCTGCGAGGCCCAGGCCGGCGATGAGTCGGTTGAGCTTCACCGAGTTGACGAAGCGTGGATCCCCTAGCCCGCGGTCCCGAGCGTCACGGTCGAGAGCCGTCCACACCTCGAACGTCTGTCGCTCGAGCGTGCGCCACTCGACGCTCGAGACGAAGCTCCGAACGAGTCTGCAGCCGTGGCGCCCTCCATTTCCAGCGCCCAATAGATATGCGCTCGGCGCACAAAACGGCGTGCGATTTCTACAACTTGCTTCAGTCTTCGATGCCCAACTCCCCGTCCCGCGGTCCATTTCGCCTGGCCTTGGAATTGCTTAATAGTCACACGGCTTTCGGTGAACCCTCCGCCAGAGCTCTGGTTGGGTGTCCGCCGACGTGTTGACTACGAACCTTGAGACACCGGCGGTACCTGCGTGCCAAAGCGATTGAACGCCCTGATCATTGCCTACTACTTCCCTCCTGACGGCGCCATCGGCGGGGTGCGGCCGTACCAGTTTGCACGCCACTTCCCGGAGTTCGGCGTCGATCCCTGGATCCTGACCGTCGAGCCCGACCATGCCGACCAGCCGGATGCGGCGTTCCAGCCGCGAGGAGTGCCCGAGCGGCACCTCCTGCGCACGCCGGTTGAGACGACGTTCCGCGACCGCGTTCTGGAGCTCTGGCGCATGGGCAAGGGCGTAAACGGAGCCGAGGCACCGGCATTGGCGGCAACGGGTGCGCCGGCCGAGGCGTCTCCTCGCCGATTCCAGCAGGCGCGGGAGTGGGTGCTCTCCTGGCTCGCGTACACGGACCCGCTGATCGGCTGGTATCGGCCAGCGCTGCGCCAGGCCGAGGAGGCGCTGCGACGCGTCCGCTTCGACGTGCTCGTCTCGACGTCGCCTCCGCGTGTCACGGCGCTCGTGGCGCGCGAGCTGTCGCGCCGCCACCGCGTGCCCTGGGTCATGGACGTTCGCGATCCGTGGCAGCTGAAGAACTGGGAGGCGAGCGGCGCGTCGTCGATCGTCGCGAATCACAAAGCTCGCCTGTTCTCCCAGTGCGTCGACACGGCACAGCTGATCGTCCACAACACCGAGCGCCTCCGGCAGGACACCTGCGCCCTGAAGCCCGACGCCGCCGACAAGACCTATTGCGTGCCGAACGGCTTCGAGCCGGAGTGGACCAACGGCAGCGACTCGCGCCAGCGCGTCTTCAACGTCGGCTACTATGGGAACATCATGGGGCGCCGCAGCTGCACCGCGTTCCTCGACGGCCTCCGCTACTGGCTCGACGAGCGCGGGCGCCGAACGCCGCGCGTGGCCGTCCGCTTCGTTGGGACCGGGTTCGAGAACGCCGTCGAAGCGATCGCCGCACGCGAGCTGCAGGAGATCGTGAGCGTGCACCCGCCCGTGCCGCGCAGCGAGGTGCGGCACCTGATCGACGACGACTTCGTGCTGCTGTCGTTCGCCAACGAGCAGCCGCTGCAGGTGCCGGGCAAGACCTACGACTACCTCGCCACCGGCCGTCGCATCCTCGCCGTGACGGAGCACGACGGGGCGACCGCCGACGTCCTGGGTCCCGTGGAGGGCTGCACCGTCGCCGAGAGGCCGCACGAGGTGGCCTTGGCGCTCGAGACCTTCTATCGCGATTTCGAGCAAGGAGCGAGCCCCCGAGTCGAGCGCTCGGCGCTGCTCGCCGATGCGAACTACGAGCACCGCACTGAACAGTTCGCGGGTCTGCTGCACTCGATCGTCGGAGAACAGATGGCGAGCGCCTGAGCGAAAAACGTACATCGCCGACGACGTGTCCGTCGGCGCAGGGAACGTCTACACCAGACGAGCCGGACATGGTAAAAGTCGTAGGCCATGTTGGCCATCCTCGTCGCGTCTGCGGCGGCCATCAGCAGTACTCTCGCCTACGTCGTCCATTCGCGACGCCTTCAATACTGGCTGCCTTCGTACGTCACCGAGCTCGTCCGCCGACGCGCTCGGAGCACACAGGGGATCCGCCACGTGTATTTCTGCCTGGCGGACCATTACGAGCCCTACGGCGGAACGACGGACCAGCCTGCCGCCCGCAGCCGAGTCGCCGAGTGGGTGGAGAAGTACCCGAAGATTGCCCGGCAGCATCACGACAGCGAGGGAAGAGTCCCGCAGCACTCGTTCTTCTACCCGCAAGAGGAATACGACGACGTGCTGATGGACCAGCTGGCGGGCCTGTGTCGCGCCGGCTTCGGCGCGGTCGAGGTACACCTCCACCACGACGGAGACACGGCCGGCGACCTGCGCGCCAAGCTGCGGCAGTTCGTGGACACGCTCCACCGTCGCCACGGGCTGCTTCGCAGGGACGAAACCGGACAGGTGGTCTACGCCTTCATTCACGGCAACTGGGCACTCGACAACTCGCGCCCGGACGGACGCTGGTGCGGGGTGGACAACGAGCTGGACGTCCTCGTGGAGACCGGATGTCGCGTCGACATGACGATGCCGTCCGCTCCGTCCGATACCCAGACCTCGAAGATCAACTCCATCTACTTCGCACGCGGGAGCTCCGGCAAGCGCAAGGCGCACGACAACGGCCGCGATGTCGCGGTCGGCGAGTGGGGCCGACCCGGCGAGCTGCTGATCCTGCAGGGGCCGCTCACCTTGAACTGGCGCTATAGGAAGCTGCTCGTCCTGCCCCACATCGAGAACGCCGAGATCTCCGAGAGCGCCCGGCCGACGCCCCACCGCGTCGCGCTGTGGGGCCGCTGCCACGTGGCGGTGCAGGGCGCCGAGGAGCACCTGTTCGTGAAGGTCCACACGCACGGAGCCACCCAGGGAACGACCGCGATGCTGTTCGGCGGCGGCTTCTCGAGCTTGTGGACCGAGCTGGAGCGCCAGTACCGGGACCGGGAAGGCTGCCGGCTGCACTACGTGACCGCATGGGAGATGTACGAGCGCGTTCGGGCGCTCGCGACGGCGAGCGCCGTCTAGGTCGCGGTCGTCCTGATGAGGGTGCTGATCGTCGCGTACCACTTCCCTCCCGATGCCGAAGTCGGCGCGGTGCGTCCGTATCAGATCGCCCGCCATCTGCCCGAGTTTGGAATCGAGCCCTGGGTCCTGACGGTCGAGCCCGCCTACGCGGAGCGGCCCGATGCCGGGGTCGTCGCTCATGGCGTGCCGGAAGACCGGATCATCCGCACGTCGGTCGACACCACGAGCTTCGGCCTCGTGACGGGACTGTGGAAAGCCGGCAAGCGCCTCACCGCTCGCCGGAAGGGGCAGGCCACGTCCCAGCAAGGCGCCGAGGTAGCCTCCGCTTCCGAGCGTCGCGCGCTGGCGCGAGACGTGCTCGCGTACCCCGACCACAAGATCGGCTGGCTCCGGCCGGCGGTGCGCGCCGCAGCCGAAGTCAATCGCCGCGAACGCTTCGACGCGATCCTGTCCACCTCGCCCCCACGCGTCGCAGCGCTCGCGGCAGCCCGGATCGCGAGCCGCCACCGCATTCCCTGGATCATGGACGTGCGGGACCCGTGGGTGGGCTGGTATCACTCACAGACGTCGTACTACGGGGCCCACCCGGTGCTCGACGCGCTTCAGGCCCGGCTGTTTCGTCGCTGCGTGCGCCAGGCGAGCATGATCGTCCACAACACCGAACGGCTTCGCCTGCTGACGTGCCAGTTGGCGCCCGACGTGACGGCGAAGACTCGCTGCGTTCCGAACGGCATCGACTCGGCGTGGAGCGCACTCCGCGACGGGGCGCGCCCGAGCGCCTTCCGCATCGGCTACTACGGACAGGTCATGGGCCGCCGCAACCCCTCCGCGTTTCTGCAGGGTCTAAGGTCGTGGCTCGACTCCCGGCGCGAGAGCCCGAACGTCGAGGTGTGCTTCTTCGGCAGCGGGTTCGAGGAGATCCGCCGACAGGCGAAGGGCCTGGGGCTCGACAGCTGCGTGGTCCTCTCTTCCCAGCTGCCGCGCGCGGACGTGCCGGCGGAGATGGCGAAGGACTTCGCGCTGCTGCTGGTAGCCAACGAGCAGCCGCTGCAGATTCCCGGGAAGACCTACGAGTACCTGGCCGCCTCCCGGAGGATCCTGGCGCTCACCGACAACGACGGGGCGACGGCCGACCTCTTGAAGCCGCTCCCGGGATGCCTGATCGCCGAGACCCCGACCGAGATCCATGCGGCGCTCGACGACTTGTACCGGCAGTACGAGGCGGGTTCCGGGGCGTGGGTCGATCGCGGAAGCCTGATCGCGGAGCTCCAATACTCCCGCAGGGTCGAGCGCTTCGCGGAGTTCATTCACGACGTCGTGAAGCGCTGATCCGAGCGGCGGGTCCCCACAAAGGCGAAGCGGCGCGGCAACCACCGGGGACGACCCCGGTCGCGGCCGCGCCGCTCGCGCGACGTCTGCTACCTGGAAGCCAGTGGCGCTACTGCTGCCGCCACTTCACGTAGTCGAAGCTCCACATGTAGCTCTGGTTGAACTGCTTGGATCCATCGAGCCAGGCGCCCTTGACGCCGCCCGCAAAGATCTGGTCGCCGCGATCGCGATACGTGGTGTCGCCGGTGCGCTGGTACAGCCAGGCATATGCAGGTGCGATCAGGAGGTTCAGATCGGGGGCGCCGGGCTTGGCGGGAAAGGTCATCGACGGATCGGGGGTCCAGTTGTCGTACCAGAACGCCTGGTCGGCCGACACCCAGGCGCGGCTCCAGATCGCATCGAGGGCCGCCTTGACCGCCGGCTGGACGCGCGAGTCCTTGGTCACGTCCCAGTACTTGATCAACGCCTGGGTGGTGAGCCCGACCATGAACGGCTGGATGTAGTACTGACCCGTAGCGGCCGGGACATCACTACCCGACCGCAGGCGGAAGGTCTTCGAGATGAACCATTGGTCGATGTGTGAGAGGGCCTGGTCCGCGAGCTGAGTCATGCGGGCGCGGCGCGGCTCACCGAGGGCCTCCGCGTTCAGGTAGGACATCAGGCAGTAGGCCACCTCACGGCTCCTTTCCGGGTCTAAGGACCAGTCGAGAGGCGTGCCGTCGGCGCAGTACATGGCATTCTTCGAGAGCGCGACCGCTGCCTGCTTGGAGGCCGCATCCGAAGTGTGCTGGACGTCCATGAGGAAGCCGGTCGTGAAGTTCCAGTAGCCTGGCACGGCGCCACCGTTGACGGTGACGTAGTTCTTGTAGACGGCCTCCGCCTTCGACTCGCAGTTCGTCCACGAGCTGTCACCTGTGTAGTCGGCGATCTGATAGTAGACGCGGGCCGCGTCGTAGTAGGTCATGGCGAGCTTCTCGTCCGAGGTCAGCCCCGACTTCGAGTACTCGGCGCACGCCTTCTGCCCGTACGACAACATCTGCGACTGCCACAGGGCGAGCTGCGGAATCGGTCCGCCCGGGCCCGGCGTGGGCGTCGGCGTGGGCTTCGGCGTCGGCGTCGGCGCGGGCGTCGGCGCGGGCGTCGGCGTGGGAGCCGGTGTCGGCGCAGGCGTCGGTGAGGGCGACGGCCGCGGAGTAGGCGACGGCGCAGGTGTCGGGCCCGGCTTCGGCGTCGGTGCCGGGGTCGGTGCCGGGGTCGGTGCGGGAGTCGGCGCAGGCGGCCTCGGCGTGGGTGCCGGCGACGGTTTGGGCCCCGAGGGGTTGGTGTTCGAGCCGTTGTTCGGCGCTGGCCCCGACGGCGCGGTGGAAGCCGTCGTCGAGGGGTCCGCCGTGGTGCCCGAGCTGGAGTCGGGCGGGCTGGTCTCGGTGCCCTGCGAGAACGTGCCCCGCTTCAGGCTCCGGTCGCGCATCTCGAGCAGCATCTGATTCGTGTAGACGCGGCGCGCGGCGCCGTCCTTGGCCACTGCACCCTGCGTGCTGGTGCCCGAGCCGCCACCCGAGCCGGCGCGCCGAGCGGCAGCGGGTGCCTCGCCGGCCGAGGTGGTGGCTGTCGAACTGGAGCTCGATCCACCCGACGTCGA
>Ga0184625_10001200_pt1 | contig 10678 bp, 6 predicted proteins | sample PLM3_30_b1_FD_133151 | JGI IMG/M metagenome (GOLD analysis project Ga0184625, IMG submission 133151) | Groundwater sediment microbial communities from an aquifer in East River, Colorado, USA - PLM3_30_b1 | ecosystem: Environmental > Terrestrial > Soil > Riparian zone | place: USA: East River... | reverse complement strand
TGATCATCGTGCCGAGGAGGATAAAAGTTACGAAGTAGATCGAGGACTTGATGGGCTGGGCTTCGGAAACGCGTCGATCCGCCGTCTTGGCCTTATCCGCGTCACTGTACATCTCGTCGGAGCCGACGTATTGCGTTTTGAGAATGTCGTTCCAGCCTTCCAGCGTCAGCACCTGAAATAGCGTCAGCGTTGTTTCGTGCAGACTACCGAACCGCACTGGGTCGTTCTTGCCGAATAGAAACGTGCCGGCACAGGCATAGACGTAGAAGTGCAGGCCCAGCAGGATGCCGATGTAACCCAGCGAGGGAATCGACTTGAGGAGCGCGCCGACCAGCACCTGCAGCCGCGGCAGGATCGTCACCATTCGCAGCGATCGCAGCAGGCGGGCCAGCCGGAAAACCGTGGCATATTGTCCGCCCAGCGGGAGGAAGCACACGACAACGATCGTGAAGTCGAACAGGTTCCAGCCGCGCATGAAATACTCCCACGGCCGGTTGCCGCAGGCGGCGATCTTGAGCACGATCTCGCCGACGAAGATGAACAGGATCACGTTCTGGACAACGTTGATGACCTTGCCGATCGGCGTCGTGTCGCTGAACGCGGGATAGGTCTCGAAGCCCACGAGAATGCCCGAGATCACGATCGCCGCCAGGATGAAGCGGTTGAAGCCTTCAGACGACGTGAATTTCTTGAGTTTTTCGACCACGGCAGTTGTTCTGGGGAGCGAGTGAGCCGGCGTTTTGGCGGCTTAACGGGAACGGCAAATATAGCCTCCCGGCTGGTCGCGGCTGACGGGTTCCGATGATACCGCTAGGGCCGTAAACCCGCAATCTGCCAGCACTTAAGATTGGCGTTCCAGCCTGGAGCGCGGGGCGAAGGAATTAGCGATTGAGCACTGCGACTGCAATCCCAGCCACCGCCACGATCACCATGGCCGCCACGCACCACCAAATCCAGGCCTGCGAACTGGCCCGCGACCTGGCCGGCGAGGCCACAACGGCAGATGTCTCGGCGACTGGCGGCGCGTGCGATATCGCCTCCGGGCTGCTGGCGAATTCTCCGCGGAGCGCCGCCAGGAATTCGCTCGCGGATTGAAATCGCTCCGCGGGCTGCTTGCTGAGCGACCGCATCACGGCCCGGCCCAGCAGCGAATCTGACAATCCACGGGGCAGCGGGGGCACGGCGTCCTGGTTATGCATCAGCAGGATGCGGACCGGGTTTTCGTCGTCAAAGGGCACGCGGCCGGTGAGCAGTTCGTAGAGCACGATTCCCAGCGAGTAGAAATCGGCGGCCGGCGTCAGCTCTTCGCCGCGGCATTGCTCGGGGCTCATATAGACGGGCGTGCCCATGACGCCGCCGCTGACCGTGAGCTTTGCCGTCGCCATCAGTTCGCCGTCGCCGGTGACCTTGGCGATGCCGAAGTCGAACACCTTCACAAAATCGCTGCCGTCGGCCCCTGTGCAGAGGAAGATGTTGCTGGGCTTGAGATCGCGGTGGATGACGCCCAGCTTGTGGGCCTCGTCGAGTGCCGCCAGCACCTGCTCGGCGAGGAGCTGCACGCGCTCAGGCGGCAAGGCGCCCTGGTTTTGGAGCGTGAAGTGCAACTCTTCGCCGACGAGGTACTCCATCGCGAGATAGACGTCGCCCTCGTCGGTCTCGCCCGAATCAAAGATCTTGACCGCGTGCGGGCCGGTCAGGCTGCCGGCCAGGCGAGCCTCGCGGCGCAATCGGTGTCGCAGTTGCTCGTTCCGCGCGGCCCACGGCAACAAGACCTTGATCGCCCGATCCTCGCCCGTGCGCTCGTCGTGGGCCAGATAGACGATGCCAAAATTCCCCCGGCCGATCTCCCGCTCGATGCGGTATCGCCCGGCAATCAATTGCCCCTGTTCCATGCTCTCAACGTATCAGGTTGCCCAACTGCGCGCGGAGGCGGCTGCCGGTTTCGCGGCGGCCCATCTGCACGTAGGCGATCATGCCGCGGAGCCAGTTGAGATAATTCGGCCGCGACGTGCGGTTTTGGGCGGCGAGTCCTTCGCGGCGGGCGCGGTGCAGGATGGCCCGCAGGCGGCGGGCTTCCTTCCGCGGAACGCCGACCGCGTCGTTGACGACCAGCCCCGTCACGCACTGGGCCGTGTTGCGGCGCTGCACGCGGGTCTTCTTCTCGTTGACTGCAAAACCTTCGTCCTGGGCGATGTGCCGCACACGGGCCAGCAGGTAGCCGACCTTGCCCCCCGCTTCGCCGCTCGCCGAAAACGTCAGGTCATCGGCATAGCGGGTGTAAGTCCAGCCGAGCTTCTGGCACAGGCCGCTCAAGCGCGAGTCGAGCCTCCGGGCGATCAGATTCGAGAGGGCAGGGCTAGTGCAGGCGCCTTGCGGCAGAGCCCGCGGGGCGGTGGCGACGTGCAGCGTCTGCCCGGAATAGGTCACCGTCCGCCGCGGCGATTCGGTGCAGAGCAGAGCCAAAATCGTCGCCGCGGCCGGCGAATAGCCGAGCTGCGTGAGCGCTCCCTTCACGCGCGGGAACGTGATCGAGGGAAAGAAGTCCTTGAGGTCGCAATTAACGACGACTTCGCGGCCGACGTGCTGGCCGGCGTTGGTCACGGTGCTGTGGCCGGCAACGAAGCCGTGGGCCGCCGCATGAGTCGGCAGCTTCGATAGGACGCGGGCCAGAATCCACTGCTGGCACTTCTTCAGCGACTTGTGCGGCGCGGCCAGTTCACGCGTGCCGCCGCTCTTTTTGGGCACGGTGAAACGGACGTAATGCGTCCGCGTGGCGGCGTCGGTGTGAAACGCCAGCCACCGCAGTCGCGGGATCGTCAGCTCCAGGGCCGAGGCCACGTCGGCGGGCGTCGCCAAGAGGGGGAGACCTTGCTTCTGCAGTTTCTCGATGTCGGCTCGCCGATCGGCCAGGCCGTAGGAGACGCCGCGGCCGAGGAACACGATGTCGTTCGCCTTCCGCTGCGCGACCTTTTCCGTCCACTTGCGCTTCCGCTCGGCGGCCTCGGCCTTCTTCTGCGCCTTGAGAGCCTTTCGCTCTTCGTCGGTGCGGGCGACCGCCGCCTGGGCCGCGGTTTGGGCCAGGGCCAGGTCGGGCCGCAACTGGTCCATCTCCAAGCCGACCTGGTGGATCTCGGCCAACTCCTCGCGGGTGAGCAGGCCGTGGCCGAGCATCCCGGCATCGATGAGCAGCGTCCGCGGATCGCTGGTGGGCGGGATCAGGTCGCGCCGGCCGAACCAGGCGTTCCATAGGAGCGAACCGGCGCCTCGCGCCCGCCTGGCAATTTCGTCGTCCGAGAGCGGCGCGAACGCGCCGGCGTCGAGCTGGTTCAGCAACGACTTGGCAGGCGGCTTCGGCGCTGGCGCAGCGGGCTTCGGCGGTTGAGCCGGCAGCCTGGCCGGAAAGCCCGTCGAAGTCTGAATCACAGGCGGCGGCATCTGTCTGAAGTCCGTGCCGACCGGATTGACGATCACCGGCGGCACACCCGGAGCGGGCGGCCGCTGTGGCGGCGCAGGCGGCGGTTGACCGCCCCCGAGCATCTGTTTGACCCAGTCCCAGAGACCCATAAATGTTCAAATCGGAGGGGGCGGCTGTTTGGCGGACTTCACGCACGGGACCAAGGACGTTCACTCAAGGCCGCACGACACCTATGGCGGCCAAAAGTTTCAACTTGCCTCGGTCAGCCGCCATAGGTGTTGTGCGGCCGACCGAACAACGGCCTTGGGGAAGCAATGGGGAGCAATGCCAACCGCGGCGGAACGCCGCAGCAAGGTAGTCTCCGCCAAAACAGTACCGCCCCCTCCTTTGTTCGTTTGTTCGTGGATCGGAACGCCGCGGAGGGCGTTCCCTACAGTGGTTAGTTGCCCTGCCACTTCTTCCACCTGGCGAACCAGGCTTGCAGGTCGTCGGCCATGGGCGCGCCGCCCTGCACCGCGGCCCGCATCGCCAGCAGGTGCCGGCAGGGACCCATCCGTAGGCCCGCTTTGAAATGGTGCGAGCATTTGCATTTGCCGCGCTTGATGATGCCGTCGGCGTCGAGCAGCATCTCGACCGGCTTGGCATCGACGGTGCCCGTAGCCAGCGTGCCGCCGCGCGGCGCTTCTTGCCGCGATTCGATCCGCACCTTTCCCGCCAACGCTCGCGACGCTTTCAGCTCCACGTTTTCCGGGCCGATTTCGGCCTCGCCCAGCGCCCGCGGCATGATCTGCCGCCAGCGATAGACGCCCGCATCGATGTCGTAGATCACCTGCCCCGCGTGAGCCAGGTGGTTCAGCGCCGCGGCACATTCGGCCTCGGACGCGACCGACTTCAGCGCGGCATCGCCCAGTCGCATCGAGCGGCCGGCTCGCATGGCTTGGGCCACTCCGGAGATCAGCCCCTCGCTCAGCTTCACTTGCGGGCGGACCACGTCGAGGGCGGCGTTCCGCGTCCAGTCGTTCGTCGTCCAGCCGGACAGTCCGAGCGTCAGGCGCATCTCGCCCAGGTGCGCGACCCAAAAACTCGGCAGGCCCGTGCCGAGCAAATAGACGTCAATCCGCTCGACCAGAGGCAGCAGCCGGGCCAGCACCAGCAGTCGCTGGCGGCCCCAGACCCGAATCGGCTCGCCCGGCGGGCCCTGGTAAGTCGTGCCGTAGGAGTAAATCGGCGTCTCCCACGGTTCCATGACTAGCCGCGGCGGGCAATCGGGCCAGAGCTCGAACCGCAGGGCCCGCGGGCTGGTCTTTGCCTTGTGCCGCTTGAGCCAGGCCAGCAGCGAATAGACCGCCTCGCGGGTGAGGGTCACCTTCCGCATCGGCAGCGCCATCCCGGCCTGCACCTGCGCCAGGCCGCGGAGCCAGCCTGCGGGCAGGTCGATTTTTTCTTCGCGATAGTCGGCCGAGCCCTTCGTGGCAACCTCGAACCCCTCCGGATCCAGCCGCAGTCGCGTTTCGCGATACGTCCGCAGGGCCTGAAAGTGATGGTACAGGTCCCACGAATAATCGACGTTGGTCGTGCCGAGCTGCACGCCGCCGGTCGAGCCGAAGGCGTCGCGCTGCACGGTCAGACAGCCGTAGCTCGACTCGTCGGCCGAGAAGCACTCGAAGAACACGACGTCGTCGGCGACCGTGACGATTGGGTCGCACGGCATCAGCATCCGCCACAGGTCGCGGGCATTCTTCAGCAGATAATCGGAGTACTGCTGGCGGGCGGACCAGTAGCGGCGGCGGCAGTCATCGAACCGCCGCTCCAGATCCGGCGAGACGCTCAGGCCGCGCTTGGCCATGATCTCGGCTTTGGCCTGCTCGTAAAACTGCTGGCGCAGTTGACGTCGCCGCACCACCTCTCCCTTTTTCCATTCGTCGTAGGCGGTCTTGTCGCGGGGCTTGAATCGCAGGTCGCTGATCACCACGTCGTGCAGAGCCGAAATACCTTCGCGGAACCGCAGCGGCCGCAGGAGCGGCGCGTCGAACGCCACTGCCTCGCGGGCCAGGTTCGGCGCGAACGAGAGCAAGCCCCCGTCGAGCCGGCTGCGACCGTAATAGGCAAAGCTGACTTCCAAAACGGCGTCCTCTAAACCTGAGCAATGGCAGCGGCGGGCGACAGCGACAACTCCGGCAGCCGCTGTGCGACTAGCGGCTCCAGCTCCGGCGAACGATCGACGATGCGGGCGACGGCCGCGAGCGCCGCGCGGGCCTCGGGCTTGCGAATCGAGCGGACGGCGACGGCGAGCACGCTGAGCAACTCGGCGGCCTGCTCCGGATGGCGGCCGACTGCCGCGGCCAATTGGTCAATCGCCTTCAGTTTCTGCCGGCCGCCGCGATAAACGCCGGCCAGAACCGCCGACCAGACCGGCGCCAAATCGCGGCTACTCGTGCCGGGCAGCGTCGATTTGCGTTGCAAATGATCGATCAGGCTCAGCCGCAGCTCGTCGTAGGGCGTCTCCACTAGCCGGCACCAAAGGAGCGGGTCCTCTGGAATCGGCGGCCCCGCCTGCAGCCAGCTCCAGGCGCCTTCGCGAATTTCCTTGAGGAGCGAATCGAACAGGGCGAGCACAATCTCGCGATCGTAGGTATCCGCCGAACTGACGACGCCGAGCGTCCACTGAGCCAGGTCCTTGCCGAGCGCAGCGCAGCGGGCACTGCCGATGACGGTCAGTTGACTGCGTTCTGCGGGTGACGTGATTGACCGCGCCTGGAGCAGCGACAGACCCAAGCGGGCAACCGGCGTCGCACGGGCGGTGGCCATTTGCAGGCACTGCGCGAGGTCCAACCGATCGCCGCGGACGTGCTTCTCCATCGCCTCACAAATCAGTGTGATGGCCGTCGCGTCCTTCGTCTCCAAGAGCCGCAACCAGGTCGCGACGTGCCAATGAGCGGCCGAATCGAGCGACTGCAGCAGTCTTGCTCCGAACTGCTGAACTTCCTCGTCGCTGTGATCGAGCAACTTGATGAGCTGTTCTTCCGAGATCGACTTTAATCGCTCGGCGTGATCGCGCTCGAGCAACTGCCTGGCCCAGGTGCGGACGCAGCGGGAACGAGCCAACTGGAGCAGCGCCAGGAGCGACGCATAGCCGTCATCTGACTGCCAGACCTGCGGCCGATAAGGCGCCGGCGTCAGCTCGCTCAGGCTGCGGCCTTCCCGCAGCATCACACCCTGCGGTTTGAATTCCAGAGCCTCGTGCCCGTGGAAGCAGGCGTGCATCAGGCCCCAGCTCTCGATCAGGTCCTCGCCGCGCTGCAGGTCTATGTCGTCATAGTTGGCGAGGGCCGGTGTAATTGCCCCGACGTACAAAAACGCATTGCGGTGCGCCAAATGGCGGAAAAACCGCCAGGCTCTCCGCCGCAGGTACCGCCGCGTCGGGAACGAGAAGAGCAGCGCTCCCCGCCGCCCCTGGCTGCGATGATCGGGATACTCAACCTTCTGGCCCGTCCGGGGATTGCGATATTCGTGCACCCGCCAAGGCGTCAGCACGTTTTTCGGCATCTTGAGAATTTCCTCTTCCTCGGACGTGCTCCGCCGCGTTTGCGGGTCCCAGTTCCAACGGATTTGCTTCTTCCGCACCTTGCGGATCAGCCGGTCGAACACGTGCAGGAAGACGCCCATCAGCTCGAGGTCGCCCGCCGATTCCGCGAACTTGAAGAGCCGCTTGACCACCGGGTGATGCGCGGGCACATCGAGCGGCAGCGACAGGTAGAGAAGTATCTGCCGGCGGGCCCACGGCCGCGGGTCTTTCTTCCAGCGATCGGCAAAGGCCGCCAGCTCCGCGGGCGGATACGGCTGCCGCAGCGCCGCCAGAAAACGCTCGTCCTCAGCGTCGAAATACTCTTCGACGAGCAACAGCGACTGTCGATTGCTGGGAGATTTCGCCACGTGAGCAGCAGGGAAAAGTCCACGCCTGATTCAAAGCGAGCGGGATTATGGGGTCCGTGCCTGCTGTCGTCAATCAGCGACTGGGAGTGGCTCGAACCCAATGGTTCAAGCAAAGCTGGCCATCGTCGCCAGGCTGACGTGCCGACCACGCACGAACCAATGGGTTCGTGCCACCAGCGGCAGCATCGGCGCGCAAGTGGCTGCGCGTGAACGGTTTGCGTCGCGGAGCCCGGCGACGTACATTTCCTGGATGACACTTGCGGGCAAGTAGCCGATGATTAGGTAGCAGCATTCCGGCAAGTCGCATAAAATCAAAGAGTTGGTTTTTTTTTTGCAGACATCGAAGTCGCGGAGGACGTCATGCCACGAATTTCCTGGTTGAAAGCCGTATCGCTCGCTCTGGCCTTGGGTCTGGGGGCGTCGCCACTGCTGGCTTCCACGATGTGCTGCCCGTTCTGTGGCACCGGCTCGCAGACCTTCACTGAAGAGATCGCCACGATGGACGTGGCGGTGGTCGCCAAGATCGTCAAGCTGCCGCCACCCACGACCAAGGCGGGCGAAGACATCGAGAAGGCGACCTTCGAGATCACGCAGGTCCTGAAGGGCGAAGGCCTCGTCAAGATCGGCGAAAAGTTCGAGACGCTCTATTTCGGCGACGGCATGCTCAACAAGCCGTTCCTGGTGACCGGCATCGACCCGCCGAAGGTGATGTGGTCCACGCCGCTGCCGGTGAGCGACCGGGGCATCAAGTACCTGGCTCAAATTCTCAAGCTGCCCGAAGCCGGCCCGCAGCGGCTGGTCTTTTTCCAGAGCCACTTGGAAGACGAAGACGAGATGCTGGCCCGCGACGCTTACGATGAATTTGCCCGCGCTCCTTACGCGGAAGTTCGCGGCCTGAAGGACAAGATCAAGCACGACCAGGTTGTGGCTTGGGTCAAGAATCCGGAGATTCCGGCCAGTCGCCGCCGGCTGTACCTGGTGATGCTCGGCGTTAGCGGCAGCGAGAAAGACGTGCCGCTGCTCGAGGAGTTCATCAAGTCGAGCGACCGCAAGGCCAAATCGGGCCTCGACGCGTTGATCGCCTGCTATCTCACGCTGAAGGGCGAAGAAGGCCTGCCGCTCATCGAACAGCTGTACCTGGCGAACGAGAAGGCGGACTACGCCGACACCTATGCGGCGATCATGGCCTTGCGATTCCACGGCACCGACGGCGGCGTCATCAACCAGAAGCGGCTGGTGAAATCGTTCCACCACATGCTCTCCCGGCCCGAATTGGCCGACCTGGTCATTCCCGATCTGGCCAAATTCGAGGATTGGGAGGTGATGGACAAGCTGTTCGATTTGTTCAAGACCGCGAACGAGAAGAATAGCTGGGTCCGCGTTCCGGTGATCAACTACCTGCGGGCCTGCCCGCTGCCCAAGGCCAAGGCCCTGCTGCAAGAGTGCGAGAAGCTCGACCCGGCAGCCGTGAAGCGGGCCAACACGTTCTTCCCCGGTGCGCCAGCGGCGCCCGCGCCGACGGCGAACAAGACTTCGCAGGTGCAACCTGTGCCTGCCGCTGGGGGAGCGACCTTGGCCATGCGCGACGCAGCCGCGGGCGGCCCGCCGGTTCCGCCGGGCGATGAGGGCGATCAATTGCTGGCGGCCGTCAATCAGGGCGTCGAAAAGGCCGCCGCCGTGCGGAAAACGCCGCCAGAGCCGGCGAACCTGTGGGCCTTGATCGGCGTACCATGGGCAGTGGGCATCGCGATCCTCCTGGCCCAATGGTCAGTGCTGCGCAGTGCGGCACGGTAAGTGGGTTGGCACGGTAGGTGGGGCAGGCTTTCTAGCCTGCCGTTAATCTCTGTTATTCTCGGCAGACAAGAATGTCTGCCCCACGATTGCATGACGACGGTCAGCAAGCTCGCCCTGCCGGAAACGCACGAGGAGCGGCTCGCGCCCTATCGGGCCGTCTGCCGTTCCGCGGTGATCTCGCTGGTGCTGGCATTGCTCAGCCTTCCGCTGGTGGGCATGGCGGTGGTCTCGGCCCTGTTTCGCTTCGGCGACGCCGTGCAGATTGGGCTGTTCGGCGGGACGCTCGCCATTCCCGCAGCACTGCTGGGCCTGAGCGGCTGGGCGACCGTGCGGCGCTATCCCACCGAATACACCGGCGGCAGTCTGGCCCGCTGCGGGTTGATCGCGGGGACGGTTTTGATGTTGTGTGGCTTCGGCGCGGCGACCTTCACCTATGCCACCGAAGTGCCGCCGGGCTACCAACGCATTGGCTTTTGGGATTTGCAGCCCGACCCAGAGCATCCCGAGCTGCCCTTTTCGCCGAACGCCATCGGGCTTTCCGGCAAACCGATCTTCATTAAGGGCTATATGCATCCGGGCGTGGCCAGCAGCGGTCCGGTCGAGAATTTCATCCTGGTGAACGATTTCGGCACCTGCTGCTTCGGGGGTCAACCGAAGACGTGGCACATGATCGCGGTCCATGTACCCAGCGGCAAGCAGCGGCCTTCTTATTCGACCCGGAGGATGAGTTTGACAGGGACCTTTATGCTGGCCGACCGGCCCGTCAGTGCGGGCGGGCTCCAGGGTGTCTGGTTCCATCTGCAAGCCGATCAGGTGCAATAGCCGGGGCCGCCCATGTTCCTCGGCATCGAGATCGGCGGCACGAAGCTGCAACTGGGCGTCGGGCGGGGCGATGGCGGCGAGCTGGCGGCGCTGATCCGCCGCGACGTCGATCCGGCCCGCGGCGCGGCGGGCATCCTGGAAGAGATCGAACGCTCGGCGACCGCGCTGATTCAAAAGCACGCGATCGAGCGGATCGGCTTCGGCTTCGGCGGACCGTGCGACGCGGAGCGCGGGGTCGCCACCAAGAGCCACCAGGTCGCCGGCTGGGACGGCTTTCCGCTGGTCCGCTGGTGCCAGGAATCGCTTGGCAAGCCGGCGGTGATCGGCAACGACTGCGATGTCGCCGCGCTGGCCGAAGCCCGCTCTGGCGCCGGCCGCGGCGCGGATAGCGTCTTCTATATCACCGTGGGCACCGGCATCGGCGGCGGGCTGGTGCTCGGCGGCAAGCTGCACGGGGCCGGCCGGCCGGCAGCCGCGGAGATTGGTCATTTGCGGCCGGGATTGAACGCGGACGATCCGGAAATGACCGTCGAATCGCTGGCCGCCGGGCCGGCGATCGCGGCGGCGGCCGTCGCCCGCATGTCGGGCCGGGTCTCGCGCCCGCTGGATACCGTCCGCGGCCCCTTGGATCATCCCAATCGCCAGCAGGTACGCCGCCGCCTGGCCGACGTTCAAGACACCGAGAGCGAATACATCGCCGACCTGCTCCAGCGG
>Ga0184625_10001199_pt1 | contig 10688 bp, 6 predicted proteins | sample PLM3_30_b1_FD_133151 | JGI IMG/M metagenome (GOLD analysis project Ga0184625, IMG submission 133151) | Groundwater sediment microbial communities from an aquifer in East River, Colorado, USA - PLM3_30_b1 | ecosystem: Environmental > Terrestrial > Soil > Riparian zone | place: USA: East River... | reverse complement strand
CTTGGCGGCCGAGCGCTTGCCGCCGGGCAGCGTGACCAGGATCGACGAGGGCTGCTGCACGAAATTGAACGCGCTGGAGACGACGTAGCCATCGTCCGAAACGGCCAGGCCGGTCGTCGGACCGGTGCCGACGAGCAGCTTGCCCACCCGTTCCAGCCCGCCGATCGTCTCGATCTTCACGACGCTGGGCGCGATTCTCTCTACGGCGGCGCGGACGGCAGCCTCTTCCAACTCCGACAGGTCCTTCTGGGCCAGTAGGGGCGCGGCGGTGAGCAGGACCAGGCCGAGGACGGGTAGGTTATGCTTTAGCATAACTGTTTAAAACCTCTTCAACGGTTATGCTGAAGCATAACCTACTCTACTACTCCAGCGTCAGCGAAATTTCGACCAGGTCCTGGCCGCGCTGAATGGTCAGGCGGACGGCGTCGAGCCGGTCGATGAACGTCAGCTCGTCGGCCAGCAGCTTGCACGAGGGCACGACGCGGCCGTTGACGAACAGAATCAGGTCGTCGGGCTTGACGCCGGCTTTGGCCGCGGGCGAGCCGGAGCGCACGCTCTCGACAAAGGGCGGCGTCCGCGGCAGGAAATCGGGCACGGTGTGAATGCCGAGGGCGGCCAGCGTGTGAGATTCCTTGGGCTTTTTCACGTCCTCGCCCCGCGGGGCCGGCTTGAACTTGCCGGCGATAATGTCGTGGGCCGTGGAGGCCAGCTCCGAAATCGGCACGGCATAATTCAGCCAGATGTTGCTGGTCGAGCTGCGGAGCTCCTTGCCCAACAAGCCCGCCAGGTGGCCGCGGCGATCGGTCAGCGCGCCGCCGGCCGAGCCGGGGTTATTCGTCATGGCGTCCAGCACGTAGGCCGGCCCGCGATAGGTTGTCTCGAAGGCTCCGCGGCGGGCCGCCAAATCGGTCTTGGCCGCCACAACTCCGTGCAGCACGCTGGCCGGTTCGTTGCCTAACGCCACTCCGTAGAGGTTGCTGAACGCCAGCACCTTCGCGCCGCTGGTCAGGGGCACCGCCTCGTCGAGGTTGAAGTGCGGCAGGCTGTCGGCATCGACCTTGAGCACCGCAATCTCCGTCCGCGGGTCCATGCCCACGACTTCGGCCTGCAGCTTGCGGCCGTCGTTCAAATAGACGGTCAATGCGTCGCTGTCCAGCACGTAGCTCCACACCGTTAGGATGTGCCGCTGCCCGCTGATCAGAAAGCCGCTTTGATAGGCCTCCAACCCGCGCAGGCCGCCGGCGCCGAAGATCTTGACGATTTTGGGCTGAGTCTGCTCGGCGATCTCGGCAAAAGACGACTGCCCTGACGCCGGGGCCGCCAGCACCGCAGCAAGAATCAACACGGTCACACGACTCACGGCTGTTTGACCTCCGCGGCGGCCAGTTCGATTTGTTGCAACTGGATCACGCCGTACAGGTTGTCACCCGAGCGGACTTCCAGGCGATGGGGAACGCTGCGGCCGCCCACGTCGCGGTAATCTCCCAGCCGCACCTCGCACGAATCGGCGTCCGTATCGGCCGTCATTTCGACGATCGCCAGTTTCCCGCTGGCCGGTTCAAAGACGAAGCTCGCTTCGGCCACGTTTCGCGTCGCCACCAGCACTTCTGCCTGTCCTTCGATTCCGGTGTACGGAGCGGCGCCATAGTAATAGACGTCGCCAAACTTTTGCGGACCGACGATTAGCATCTGCCGCCACAAGTGCAGAGCTGCCAACAGGCCGCCGGTGCCCGGCGGACCCAGCTCCGCGTCCAGGTCCTTGCTGCCGTCGATCTTGAACGTGCCTTGGGGAAAAGCGCCGCTGCTGGCGTCGTCGGAGAGCGAGATTTCGACCTTGCCGCCGCCGACCAGCTCACCCGTCAGCTTCCAGGCGCCGGCTGTCTTGGCAAAATCGCTCTTGGCGGTAAATGCCGACCAGAGGCGATCGCGATTCAGCTCGTTGAAGTAGTAATTGGCGTAGCCCGGGCGGGGCTTGATGAATTTGGCAATCTCGGCCGGGACGACGATCTTCGTCGGCGCCGGGCGGCCCGGACCAGGCCGGGGCATCGGCTGCTCGGGATCTTGCGGTCGGCCAGGCTGTGGTTGCCCTGGCTGTGGTTGACCCGGCCGCGGCTGTCCCGGATTGGGCCGCGGTCCACCGGGCCGCGGCTGCTCCTGCTGCGGACGGCGGTTGAGAAGCTGGATCAGCTCTTCCTCGGCGTGGACGCCCGTGAGCTTCACGACGATATTCGTTTCCTTCCCGTCGCGGCGATAGGTCAGCGGCACGCGCCAGCCCTTGGGGAAAATGCCGAGCACATTTTTGAAACCGTTCGGCGTGTCGATGGCCCGGCTGCCAAAGCTGACGATCTGGTCGCCATAACGCAAACCACGGCGATAGGCGTCGGAGGCTTCCAGGATGTTGCTGACCTTCACCGCGCCGTCGTCGCCCATCGCCACGGTCGCGCCGAGCGTCGCATGATCGACGATCCGGCCGCTCTTGAGGCAGCCCAAAAAGTTCTTGATCTGGTTGATCGAGATCGCGTAACCGACGCCAACGTTCACGCGGCCGCGCTTCTCGAAACTGCCGCGGCCGTTGATGCCGATCAGGTCGCCATTGGCATTAAACAGCGGACCGCCGGAATTGCCGGGGTTGATCGCCGCATCGGTCTGAATGCAGTCGGTGTATTCCAGCAGCGTGCCAGCCGGCGGCTGATAGCGGTGCGTGCCCGACACGATGCCGTAGGTGACGGTCGGCTGAAAGTCGGTCGCCAGCAAGAACGGATTGCCGACGGCAAAACACCAGTCGCCAATCTTCATGTCGTTGCTGTCGGCCAGCGTCGCCGTGGGAAAGTCCTCCCGTCCCAACAGCTTGATCAGGCCCACGTCGCCCGTCGGGTCGATGCCCACGATCACGGCGTCATACAGGCGGCCGTCGGCCATGCCGCACTTCATGTACGAGCCCGCCGGTTGCACGACGTGAAAGTTGGTCAGGGCATAGCCGTCGGGCGAAATGACCACTCCCGATCCGCCGCCTTTGCCCTCGTTGGCAAACACCGCCACCGCCGGCCGCACTGCCTTGGCAATCGCCGCGATCCGTACCTGCTCGGCATCGAGCACCGCGGGCGGCACTTCGGCCCGCGCACCGCAGGCAAGAAGCGTCGCGATAACCAGCGCATGTCTGCGGATCATTTCGTGAACCTCGCATCGACGAGATCGAGCTGATCGCCGAAGTCCTGGCCGTCCGCGGGATTGAGCACGATGGTGACCCGCTTGATGCCGGTCAGGTCGAGGTCGATCGCCTCGGCCTTGCGCTGGGTGGCCTGGCCGTCGTACGCGCGGCGGAGCAATTCTTTGCCGTCGCCCAGAACGACTAGGTCGAACCGACCGGGCGACACCACCGAGTCATCGACGCCAGCCAGCGCTCGCAACCAGCGAAAGCCTTCGGGCACGCGATAGACGAGCGACAGCGGGCTGTGCAGCGACATCCCGCCGTCGTACTTCTTGCCGCCGATGCGGAAGGCGTCGGCGCCCAGCGGCGGGCCGGGCCGCGCCCGAAACACGCGGCCGAACTTGTAGCTCATGGCCAATGGCTGCAAGCTGACCGCCAAATCACCGCCGCCCGTATCCGGCTCCAGCTCGGCCAGGAACGCCACGTTGCCGATCGAATAATCGACCTTGGCGACGGCGGCCAGAGGAATCTCGACGCTCACGCCGCCGATCGTGGCTGCCTTCAGCCCCGCCGCGGTCAGTTGCACGTCGCGCAGCGACCAGGCCGAGCCGCCAGCATCGATCAGCCGGCAGACAGGCGGCGAAAACTCGCGTTTGGCCGGCTGATAGTAAATGATGCCGTCGAGCTTCTCCCGCTTTACGTCGATCTTGTCGCCGTCGTACTCAAACCGCACGGAGTCGGGACCGACGTCGTGCAGCGTTCCTTCCAACTGATCGAGCGCTTGCTCGGTGACCATGATCGGCTCGGCGTCGCCCTGCTCGACCGAGCGCGTCGAGGTCTTGCGGATCACGACCATGTCGCCAGTCGCGGGCGTCGCCGCAATCTCGCGCCATTGGCTGGTCAGTTCCGGCGTTTGCTGTTCGCGGAAGCGGACGTGGCGGATCGCCCGTGTAGGAATCTCGACCGACTGCCGCATCGTCAATTCGACTTTGGCCTTGCCGCCGGTGGTCGTATAAGACGTCGCCAGCAGCCGCGAGCCGTCGAGCAGCTCGATCCAGACGGCCGGTTTTTCGGGCGGCTTGGCAGGGGCAGGAAACTCCACCCACATCAACTCGGCCGCCGGAAGTGCTTTGGCGCCGCCGTCGAGCACGACCTTGCTGGTCGTCAACTCGACGAGGGCTCCCTTGGTGCTCTCGCCGACCAGCGGCTTGACCGTGACGAGCGGTCCGGCGGCCAGTGTCGCCGCCATCGCGAAAGTGAGGACCGCCGCTGTCAAGTTGCACCATCCATCCCGAGTCAAAAGGCAAACCCGTACTACTAATGTACTTGCGCACTGCGAACCGTGCGAGCGGCGCGTCCACCCTGATCCGCACAACCGGCCGCTACTTCACGCCATCCTGGGCGAGCCGCTTGAAGTATTCCTCGATCGTTTCGCGGAAGTGGGCCGGCAGCTCGCGGCCGATCTGCTGCATCACTTCCTGCCGCTGTTTCGGCGGCAGGTTGCCCCAGCCGTCCTTCTTGCCGAGGTTCTTGGGATCGACTTCGCCGGCGCCCCGCATCTGCGGCGCACTGCTATCCTGCAGCGGATTGCTCGGCTGCTGGCCGCCCTGGTTGCCCGGTTGCTGCTGTTGCTGACGCTGTTTTTCCAACTCCTCGATCATCTTCTCGAGCTTGGCGACGACGGCGTCTTCCTCGTCGCGGACGACCTTGCCCGCGCGGGCCAGCGCCAGGCGGCGGCGGATGTCGTCCATCATGCGGGCGATCTCGTCCAGCGAATCCGTCTTGAGCGGCTTGATGTCGGCCTCCATCAGGCGGGCCAGCGTGACGAACCGCCGCGGCAGCTCGTCCTCGCGCTGGAGCAGCTTTGTCACCGCCACCAGGCACTCGTCCTTCTTCAGCAGGCGGTGCTGCCCCATCGCCTGATAGAAGAGCAGCGTGGCGGGGTCGGCGACGTAATCCGTGCCGACGTCCTTCATGATCTCCAGTGATTCATCCACCAGGTCGTGCTGGGCCAGCCAGCGGCCCACGAGCAGCCGCAGGTTGTCCCGGACGAGCGGCGGCAGCGATTCATCGGACAGGCCGGCGAACTTGGGCTGCGAAAGCGGCACGTCGCCAGCACGGACGGCGGCAACGACTTCGGCCGCCTTGGGTTCGACCACGGCGAGCGAGGCCGTCAGCCGATCGAGCAGCTCTCCGCTCTCCACGGGCTGCGCCTCATCGGGCCAGAGGGCCGCGATCTTCAGCTTGGCGGCTTCATCGAGCGTTTTCGTGGCCAGGTAGTCATCCAGCTTCGCCTTGACGTCGGCCGTCGCCGGAATCGACCAGGACCGCTGCGTCAGCTCGTCCTGGGCCGACGCGAATCCGGCCAATATTGCCAGCGTGGCAATAACCAGTGTGAAATTGGTCTTCATATTGTCATCCCTGCGGAAGGTCGCCTATTGATTCTTGCCGAGCACGATGTCGCGGGTGATTTTGAAAATCTCTTGCTGCCGGTCGCTGAGCTTTTTCACGGCGTCGGCCAGTTCCGGCGCTTCGGCCCGGCCCACCGGGTCCTGGTCGTCTGTCAGCAGCCGCGAATAGCGCTGCGTCCGCTTGTTCACGCGCTCCTGGAGCGCCTTGATCATCTTCAGCTCGGCGATCTGATCGACCAACGGCTGCTCTTGCTGTTGTTGCTGCTGTTGCTGTTGTTGTTGCTGCTGTTGCTCTTCCAGGTCTTTCTGCGCCTGCTGGAGGGCCGCGATGATTTCTTCCAAGGCGGCAATGATGTCCTCTTCGACGCCGATGGTGATGTCATCGACCTTCGCGTCGGCCAGCCGCTCGGCGACTTGCTCCATGTCCTCGTGCATCTGATCGACGGTCGCGGGGAAGGCGATCGACGAGCCTTCCTCCTGCAGCAGCGTCAAGGCCTTCTGGGCCTCGACGGCGATCTTCCGCTCGTCGGACGAGAGCTTGCCCGACTGCACCAGAAACGGCTGCCCGCGACCCTCTTGCGGGAGCTGATCGAGGCGGCGGGTCGATTCATAGACGGCGAGCTGCATCTCCAGCATCTTGCGGAAACGGGCTTCCAATGCAGCCAGCGTGCGGGCGATCTCCTCCTCGCGCAGTTGCCTCAGAATCTCCTCCAACTCGGCCTTCGCCTTCTCCAACTCCTCGCGAGCCGCTCGCTGGTCTTCAACCGATTCCTTCCGCTTGGCCTCTTCCAGCTTCTTCTGCGCGTCCTGCATCTTCTGCTGCGCCTGATCCAAGCGCTGGCGTGCCGGATTCTGCTGCTGCTGGCTCTGTTGCCCCTGTTGGCCCTCACTCGGTTTGCCTTCGCTCGGCTTTCCTTCGCCAGGTTTGCCCTCACTGGGCTTTCCCTCGCTCGGTTTACCCTCGCTTGGCTTCCCTTCGCTTGGCTTCCCTTCGCTTGGCTTCCCTTCGCTGGGCTTCCCTTCACTCGGTTTGCCCTCACTCGGTTTGCCCTCACTCGGTTTGCCCTCACTCGGTTTGCCCTCACTCGGTTTGCCCTCACTGGGCTTCTGCTCGCCCGGTTTGCCTTCGCCAGGCTTTTGTTCACCCTGCTTTTCCTCACCGGGCTTTTGCTCGTTGGGATTCTCGTCTCCGGGCGGTTTAGGTGCGGCGCCTTCTTCGTTCTCCTGAATTTTCCGCGACAGGTCGCCGGTTTGGCCGGCGATGCGGCCTTGCTCTTGGGCCATCTTCTTGGCGTCAGCGCCGCCCTCGGTCTGGCCCTGCACCGACTTCTCCAGCCGGATTAGCCGCTCGACCTCTTTGATGTACTCCTTGATCCGCTGCTGCTCGCTCTTGAGGCGGTCGGAGCGGTCCTCGCTCATCAGCAGGTCGAGGAGCGACTTGAGATCGGTTTGCACGACCGTCTGGCCGTCCAAGGCCCGCTTGAGCTGTTTTTGATTCAGCAGCTTGACGAGCGAATTAAGCTGTGTCGTCGTCAGCCGTTCCTTCGACTGTTCGATGGCCCGCCCCAGCAGCTGCGCCCGTTTGGGGTTCGTGGGCCCTTCCAACTCGGCCATGCGAGTCATCAGCTCTTCCAGCCGCTTGTATTTGTCGGCGATCTGGCTCTGGTTCAGGGCCAGCTCATCGGCCGTGGACGCGCCGCTTTCGGCAGCGGCAGGCGGAGCAGCGGGCTTCGCCGGCTCCTGGGCGAACGCCGCACTCGCCATCAGGCTGAAGCAGAGCACGCCGAGCATGTATCGTGTCATCGCCGACTCCTTCAGGTTCAGACGATCTGGAACCTTCTTCCGATTCAGCCCGCGCTCCCCAATGGGTCGCGGTCCAACGAGTTGATTATTTCAGCTCCTCGAGCGTTTGCCGCTTGCGTTCTTGCTGCGTGCGCTCGATCAGCTTCTGTTGATCTTTGAGCAAATCGCGGACAATCTCAAGCAGTTCGTTGTAAGTTTCCAGGTCTTGCATGCGGGCCAAGACCTCCTCAAGCTGCAAAAGCACAAGGTTTGCCTGATCGATCGTGTCGTCGGCCAGCGGGGCGGCCTCGGCCGGGACGAGCTTGACGCCTGCCTCGCGGAGCTTCGTCTCCAGCGCCTGCATTTTCTGGTCCAGGAGCGGAAACTGCTCGGCACAGGTCTTGTTGAGCGGATCGGCGATCAGGTCTTTGAGCCGCTTCTTGCGGTCCTCGGTATCGACGCGGTTGTTGATTAGCTCCTCGCGAATATCGAGGAAGCCGGCTGCCACGCCGAGCACCTCGGCCACGGACTTTTGGCTCTGCTGGATCGCCCGCTGCACGCGCAAGAGGCGGAAATCGGCGACGCGCTGGGCCTTTTGCTCCGGCGTGAGCTGCACGCCCTCCGGGTCATTGTCGCCGCGCAAGTCCTCCGGCTCGGCGCCCGCTCCGGCCAATGGCGAGACGCTGGCCTTCACCCGCAGCAGCGAATCACGCATCTGCGTCAGCTCGTCCAGGATCTGCTCGAACCGCCGCCGCAGACCGACCTCGCGGATTTCGAGCTGGGCCAGCAATTGCTCCGGCGTGACCACGTCGAGCTGATACCGCTCGCCGGCTGCCACGTGCGGCTCGCCCGTTTCGCTGCCCGCCGCGGGCAGGTCGTACTTGTCGGCCGCCTTGACCGCCAGGAACAGCTTGTCGCCCGGTTTGATCTCCAGGCCGGTCTTCTCCGTCCGCTCGTGGCGGAAGTCGAGCTGCTGATCGACCGCGCCGCCCTTGCCCAGGCCGATCGTCACGTCCCGCGGGTCGCCGCTCTCGTTGATCTGAATATCGAACCAGGTCTTGGCCACGGCGTAGTCGTCGCTGACCTTGCCGCGGAACGGCACAATCACGTCCGGCGTCACCGAGCTGCCGATGCCCTTGAGGGCCACCTCGATCTGCGGCGGCTGATCTTCGATCGCCGTCAGGAACACGCGGAACGGCCGCTCGGTGCTGACATTGTCGATGTCGATCAGCGATACGTTCAGCGTCACTGCGCCGGGCAAGGCGTCGATGCGGTGCGAGAAGCTGAGGCGGTCCTTGGCATCCGCGGGAATATCAATCGTCTTCCGCTCGTCCTGTCCTTCCACCGCGATCTCGGCCTGCTTCAGCTCTTTGTTGGCCTTGAACCGCAGCGTCACTTGTGCCCCAACCGGGAGGCTCGTGCCCGAAGGCACATAGGGCAGGCCGGTGGCCGGCAGGTGGCTGGCCGTGGCCTCATCGACCATGTATTTCGGATAAGTCACGTCGAGTAGGGTCTCGACGACGGCCGGGCTATCGACGACTTGCAGCCGATAGCCGCTGACGCGGTGGTCGTAGCCCAGCACGTCGAAATCGACGGTGGAGAGCACCGCTTTGAAGGGCTTGCCGTAGAACCAGAAGTTCCGCCAACTGCCGGCATCGCGGAAGTTGCTCATTGTGACGCTGCCGCGCTCACCGCGAACGCCTTCGCCAGCGGATTTGGTGCGGTAGTAGATGCTGCACTGCTGCGGCACGAATTGAGCTTCGGGAGCATGCGCCGCTCGCACCTTCAGCGACACATTCGAGCCCTTGGCCACCTTTACCACGCGGCCTTCGAATGGCAGACTCATCGTCCGCGGCGTCGTTTCGCCGGGGGCGGCTTCGCGGATAACTTCGATGCCGACGACTTCGATCTTCGCGCTCCGCGGCCAGGGCTCGTTGCTGAGGAGCAGCAGCCGCTCGGTGGCTCGCTCGAATGCACCCGCATTCGTGCCAAAGAAAACCACCACGGAGGTCGCCACCAGACAGGCCAGGGCGATTTTCCAAACCAGCGAACCGTTGTTGAACACCTGCCGATAACGCACGTCGCCCAAGCCGGCCCGGGCTTCTTTGGCCGTCAGCCCGAGCAAGTCGCGGCTGAAGGCCGAGGCATGATCGGGTATCTCGGACATTTCGACCGAGGTGACCAGGCTGTCCTGAAAGCCGCCGAACCGCCGCTCTAAGAGCAGCGCCATGCTGCGGTCCCCCAGCCGGACAAACGTGCGGCGGAGAATCCAGTGATAGAGGATGTAGGCCAGAATCAACCCCGTTGCGACGAGCAGCACGCCGCGGGCGACCAGCGGCATTTCGCTCGCCCCGAGCAACACCGGCAAATAGTCGAGGCCAAACGCGACCCAGAACATCAGGCCGACCCAAATCACCGCCAGGGCCAGACCTTCAAGCCAGATGTAGAGACGAATCCGCCACCGCAGGCCCGCGAGAAGTGATCGCAGGTCAGGCGCCAAGGCAAGTTGGGGATTCGCAGTGGCCATAATGCAGCCCAGAACAGCTAATGTTAGCGATGGATTCTATCGGAAATTGTGATTGATTGTAAAACCGAATGTTTCTGTTGTTACGTTCTGGTTCCCAGGCTCCAGCCTGGGAACCCACTGCCGCGAGGCTCCTGCCTCGCTGCCCCGCCGACGAGGCAGGAGCCTCGGGGAAGGGCGTTCCCAGGGAGGACCCTGGGAACGAGTGTTCGTGGGCCGGCGGCCGCCGACCACCGCTCCGCGGCGGTGCCCGCCTTGTCCCACCCTACGCTAGTTTGCTCAACCTCCTTAATAGCCACTCCAAGCACAGCGCCCCGCAAATCAGCCCCAGCAGCCAGGTCATGAGCTGCTGCTCGAAACTGCGGTCGGGCGTGCCGGGCAGCGGCGTTACCTGGTCTTGCGGCTTGAGCAGGTTGACGATCGAGGCCCGCCCCGAACCGCCGGTGCCGACCGCCGCCGCCATCCCCACGAAGTAATCGCCGCCAGATTTGTCGGCGATTTCGCGGAGCAGGGCGTCGTTCCGTTCGGGAAACTCCGTTTCCTTGCCGGGAATCATGATCCGTACCTCGCGCGTCAGCTCCTGGTCGGCCGAGGCCGGGTGCTGCAAGCGGATTTGGTAGTCGCCCTCCATCAGGGCAGTGAACTGCTCCACGTAAATCCCCTCGCGGCCCTCGTCCTTTACCTTCTTGAGCGTGAGTGCCATGCGGGTTGTGTCTGGTTTCACGACCATTGCCTGAATCTCGTCCATCGTCAGCGGCTGATGCTGGGCGTCCTGCAGGATGGCCCGCACGGCGATCTGATCGCCCAGGGCGGCCCGGTCCTT
>Ga0184625_10001197_pt1 | contig 10698 bp, 14 predicted proteins | sample PLM3_30_b1_FD_133151 | JGI IMG/M metagenome (GOLD analysis project Ga0184625, IMG submission 133151) | Groundwater sediment microbial communities from an aquifer in East River, Colorado, USA - PLM3_30_b1 | ecosystem: Environmental > Terrestrial > Soil > Riparian zone | place: USA: East River... | reverse complement strand
TCGGCCGGCCAGTGGCTGCGCGGCTTGAATAGCTTCGCCGCGATCGCACGGAGCAGGGAGTCGTCGTATCGGGACAAAGCGGCACGGATCGCCGCGGCGGAAGCAGACGGCATTCTGATTAGGGTACGGATTAACCCCGGCCGACGACCTGGGGCGTGTGCCCCATGCGGCGCAATTCCTCGAGAACTGCGTCAACCCGGCCCGGGCGGACAAGCAGGACGCGGTCGGTCAATCGGCCGGCGACGTCCTGGGCCAGCTTCTTGCGTGCCAGGAGTTCCTCGGCCAGGACGGCGTCCTCGGTCAAGACCAGGCAGACGCGACGGTGCAACTTCACCGGCAAGCGGGTGGAGGGGATACGGTCCGGCATAACTGGTGTTGTAGGGTTCGATCCGTCGGACGGCTCAGCCGTCCACCCAAATCTGCGGCTGGGTGCGCTTCCACAGCGTGTCGATCTCCCGCTTGGCTTCGCGCTCGAAGATCTGGTTTTGCAACTTGCGACGGATCTCGGCCTGGAGCTTCTCGTCGTACGGCTTTGGTCCAGCGTAGGTCCGCTCCGCCACCTTCAAAATGTGGAATCCGGTTTCGGTTTCCTTGACCGTCACCTGTCCGGCCTTGAGAGCGAGAATGGTCGGCTCCAGGTCTTGCGGGAAGATCTCGCCCGGCTTCTCGCCGATGCCGGCGCCGTTGCGGAATTTACTGTCACCCATGCCGAATTCGGCCGCGAGCTTGGCGAAGTCTTCGCCCTTGCCCGCCCGCGCCGCGAGCTGGGCAGCGTACTGCCGGGCCTCGTCCACGGTCTTGAACCGCTCGGTCATGACGTACAGGTCCTGCCACTTCACCCGGTCCTCGGCCTGGAACTCGCTCAGATGGCTGGCGAAATACTCGCGGACATCCGCCAGCCCGAGAGCGTCGAGCTTGGGCGCCAGCTTGTCGCGCAGGTAGGTCTGCATCATGAACCCACGTTCGATTTGCCGTTTCACACCGCCCAGTGTGAGACCCTGCGTCCGCAGAGCGGCACGGAACTCGGTGTCGTTGGAGATGCCGCGGTCCTTCTTGAACTCTTTCAGCCGGTTCTCCGCCTCCTTGGTCGCCTCGGCGCGCAACTTCGTCAGACCAGAGGTCTGCTTGCGGGCAGTCAGGGCGGCCACCATCTCGTCGAGCACCAGCTCGCGCTCGATGATCTTCCGCAATTCCTCGCGGAAGACCTCCTTCTCGCGGACCGCCCGCTGCGACTCGCTCAGGCGGATCAGCTCGCCGAGGCGCTGGTAAACGGCCTCACGAACCTCGCTCTCGTAGATCGGGTTGTTGCCGATGCTGGCGACGATGCGCACCTGGGCGTCCCCGTCCATGCGCGGGACGGAAATGGATGGCGTCGCCGGCGGCACGGTCACGACCGGCCGAGTGCCTCCCACGGGCGTGATGGGAGCGGTCGGTGCGAGGTTATCCGGCAGGCGGATATCGGTGGCTGGAGCCGACTTTTCGTACGTGGGTGATGCACTCGGCGCGGCGGCCGCGGGCATCGGCGTGCCGAGACGGACGGGCGGAAGCACTTCCGGGTCCTGCGACCGGGCGACGAGGATGGGCCGCGACGCTTCGCGCTCGAGCTCCTGGGCGCTGCGGGTCAGGCAGTCCATCTTGCGGTTCTCGTCGCGGGCCTGCGGACTCGCCGGCCCGGACGTGCACCCGGCCACGCCGGCTACGAGCAAGACCGCGCCGATGCGCATCCCGGTCGATGATCGAACGAGGGCCATCCCTGTCCCCCCGTGTGCGGATCGAACAGCGGGCCGCTTATAGCCGGGGATGGGAAGAACGCAAGTCAAAAGACGACCAGCGATGACGACGAAGTCGGGCAGGATGGGGTGTGGTTGGGAGATGGGAAAGCAATGCGGGCGACCTATTGGTCGCCCGCCAAGGAGCTTTGATGTTTGATTCCGTGCCTACCTAGGAATTGCCGGCACTTCGGCCTTCAGATTGGACGCTGGAATCACCGGCACCGTCAGCGGGCCCTCCGACTTCGGCCCCTCTTCCACCTTGGCCAACAGGTCTTTCAGCCCGTCGCGGAGTGTCTTGAACTGGCCGGCCGCCTGGTCGCGTTCGGCCGTGCGCATCTGGATCACGTCGTCCTTGATCTTCACGTCCTTGTTCAGCCGTTCGACCTGACCTTCGGCGGCGTTGAGCTTCCGGCTCAGCTGGTCGCGGGCGGAAGCGGCCGCGCGAAAGTCCTCTTCCAATTTCGCAAGTTTCATTTCGACAGCCTTCAGTTTCTCGGCTGTTGCAGACCCAGAATCGGCCGACGGGGCGCGCGAGCAGCCCCACAGCGCAAACAACGACACAATCAATAACGCGGCAACCTGATGAGAACGGGGCATGGGACACAGACTCCAGACGGGGCCAGACAGGAAGGATCGATCCGCGAGTCGGGCCTCTCTTGAGTCGGCCGCAAACTCACCGGTCCTTGACCCACTTTCGCGAAACTGCCCAGGCCGTAGCGTCGATGTGTCAAATCGGGAAAGTTGCACAGACGAACGTGATTGGAAGGGTTGCGATATCCAGCGATTCTACCAGATTTGCCAGGAGGCCAAGATGGTCAACTTATTACGAACACGCGTCGCTAAGAGATGACCGCACCTCGGGGTTCGTTTGCTGTCTCTATCACCCGCCTGCAAAGCAATTCCATCGGTGCAAACCAATCGGGACCGGTTAATCAGTTCGGTCGACTTAGGTGGGCACCTGGCGTTTCTTTCTATCGCAATTGAACTTACGGCATCCCCGGTATCGGGCCGCCCTTTTTCTCGGGTTTGTCCTTGCCCAAATTCTTGTCGATCGCGGCCGGAGTTGCCATGCCGTCCGGGTTGAAGGGCTTCTTGGCCTTACCGTCCGTGACTTTTCCGGTCAGGTACCAGCAGCAGCCGACCAACAAGGCAACCGAGGCGGCCAAAGCCCACCGGCTTCGCCGCGACGGGTCGGTGCCGCGCTGCTCGCTCGCCGCGTGCGCTTTTTCGGCCCACGGCTGCGGGGCCGCGGGCCATTTGCTCGGCATTTCGGACCGGAAGTAGGCCGCGACCATTCGGTCGAGACCAGCGCCCTCCTCTGGCGTCGGGTTCGGGATTCGGGTGTTCGTATTCATGGAATTGCCGTGGTTCCTTGGGCCGTCAGCTTGTCGGCCAGGCGTTGTCGGGCCCGGCTCAGGCGCATGTGGACGGCCGTCGCATTGATTCCCAACAGTTCCGCTATGTGTCCCGCGTCGTACTCGAGGGCGTAGCGCAGAGTCAACAGCTCGCGATCGCCCTGGGGCAATTCTTCCAGCGTAACTCGGATCTGGGCAAAGGCCTCGGCTTTTTCCATCTGGTCGAGTGGCACCGGTTCGCGCGACCGCACGCCGTTCAACAATTGGGTCGGCGTGGTGCCGTTTCGCCTAAACGAGCTCTTGGCGTAATCCTCGGCCAGGTTGCGGGCGACTCGTAAGAGCCAGGCCCGCGGGTTCTGAATTTCCTCGTCGCCGGCTTCCCATTGTCGCCAGAGGCGGAGGAAGCACTCCTGGGCGATATCGAGGGCCAGGTCGGCGTCCATCCAGCGCGCGTACGCCATGGCCCAGACCTCGCGGCTGTGGCGTGCGTACAGCGTCTCGAACTCGGCCCGGCGCCGGTCCGCCGCTGGGGGGTTCGCCTTCATGCGGCCATTCTACCACTCGCCCGGTCGGGGCCGCGTAACCGCCCACCTACTGTAACGACGATACACCGCGGTTACTCTAACGCGGATCTTGCCGTCGGGGGCTGCAGCCAGCTGCCGCGTCACGCCGGTCGTAAGCTGCTAATTTTGTGACACTTCCGTTGGTAACGGGGACGTTTCGATAAAAAAGGGGACTTCCTTGAGTGTCCCCCCTGGCTTTCGCAAAAAGTTAGTCGATTCGGTCGGCCTGCGAGCGATGCCTAGGTGTGCCGAGTCAATCTCAAGCCCTGACGGAGACTCAATGATGCGCTTCATCTTGCTGGTCAAGGCCACCAGGGACTTCGAGTCGGGCGGACAGCCCGACGAAAAGATGATGTCGGAGATGGTCAATTGGACCGAGGAACTGATCAAGGCCGGCGCGCGGATCGGTTCCGACCGGCTCCATCCGAGTACAAAAGGGTTGCGCATCCGGAACGCTCGGGGACGGGTTCAAGTGACCGACGGACCCTTCGCGGAATCGAAGGAGGTGATCGCCGGCTACTGCCTGATCCAGGCGACCTCGCTGGACGAAGCAGTTGGCTGGGCCAAGCGGGTGCCCTTCGAGGAAGGTCAAGTCGAGGTCCGCCCGCTGCACGAGCTGATCGACGTCCCGGCCGACCCACCCGCCAGGAGACCCGGAACGACCCAGTACGTGGGACTGGTCAAATCGGACCCTGATGGCCGGCAATTTCCCGGACGAGAAATTCGTGGCCGACATGGGCGCATTCCTGGGAGAGGCGGCGAAGGCGGGCGTGTTCCTCACCGGACAGGCGCTGCAGCCCAGTTCGAAGGGCGCGCGGGTTCGCTACTCCGGACGCAATCGCCAGGTGATCGACGGACCCTTTGCCGAATCGAAGGAGCTCGTCGCCGGCTTCATGCTCCTGCAATTCAAGTCGAAGGAAGAAGCGATCGAGTGGACCCGGCGCTTCGTCGAAGTGGACGCCCCGGGCCGCTTCGGCAACGAGAGCGAGTGCGAAATCCGCGCGGTGTTCGAATACGAGGACTACGCTCCGGGGCCCGCGCTTGAGCGCTTTCGCAAGTTGGGAATCGGACCACAGAATTGATCTGCGATTTTTCGCCGCCGATGTCGATTTGGGCCTTCACTAATCGTTGACCCACCGAGCAGAGAAAAAATGCTGCGTCCGCTGTAAGGTTCCGCGTCGCTTGACATATTCCCATATAGGAATATAATCGGGCCATGGCCCGTGCAGCAACAACGACGGACGTATTCAACGCGATCGCGGAACCCCGGCGGCGCACGATCATTGACATCCTTGCCCGCGGGGACCAGGCCGTCGGCCAGCTCATGGCCCGGCTGCGGATTGCCCAGCCGGCCGTGTCCAAGCACCTGGGCGTGCTGCGCAAGGTCGGCCTGGTCTCCGTGAGCAAGCAGGGACGGCAGCGCCTGTATCGCTTGAACGCGCAGGAACTGAAACCGGTACACGACTGGGCAAAGAAGTTCGAGGAGTTCTGGACGCATCAGCTCGACCGGATCAAGGATCGCGCCGAGGAAAAAGCACGCGAACACTCCCAAACGCCGCCCAACAAAGGATCCCCATGACACAGACCCAATCACCTCCATCGGTCGAAACGTTCGAGATCCGCAAGGAGATCGACATCGCGGCGCCGATCGAATTGACCTGGGAAGTGCTGCTCGACGACTTCGGCTCGGAAGCGACGATGCCCAACGGCCAGTCGTTGCAGATGAAGATCGAGCCGTGGCCGGGCGGGCGCTGGTATCGCGACCTCGGTAACAACACGGGACACCTCTGGGGGCACGTACAGGTGATCAAGCCGCCGGCGCTCCTGGAGATCTGGGGGCCGCTGATGATGTCCTACCCCGCGATCAATCACGTGCAGTACCGGCTGAAGGCCGAAGGGGCCGGCACGCGACTGACGTTCCAGCACCGGGCAATGGGGCTGATTCTCCCCGAGCATCGCGACGGCATGCCCGAGGGCTGGGAGCAGTGGACGAAGCGCATCCGCGAGTCGGCCGAGCGCCGGGCAAAGCGGTGAATCCATTGACATTCAGGAGACAACCATGACGACTCATCGAATCGTGTCGCAGGAGCAGTGGGTCCAGGCGCGCAGAGCGCACCTGGCGAAGGAAAAGCAGCTGACCCGGCAGCGCGACGAACTGGCGCGCGAGCGCCGTGAACTGCCGTGGGTCCGCGTCGAGAAGAATTACGTCTTCGACGCGCCGCAGGGGAAGGTCCGCCTCGCGGACCTCTTCGGCGGGCACAGTCAGCTCGTTGTCTACCACTTCATGTTCGGCCCGGACTGGAAAGAGGGATGCCCGAGCTGCTCGTTCGTCTCGGACCACCTCGACGGCGCCGTGCCGCATCTGGCGGCGAGGGACGTGTCGCTTGTGATGGTCTCGCGAGCGCCGTTGGCCAAGATCGAAGCGTTCAAGAAGCGCATGGGCTGGCGTTTCCCCTGGGTCTCGTCCTTCGGCAACGATTTCAACCACGACTACCACGTCTGGTTCACGCCGGAGGAGAAGGCCAAAGGCGAGGTCAATTACAACTACACGATGCAGCCGTTCCCCAGCGACGAGGCGCCCGGCGCCAGCGTCTTCTACAAGGATCCGGCCAGCGGCGAGATCTTCCACACTTACTCCACGTACGGTCGCGGGCTCGATCCGCTGGTCGGGACGTACACGGTGCTGGACCTGGTGCCGAAGGGACGCGACGAGGACCATCTGCCGTTTTCGATGCAGTGGCTCCGACACCACGACCGCTACGATGGCGGCGGGTTTCTGGACTCGAACAAGCCCTACTGGCCGAAAGTGTCGCAACAGGAATAGTCGGAGTGCGGCTGCGGGTAGGTGGCCAATTCCCAGGACGGACAGTTCCTTCGGCAGGCAGCTCAGCACTGGTTAGTTCAAGTCGCCCCCGGTACGGCTCGCCACTGAGCCGCGCCTCCGGTCTCGTCTTGAATCGGTCGCGCCCTCGACAACCTGTCCGACGGAGGTCCAGATGGACGCGTATTCTTGCTGCCGCAAAGTCCCGAGCGGGTCCGCGACGGGGCCGCCGTCTCTGGGGCGGCGTTGTCTCGACGCGACGGGCTGGCTGGTTCCGAGCGCGCTTCTGGCCCTGATGCCCAAATGTCCCGCGTGCGTCGCGGCGTATGTGGCCATGGGCACGGGCATCGGGCTTTCAATGTCCACCGCCACGTACCTGCGTACGTCGCTCGTGGTCGTGTGCGTGGCGTCGCTGTCCTACCTGGTACTGCGACGCGTGCGGCGGCTCGTTCGCGAATGGCGGTCCGAACGGCTGGCATGAGATCGTTCGCCTCCAAAGGAGGTGATCGACGACGGCAATGCGGAGACACTCGCCGCGCGGGCCTTCGACCCCTCCCGCGACGTCCGAGTGGAATCTTCCAATGGGGTCGCACGAGGCACTGACATGAGAACGGCGATGAAGGCGATGGGGTTGACCGTGATGGTGGTGCTCGTCCTGTCCGGACCAACCTGGGCCCAGGACGCCAAGAGCCCTCCAGCTCCGTCTGATTTACTGAAGCTCCTGGCCGACTCCGGCAAGCCCGGACCCGAGCATCAGAAGCTGCAGCCGCTGATCGGCGACTGGACCTTTAACTTGAAGATGTGGACGGATCCGAGCCAGTCCCCGGCCGAGCTGAAAGGGACCGTCGAGCGCAAGTGGATCATGGACGGCCGCTTCGTCCAGGAGACCGTCAAGGGTGAAGTCAACGGTAAGTCGTTCGAGGGGCTGGGCCTGATCGGCTACCACAACGGCGAGAAGAAGTTCTCGGCCGTGCGCGCCTGCGGTCTGTGTGGCACGATCTCCCACGGCTACAGCAGCTTCGACTCCGCCGGCACGAAGTTGGTTTGCACCACGGAGGAATGCTGCCCGTTAACCGGGCAGAAGATCAAGGGACGCGACGAGGTGATCATCGAAAGCAACGAGCGGGTTGTGACCAACATCTACAAGACCATCGAAGGGAAGGAAGCGAAGGTCATGGAGATCGTCTACACCCGCAAATACTAACTCGGCAAGGAATGCCAATGGGCGTGCGACGGAGATCTCTCATCAAGGAGGGGACGCAACTCGATCCGGCCATTTTCCGGAAAGCTGCGTCCCCTCACTCCTTTCGGATTCGGAATAGCCGAATGCCGACCACCCCTTACGGTAGACAATCAATTTGGCGACTTCCCCGCTGGGATACCTTCCCTATAGATCTCGTGCTGCTAAGGAGCTGTTAAATTCCCCTACCGTCCGTGCGAATCCCCTAGCAACTCCCTACAATCTCCCCTCTCCCCACCCTCTTTTGCTGCGGAGACCGCGACCGTGGCCGTAATTGAGACTCGCGACCTTCGCAAGACCTATGGACGCGTCGAAGCCTTGCGCGGGGTTACCTTGAAGGTCGAACCCGGCGAAGTATTTGGCCTGTTGGGCCAGAACGGAGCCGGCAAGACCACCCTGATCAAGATCCTTCTCGGCATCGTCAAGTTCGGCGACGGCGAAGCCACGCTGTTCCATCACCCGGCGGGAACCGCCGAGGTCCGGAAACGCGTCGGCTATCTGCCGGAAGACCACCGGTTCCCCGAGTACCACTCGGCCTTTAGCCTGCTCGACTACTACGGCACCCTGTACGGGATGTCGAAGGACGACCGCCGGCGCAAGATCCCGGAGCTGCTCGACCAGGTCGGACTGGCGGCGCGGATGAACGACAAGATCCGGACCTATTCGAAAGGCATGAAGCAGCGGACCGGCATCGCTCAGGCGATCTTCCACGACCCGGAGCTGATCTTCCTCGATGAGCCGACCGACGGCGTCGACCCGGTCGGCCGGCAGGAGATCCGCGAGATCATCGAGGAGCGGCGGCGCAAGGGGGCGACCGTCTTCGTCAACTCGCACCTTCTGGGTGAAATCGAGATGATGTGCGACCGCGTCGCCATCATGCAAAAGGGCGAGTTGATTCGCGAGGGGACGGTCCAGGAGCTGACCGCCCAGCGCGGCGTGTTCATCCTCGGCGTCGAGGAGCGGAACGCGTTCCCCGAAGACGAGCTGCGGCAGATGGGGTACAACCTCCGCGCCACCCGAGACCGGTGGGAGATCACTCTGAAGGACGGTCAGTCGATCGAGCCGGTGTTGCAGTTGGTTCGCGAGAAGGGATTGCGGCTGACGCACATGGTGGAGAAGCGGCAGACACTGGAAGACATCTTTGTGTCGTTGGTCGAGGCGGCCGAGCCCGGGGTGGAGGCCCGGCGGAAGAAGCGAATCGCGGATCGCGATCGCGACGATCGCGGACGCGGGCGCGACCGGGACCGCGACCCCTACGACGACCGGTACCGCGACGACGACCGACGCGGCCGCGGAGGAGACCACCGATGATGACGAAGCCCATCGCCATTCTGAAGGACTCCCTGCGGGAGGCCTGGGACAGCAAGACCCTGCTGGTCATGCTGGTGCTGGCCGGCATCTTCCTGATTGCCGTTGCCAGCATTGGCTACACGCAAGCGCCTGCGCAGAAAGTGTTCGAGGACTTCATGGAGGAATTGTCGGCGCCGATCCTCCGGATCGATCGCGGGCGGAAGGCGGTCCCGATGATGGGCAGCGCTGAAGGCCCGCCGCGAGCACTCGCTACGTATACCGTGACCACGTTTCGGACGGTCAAAGAGGCGACGCATGCGCCCAACGGCGAATACGAGTTCACGATCGTGGTCAAACCCGGCAGCGCGAAGAAGGAGTCGCCGCCGGACCCGAAGAAGGACGGGCCAAAGAAGGACGAGCCGAAAAAGGATGAGGCAAAGAAGGACGAGCCAAAGAAAGACGCGGACGCACAGGCGGACGAGTTTGAGACGGCCGTGGCGCTATGGCACGAGGACGGCACCGGCAAGTTTCTCAAGATCGAGGGTCGAAACGAGCTGGACCCGAGCAAGATCAAGGTGCGAGTCGGGGCAGTGACCGAGGAGATGGTGCGCGACTATTTCACGACCGAGCTGGAGCGACGGACGCAGGTGCCGATCACCGGATTCGAGCGGCTGCCGTCCGAGAATCCCGGCGAGCGGGTGTACAAGATCACGACCGGACCGTCGACGGAGCCGCGCGTCTGGCCGGTGAAGTTCTCCATCCTGTTCGGGGCCTGGGAGTCGGAATCGCCCCTGCCGCTTGGCATCCTGCTGTACACGATCCAGGACCTATTGATCAGCTCGGTCGGCGGGTTGATCATCATCTTGATCGCAGTAATCGTGACCGCGTTCTTCATCCCGAACATGCTTCGGCCGGGTTCGGTGGTGATGTTGCTGTCGAAGCCGATCAGCCGGACCACGCTCCTTCTATTCAAGTACCTTGGTGGGCTGTTCTTCGTGCTCATTCTGTCGGCGTTCACGGTCGGCGGGGTCTGGCTCATTACCGGCATCCGGGCCGGGGTCTGGGCTCCGGGCGTGTTCGCGGTCGTCCCGCTCATGACTTTGAGCTTTGGCATCCTCTACGCCGTTTCCACGATGGCGGCGGTGTGGACGCGCAACTCGATCGTGTCCATTCTTGTAACTTTGGCGTTCGCGGGGTTCCTGTGGCTGGTCGGGAAAGTCGAGTTTTTCGCCATGGTCCATCGGATTCAGCGCGACGCGGTGGCCGAGCTGAAGGGCGAGCAGCCGCAATATGGCACATGGGCCAACGTGACGGGCGGTTTGAACCGGGCCCTGCCGCGGTGGCACGACATTGACGTGTTGACTGGGCGGACGGTGGCTGAATCGTTGATGACGATCAAGCAGCGCGAGGCACAGGGGTCCTCCACGCTTGACAAGCACTTGCCGAGCTGGGGCGGGACGATCGGGGTAACGCTCCTATGGATCGTCGGCATGTTGACCTTTGCCTGCTGGCGGTTCTCAGTGAAGGATTATTGACGACAGCCGCCATTCCAGGCGAGCGGCAGCGGCGTGAGCCGCCCGATGCTGACAGCATCGGGCGGCTCACGCCGCTGCCGCTCGCCTGTTTCCGGCGTCCGCTTGAACCAATCGTACTCCTA
>Ga0184625_10001194_pt1 | contig 10707 bp, 8 predicted proteins | sample PLM3_30_b1_FD_133151 | JGI IMG/M metagenome (GOLD analysis project Ga0184625, IMG submission 133151) | Groundwater sediment microbial communities from an aquifer in East River, Colorado, USA - PLM3_30_b1 | ecosystem: Environmental > Terrestrial > Soil > Riparian zone | place: USA: East River... | reverse complement strand
CCCGTTCGCGTGAAGTGGTGCACCATCCCGTCGAGCGTCGGAAGGTGCTGAATCCCGCTAAGGGCGTCTCCAGTCGCTCAGCAGGTTTGCTATCATCGGCTCCGAGAGGAGGGCCGCGAATGGACTCGGCGACAGCGACCTCGCTCCTCGAACTGGCGGAGCAGATCTCGCCAGGCATCAGCGGTCCCACCGCGGGCGAGTTCCTCGAACGTCTCGATGCCGGGTCGGGTGAAATGCTGGCGGCCATCGCGTGGTTCCTCGACGCTGGACGCACCGACGAGGCCCTGCGCCTGGCGAACGCACTGTATCGGCTCTGGATCATGAAGCGGCGTTTCGAGGACGGCGATCGATGGTTCGACCGCGTGCTGGAATCCGGTGCGGGCGAGGAGCGCCTGCGGGCGCGCGCCTTCATCAGCGCCGGCTTCATGCCATTCTGGATGGGCCACGATGATCGTGCGCGTTCGCGGTTCAGCCAGGGCCTCGAAATCTCTCGCCGGCTCCGCGATGCGCCGTTAATCTCGCAGGCGCTGGGCGGACTCGCGCGAGTGGCATTGCGAACAGACGTGCCTGAAGCCCGGCGCCTCGCTCGAGAGGCGCTCGCGGTCAGCGAAGAGGCCGGCGACGAAAACGGACGCTCGAACGCGCTTCACCTGCTCGGGGTCGGCGCCCAGGTCGCGGGCGACCTGTCCGAGGCGCGCGAGTGGATGACGCAGCGGCTGGCCCTCGTCCGGAGGCTCGACAACCAGTTCCTCGTGGCTTCGGAGTTGAGCAACCTCAGCATGGTCGAGCGCCAGGTGGGGAACCTGGACGCTGCCGAGGTGCTGGCTCGGGAGGCGCTCGTTGTAGGACGCCGCATCGGTGACGAGTTCACGAAGCCGTTCGCGATCAGCGGGCTGGCCGCGATCGCCACCACGCGCGGTGACGGTGAGCGGGCGGCAACCCTGCTCGGCGCTGCCGAGGCGATGATGGAGGCGCAAAAGATGGAGTGGCCGCCGGACGAGCGACCGCACTATGAGCACATGCTGGCCGAGCTGCCGAAGGCGATGGGCGCGGCCGAATTCGAGCGCGTACGGAAGGCCGGACAATTGATGGCGTCGGCCGAAGCCGTGGTCTTCGCCCTCGCATGAGGGCTCGAATCCCGTTTCCCGCTCCAACCTTTAGAACTGTTTAACCGTCCCATCGCGATTCGGATCGGCGTCTACGAACATGCGGCAACATCTCGCTGACCGTGACCGTGGAATTGCCAATGCCTGAATATCTGCATCCTGGCGTCTATATCGAGGAAATCGAAAGCGGGCCGCGACCGATCGAAGGCGTGCCCACGAGTACGGCCGCCATCCTGGGCGAGGCCGAGCGGGGATCGATCGCGCCGCGCCTTGTCACGAGCTATCAGGACTATCAGCGCTGGTTCGGGAACGTGTTCAGCCCGGATAAGTTCCTGCCGTACGCCGTCAACGGGTTTTTTGAGAACGGCGGCAAGCGCGCGTTCATTTGCCGGCTGGTAGGCGGCGGCGCCACCGTCGCGTTTGCGGAGTTCGGCCCGTTCCTTATTCGCGCGGCGGGCCCCGGCCTCTGGGGTACCCGTATCAAGGTCAAGGTCTCGGACGGCACGACGAAGAAACAGGATGGCACGAGCGTCGGCTTCCGCGTGCAGCTCGCCTACTGGAGTAACGAGCCCGTCCCCGACTTCGATCCGTTTCTCGATCGCACAACGCCGCCGAGGCCGCAGCACACTGAGGACTTCGACGACCTCGACACGGACGAGCAGTCACCGGATTACTACGGCAAGCGCCTGCCCTTCGTGGACCTGGAGAAGGGCGACGCGAACCAGGGCGCAGAGAGCTCGGCGCTGGGCGTGCTCGTGCGTCCGGTGGGCGTGCCCGCCAACGCCCGGCCGGCGAACGGCACCCAGGTGCTCGCCAACGGCGCCGACGCCGCTGCAGCACTCGGCACCGACGACTTCGACGGCCTGCGCGCCGGCGGCCGCACGACTGAACAGGGTCTCGCGGCGCTCGAGCTGGATCCGTATCGGGAAGTCGCGCTCGTCTATTCGCCAATGGTCGATGCCGAGATCGCGAAGAAGATCATCGGCCACTGCGAGAAAATGCGCTTCCGCTTTGCGGTGATCGACAGCGACAAAGGCAAGCTCAGTCCACGCGAGCTCAACCCCCGCGATACGCTCACCGACAGCAGCCACGCCGCCTTCTACTTCCCGTGGCTGCTGACGTCGGATCCGCAAACCGGCGCCCGGAAGCTCACGCCTCCCGGCGGCCACGTCCTCGGCGTCTATGCCCGGTCCGATGCGGAACGCGGCGTGTTCAAGGCGCCGGCGAACGAAATTGTTCGCGGCGCGCTGTCGCTCGAGTTCGACATCAACGACGAAATCCAGGACTCGCTGAATTCTAAGGGCGTCAACGCGATCCGCAGCCTGCCCGGCCGCGGCATTCGTGTGTGGGGCGCGCGCACGATCACGTCGAACGCGTTGTGGAAGTACGTCAGCGTGCGGCGTCTCTTTATCTTCCTGGAACGATCCATCTACGAGGGCACCCAGTGGGTGGTCTTCGAGCCCAACGACGATCGCCTCTGGGCGCGCGTCATCGACACCATCCGTCTGTTTCTGCGCTCGCAGTGGCGGCTGGGCGCACTGTTCGGCCGCACCGAACAGGAAGCGTTCTTCATCACGTGCGACCGGACGACGATGTCGCAGGACGACATCCTCAACGGCCGCCTCATCTGCGAGATCGGCATCGCGCCGGTCCGTCCGGCGGAATTCGTCATCTTTCGAATCTTTCAGCACACCGCTGAGGCACAGCGCTAGGAGTGATCGCCATGGCACGCATCGACCCGTTGCGAAACTTCCGCTACCGGCTCGAGATCGACAGCGTCACGCAGGCCGGCTTCAGTGAAGTCGCGATCGGCGAAACGACGATCGACGCCGTCGATTACCGCGAAGGCACCGATCCGCCGCACGTTCGCAAACTTCCGGGCCTCACCAGATACGGCAACATCACGCTCAAATGGGGCCTCACGGTCGGTGGCTCCGCGCTCGATCTCTATAAGTGGCACAACGATGTCTCGACCGGACAGGTCAAGGACCGTCGCAAGAAGGTTGTGATAGTCGTGCAGGACGAGGCCGGCGGCGACGCCGCGCGGTTCGTCATCACCGACGCCTGGCCGCTGAAGTACGCCACGAGCGACCTCAACGCCAAGGGCAACGAAGTGATGATCGAGCTGCTCGAGCTCGCCAACGAAGGCATCGAGCGGGTCGCATAAGGACGCGCGGTTGAAAAGTGTTCGAGATCTGGAGGATGTTCATGAGGTTCGAGAAGAAACAGTTGGCGTTAATAGTGCTCGTTGGTTGCTTCATCGCGATCGGGCTGGAGAACACCGATCGTGATGTGGCGATTGCGCAGGGCCGGAGAACAGTCACGATCACGCGTATTTTCACAGGGCCCGATGGCCTGTCGCACGCCGAAGACATCGACCTGGACCTGAACGCACGTGGCACGACGGACATGCTGAGGGCCACTGGAGCGGAGTTCAGCGTGCGGCCACCCACCCCTGGGGCGAACCCCCGCAGCACTGCAGCCACTGACGCGAACGCGCCCGAGTGGCACACGGGGCCGGCGAGGCAGTTTGTGATCACGCTCGCCGGCAGCTCGGAGGTGGAAGTGTCTGGAGGCGTCCATGTCGCCGCGAGCGCCGGACACATCAACCTGATTGAAGACACGACTGGCAAAGGTCACATCACGAGAAACTTCGGTCCGGAGGATCGTATCGCGCTCACGATTCCGTTGGCCGATGCGGTGGTGATCGAGGGCGTGAGGAAGGCGAGAACCCGGTAGGCCAGCGTGAAATGAGCGGCTCAGTAGGGACAGGTCCGCGCGCCGTCATTACAGAACTGAAGTAGGCCTCCGTCGATGAACAGGGTGGCGGTCGTCAAGGTTCGCAGGCCAAATTCGACTCGATCATTGACTTCCCGTGCAAGAATGCGTGGACTCGGCCGCAGCAGATCAATTCAACGGCAAATCTGCTTCGCAAGCTGGGTGCGAAACAATAGAGTCGAATTCACAAAGGTTGGTAACCATGTCAGCAATCAAGTTCGGAGTAGTAGCAGCGTATCTCGCGTTAGTCGTGGCACCTGCCTTCGCACAGCTTCCGAATCCCTATGGAACGGCGATCACCCTCGAGAGCGCGCGGAAGGTCGCGACCGCCGCCATAGCCGAGGCTCTGAAGAACAAGTGGAACATGGCGATAGCCATCGTCGATCCCGCAGGGGAGCTCGTATATTTCGAGAAGCTCGACGGCACCCAGGCCGCGAGCGTGAATATCGCCCTTGACAAGGCGAGATCGAGCGCCCGCTTCAAACGGCCCACCAAGGCGCTGCAGGACGTGCTCGCCACGGGAGGCGCAGGCCTGCGCATGCTTGCATTGGATGGAGCGGTGCCCGTCGAAGGAGGCGTCCCCATCCTGATGGACGCAAAGATTGTGGGCGCCATCGGCGTATCGGGTGGCACAAGCCAGCAGGACAGTGAGGTCGCCACGGTTGGTGCGGCCGCCGTGAAGTAGCCCACCACCGAGGTCGCCATGAAGCGAACGTTGATGCTCGTAGGACTCGTGGCGGTTGTTCTTGCGGGAACTCCGGCTGGGCAGGCTCCGAGGTTTTCCGTGGATCCGTCGTGGCCGAAGATTCCCGACAAGTGGCTGTTTGGCTGGGTTGCCAGCGTGTCGATCGATGCCGACGATCATGTCTGGATTCTGCAGCGGCCGTCGACCCTCGAGCCGAGCGAGAGGGCCCGAGCTGCGCCGCCGGTTCTGGAGTTCGATGCGGCGGGCAACTTTCTCCGCGCATGGGGCGGCCCGAGCGCAGGTTACGACTGGCCAGCCTCGGAGCATGGCATCTACATCGATCATAGGGGCTTCGTTTGGATTGGAGGGAATGGCCCGAAGGATCATCAGATTCTCAAGTTCACGAAGGACGGGAAGTTCGTCATGCAAATCGGAAAAGCGGGGCAAAGCACAGGCAATTCCGATACGCAGAACCTGAATCAGCCCGCCGACACGTTCGTGTATGCGAAAACGAACGAGCTATTCGTCGCGGACGGCTATGGCAACCGCCGCATCATCGTTTTCGATGCCGAGACGGGAACGTTCAAGCGGATGTGGGGCGCCTTCGGAAACAAACCGACCGATGACGCGCCAAATCCGGCGTCCGCCGATGCTGAGGAGCGCGGCGCGTCGCAGTTCGTCCAGCCGGTGCATGCCGCCCGCGTATCGAATGACGGACTCGTCTATGTCTCCGATCGAGGTGGGAAACGCGTGCAGGTGTTCACACTCGATGGCAAATATGTCAATCAGGTCTTCATTGGGCGTGACTGCCGCGCTCCGCAATGTGGCAACGGACAGACCGCGGCCAGCACGAGCTTTTCGACCGACCCTGAGCAGCGCTTCCTGTATGTCGGAAACCGAAGTCAGGCGAAGGTGATGGTCCTCGATCGTGCTGCGCTGAGCGTCCTCGACTCCTTTGGTCAGTCGGGCTCGAAGCCGGGAGAGTTCGGCACACTGCACCACATGGCGGCCGATTCGAAGGGCAACCTGTACGTTACCGAGGTTACGCCGCTCAGCCCTGCCAACCGCCGCGTGCAGAAGTTCCAGCTGATTTCACGCTGATGGCGGCGAGCGGCACTTCCGGCAGACGGTATCCGAGTACGTCGCGCATTCTCATCACGAACGCCATCATCAAGGGCTGAGTAATACGTTGATCGACGGGATCGTGCCCAGTCGACGTCAGGGTCGGATCTGTCGCCGTTCACGACTCGGTGGTCTCCTGAATTATTACGAATGGGCCGCGTGATGTGGACGTCCCTCGATGTGAATCGGCTTGGCGGAGTGATGGGACGCTACGGGACAATCCCCTCAACGTGAAGGCGCCGCATCGGAACTAGCCAGCGTTTAGCGACGGGAACGAGGCAAATAGAGAGGGGCCGACATGAACAATCGTGCGAGATTATTACCCATGTGTCTTCTGGTAATCGCAACGGCCATCACAACGGCATTCGCAACCGTGACGTACAGTCAAACAGCCGGAGTCGCCCAAGCGCCTGGGGCTGCCCAGGGGGGTGGGGCCGCCGCGGGTCAACCGCAAGCGCAGCTCACGTACGATTTCAATGACCATGTGGGCTGGAAGCAGGTATTCGATGGCCGCTCCCTTGACGGGTGGGATGGTTCCAAGGACGCCTGGCGCGTCGAAGACGGTGCGATCGTGGGGGAGTCCACGGTTGAACATCCAACGATATGGAACGTCAACGGCGCCAACACGGGCACCGCTTGGCTGATTCTCAATGGAAAGTTGAAAAATTTCGAATTCAAGACGGAAGTAAAACTGGAAGGCAAAGGAACGAACTCTGGTATTTTTTTTCGCGCGACTCGACTGGGCGCCATTCCGGACGATGTGTATGCGGAACAACTTAAGAAGCGTATCCCTGAAGGCGGACCCACCGTAAGGCCGAATGGTACTGCGTGGGAAGTTCGAGGATATGAAGCCGACTACGCGATCAACCCCAATGGCAGCTTGGGCGATTGTTGCAACGGCCCGCAACGCGGAGTTGGTCAAATCGAGTTCGGCCATAACCCGCTACCGCCGCGGCGGCCAGGCGGAGCTCCTCGTGGCATGGTGGCACTCACTTCCGAGGGCGGGAAGCGCGAACTGATCGGCACCATAGGAGATCCCAAGGATCTGGCAAGTAAATTCACGCCTACCGAATGGACTCAAGTCCAAATCGTCGCAAGCGGCAATGTGTTCATGTGCATCATCAATGGCCAATTGATGTCCGTCTTTGTAGATGTCGATCAAAAGTTTGCCAACCCTGAGGGGGAACTGGCGGTGGAAGTGGAAGGCCAGGGCAACGTAAAGGCCATGTTCCGCAACATGTGGCTGAAGATGCTGCCCTAGCTCTCAACCCGCCGGCGGCGCATCGGAACTAGGCGCGATTCCACATCGAGGAGAGGCGGACCGCGGTAGTGGTCGAGTGCGCTGCCAGGGCCCGCGAACTTGTTCATGAGCGCCGAGTTGCTCGCGGTCGTCCCCTATGGAGCCGTGACCAGCCAGCTTCGAATTCCATTGACCGATCCAACTCGTTTGGCAGCAGTTCCCGAAGGAGCTGTGAAACGCTCATGGTGCGCTCAACTGCCTGCTGGTGCAGACTGGCGGTGCATGATTCCTGTCGATCAGATATCCCGGAGTGCAGAGGATCAAGGGCGAAAACGGGACGACACCAGCCGGAAACCGATGTAGGGGGCCCTCTCAGAAGGACGGAGCTGAAAGCGGAAGGCGGCGCGCAGCAAGGGAGGGCTGTCTAGGTAAGATCCGCCGCGCAACACCCGCTCGGGGCCGTCACCCGTGTCCCGAGCTTCCTGACTAGTCGGGCCCCACGGATCCGACACCGGTGTCGGCTGAGCGGAATAGTCGGCGAACCAATCGCGGCACCACTCTCGCACATTGCCGGCCATGTCGTCGATTCCCTCGGGCGTTCGTCCCATGACCCTGGACTCCACTGGAGACGCAGAAGCAGGTTGGTCAAGCCCTAGCCAGAACACGGCTCGATCCGATGATGGCTCAGCGCCCCCCCAAGGATACCGTCGGCTCCTGCCGGATCGCTGTTGGGCGCCCGTGCCAGCCGCTGCGTACTCCCATTCAGCCTCTGTGGGCAGACTGGCTCCAAGCCATGCGGCGTAACCAACCGCTTCGTACCAGGACACATTCTCAACCGGATGATGACGCTCCTCGCCGGCCGGAATAGGGTGATCGGGCTGGAACCGCCGGTACTCTTCGTGGGTCACTTCGTGCCTTTGGATCCAGAAGCCCGACACTCTCACACGGTGCGGCGGCCGCTCGTCTAACTCACCATCCTCTGACCCCATCATGAATTCGTCGCCGGGCAGCGCCGCCCACGCGTTCAGGATATCGTCCTCCGCACGCGCAGGAGGCGCTTGGAAGTTCGGCGTCCTCTCTTCGTGATACGTGACAAACGCGTCGCGTACCGCCCCGGCGAGCCTGCGCGCACGCGCGCGCACGGCGACATCCGACGAGCGAAGCCACACCTCTTCGAGCGCGAAGCTCATTGCGCCAAATAGCGCTCGTGAGGGGACCAGGGTCGCATAGCCGCTCCCGATCAAGTCCAGGACCTGCGACGGGTCAGGGGAGGGAGACAACCAGGGTGTGGTCGCAAACAGCCCCGGGTCGACCCTCTGCAAGAAGTCGTCGCTCAAGACGACCCCCACTGTGTCCCATCGAGAAGTGTAGACGTCGCCGTACACGCTATACCGTGCTCGCGCCAACTCAACAAGACGGGCGAAATTCCCCGTCGCAAGGTTCTCCGCTACTTGCGCCTGCAGCGTCTGCTGCGTGACTTCTGTCCGCGCCCGCCACAGACTCAGGACGCTTAGGCTACCGCCCACAACCAGTAACAGCGCGGCAGCTGCCGCGGCAATGCGCCAGCGGTCGCGCGGAAGCTCGCGCCTCACCCACTCAACCCCAAACAGCCGCTCATAGATGCGATTTCGCGGTCGCAGGAACCCGTGGGCGTCAGTGCGTACCACACCAGCCAACTTCAACGACGCGTGGATGAACGACGCGGGCTTGTCCTCAACATGCTTGCCGGTGAGTACCCGCTGATAGGTCCGCAACACAGCGCGGAGGTCGCGGTTCCTTTGGGTGAGTCGGCTACGCACGAACTTCAGGTTTGCCTCTTCGCGCGCAGCCTCAGGTCTCAAGAACAGCCTTTCGACTTCAGCGTCCACCGTAGCCTGCGCCTCGGCTGGGCCAACGTCGCCCGACACGGTGCCCAAGGCGAGGCCACGGCATAGCGTTTGAGTGAGGTAGGGATGTCCGCCGGTCCAATACAGAACGCGGTGGAGGAGCATCCGTTTCTGAGAGTCGGATCCCGGAAACCCACGCGTCAGAGACTCAGCTTCGCTGAGTGTGAAGTCGGTGAGTTCGATGCCCGTCCCGATGTTGAATGGCGTGCGCGCGGGATCGGCAATGAGTTGCGCCGGTGTTGCCACGCCGAGCAGCACGAAGGTGAGCCGCTTCAGCGCGGGCTTCGACGCCCGGCCGTTGTAGCACGCGCGAATGGTGGCGAAGAAGTCGTCGGCAAACGGGAGTCCAATCGTTGAGTCGATCTCGTCGATGAACACGACGATGGGGTTGTCACAACCTTCTTGGACCAGCTCCGTCAGAAACTCGTCAAATCGCTGCGTGGCAGACAGCAGATCGCGTGCCCGCCACCAGTCTGCGAGTGGCGTATTGAGCCCGAGCGCTCTGTGAATGCGGCTGGCAATGCCGTAGAGGAACTGATCGGCGCTCGGCGTGGCGCTGCTTTCGCGAATCGTTTCCAGTGTGATCTGGGCAGTACGGACGCCGACCACGGCTAGCCGCTGCGCGGTACGGGCCATAAGGCTCGACTTTCCCATCTGCCTCGTGGTGAGCACGTAGGAGTACTCACCCTTCTCGACTGCCCGAAACAGTTCCTCGTCGGCGGAGCGAACAATATAGCTCTCGGCCTCGGGCGACATGGTTCCGCCCGTGACGTAGAAATCGATGGTCGAATGCTCGGTGCTCACAGGTGCTTCGAGAAATAGCGCCGATAGAGATCGCAGCGTACGTGCGCCGACGTCCGTGAGACTCCGTCCACCAGGCCGGCGGCTTTCAGTCGGTGAAATTCACCCTCGTCCTCGCAGCGCTGCTCCCGAACCACGGTCTTGAAGGCCGCCGCGATACGCGGCATTTTGCTGAGGCCGAAGAGATGTCGCCGCAGGTGGTCCCCAAACGGGCCGCCATCGTCCGCGGCCGTCGCAATGAGATCCGCCAAAGAACCGACGCGCTTCGTGGCAAGCACGTAGAATGCCTGCCGAAGGAGGTAAGGGTGTCCGCCCACAAGCGCCTGGATGGCCTCTAGCTCCGATCGAGTGCTGAGAGGACGACCGTGTCGCTGATTCAGCCAGGCGATGTCCGCCGTGTCGAAGTCGCTCAGACGAAAAACTTCCCCCACATTGAACGGCGACTGGTTCACGTCGTCGATGAACAGCGCTGGCTCAGTGGAATGGGCCACGAGCAGCCCGAAGGGCTTCCATGCTGAGTTCATGGCTCGGCGATTGTGCCAGGCTCGCACCATCGCGAAGAACGCGTTGCGATACACACAATCGAAAATCCGATCGACCTCATCGCAGCAGATGGTCACGGGCGTTGGGTCGGCCAGCACCCCCTGCTCGATGAAATCGGTCAGGCTCTCGGGAGCGCCGAGATAGTCGTCCCAGACGTCTGCCGGCTTCACAGTCGTGCGAAGCGTACGAGCGATCCGATGCGCGATATAGGTCGCCAGCGACTTGAGTGTCTCGAGGTGATCGGTGTCGACGAGTTGGAAGTCGATGTAGACGACTCGGTGACCGCTGCGTTCCGCGGCCCCCTTTGATCGCGTCAGGAGCGACGTCTTGCCGACTTGCCGCGGGCCTTTGATGAGCACAGTTCTGCCCGGTATGCTCACTAGACGTTGCACCTCGTCATCTGCGGCGCGCTGCACGTAGAAAGACGAGTCGAGTTCGACGGCACCGGTGTCGAGGCGAGGATCTGCGGCGGGAAGGGGGGCTCCAGTCTGGTCAGTGACTTCCAGTAGACGCTGGAGATCGTGCGAGGAGGTCTCGTGATGAATG
>Ga0184625_10001193_pt1 | contig 10707 bp, 7 predicted proteins | sample PLM3_30_b1_FD_133151 | JGI IMG/M metagenome (GOLD analysis project Ga0184625, IMG submission 133151) | Groundwater sediment microbial communities from an aquifer in East River, Colorado, USA - PLM3_30_b1 | ecosystem: Environmental > Terrestrial > Soil > Riparian zone | place: USA: East River... | reverse complement strand
CATGCCGCCCGCGACGAGTTGTTCAGCGCTCTGCTGCGTCAGGTCAACGAACCGGGGACGCTGAATGTCGTTGTCATAGAGGACGTCCACTGGGCCGATGAAGCGACCGTCGACTTGCTGCGGTTCCTTGGTCGACGACTCCGAAATGCAGCGGTTTTGCTCGTTGCCACCTACCGCGACGACGGGTTGACGGCCAGTGACCCGCTTCGGGTTGCGCTTGGTGAGCTTGCCACGCAACGGTCGACCAGGCGGATCGGGTTGGCGCCACTGTCTGCCGACGCGGTTCGAATCCTGGCCAATGGAAGCGGGCTCGAGGCGGCCGAGCTATACCGGCTGACCAGCGGAAATCCGTTCTTCGTCACCGAGGTGGTGCAGGCCGGAATCGGCGCGGTCCCACCGTCGGCACGCGACGCGGTTCTGGCGCGGGCGGCGCGTCTGGGCAGCGAATCGCGCGATCTGTTGGACGTCGCGGCGCTGATCGGCACTCGCATCGAGCTGCAACTGCTGGCAACGGTCACGACATGTACGCCATCGAACGTCGATGAGCTCCTCGCATCCGGGCTCCTTGCCGGCGACGGCTCGTGGCTAAAGTTCCGTCACGAGATCGCCCGGTTAGCGGTGGAACAGGCGATCGCGGCGCATCGCAAGGGCCCCGACCACGCCCGAATCCTCGAAGCCCTGCGCTCCATCGGATGCGATGACGATGCGCGGATGGCCTTTCATGCAGAGGCAACTGCGGACGCACCGGCGGTACTCCACTATGCACATCGGGCCGCACGCCGGGCAGCTGAGCTGGCGTCGCATCGAGAAGCGGCGGCACAATTCCAGCGGGCTCTGCGCTTCGCAGCGGAGGCAGATTCGGCAATGGTGGCCGGGCTGTACGACGGGCTCGCCCACGAGCTGTCGTTGATCGACCACTGGGAGGACGCCGCGGACACCCAGAGGCGTGCCCTCGCGTTGTGGCGTAAGGCGGGTGACCGGGTGCGTGAGGGCGACACGCTGCGGCGACTCTCGCGCACCATGTGGCGCCTGTGCCGCGGCCGCGCATCGGTCGACGCGGCCCAGGCAGCTCTGGCGACCCTCGAGCCGCTCGGCCCGAGCACCGAGCTGGCCTGGGCCTACTCCCATCTGGCCGGCCAACGGATGATGCACGGCGACAACGATGCGGCGATCGAGCTGGCCCGCAGGGCGCAGGCGATCGCCGAGCCGTTGGGCGTGGGTGAGGTGCTCGCTGACGCGCTCAACACCGAGGCCTGCGCCGCCGCCAACTCCGGCCGAGAGTGGACCAGCCAGCTCGGCAGAGCTTTGGAGATCGCGATCTCCGGACGTCTTGCTGAGCAGGTGGGCCGGGCCTTCGCGAACCTTACCAGCACGTACTGCGCCCAGCGGCGATTCGCCGAGGCAGAACGGTACTTCGTGGACGGGCTCGCCTACGCCGACGAACAGGACATGAGCACCTACGCCACATGTCTACTAGGCGGGCGGGCCAGCGCCAGGGAGAAGACAGGCCAATGGGACGAGTCGGTGTCGCTGAGTGTGGAGCTGCTCAAGTTGGTCGCCTCACCCATCAACCGGATGAATCCGCTAGTGAGCCTGGGTACGATCCGGGCGCGCCGCGCCGAGGCCGGGGCGTGGGAATGTCTCGACGAGGCAATGACGTCCGCTGAAGGGACCGGCGAACCGGTGTGGATCGTCCTTGTTCGGTTAGCTCGCGCCGAGGCGTACTGGCTCGAAGGCAAGTCCGACCCCGCCAGGATTGAGATTGAACTGGCGGATGACGTATCCGACAGGTGTGACCCCTGGGATCGCGGCGCGATCGGTGTCTGGTTGCGCCGCACCAACTCCACGCGATCACCCAGAGGTGAGCTCGCGGAGCCTTACCGGCTACAGATCGAGGGCGACTGGGAAACCGCCGCACAGATCTGGACCGACCTGGGCTGCCCTTACGACGCCGCGATGGCTTTGCTCGACGCGACCCAGGATGCGGCGTTACGCCAAGCCCTGAGCATCTTCTCCGACCTGGGCGCCAAAGCCGCTACTAAGATCACCCGGGAACAAATGCGCGCGCTCGGCATCCGGTCAATTCCCACCGGGCCCCGATCCGCTACCCGTACACATCCACTCAGGCTCACTCAACGCGAGCGGGAGGTTCTGGACCTGATCTGCGGCGGGCACACCAATGCCGAGATCGCCAGACGGCTGTTCATCGCCGCGAAAACGGTCGATCATCACGTCTCCGCCGTGCTCTCGAAACTCGGCGTCCCAACCCGGGACGTGGCCGCATCAGAAGCCGTTCGACTCGGGCTGGTCGGCGCGGCAGAAATATAGGGAACACAGCACGGAAAACTGGGGTGTCGCTCCCGATTCGACCACGAACAAGCCGCCGTACGGTCGTCTGGACACATCCCAGCGATCGAGGAGGGCACCATGCCTCTGTACATGGACGTCCACACCATTAACGGCGGCGTAGCCGCCGGCGATGTCGCCAAGGCGCACATGGCTGACCTGCAGACGCAGGGTAAGTACGACGTCAGCTACCTGCGGTATTGGGTCGACGAGCAACAGGGCAAGGTGTTCTGCCTCGTCGAAGCACCATCCGCTGACGCGGCCGCGACCGTGCACCGCGAGGCCCACGGCCTCGTTGCCGGGGAGGTATTCCAGGTGCAAGAGGGCTCCTGAAACTACCCGAAGCACGCCAATCGTCGGGACACACCCAGCCCCATCATCGTCCGCGCGAGTAAGGACTCATATGAAGGTCCTCCACATCATCGCCACACCACGTCGCGAGAAATCGAACACGCTTCAAGTTTCCGAGGCCTTTCTCAATAGCCTGTCTTCGCTCCGCCAGGACGTAGAGATCGAGGTCGTCGATCTGTACAACTTCGACCTGCCGGCGCTCGCCGGCGACAATATTGAGGCAAAGTACACGCTCATGGTCGGCCAGCCGATCGACAAGAATCACGAGGACTCCTGGCGCCAGATCGAGGTGCTCATCAAGCATTTCCTGTCCGCCGACGCATACGTGATCTCCGCACCCATGTGGAATTTCGGTATCCCGTACGCACTCAAGTACTACATCGACTGCATCGTTCAGCCGGGCTACGTCTTCGGGTTCAACGACATGGGCATGCCGGTCCCCATGGTCCTTGGCAAGAAAATGGTCTGCGTCACCGCCCGCGGCGGAGACTATTCGCCGAGCAGCCCGATGCATGCCTTCGACTTCCATGAGCCGTACCTGAGGTCGATCTTCGGCTTCATCGGCATTACCGACCTGCAGTTCATCAGCCTGCAGCCCACCGACATCAGTTCCCTGCGCGAGGCAGCGTTCGCGAGCGCGATGGCCCAGGCGCGAAGCCTGGCCAGTTCAACGGACTGGAGCCCCTCATCAGTCCCGGTCCCGGCTGGCTAGGCGCGACTTCCAGGAGCCAGAGGAGAGCCAATGCGTCGCTGGGGCGTGCCCGGCCTCGGGCACGTCGTGTCGGCTCTGACCGGGTGGCGTGGCGCCGTGATCCTCGTCGGCGGCCCGCTCGGGCTACTGGCACTCACCGAGTGGTCAAGCCACGCACGCCACCGGAGGGAGCGGCGGCCCACCGAGGTGGCGCTCCGCAAGGTCAACCCGGCTCTGTTGTCGGACGACGGCGGTTGATTCCCTCGTCCAGCACCATGTCCTTCCTTCGCTTCGTCAGGCGTGTTGAGCGACCCAGCGAATCGGATCTCCGCCATCAAGATCGTCGAATCCAAAGTCGTGCAGCGCGCCGGCGACCAAGGTGCGACGATGCGCAGCGAAGGTCAGCACATGCGCGATCATGCCGCCGAATGTGTATACCTCGACGGGCTCGCCAGGACAAATGATCGCCTCCTCGACGCGCCCGTGCTCGCAGATGTCGGTTACCTGCGCGACAAACGTCGGTCCTACCTCCGACAGACGGGTCCGCATGTGCGCCACACTCTCGCCGCGCTCCACTGCGAAGTCGTAGTCGCGGCCCGCGATCGCGGAACTCCACATGTCCAACTGGCCGACAAGCCGCGAGAGCAGCGATCGTAGTGTGGGGTTCTCATCGACGCCCTCGACCGACAGCTCGATACGCGTGTCGAGCTGCTCGTCGCTGAGTGTCGCGGCGCGAGCCAGCATCTGGTCAACCAGCCACACGTGGTGATCGACCATCTTGAGCAAGAGATCCATCGAGGTCACCTTCATTCGGGCCGGCAGGAGCAGACTGCCGGGCGGGTGGAAATGGACGTCGCTCGGCGCCTCGATCTGCAAACGGCTCGGCTGGCGCCGCCACTGGGTCGGAGCCACGCCGTACGCCCGGCTGAAGGCGCGGGTGAAGGCCTCGTGCGAGGAGTACCCCGCCTCGACCGCGACATCGAGAATCGTGCTCTGACTCGTCACCAGTCGGTACGCCGCCCGCTCGAGTAGGACCCGGCGCCGAAACCTCGCCGGTGGCTCACCGGCCGTGGCAGCGATGACCCGGTCGAAGTGGAAGCGGGACATGTGCACCCGGCGAGCCAAGTCCTCGCCGGTGGCCCCGTGATCGTCCAGCGCCGCGGAGAGGACCTCCACAAAGGCGGCAAAGGTGTCGACTGGCTCGGCCATGGACTTATTGTGGCCGGCCGATCGCCTCATTGCTTGATCGCATTTGCTACGAACCGAAGACCGCATCCGATGAGAGCTCGACGTTGTCCGCTGGGACCACGAGGTTATCGACGCCCAGCGTCAGGACGAGGAGTTCCGCGACGAGTGGGATCGCAACGATCGCCCGCGATATCGCCATTCTCATCATCCAGTACCGGACCATTCACGGCCTGAGCCAGCGAGATCTCGCGCGGACCGTCGGCATGGCAAAGCCAGCCATCGCGCGGTTGGAAAGCGGGGAACACCAGCCGTCGAGCCGTAGAATTGCTCGACGGCGAGGCGCCCAGCGGCGTTCAATGGAGTCCGATGCCGCGGCGGCAACGCGTTTCCGTGGCATCGCCAGGACGGAGCCGCTGACATGTACGACTTCGATGTGCTCGTACTCGGATCGGGTCCCGGCGGGCAGAAGGCTGCGATCGCCTCGTCGAAGCTCGGCCGCGAAGTAGCAGTGGTCGAGCGCCGACACATGATCGGCGGGGTCTGCATCAACACCGGCACCATCCCCTCCAAGACGCTGCGCGAGGCCGTGCTGTACCTCACCGGGATGAGCCAACGGGAGATGTATGGCCAGAGTTACCGGCTCAAGGACGACATCACCGTCGCGGATCTGGCCGCGCGCACCCAGCACGTCATCGGCCGCGAGGTCGACGTCATCCGCAACCAGCTATCCCGCAACAGGATCCGTCTGCTTACCGGCACCGCACGCTTCCGCGACCCGCACACGTTCCTGATCGCCGACGACGCGGGCCGGGAGTCGACGGTCACCGCGGAGAAGATCGTCATCGCGGCCGGCACCCGGCCGGCGCGGCCGGACAGTGTCGACTTCGACGACCGTACGATCGTCGACTCCGACGGCATCATCAATCTTGAGCGCGTCCCGCGGTCGATGGTGGTCGTCGGTGCAGGCGTGATCGGGATCGAGTACGCGTCGATGTTCGCGGCACTGGGCACGAAGGTGACCGTGGTCGAACGGCGCGACCGGATGCTCGAGTTCTGTGATCTTGAAGTTATCGAGGCCCTGAAGTACCACCTGAGGGATCTAGCCGCCACCTTCCGGTTCGGCGAGGAGGTGGCCTCGGTGGAGCGTCACGCCAGCGGTGCCATCGCAGTCCTCGACAGCGGCAAGAGAATCGCGGCCGACACGGTGATGTACTCGGCCGGACGGCAGGGCATGGCCGACGAACTGGATCTGGACAAGGCCGGCCTCGAGGCTGACGAGCGCGGCCGGATCCGGGTCGACGAGAACTTCCGCACCGCCGTGCCACACATCTACGCGGTCGGCGACATCATAGGCTTTCCCGCTCTTGCCTCGACGTCGATGGAGCAGGGCAGGTTGGCCGCCCATCATGCATGCGACGAGCCTGCACACGCGATGCACCAACTGCAGCCGATCGGGATCTACACGATCCCGGAGATAAGCTTCGTCGGGCGCACCGAGGACGAGCTCACCCAGCTACGGATCCCCTTTGAGGTGGGGATTGCCCGTTACCGCGAACTCGCTCGGGGGCAGATCATCGGCGACTCGTACGGCATGCTGAAGCTGCTCGTGTCTCCCGAGGACCGCCGGCTGCTCGGCGTACACGTCTTCGGCACCGGAGCAACCGAGCTGGTCCACATTGGACAAGCGGTGATGGGCTGCGACGGCACGGTCGACTTCCTCGTCGATACGGTGTTCAACTACCCGACACTCGCCGAGTCGTACAAGGTCGCCGCTCTCGACGCCATGAACAAGATGCGCCACATCGCCCGCCTCAACGACTAACCACCTCGAGGCGATCGCCGACCCGGCGCGGAAGCTCCGTCCATGGCGTGACCGACTCCCGCGACGCCGCCCGTGGTCGGCTGAATGGTCAGCCGCAGTTCCCCGGACGGCGACAAAGTCCAGCACGAATGCTGGCAGGAATCGATGCTCGTTCTCGCTATTGTTGCGCACGCCAGTAGGGGGGACGATGGCCAAGGTCTTTATCAGCCACGCAGGTCCCGACGACGCCGTGGCTCGGGCCATGCACGTGTGGCTCGCCGAGTCGGGCCACGAGGTGTTCGTCGACGTTGACCGCACGACGGGTCTGGTGCTCGGCGAGGTCTGGGAGGAGCGCCTCTACGAGCGCCTGCGCTGGGCCGACGTGATGATCTGCCTCGTCACGTCCGCCTATTCCTCGAGCAAGTGGTGCTTCGCCGAGATTATCGCCGCGAAAACGCTGGGGAAGACGATCCTGCCGATCTCGGTGGAGCGCGCTGCGATCCACCCCCTGCTCGACGTCATTCAGCACAGCGACTACGCGGCCGATGCGGACGCGGCACGCATCGACATCGCGGCCGCACTGCGCGACGTCGACGCCGCAGGCGGGTGGGGCTGGCCCGAGGGACGCTCGCCCTTCCCCGGCCTTCGCGCGTTCGACACGGACATGAGTCGGGTGTTCTTCGGCCGGCGCGCCGAGATCGAGGCGCTGGTGGGGTCGCTGCGTTCGCCGGCCCAGCGCACGGCTCAGGACGTGACAGTGGTCGTCGGACCGTCGGGATGTGGCAAATCGTCGCTCGTCCGCGCCGGGCTGATCCCCGCGATCGAGCGGGAGCCCGGGTGGTGTGTACTGCCACCGATCGTGCCTGGCGAGGACCCTGTCGCCGCCCTGGCAAGTGAGATCGCCGTGTTGGGGCGCCGGCTGGGCATGGGGTGGACGCTCGGGGACGTCCGAAATCGGCTCGCCGCAGACGACGGGTTGGTGGGACTGGCGCGGGAGCTGATCGTGGCGAGCGCGACCGCTGACCGACGCCCCACCCGTCTACTCATCGTGATAGACCAGCTCGAGGAATTGATCACTCTTGCAGCGGCGCCGGCGAGGGCACAGTTGGCCGCGCTGCTGCGCCACGCCGTCGCCGGGCCGGTGAGCGTCGTAGCCACTGTGCGCCCCGAATACCTCGATCCGTTGCTGGTCGGCGCGGAGCTGGCCGGCGTGCCGATGCGCCTTTTCCCGCTGCGACCGCTGCGCGACGACGCGTTGGCGGCCGTCATCGAGGGTCCAGCGCGATTGGCCGGCCTCGCGATCGACCAGGGTCTGGTGGCCCGCCTGGTCGCCGATACCGGCAGCGGTGAGGCGCTGCCGCTGCTTGCCTACGCGCTCGAGCAGATGACCGAGGGCTTCGACCGCGGCGGGCGGCTGACGCTGGAGCGCTACGATGGCATCGGCGGTGTGTCGGGCGCGCTGTCGCGCCAGGCCGACGCCGCGCTCTTGGCCGCGCTGTCGGCCGGGCGCACCGAGGACGAAGTGATGGCGAGCCTGCTCCGCCTGGTCACAGTCGACGAGGGTGGACAGCCAACCCGACGGCGTATCTACCAGGACGGGCAGCCCGAGCAGGTCCGCCGTGACCTTAGCGCTTTCGTGGCCCATCGCCTCGTTACCGCTGACATGGAGGGGGAGGCGGTCGTCCTCTCCGTCGCGCACGAGTCGTTTCTGACCCGCTGGGCTCCCTTCACTCGCGCGGTCGGGGCGAGCGAGGCCGCGCTGCGGCGCGGCCGTGATCTCGAGCAGGCCGCGAAGGAGTGGGCGGACGCGGGACGCTCGGCGGCGCGCCTGTGGGAACGCGGACAGCTCGCCGCCGCCGTCGACGACCTCAAGGCGCACGCCGCAAAGGGTGGGGGCGCCGCGTCCGAGATCGTGTCGGAGAAGGTCGAGCTGAGCCCTCCGGCGAGGGAGTTCCTCGGTGCCAGCATCCGCCGGGACCGCGCGAAGCGTCGGCGAGCGACCGTCATCGCGTCGTCTCTTGCGGTGGTCTTCTTCGTGCTCGCCACAGGTGCGGGGGTCGCCGCGGTCATCGCCTATCGACAGGGCCGGGTGGCGGCGAATGAGCGAAACGCCGCCGAAGGTCAGCAGCGGATTGCTGTGGCGCGCCAACTGGTCGCGCGGGCGTCCAACCTTTACCAGAGCGATCCCGGGCTGGCCCTGCGGCTCGGCCTTGCCGCTCAGCGGATCAGTCCTGGGCCCGAGACGAACTTCGGTCTGGTCAGCACGCTGATGTCGACGCCGTTCGCGGGCAGGATCGAGAGCGGAACCGCGTTGTGGTCGGTCGCGTTCTCATCGAACGGATCCCTGCTGGCCGCCGGCGGAGTCGACGGTACGTTGAGGCTGTTCGACGTCAGCATCCCGGGCAAGTCACAGCTGCTGGGCGACCCTGTGTCGGCGGCAGGCGGCAACGCACGAGTCGTGTTCGCCGACGACAGGACCATTCTCACGAGCGGGACCTCGGGCGGCGTCAAGATATGGGACGTCTCCCAGAGAAGGCCGATCCAGAAGTCTCTTGTCGGCAGCGCGGAGACGGATTACACAACTGGTCTCGCGGTCAGCCCGAACGGCCAGACCGTCGCCACGGCCGGTGACGCCAACACGCTGAGGCTGTGGAGTATCGCCAAGCCCGAAGCGGTTCTGGTGGGGGGACCGTACAAGGATCGGGGCATCGTGCGCTCGATGGCCTTCACTCCGGACGGCAAGACGCTCGTTACCGGCGGAACAGGAGCACTGGTCGTCTGGGCGGTCGATCCGGCGAAGGGGCTGCGGAAGCTCGGCGAGCTCTCCGGTCCCGACTGGAGTGACCAAGACGTCGCGGTCGCCGTGTCCGCGGACGGCCGGACCCTCGCCGCCGGAGCCAGTAGGAACGTGACCTTCTGGAACATTAAGAACCGCGCGAAGCCCAACAAGATCGGGGAGCCGATGGCGATCGTGGGCAGCTACGTCCGGAGGCTCGCCTTTCCGCCAACGGGCACGACGTTCGCGGTGCTGACCGAGGACGGACGGGCGATGCTCTGGGAGACCGCCGATCCGGCCAAGCCACAGCTTCTTCGACCCCCATTCACGGGGCATCAGGGAGCGGTTAATCACGTGCAATTCTCGCCGCACGCGGACAGCCTCGCGACGGCCGGCTCGGACGGATTGGTGATGATGTGGCGGACCGGCATGCTGCCGCCGCAGCTCGGCTCCAACCTTGTCGGGCACACGTCGTCGGTGTCGTCGTCGGCGTTCTCGCCTAACGGTCTGACCCTCGCGACCGGAAGTGAAGACAAAAGCATTCGCCTGTGGGACGTCTCCGATCCGGATGCACCCGTCGGTCGTAGCGACTGGCTATATGGACATGATGGCAGCGTCTTCGCCGTCGCATTTCAGCCCGGGGCGGGATCGCTGCTGGCATCTGCGGGTGCGGACAGGTCTGTGGTCCTGTGGGACACGAGCGACCCTGCGGTGCCGGCGCAGATCGCGGAGATCCCCGACTTCGGCGACTTTGTTGAATCGATTCTGTTCTCGCCAACTGGCGACACTCTGGTCACCGCCGACGACAGCGGGAAGGTCATCCTCTGGGACGTCAGCAAGCCAGAATCGCCCAGGAAACGGGCCGGTGGCGACCTGTCGTTCGGCGAGGCGGACGTATGGGCCCTCGCCTTCAGCGTGGAGGGAAAGACGCTCGTCGCGGGGAACAGTGACGGTGAACTCATGGCCTGGGATGTGTCCAATCCGGACTCTCCGCGCGCCCTCCTCGACAAGCCGTTCGCGGCGCACGCAAATGCGGTTGGCACCATGGCGCTTTCCCGAGACGGCACGCTGATCACCGGAAGCGAGGACCATCGCGTCATCGCGTGGGATGTCTCCGACTGGACGGCGCCGCGCGAGATGGCGACGCTACGAAGCGTCGGCTCAGCGGTGAATTTCATGAGATTATCGCCCAACGGCGAGACGCTGGCCGCCGGCGCCGCCGATGGCACCCTCACTCTGTGGGACATGACGACCGCGACCCCGATACTGCTCGGTGCATCGGTGCAGATCCACCGTGACGCCATCTGGTCCCTCGCCTTCTCCCCGGACGGCCAGACCCTTGCGACCACAAGCACGGACGAGGCCATTTCGCTGTGGAACATCGGCGCACTGACGCCGATCCGCGACCAGCCGATCACACGCGCGTGTGCGCTGGTCGGCGTCGGCTTCACCGAGGCGGAGTGGGAGGCCAACGTGCCCGACCTCCCCTTCCAACGGACATGTGAGGCAGCGACGAAGTAGCCCGCTGCCGTTCGAGGACAGGTAGCCCCGCGT
>Ga0184625_10001192_pt1 | contig 10714 bp, 11 predicted proteins | sample PLM3_30_b1_FD_133151 | JGI IMG/M metagenome (GOLD analysis project Ga0184625, IMG submission 133151) | Groundwater sediment microbial communities from an aquifer in East River, Colorado, USA - PLM3_30_b1 | ecosystem: Environmental > Terrestrial > Soil > Riparian zone | place: USA: East River... | reverse complement strand
GGGGCACGGCGAGCTGTCGGCCAGCGGCCTGGAGATGCCGGCCGAAACGACGATCACCGTGAACCTGCGGAAGAGCAAAAAAATCGCCGGCCCGCGGATCGAATCGCCCACCGAGATTATGACCGTCGTCAGCGGCTGCCCGATGGAACGCTCGCAAGCCGAAGCCTTCGCCCGCTTGATCCTGTGGATGGAAGCCGACTACGGCTGGAACCGCTGGCGAGCCTACGACCTGCTGACGCACGTCGCCCGGATCAGCGTGGGCTACTTCGCGCTGGGAACGGTCGCGGTGAAGGTCGGAAAAGAATATCTGCGAGGTTCTTAGCCGGGACCAAACTTGGTCCCGGAGTCCCGCGGATTGACGATCCACTAGCAGCACTCCGTGACCAGGTTTGGTCACGGCTAAAAACGCTAGTAGCCACGCACTAGCGCTTGATGGGGCGCGACTCGAGGTCTTGGTAAGTCGGCGCTTGCAGCCGTGCGGAAGGCCGCGAAGTCGAATCTGGGGCGCTTGCGTCCGCGGTTCCGATCCCGGCCGTCGGTTTAGTGTCAGCGCGAACGATGACCATCGTAGCCACCTCGCGGACTTTGCCCGCCGCGTCCTTCGTCTCGCTCCGGACCTGGCTGGCGATGACCGCCTGGCCGGGCTCGACTTCGACGGCGGATTCGGATTTGAGCTTCCGCTCGGGAAGTTCCAGGCGATGCTCGATTCGAATGCGGCCGTTGCCGAGGACAATCGGAACCACGTCGAGCTTGAGCTTGTCGTCGATGGCGAACGAGGCCGGGCGGCCATCGAGCGTCGTGATGGTTGGCTCGGAGAGAATCGTGGCGATGTCGTATTGTCTCAGTGCTTGCAGAAAGGCTTTGAGTTTCTCGCCGTCGGAGAAATCCGTCTCGAGAAGTAAACCACGACGCCCTTTGAGATCTTCCCAAACAAATCCGGCTGACCGCAGTTTCGTCAGCGAGACTTCGACGACGAACAGCTCGACAGTGACTTTTGCTGCCTTGGCCCCGGGAGCTGCGGCTGCGGGTTCACCGGCGCGGAGCAAGTTCGAAGCGGTGAGTCCGAAGCTGACAGCCGCGACAAGTGCTGGGAGCACGAATTTGAGTGTCATGGGTTTTCCTGCGGCGCTCCGGGACCAGGTTTGGTTATCGGACAATCGCCTTCGTGTCGGCCCGCACGATGACGATCGTGGCTGTCTCTTGGACCTTGCCGGCGGCGTCCTTCGTCTCGGTGCGGACTTGATTGGCGATACGGGCCTTCCCTGGGTCAATTTCCAATGTCGATTCGCTTGTAAACCCACCTGCATTCAGCCGGTACTCCACTCGGATGCGGCCGGAGTCAAGGACGATCGGTACGACATCGAGCTTCAGGTTGCCGACGGCGACAAAAGCTGGTTGTCCGCTCAAAGTCTCGAGCGTGGGCCTGCGGAGAACTTTCAGCAAAGCGTGTTGTTCGAGCGCCCGCAGGAAGTCCTTCCACTTCTTTGCGTCATTCAACAATTCAGTCATGTGGTCCTTGCTGTTCACGTCAAACCAGTCAAAACCAACGGCCCGCAGCTTCGTCAAGGAAACTTCGGCGACAGTCAGCTCGACAGTGACGAACTGCTCGGCGGTGGCCTTGGGCTTGGCCGCGGTGGCAGGCGCTGCGGGTTCGTCAGCGCGGAGAACGCTCGGCACGGCGAGCGCGATGGAGAGAACGGCTGCAAACGCTGGGAGCGCGAATTTGAGCGGCATGGTTATCCTGCGGCGCTCCGGAACCATGTTTGGTTCCGGCTAAGGGAGCTAATAACCGCGGGACATGGCGGCGCGGCTGCCGCCGGCGAATTGCGGGGCGCGGATTGGCGCGGACATCGGCGCGGGGATGGCAGGCATCGGCATCACCGCGGGCGTGTCGATCGCCTGCGGGGCCAGCATGCCGCTCCACGTTTCGTAGGCCCGGCCGCTCCGCTCGTCGGCCTGATAGAAGCCCATGAGCGTGAAGCAGTCGCTGGCGGCCAGCTCGTGGTGGCCGGTGAGCATTTGCGTCGGCGTGAAGCAGCGGCGGAACGTGCCGGCGTTGAAGTAGGTTTGCGTCAGCACGTAGCCGTCGGCGTGGCTGGCATCCAGAGGGACCATTTCGTGCTGGTGCGTGTGGCCATAGACGATGTGCCGGGCGCGGCGGTTGCGGAAGTCGGCCTCGGCCATCGCATGCGCCGCGTACGAACAGCCCGCTTGCCCGCGGAGGCCGTTCACGAAGGCCAGCGTGCGGCCGATCCAGTTCTGCGAATCGCGGCAGCCGAACTTGAGGGCCGCCGAGAGGCCGTCGATCAAGTCGATCGGGCTGGCGCTCGCGAGCCGGCGGACGATCTCCAAGTGCAGAAGCTGCTCGACCATGTAGTCCCAAATCCGCTTGATGCGGTTGCGAATCGCCGGCGTGGCGGTCCGCTCCAGGACGCACTCCAGGTAGGCGGGAATCAACAAGATCGGCCGAATCTGATCGATCTCGCAGATTGCGGACCAGGTGGCAGCCGACATTTGATCGGCCAGCTCGCTTTCGACGTGCTGCTGGAAGCGGGCGATCAACTCGATAGCCAGCACATCCTCGAAGCTCGCGCCGTCGCGGTCGTCGGCGAAGCTGAGCGGATCGAAAATGTCGCCGTGCCGCGCCAGCACGCGGTGCTGGCGGAGTGCGGCTTGCAACTGCTCGCACTCGTTCGCTTCGTGCGGGAACGGCTTGTTGTAGGGCGTGACCAGGCCCAGGTGGTGCGTTACCTTGTGGCGGATCAGGTCGTACTGCGTGCCCTTCAGGTGCAGGGGCCAATCGCGGTCGCCCACCATGTAGTGCGTGCAGACGGCGACGGGCAGCTCTTCGGCTTCCAGTACCGGCTGTCCCGCGGCGGTCGCCGGCGGCAGGCTGACCGTCGCGTCCGTGGCCATGGCCCGCAGCGTGCGAATGCAATCGACGTTGCGGCGGAGCGTCTCATCGACGATGCCGGTGATCGCGTCGATCACGGCGGGCGATTGTTGATCATCCCACGGGCGGCAAGGCGCGGCGAGCCAGCGCCGCGAGCCCATCAGGTCGAGCGTGTCGCCCAGCAGCACCAGGTCGATGCGATCGATCGGCCGGTAGCAGCCGTCGGCTCGCCACGAGGCCCGCCAGGCGAGATCGCAGAGCCGCTCGCCAACGAGGTCCATCGTCGCCGCGGGCAAGAGTTGCCCGGTCGTGCCGTCGGTAATGTGCAAGTCGCTGATGATGGCGAGCATGTCGGCGTCCTTTGTTGGCTCAAAGCCGCGGCCAGTGGCCGCGCTCAAACAGCGCGACCAGGGGTCGCGCCGATGGTACGACTCGCCCTCACTATCGGCTTCCGGTTGTCCGCGACGTGAGGATTGTTCGGCCAAAAGTGTCTGCGGAGTGTGCGGCGACTGGGCCGGTGCGCGTGGATTTGCCGACTGGAGAAAATCCGCGTCAAACCGGCCGTTATGTGGCAAGTCGTTAAGCGACAAGCACTTGCGGCGAGAAATTCGATATTGACGCGCGGTTGGCCACCGATATAATTCCACGCGGTTGGGAAGTTCGGCAAGCTTGGCAAAGTTGCGGAAGCGGGCCGAAGGGGTGGGGCGGCCAACCTGGCGACTGTGAGGTCGCTGGTAACCGTGAGTTTAGGTGACGGTGAGTTGGAACGTTCATTAGCGTGCGAGCTGCCTGCCGAACTGAAATCGTCGGGCGGTTTCAATAGACGGAGTTTGGGGACTAGCAACGACGTGGGCAATCACGGAGGGTTGGGGGCCGCAGGAACGCGGTCTCTTTAACAGCTAGTCCAACCATCAAAACGGAAGGGATGGTTCACGAGCCATGTCAGCCAATACCAAGACGGTGTTCACGACCGGCGAAGCGGCAAAGATCTGCAAGGTCAGCCAGCAGACGATCATTCGCTGCTTCGACAACGGATCGCTCAAGGGGTTTCGCGTGCCGGGCAGCCGGTTCCGCCGCATTCCGCGGAACGAGCTGTACACGTTCATGCGGGACAATCAGATTCCGACCGATGCCCTGGAAAGCGGCAAGCGGAAGGTGCTGATCGTCGATGACGACGTGGAGCTGGTCGAATTGATGGGCGATGCCTTCGCCCGCGACGGCCGCTTCGAGATCAAGACGGCCAACAACGGCTTCGACGCCGGCATGCTGGTCAAGGAGTTCCGGCCGGACCTGGTCGTGCTCGATATCATGCTGCCGGACATCAACGGCAAGGAAGTCTGCCAGCGAGTGCGGGCCGACAACACGCTGGAGGCGGTGAAGGTCATCTGCATCTCCGGCATGGTCGAGGCCGACAAGGTCGCCGACCTGCGGGCCGCCGGCGCCGACGACTTCCTGCAAAAGCCGTTCACGGTCGATAAGCTGCTGGACCGGAGCTGCGATTTGCTGGAGTTGGAAAAGCCGGTGCTGGCGTAAGCCGGACGGAGGGACGGAGCGACAGAGGGACGGAGCGACAGAGGGACGGAGCGACAGAGGGAAGTGCGTGTCCATTACGAATCCCCCCGTCTCTCCATCACTCCATCACTCCATCACTTCCTCCCCGTTGCCCGCCGATGCCAACTTCACCGCCGCCGTCGAGCGGGCCAAGCTCCAGGCCCTCTACCAATTCGCCTACGGCCTGAGCCACGAGATCAACAACCCGCTGGCCAACATCGCCACGCGGGCGCAGTCGCTGCTGGTCGATGAGCGGGATCCCGATCGCAAGCGCAAGCTGGCCACGATCGTCCAGCAGGCCTTCCGGGCCCACGAGATGATCGCCGACCTGATGCTCTTCGCCAGACCGCCGGCGCTGCGCGTGGAGTCCGTGAATCTGACGCAGCTCGTCGATACGATCGTTGCCGAAATGCAAGAGCAGGCGCGCGAGCAAGGCACGAAGTTGACGCGAGTGGGTAGCATCGACCCGCTCCTGGCCAACGTCGATCCAACGCAGATCGGCGTGGCGCTGAAGGCCCTGGTACAGAACGCGCTGGAGGCGGTGCGAATGGGGGGCGTCGTGTCTGTCGTTGCGGATTGCGGATTGCGGATTGCGGATTCCGATTCCGAAAGATCGTCCGGCGACGCAGTACTCAGTACTCGGTACCCGGTACCCAGTACTCAACACGACCCGATCCTCCACACGACCGTGCTGCCTCCCCACTTCCCCAATCCGCAATCCGCAATCCCCAATCCCCAATTCTTCCTCACCGTCACCGACACCGGCCCCGGCATCCCGCCCGAAACCAGAGCGCACATCTTCGACCCGTTCTTCTGCGGCCGCGAAGCCGGCCGCGGCCTGGGCCTGGGCCTCTCCAAAGCCTGGCGGATCGCCGAGCTGCACGGGGGCACGATTGAGGTTGCCGGTACGACGGAAGGCGCTCAACTCACAATTGCTCTGCCTGTCATCACTTAGGCAGCCGCCATACGCGGAACTTTCCACCAAAGGAATCGCCGACCAGCGTTTTTCCATCTTCTGACGTTCGGAAGCCGTTGAAGGCCTCGCGCTCGTAAAGGGGTGAGGCGCAGAACTCTTGTCCGCCAGCCACTTCAAAGACAACCACCTGTCCGCCGTCGTCGTGGCGGCACCAGTGGCGAGCGAAAGGCAGCGCCACCCTCCACCGCCAATCTCCGTCACTTCGGAACACTTCCATGTCGCAGCGCCGAGCGACGGCAAAGCGCCCGTCTCCAAGAAAACAGTTTACCGGCGCGGCCAGTTCCTGAATCGAACCGGTCGCGCGATCTACCATTTGGTGGCCACGGCTTACGGACCGGCCGTGCGGAACAAGAATAGGGTGAGCGGCGCTGATCAGTGGGCGAGACGGATAGAGCGATTCCAAATTCTCCAAATCAAGCAATTCCAACGGCTGCTTTGGACCACCGGCCAGCAGCACCAGGCGGCCTTCAGCAACCGCCGGCTGTGCAATGTGCCGCAGCTTGCGCTCGCTGCGCAACGTCCAGTCCTGTGTCTCCCAGATGAGCACGGACTTGTGCTTTTGATCCGCCGTGCAGTGGACGAGCAATTGCCCATCGGGAGAAAAGCGGCATGGCTGCGGCGCCCAAAGATGCAGATTGGGCACACTTAGAAATTTGACATGTCGTCCAGTAGCCGTCTCATAAATGGAGATCCCATTGTGAACCACGGCTAACAGCTGTCCATCGGGTGAAAGACACAGCGACTGAGTGAGTGGCGTCTCAAATCCAGCGGGAGTGATCTCCTTTCCGGATTCAACATTCCACACGCGCACCCAGCCTGCCGCCTGTTTAGCCCCCAACGGCGGCGTTTCCCCGACGACCAGAATCCGGCCGTCGTCCGATATGGCGAACGGCGAATAGGCATAGCGGCCCTTCAAGTCGATGTCGGCAATGGTGAGGACGGGCAACCAGGGGTTCTGCCGCGTCCGCAAGACGAGCCTCCCGCCGACAAATAAGAGCAGGCTAGCGGCCAGCAGCCCCGCCAGGGTTGCGGCTTGCGCTTGCCACTGGCGGGCGCGCCCGATCCGCCGCATCAATCGCAGCACGAGAATCGCGAGAGCCGACGACAATCCGCTAATGATCGCGATCACAAGCAGCGTGAATGCCATCCATTTTTGAATGGGCTCGAAAACGTATCGCAAGACCGCCGTCGTCACGATGAAGCTGACAAAAAAGCCGAGCGGCGGCAGAACGGCGCCCAACAATGCGCCCGCGATAACGCCGTAGCGGCGCCAGTAGAAGTCCACAAACCATCCACCGCAAATGCTCGCCACCCACAACGACAGAACTACATATTCGTCGGCATCCCACCGCCAGCGAAATAACCACACGACGACAGCGACGCCCGCCATGCCCAGCAGCAGGCTGAACAACGAGAATCGCCGCGGTGAGAGATCCGAGCGAGGCATTCCATCAGTCTAGCTGAGTTGACGCCTCACAGAATCTCAATCGCATGTGTGGTGATCCAGATGTCGAGCTGCTGGAAGCGCTGCTTGAGGCGTTCTTTGAAATCGACGAAGAACTGGTGGTTGGCGAGCTGGTCCGGGACATCGACGAAGATGCGAACCAGGTCGTCGGCGTAGGTCTGCCCACCGTGGCTCCAGCGGCCCTGGATGTTCTGCGTCTCGCACGAGAACGCGCCGAATTGCAGCTCCAACTCGGCCAGCGTCGTGGCGATCAGGTCCTCCGGCACGGCGATGCCGTCGTTGAACCGCGGCGGAATCAAGACCTCGTAGCGGCGGTACATCGATGGGCTCAGGCAACGTCAGCCGCGGCGGTCAGCGCGGCAATCGTCTTGCCGGTGGCTTCGGCATACAGCACGTCAGGACAAAAATCGACTCCGTTGGGCCAGACGAGCGTGCCCGCCTCCGCATCGACGTGGACTTGCGAAAAGGACTCCGTGCTTTGCAGAGCCCGAAAGACGCCGCCGCGACCCACAATCCGGTTCCGAAAATCGAGCTCGGCCACAAGACCGTCCGAAAAGGCGAGTTCCAATCGGAAATCGCCCAGATGGCGTACGCGTGTTACACGAGGCAGCATCGGGGCTGGCTCCTAATCCAGCGGATCAATTCTACGCGGCGGCTGATCGCTGTTCAAAAGTGTCCAGTTCTCGAGCAATTCCTGCTGATGCAGCAGGGCCCACTCCATTACCAATCCTAGTGCCCGCCTGGGAAGTTGGCCACGCAGAATCGTGAGGGGAAGAATGCCGATCTCGACCTCAGCGCCGGAATAAATCGCATGGAAGTGGGGCGGCGCGTGGTCGTCAAAATACATGCGAATGGAGATTCCCAGGAATCGGCTCAGCTCGGGCATGATTAGCTGCTGGCTTTGGACCTCGATTTCGCGTCATTTCGGCCGCACGGCCTCTTCGGCAACGACCGGCGAGACGAGCGTGCCGATGTTTTCGATCCAGGCTTCGACGCGGTCGCCGGGGTGGAGGTAAGTGCCGGTGGCGTTGCCGACGCCGGCGGGTGTGCCGGTGGAGATCAGGTCGCCTGGTTCCAGAGTTACGATGTCGCTGATGAAGGCCACGACGGCGGCGACCGGGAAAATTTGCTGGCCCGTGCTGCCGTTCTGCTTTGTCTCGCCGTTGACCTTGAGGGTCATTTTCAACTTCTGCGGATTGGGAATTGCGTCGGCGGTCACGATGCAGGGACCGCAGGGGCAGAAGGTGTCGTGCCACTTGCCGTGCTCCCAGTCGAACCACTTGTTGTTGGGCCGTTCCTTGCGATTGGGGTTGGGCGTGAACTTGCGGTCGGAGATGTCGTTGACCACCGTGTAACCGGCGACGTATTGCAGAGCGTCTTTCTCGCTCACGTGCCGGGCCTTGCGGCCCATGACGATGCACAGCTCGCATTCCCAGTCGATGTGGTCGGGCGAAACCTTGGGGATGACTACCGGCTTATTAGGATCGGTGAGTGTCGTGCTGGGCGGCTTGCTAAAGACGTAGGGAAACGTCTCGGCCCGCTCGGTCGCCGCGCCGCCGCCCTCGGTAATGTGCTCGTTGTAGTTGCCGGCCAGCAGCAGCAGCTTATTCGGCCGCGGCAGCGGCACGTGCAGCTCGACCTTGTCCAACGCGAGCTTCGCCGCAACCGGCAGGTTGGCGTCGTTTTGTGCTACCCAAGCCGACAACTTTTTCGCATTGGCAAAGTAGCGGCCGTCGGGCGGCAGCAAGTCGAGCAAGCTGTCCCCGCTGGGTAGATCGAGCTTATCGCTGGTCGCCTTCCCAAAGGCCTCGGCAGCCGCCGCGAGCGGAACGATGAACTTGTCGTCGTAGAAGCCGATTTGAGCGCGAGTCGTGTGGGAGAAACGGCAAAGTCGCATGGGAGGCTCTACTTACTGGTGGAATTGGCTGCGGGAGATTTGGCCGCGGATCAACACGGATTACACGGATCCGGCAAGAACTCTTTTCGATCCGTGTCATCCGCGTCCATCCGCGGCTCAATTGCATTTGGTTCGCGAGGCTTGCTTTGTATACTTATTGGCTGTGCCAGCTACTGGTGTTCCTGAACGTCAGGACGGCATCGACCAGCTCGTCCGGGCCGTCGCGGATGACGTCGCACGCAGGCAGGCCGAACTCGGCTTTGACGCGGGCCCGCTCGCGGGCGGCTTCCTCATTGCTCAGGCGGCGGCTGTTGATGCCGATGCCGATGATTTTGCACTTCTGATGCACGTTCGACATCACGTCGTAGATTTTCATGATCTCGGCCAGCGGCGGGATGACAACGCTCTCGACGCCGGTCACGCGCTCGCGGCCGACTTCGTAGCACATAATCAGGGCTTGCGGAGCGCAGCCGTGGAGCAGGCTGAGCGTGACGCCGGAATACGACGGGTGGACGAGGCTGCCTTGGCCCTCGACGACGACGATCTCGTGATGCTGATTCTCCAGGATCAGTTTTTCGGCCGAGCCGCTGACGAAATCGGCGACGATGCAGTCAATGGGCAAGCCATCGCCTTCGACCATGATGCCCGTCTGGCCGGTGGCGATGAACTTCGCGTCGCGCCCGCGTTTTTTGAGGCCGTTGGTGACTTCGACCGAGACGACCATCTTGCCGATCGAGCAGTCGTGGCCGACGGCGTGGACACGGAGGCAATCGCTCCGCAAGCCCTTGCGGCGCGCAATGGATTTCTCGGTGTTCTTCCGCACGTCTTGAAGCGTGACGCCGCTGGCCTTGGCCGCTTTAGAAAACTCCGGGTCGTCGCCTAGAAAATCGTGCAAGCCGCTGATCACGTCCATCTTGCGGCGGGCGATGGCGTCCAGAATGATCGCCCGCCACGGCGGCGGAATCTTGCCGCCCGGAGGCGCGATGCCCAAGAGCAGCGTGTTGGCCTCGGGAACATCGTCGAGCTTGCCGACGATCGGCAGGTTGCCCACGCCGAGCAGGTCGCCGCTCGTCTTTCCGACTTGCGTGCCGTCGAGCAGCGCCACGACATCTTGCCCGCGATAGCGGATGATGCACGACGCCGTCTTGCCGGCATGCGGTTCGGTGTGGCCTTCGGTCAGGATGATGATGCGGCGAGACATGCGGAGGGTTCGGGGTTCAGGGTTCGGGGTTCAGGGTTCGGGGTTCGGGGTTCAGGAGAGCCAATATCTTATGATTCCTGAGAATCGTCGTGAATGGCCACACTGCTTCTGTCCTGAACCCTGAACCCCGAACCCTGAACCCTCGCCTCAGTGTGCCTTTCCCAGCCAGAACATCTGATACAGCGTCAGCAGGATTTCCAGGATGATCAGGACGACGACGTAGTATTCGACGCGGAGCGAGCGGCGGGCCTGGATCAGGCCGAGGGCCGTTTCGACCGTGCGCGAGACCAGCTCCAGCTTGCGATTCAAGGCGGTGAATCGCTCGACGATCTCGAATTCGTCGCGGAGGCGGGCAAACAGCCGCTCCAGGTCGGGCCGGTCCCAGAGCAGCTCCGGCGTGTCGTCGATTTGCACGCGGCCCACCATCTGCTGCTCGATGATCAGGGCGCTGCCCAGGTGGGCCAGCAGTTCGCGGGCCATCCGGCTGCCGGTGCGTTCCTTCTGCAACTCGGCCGCGAACGGCTCGATCCGGTCGAACGTCTGGGCGATCGTCGATTCGTAGCGGGCCAGCACGACGCTTTTGCTGAGGATGTCGGCCACGATCTCCAGCCGCTCAGTACTGGTGTCCTTGAGAATGACCGTATTGCCTTCGAGAACTTCCTTGGCCTCTGGATCGATGCGGACGGTGATCTGCTCCACTTCCCGTTCCGCTTCGGCGCCTTGAACTCGCG
>Ga0184625_10001190_pt1 | contig 10721 bp, 6 predicted proteins | sample PLM3_30_b1_FD_133151 | JGI IMG/M metagenome (GOLD analysis project Ga0184625, IMG submission 133151) | Groundwater sediment microbial communities from an aquifer in East River, Colorado, USA - PLM3_30_b1 | ecosystem: Environmental > Terrestrial > Soil > Riparian zone | place: USA: East River... | reverse complement strand
AGGCGACCGTCACTTTGCCCTTCCTCCAGACGTCGTTGCCGCCAGGCTCGGTGACGCTGCGTTCCTGGTGAGCTGCCTCAACAACGTCGAACAGGTCGTTGAGGCCACTCCCGATCGGGCCGCCTGGAAGCTGCGGACCGGGTTCTCCTTTTTGAGCACGACACTAGAGATCAGGCTGAGTGTGACGGGTCGCGAGCCCGGCCGGGCGACGTATGAGGCCTTCAGCAAGGGCGTCGGGGCGTCGAGTCGCGTCCTGGCCGTGCTCACATTTCAGCCTGCGGACTCGGGCACGACGGTTCACTACACGGCAGACTTGGCCGAGCGAACCGGGTTCTTGAAGATCGTGTCCCCCGGCCTCATCCAGGCGGCGGCCAAGACCGTGATCGACGACACGTGGACGGCAATCGAGGCAAAGCTCTGCGGTTAGCGCCGGTTGTTACGATCGCAGCGATTCTGCCGCCGCCCGGGAGTTTCGCGAGATACAATGGCGTCAACGTGATCGATCGACCGATCGCCCACCGCACCCCACCCCACCCGCCCCACGTTCGCCGAGCCTGCCGATGAAGGACGTCGTTCGCTCTAGCTGCCCGACGTGTCAGCGTCCGCTCAATATCCCGGCCGAATGGACCGGCAAGTCGGTCCGCTGCAAGCATTGCGGCCAGACGATGGAAGTGCGTCGAAAGACAGCCCCGGTCGTGGCGGCTGCGTCGGCAGGCCCGCCGGACGTGCCGAGAGCACGAGCCGCAGAGCCGCCGCCGGTACCGGCTAAGTCATCGTTCCCGGCCAACGGCGAATTGCCGGAGTACTCACCGCCGGTCGCGACCTCGGCATTGCCTCCTGCTCCGGTCGTAAGTCCGTTTGCCGCCGAGGGGAAATACACCGGCCGCGGTCGATATAGGGGCCCGAAGAATCGCGGGTGGTTGAAGTACGCGGCTCTCGCATTGCTCTTCGCCGGGCTCGCCGGCGGGGCGATAGCCGTCGCCAAGTATCGGCCTGATATTGTCGACGCGATCACCGGTAAGCAGCAGCAGGCGAACAACAGCTCAACAACCACGACAGGCAGTGGCGGCCTGACCGCCGCAACCACGGGCGAAAACCCGCCGCCCCCCGTGCCGGGCGCTTCCGGTACGTTTCCGCGCCGGATGCTTGCCATCAGCATCCACAGCTATCTGTACGCAAACCCGCTTCACAACGGGGAGTCGGATCGCGCTTTCGAAGTCGGCAAGACTACCGGCACCCATGCCAACGTCAACAAGCTGGCGGAACGGTGGCGCGTGCCGAAGGAGCAGCTCTACCATCTGACCGACGTCCCGCCTCCGGATGAGAATCGCAAGAGAGTCGAGCCAAAGCCGGCGCCAAAGAAAAAGGCTGGGGCCAAGGAGAAGTCCGTTGAAATGCCACCCAAGAAGGGCGAGTTCGTCGAACCGCTGCCGCGTCCGAAGGGAACGGTCCCGCCTCTGCGCAATGTGATTGAAGGGACCATTAAGCAGTTTCTCGAGACGTCGCGGGCCCAGGATCGGATTGTCCTGGTGTTCTGCGGTCACGTGCTGGAAAAGATGGGCGCTGCGTACATCGTGCCCCTGGAGGGAGACCTCGACGACGTTGATTCCTTGATTCCGCTCGCGTGGCTGTACGAGAAACTCGGGAGCTGTAAGGCACAAGAGAAAGTCGTCATATGGGACGTCTGCCGCTTCCACGCCGAGCGAGGCATCGAGCGGCCGCACCCGGGACCGATGACCGAGGCGCTGGAAAAGTCACTCCATGATTCTCCCGACGGGGTGTCGGTCATAACGAGCTGCTCGAAGGGCGAGTACTCGATGGAGCTCGACTCGTACGAATACAAGGGGTTCACCGCGCCTGGCGTGACCGGGCGCGGCATTGATCTCCATGGCAGCTTCTTTCTCAGCTTATTGCAAGGCGCATCTCTAGCCGGAGCTCTGGCGCCCGAGAAGAAAATCCCCGTCCCCGCAGACGACCTACCCGTCGACCGGTTGACGTCGTGGATGGAAGAGAAGCTCTCCGAGGTCGTCAAGGCGCGGTTTGGCAATAAGAAGCAGACACTCAAGGCCACCCTCAAGAAGGGCAATGCCGTCGCGTTCGATCCGGGCGAGCCGATCCCGTCGCGGTTCCAGTTCCCGGTCCCGCCGCCAAGCGCCGACCCCAAGGCGGTCTTGGCCATTGTTCGCGAAGTGCAGCTCCCCCCGGTCAAGGCATTCCGGAACGACGCGCAGCCGACGTCCATCTCCGACGTGCTGCCGTTTACCGAGGAGTCGTTAAAGGCCTACCTGACCGGCGAGCTAAGGCCGAGCGACAAGCCAAACGAGTTTCAGAAGGCGATTCTCGACGCTGTAACCGAGATTCGCGCCATCCGGCAGGCCGGCAGCGGCAGCGATTTGCCGGAATCGTTTGGCGGCGAGACGAACGACCGCGCGAAGGAGGCATTGCGCAAGGTACAAGAGATCCCGGCACAGGTCGAAGCCAAGATGCAGGATCACCTCGAAAAGCTGGAGGGGATGGCCGAACAGAAGGAAAAGCAGCCGAAGAGGTGGCAGGTGCATTACGACTATATCGTCGCCCAGCTCAAGCTCCGCATCTGCTACGCCAATCAGTACAACCTCGCCCTGGCCAACGTCCGCGGCGGCAAGCTGCCCGACCTTGAGGACGGGCAGAACGGCTACCGGCTGACGGCCGAGTCGACGCTCGACAAGAACACGCCAAATAACTACAAGGAAATGTTCAAGGAGGCGCGAAAGTCTCTGACCGAGTTGAGCAAAGAGCACCCCAATACGCCGTGGGCGCTCCTGGCCAAGAGCGACCGGGCCGTCGCGATCGGCTTGAGACTGACCGGGAGTTTCGTGGAAGGTGGCGTGCGGTAGTCGTCATCGTCCCTGATACTGCTGCCCGCCGCCGACTGACGCCGGTCCGCGGAGCGGCACCGGAGTCACCTGACTCGCAAGCAGGTTGGGCACCACGTTGAACGTCACGCCGAAGTTGTTGACCAGCGAGTTGTAGGTGAAGCCAACGGTGACTTGCAGATCCGTGCCGACACGGGTCAGCAAGACTGAATTGCTGAGCGAAGCGCTGTAGCCAAGGTCGTACGCGATCACCGCCGTCAAAGCATATTTCGGACTGAACACGTAGGTGGAAGTCAGGCTGACCACGCGGCTGTCGAGCGGGTCGGTGTGTCGGTAGGCAAGGGAAAGAGTCGTCCGGTCGTCACGAGAGAAAAAGGTCCCCACTTCCCAATAGCGGGCGCCGAACTCAAACGGGTCAAACCAGCCGTTCGAGTAGAGCCCGTCGCGGTCGCCCACGTTCCAGACAAAGTTGTACTCGAGAAAGCTGACATATTTGCCGAAGTTATCGCGGTTCCGCGCCGGGAACACCGATGCGGACAGGTCGAACGTCAGCCAGTCGACGGTGTGCTCCAGGCCCGGGTAGCCGCGCTTGGTCTGCCAGCGTTGCCGCCAGTCGAGCTGAAGCACCTGGATGTCGTCGAGCGTGTCCGGCTTGCTATCGATGAGCCGGCGGATGGCATAGAGTCGCGGATTGAACTGCGGCAGTGTCTGCAAGGCTGTGCCGACCGCGCCCGCGGTTTGCACAAAGAAGGGTTGCCATGGTGTGACGTCGCGCCACGCAGCTTCCGTCGCATCGTCGTTGAGCCGGTCGAGTTGGGGGAGTGCCGCCCAGGACACGTCCGATCCGGCAATGAAGTAGTTCGCACTGAACAGGTTCTTGTGATACAGGCCCTGGACGTTGAACATCTCGCTTTCGATGTCCGGGTACAACCGCGACAGCGGCACGCTCGCCCGCGCGCCGCCGCCACCGTAAATGCGCCCCTGCTGATCGCCGTTGTTGTTCCTGGTGTAATACGCCAGGTCGAGAACACCGTATGGAGCAACCCGGAATGGCCCGACGTCGAACGGCATGCTTATTTTCTGCATCCAGTCTACGCGGCCGGTGTTGACCGAGGTCTCGGGTGGTGGGAAGCCGTTGTCCACTCCGCCCGGGAACTCATTGGGCGGAATGCGGAACGTATCGAGCCGTGCATACGCGATGCTCGCCCAGGTGTGATAGGTGAACCGGTCGAACAGCGATTGGCCGAGCAAGTAGCCATCGAGCCGCGGCAGCCATTGAGTCTCGGTGAACCAGTAGCGCCCGAGGTCCGGCTCCACCAGAGCCGTGCCAGCCAGATTGCCGCGCTGGTACTTCAGCCAGAGGAAAGTCTCCTGGTTCGGCCCATAGTCGTACTCGAACTTGTAGTACTGCTCCAGGAAGTTGCGATCGCTCAGGTACGAGAGCTGCGCCTGCAGCGTCAAGTCTTCAAAGTCTTGCTGGTGGCGGAAGAGGAATCGACCGCGCATGGAGGACGGCACGAAAGCGGTTTCACGCGGGCCGCCGAGGATGTCGGTCGCCTGGTCGTAGATCGCGTACCCCTTCACCTGCGTCTGGAATGGTGAGTCCATCCCCAAAAGTGTTCGCGATTCGATGGAGTAGTTCGTCCCGATTGCCGGACCGCGGCGGCTCAAATAGTCGGTGAGCAGGGTCCAACGCTCTTTCGGAAGCGCGGTCAACCCAAGCAGCTTGAGTGTGTCCCAGGTGGCGAGAGTCTGGAAGCCGAACACTCGGTCCTGGCGAAACGTCATGCCGCGGAACGGACCGAAGGGGTCATTCACGTCCGCGCGGACGAAAGGCCACAAGAACACCGGCGTGTCCATCACTTCGACCTGGACGTTGGACGCCTCCAGGATCTCCGGCTCCTCCTCGATGACTTCACCGGTCAGGCGATTCCGGAATGCTGTGCCGAAGACGCTTGTCCGGACCTGGCGCGGCTCGCGGTAGACGTCCGCCCGCTCCATGCTCAACACCACGCCCGGGTCGGAGGGCAGCCGGCTGGCGTGCATCCGCGCCAAGTGGGCAGTGAACTCGGTGGAGCCCAGATGATTAAAATCCTCGGCGACGATATTGCCGGTGTTGACGTAATCCTCGCAAATGTACTCGACCTCGGCGTTCATCGCAATCGCCTTGTGATGAGCCACATCGTAGTACACCCGCTCGGCTCTGAGAGTGCGGGCCTGGGTCTGAACCCCGATCACGGTGACGTCTTTGGGCGCTCCGTAACGAATGACCACGTTGCCGGACAAGTAAAGTTCCGTCCCTTCGCCGCCGCGTTCCCCTTGCTCGGAAAACATGGCGTCGAGCGAGCCGCCCGGTCCGGCGTCCTTGAGCCAGATGATGGCCTGGTCGGCCTCCACTTCGATGGACCGGATCGACCCGGTCGAGAATTTCGCCAAGAGCTTGATGCCGCCGGTGACGATGTACGCCGTCTCCTTGTCCTTGTCCTTCTTCGATGGGAAGACGTTGAACGGACGATTGGTCCGCGGCGAAATCCAGATCGTTCGCGTCTCAGAAATCGGAACGGGGATCACTGTCGTGCTGGTGACGGCGGGCGCTCTGCCGCCCGGCTCACCGGGTGCAGGCAGTGTCTTCCGAGCCCCGGGTTCGGGTGGAAGCGAGTCGTCGGAGCGGTTGAATTGGACCGGCTCGATCCTGTTGTACGCGCGCTTCGTCGGGGTCTTTTCGGGCGCCGGCGCTGGCTTGCCGCGGGCCGCCAGGGCCTTCTTGTAGAACGACGAGTCGGCCAATGACTCCTGACGCTCCCGGCCGCGAACCCACCCGAACTGCGGCGAGCTGAATTCGACGACGGTGGCCGGCACCTCCTGGCGCGGCCGGCCCTTGGCCTCGATCGCCACTTGCTTGCCGCCGTTTTCGTCGGCGTAGACGGCGACAGCGAACGGAATTCGCTTGCGGTAAGCCGCAACATCGACCCAGACGACGGCTCGGTTCGACCAGACATAGGTCTGATCCTGCTGGACCAGGACGCTGCCGCCGAGGACGAACACTTGCTCGTTTCCTTCAGCCCAGGTGTAGACGTCGTCGGCCCAGACGGCGAGCGGCGTGGTCCCGTCCACGGTCGGCCGCAAGCGCAGAATGTCCGCGGCCGTCGCAGCAGCGGGGCCGGCGAGCAGGACAACTACGAGTGTCGGCCAATGGAACGAGCGCCACCCGGCCACGGGACCTCCCCCAACAAGGGCGCGGCCGTTCCCGGCGCGCCCTCGCGCAGTCCTGGTGCAATGGAACCCGCGTCCATACCGGCGGGTCGTAGGGAGGTCAATGCGGACCGGGGCGCGGAAACGGGAAGGATGGAGAAGGTCGCGAGAATTGAACTTCAGAGGCCGAGAGCGTCCAGGTCGTCCATCAACTTGTCGAGGTCATCTTTCGGACCCTGTGGACGATCGGCCTGACGCTTCGGGATGCCGACCGTCATGCCAACGGCGGACCGGCCGTCGGCCACGAGCTCGCGGTCGCGCTCTTCAACCGCCTGCGATAACGCGTCCTTCACCTCGCCGCCGAACAGCTTGGTCAAGTCGATCTTCAACCCGCTAATTGCCCCGACCGGTGCGCCGGCGATGGCCGCGGCCTTGTACTCGGGGAACATGATGGCCTGTTCGGGGCAGACGCGGCTGCACGCCGGACAGCCTTTCTTGCAGCTATCCTGGTTTTCGACCAGGATCCGGTCCATCGAGTCGACGCCGTACACTCCAAACAAGCAGAAATCCAGGCATTCCAGGCAGTTGGTGCATCGGCTGTAGTCGATGACCGGATACCACCGGCGGTCGGGCGCCGCGAGCAAGGCCTCCGGGGTGAACGCTGCCGTCGCGGCGTGACCGTTCGTCGCCACTGGCTTCGCCGGCATGCCCAACTCGACCACTTGCGTGGCCCCGCCCGCGATGGGCGCTCGTTCATTGCGGTTGCGGCATTCGGCGGCAATCCGACGCACCTCGCCGAGGTACGGGTCCGGGGTGTTGAAGTCGCGAAGATCGACGCAATAAATGTGCCGATCCGGCAGATCACCGGCTGAGCCGATCCCCTTCGGCGGTTCGGGGGTTTCGTCCGCTTCCACTTCGTCCTCGTCGTCCGCCAGGGGCTTCAAGTTCGTTTGCCCCTCGTGCCCCTTGACGCCGATGCGGTCGAGGAGCCAGAACGCGGCCCGCGGAAAGTGCCAGGTGAGGACGCACAAGTCGCCCGCCACGCCCTCCAGGTACATGCGGCCGGTGTGCTCCGGGCCGAGGTCGTACAAGTTGGGGACGATGGAGACGTCGAGCCCGGGCTCGATGATCAGCGCGGCCGCGATGCTCTCTTCCAAGGACCGCTTGGCCGGGTGCTTGCCAGGGGCCTGGGACAGGACGACGGTCAGTCGGTTCCGACTCATGAAGCGCATCCAACGGTGCGGATTGAATGTCAGGTTACCGCCGAAACACCCAGGCGGGCAGGGGAGCCGCCGATTTCCTCGACGGTCGCCGATCCCGCGCGATTCAGTTCTCTACTCCCCCATCTGCCCCTTCAAGGTGCGCTTCGTCTGGTCCCTGACTTGTAGGGTGGGTCAAGCGGCGCTTCGCCGCGCCGACCCACCGCGGCGGCAATGATGGGTCGGCGCGGCGAAGCGCCGCTTGACCCACCCTACTGGGCAGGTGCAACCGACCACTACTCCCCCATCTGCCCCTTCAAGATGCGCTGCGTATTGTCCCAGTTCGCCGTCAGGAAGTCGTGATACCCCTGCACGTCGAGCGTTCCGTTCGCGTCGCCCATCATTTCGAAGAGCCAGCCGCGGCCGTAGCCATCGACGTTAATCGCCGACGGGTCCTTCAGCACCTCCTGATTCATCGTCGTCATTGTTCCTGCAATCGGCGCGAACAAGTCGGACACGGCTTTCGTGGTCTCAATGTTGCCAACCTGCTGCTTCAGGGCGAGCTCCGCACCCGGGCTGACGCACCAATCGAGGAAGTACACGTCCTGCATGAGCCGAATGGCGTAGGCCGTGAAGCCGAATCGGTGAACCTCGTCCGCGCCGGGTCGGCACCACATGTGGTTCTTGCAATAGCGCAAGTCCGCCGGCAGCACGGCGGCGAACTTGCCCATGAGAAATGTCAACAGCTCAGGCATCGGGCGGTCACGTGTACCGAGGTCCGCTGTACTGCGGGTCGAAGAAGATCGGCAGGTGCCGGTCGATTTGGATCAGACCATCCGGCGTCGTATCGATGCTGTCGTCCGTCGCCTTCAGCCAACCGTCGTCCTCGAGCGTCTTAAAGGCGTGTCGGAACTCGTGCCGGATGTTGACGCCGTACTTCTTGCGAAAGTACTTGGGGTCGAGGTGGCCGGTCTTTAACAGCAGGACGATTTCGCGGATTAGCCGGTCGCGGGGGGTCGTCGGAAAAGCCCGCCCGAGCGGCAGCTCACCGCGGTTCAGGTGATCGATGTAGGCCTCCCAGGTATCCACATTCTGAATGTGCACGCCGTTGACATGGCCGAAAGACGCCACGCCCGTGCCGAACATGTCGGCGCCGCTCCAGAGCGCCTCGCGGTAGACGAATCGCGTGCGCGCCTTGTCTTTCACCACGGTTGTGGCACTGGACACGGAGTATCCGGCCTTCTGCAGCTCGTCAAACGCGTATCGCATCCAGGCCCTCTTGGTCGGCCAGTCGGCCACGGCCAGGGATGGCTCGTCGTTGCCCAGTACCGTCAACTCCTTCGAGAAGACGGTGTTATACGGCAACTCCATCTGATAGATCGTGACGCAGTCGGGGGACAAGTCGATTGTCTTGGCGATACAGCGCTTCCAGTTGTCCCAGTCCTCGCCGACCATGCCGGCGATCAGGTCGATATTGATCTGCGGGAACCCGAGGTCTCGGGCCCAACCATACGCGCGGTGTATCTCCTCTTCCAGGTGCGCGCGGCCGTTGTATTGAAGAATCTCGGCCTTGAAGTTCTCAACCCCGAGACTCAGGCGCGTGACGCCGAGCTCGCGCAGCGCTTCGAGCTTGTGCTGCTGCAGGGTTCCCGGTTCGCATTCAAACGTGACTTCCGCCGCGTGATCCCAGGGCATGATTTCCTTCAGCCGCGTCATCAATCCGCGGAGTTGACCGGCACTCAGGTACGACGGCGTTCCGCCGCCGAAATACACGTAGTGCAGGTGCCGTCCGCCGACGACCCGGCGAGCGGCCAGCAATTCAACCTCTTTCACCAAGGCGTCGAGGTAGACCTCGATGTCGCGGGCATTCTTGTCGGTGAAGACGCGGAAATAGCAGAATTTGCACCGCTTCCGGCAAAACGGGATATGCAGGTACAGACCGAGTGGCGTGCCGGGAGCCGGGTCGGCGTCGAGGGCCGCCTGGGCGGCGGGCAGATGGTGCGGCTTCCAGTACGCGAAGGGCGGATAGTTAGCAATGAAGTAGTTGCCGAGGCCGGTTTTTTCCTGGTCCGCGGCAGTCGTCGTTGGCATCAGCGGCGCTCGAGGCGGGCGTAAGTCTTCCGTACGTTATACAGCCAGACGTGTGGCACCTTTCTCCCATTCTACCCCGCCCGCGTGACCCGCCGGCCCGTCCAACCTGGCCTTGCACTGCCTGTCTGGCCTGCTATACCCGCGGCACTCGGTCCGACCTTGTCGGGGCGAGGGCCGTCTCCGGCCGGCAGGGGAAACGCATGCGTACCGCGATTGCACTCGTCGCCGTCGGTCTCGCTCTGTCGGGGGCGGCCGCGACCGATCCGCCCCGTCGCACCGCCACTGTGGATGTCGACGGCGTCGAGGTACGTTCCGGCCACGCTCTCGGCTTTCCGGCGGTCGGCCAGCTTCGCAAGGGAGATTCCGTCATCATTCTCCGCGAAGAGGAGACCGGTTTCGTCGCCATTCTGCCGCCCGCGGGCTCCGTGAGCTGGATCAAGCAGATCCACCTGGCCAAAGTCGAATCCGGTGAGAGCGGCAAGGCCAACGTCCCGGTCGCGGTCGAGGGTGCCGAGGTCATGGCCGGTACGGATCAATCGGGCAGGCCGACGAATCGGGTCACCGTCCGACTTCCGAAGGGGACAATTGTCGAGACGGTCGGGCCGGCTCTGCGCGTCGACAACGCGTCCTGGTATCCGATCACACCACCGGAAGGGGACCTGCGCTGGATTCCGAAGAGCGCCTTGCGTGCGGCCAGTCTCACGGCCGTCGCCCCGGCCCCGCCCTACCGTCCGGAGTCGCCGGCCTTCACCGTGGCCGGTTCCGACGGGTCGAAAGCTGCCGGTCGCCTCGCGGTCGGGACGTTGCCCAAATCGCTCACCGAACATCGAGACTGGGCCCAGGCGTCGGCCGCCGAACAGGCAGGCGACTATTCGCGGGCGCGATCGCTCTATGCCCGCATCTATCAGGACTTGTGGGACCAGAAGGCGGAACGGGACGCGATCGTCATCTGCTACAACCGCTACACACGTTGCGACGAGATGGTGAAGAAGGGCGGAGCCCGGCGCTCCGACCGCCCGGCTTCGGACGAGGCGACCCGCGGCGTCGCATCCGATGGCAAATGGAGCAGCCCAGGCTTTCTGCAAGAACTGCAAAAAGTCTACGTCGACGGACAGCAAGTCTTCTCGCTGCAGGACGAGCGCGGAAACGTGATTAATTACGTCACCGCTGTCGCCGGCATCAATCTGAAGAGCTACACCGGCAAGCGAGTCCAGCTGTATGGGCTGGTCGCCCAGCGGCCGGAACTCTATCGGCCGCACATGGCCGTGGAGCGGGTCGAGGTGGCGAAGTGAGTCTGGTTCAGTGATAACAGACCCTTGCCCGCCCGAGCTCCTCGGTCGCTGATGCCCGGAACGATTCGCCGCCGCCTTCCCCGTGCCGCTGT
>Ga0184625_10001189_pt1 | contig 10721 bp, 7 predicted proteins | sample PLM3_30_b1_FD_133151 | JGI IMG/M metagenome (GOLD analysis project Ga0184625, IMG submission 133151) | Groundwater sediment microbial communities from an aquifer in East River, Colorado, USA - PLM3_30_b1 | ecosystem: Environmental > Terrestrial > Soil > Riparian zone | place: USA: East River... | reverse complement strand
GGTGGCCAACTCAACTTTCGTTACAGGGGTAGTAGGAAAGAAGTACGAAGTAGATATTCTGTTCAATGGAAACGATTCCTATAAACAAACCATCACTTTCGCCAATGGCGATAAATCAACTGAGGTGTATCAACGACAGAAGTGAGGGAAGGACCACGGACCACGGACGACGGACCACAGACCACACATCATCATTATGTTCGATGTTTGATTCCGAAAAAAAGGTTGTGATTGTTGCACTCAATATAAAAGCCACCGATCTTCGATCGGTGGCTTTTACTATTTAGGATTTCTCAATGGCGACTGGCAATTGAAATCACTCTTCGATGTTGGTGCAATGGTGGTCTGTGGTCCGTCGTCTGTGGTCTGCTATCTACTGAATCACCCACATCACCCCATTGATATCATCGTTCCCTGCATATTGCCTGCTTACTGCATCTTGCACATTTGTTCCGTTATAACTGAATTCTGATTGCGGGTAAATCCATCGCTTAGGTATTTTTCCACTGTTTTGTGCACTGCTAACATTTAAAGTAGGAATACCGGTTCTTCTTTGCTCCAGGAATGGCTCCCAGCCAGAATTCAGGAAAAGGGAAATGTATTTCTGCGTTATGATCATGGGAATGGCGTTGGCCGGATTGTAAACCACATTTGCCTGCGCCAGGTAAGTGGTGATGGCTGCATCAGCAATCCCATAGAATTTCATGGAAGCAGTGATCCCATTATTATAATGCTGCGCTGCGCTTCCGGTTGCCCAGCCACGTGCAATGCCTTCTGCTATCACAAACTCTTGTTCTGCATAACCCAACAGGATCATTGGTTCGTTAACCGGATCCTCTATGTACCTTCTTGCAATTTTAGAGGCGAAAGGAGATGCGTCATTCTGTTCCGCAACCGTCAATGAGGCATCCACTCCTTCATAACTGCTGAACACTCCCGCAGGTTGGCCTGTTACGGGTTCGGCTATCTCAAATAGGCGAGGGTCATTTCTGTTCTTCAAGATGGCAACAAATCCTTTTTCCAATGCGGCCAAACTTGGGATACTGTTATTCTGGTATGTAGGATAATAGTTGCTTACTGCAGTAGTATTGTATACTATCTGACCATTATCTGCAATAGAAGTCATCAAGGGATATTTGGATGGATTGCTCAGAATCGATTGAAATTGCTGCTTAATATTGAGGGTGGCATCTCCCTCCTTTTTTGAGAGATGGATCAGGATGCGCAGCCGAAGTGCGTTCACCAGTTTTTTCCATTGGGCGGCGTCCCCACCATAAATAACATCACCTTGAATGGCTCCTTTTACGGGATCGAGCATGGAATTGGCTTCCTCTAACTCATTCAGGATACCTGCATAAACTTCCTTCTGCGAATCATATTTCGGTTTTATGTTTCCCGCTTGGGCTTTTAATGCTTCGCTGTAAGGAATATCTCCAAAAGTCTCGGTCAGGTTTAAGAAGTGATAAGCCCGGAAGAATTTGGCGAGGCCCCTGTAATTATCCTGGTTTGCTTTAGCCGCCAATTCATCCATATTGGCCACTTGCCTTAAGATGTCATAAGGATCATAGCTGCCCGTTGACCAATTGTAATTCACATAAACGTTGGGACGTTCATAGTAGGTCATATGCCTGCTGGCATATGAAATTTCCATGGGCCACTGATTAAAAGTGGAGGCCGAGATGTTAGTCAGCAATAAGGCAGGTGATGCCACCGACGGCAAATTGGGGTTTACCTGGTAATACGCCTGCTTTTTACAGGCAGAAGCCAGCAGGACAACCAACACTGTAAAAAATATTTTATTGATATGATTGCGTTGCATAATTAAAAATTTTTAAGAGATACAAAATATAATACTGCTAAAACTTCAGGTTGATATTTATCCCAATATTCCGATAAGAAGGTTCAGCAAGATCATAGTCAGTATATCCATCAGGATCCATAAAAGGCACATCAGTAAAGAGCAAAAGGTTTCTGCCAACAATAGAAATAGTGACAGATTTGAATGGGGTCTTTTTGAGACTGTTCGGCGAGAAATTGTATCCCAGGACAACTTCTCTCAGCTTTACAAAAGTTCTGTCATACAGAACAGCATCTCCTATACCTCCGGTATATGTAGTAAAGATCCAGTCAATGTAATTCACCTTTACATCATTTGGTGAGAACTTGCGGGTGTCACTGATCAGGTTACCGAAGGCATCATATTGAACGCTTCCGCTGGTTGACACAACCCCGTCGCCCACATAAGTTGCCTGGCCGTTATAAGCATCATCGCGGAAGGAGTTGGAGGATGATTTATGCATTCCACCTTCCCAGAGTTTAGCTTCAATTCCGTTGATCATGGAACCCCCAATCCGCCCATCGAACTGGAAACTAAAGTTGAAATTCTTGTAAGTAAATGCATTGATAAAACCGAACTCCCAATCAGGATTATTATATCCCAGCCTGGTGTATGCATTCACATATTGAGGAAGACCCCCATCATACACTATTTTCCCGTCAGGTGAACGATCCCACTTCCATCCTCCTAACACGTCAATCCTATCGCCAACCTTCACCAGTCCTCTCATGCTATCACCTCCATAGAATTCCCGTTGATAACTTCGGTTCCGGGAATAGTTAAACGTAGCATCCCATGTAAAATCATTGGTACGCACCGGAGAGCCGGTCAAAACAATTTCGATTCCTTTGCGATTCACTTTGTCGCCGTTAACCAGGATATATTTGAACCCGGATGCCTGTGCAATAGGAACAGGGACCACAAAATCTTCGTCCATATAGGTATAATAGGTGAAGTCGACACCCAGTCGATTGTTCAGGAATCGAATATCAACTCCATATTCTTGTGAAACTGTTTTGTTGGGTTTAAGATCTGGCGAAATGAGAGAATCTGGAAGCACCAGTGATGGCTGGCCATTCCACCTGATGCCGGTGGAATAAACCGGGAGCGTGCGGTATGGACTTACGTCAGTAGAAATATTTGCCCATGAACCGCGCACCTTCAGGAAGGAAATCACATCAGGGAACTTAATCATTTCTGAAACGATGACGCCCAGCGAAGCTGAAGGATAGAAGAAAGAATTATTAGGTTCCTGTAAAGTAGATGACCAGTCATTTCTTCCTGTAAGATTCAGGTATATCTGGTTCTTATAGGCAAGTTCGGCATATCCCAGCACGCTATTCACCTGTCGTTCCGTCAAATCATTGGTGCTAGTGACAGGATTCATTGAGTTGCTTAGATTATATAGCCCCGGAACACTCAACCCGTTAGTATAGGAATTCAAACTCGAAATTTGTTCATACCTGCTGCTTGCGCCCGCAGAAATGGTGGCATTGAAGTCATTCAGGAATCTCTTTTTATAGGTGAGGAGGGCATCCGTTACGATCCTGAATTGATTACCCTTGGTGATGTCATAGTTTCCAAATGGTGCTTTTGATGAACCATAGTTGATGAAACTATAGGGCGTCTTAATATCACTGGTTGTATTGTTCAGACTTATACCCGATCTTACCAGGAGAGAGAGTTCATTGGAGAAATCATATACGCCGTTCACCTGTCCAATCAAAGCATCCTGATAATATCCTCTCACGCGTTCGTAAGCCAGGAACCACGGATTGTTATACCAGGTATAGTTATACGTCATCTGTTCGGTTCCTTCTTTCCCAGGCACCCAATAATTTCTCATATCATTAATATCTGCTTCTGGTCCCAGCCACAGCATCACATTATAGAAGAAATTGTCAGGTCCATAACCGGTAACCGGGTAGTTAGGCGTGTACTGTTTGTTATAGGAGAGAGTGGCATCGAGCTTGAATTTCTTGGAGACCCTTATTCCCCCGGCAAGGTTCAATGTTGTTGAGTTCAGGTGTGTATTGGGAACCTGCCCCATTTGGTAGAGGTGGGTAAGGGATACGCGATATTCCCCCTGGTCACTCTTTCCGGCAACGCTGATGTTATTAGTGGTGAGCATTTCATTCCGTAGAAATTTTTCCAGGTTGCTCGTGCTTCGGGTTATCCAGGGTAAGGGCACCCGCTGACCCGTGGCCGGATCAATAGGGCTGTTGAACTGGGGTATTTCAACAAATCCACTGGGAGTGCTGGCGTCTTTCTGGTTTAATTTAGGACCAAAAACATATCCATAATCATCATATAGACCTCCCCCTCTTCCATCAAAAAAAGAATACTGACCAGCCCATCCCATTCCGTAATCGGTTTGTGTTTGGGGGATATTCAGGTAGCCTGCCTGGAATTGTGTTGTTGAATTGAAAGTGACCTCTACTCCATTGGCCCCACTCTTCCCTTTTTTTGTAGTGATCATGATGGCGCCGTTTATTCCAAGAGATCCATACAGGGCACTGGCTGAAGTTCCTTTCAGAACGGTTATACTCTCAATATCATCGGCACTTATGTTCCAGAAATCACTGCTTGTTGGGACTCCATCCACTACTACAATCGTTTTCCCACCCCTAAGCATAACTTCAGGATTTTCCTTAAGCGTACTCTTTGTTTCGATGCTTAAGCCTGCAACTTTTCCGGTAAGACTGCTGAGTACATTCGATTCTCTTGCTTTCTCTAATTCAGTGCCCTTCACTTCCTGGGCTGCATAGGCAACCTTGCGTTTCTCTTTCTTAATACCAAGGGCGGTCACAATCACTTCGTTCAAGGATCTGTCTGAGGGCTTGAGAGAGATACTCAGCGCGTCTCCGTTTTTAACAGAGACCTCAAGGCTTTCATAGCCTATGGACGAAATTTCTAATACATCCCCTTTTTTTACAGTTAGACTAAATTCTCCTTCCTTGTTGGTAAGGGTCCCCCTTGGAGTATTCCCTTTCACATTAACAGTAGCCCCTTCCAGGGGTTTGTTTTCCTGGTCCACCACTTTTCCGCGAACAAGTATATCATCTGCTTGCTGTGTGTTTGCAGGATTTTGAAATGCTTTAACCTTAGAAGGCGCCAACAAAAAAACACAGAGTGCAATGGACAGCACCGTGATCATTTGTAGGTTCCATCTCGCATGCATGCTTTTCATAAACGTAGTTTTGATTTAATGACTATAAACTGATCATGGAAGAATTTTTTCTCATTACAATATTCAACCGCCTCTGGTGTGATTTGAATGTAATTACATCTGCCCGGAAAAGAGTAGCCTTGCCAAACATTTTTTCCTTCTTAAGGCCTCATGTAAAACCTTATTATTTCCTTGCTGCCTGGCCCGGAGTAAGCCAGTATAGCGGCTAATGAGTGGTCTGCCTAATTTTCGCCACAGAATCTTATGCAACGCTACCAATTATTTCAACCCAGTCTATTTTAAAGTTATCATACTGCCAACTAACTATGCTACGCAATCGATTGTGTAGAATACAGAAAGCCTATTGCTTAGTTATAGGCAAATCCCGGGTTCTTAAAGCTGCTTGATGCTGATATACCGCCTGGAAAAGATTTCAACATATTGAAAACAATTTCAGCCTATTATTCTGTCTTTTTTGAAACCCACCAGCGATTCAAAAAGTTATCTGGAGTTTCAATGACTATTTTGTAGATGCCGGATGGTATTTTGCCGATATCAATTTCGGCTTCCTCCTTATTGAGCGGCACGGTCCCCACCAGCGTGTAATTATCGAGGCTTCCTGATTTAAAATTATTGGTGACGGCTAGCCAAATCTTTGCATCACCCGTTTTTTGAATGGCCTTCCAATTCACTTTGAGCTTTTCTTTATCCATCTTTATTGCTGGATCAACGGCAGAGATTTTACCAATAAAGGGTATTCCATCAATCTCCATTAATTGGTTACGGGGAATTGGAATTTCGAGGAACCGCGCGATGGTAGGAAGGATATCTACAATGGATATCGGGCCTTCCCTATAGTGTTCATTTAGATTTCTGGCGTTATTAACTATCCATCCTCTTCTTTCCCTATCGGATTGCCCTCCATGATTTTTTCCTGTTGCTGAATCCCGGCCATGATCTGTGGTAATGATGAACAACCAATCCTCATTGAATTGTTGCTGCCGGAATTTGATTGCCTCCCAAAGCCGACCCATTTGATTATCCATTTTTTCAACGGCAGAGTAGAATTCTTTACTGTCTCCATGCTTATGCCCCATGTCATCAGTATATTCAAGATATACCCAACTCAAATCAGGAGAATTGTTCTTAATAACATCGGCTGCCTTGTTTACAACAGCTTCATCGATCCGGTGCATAAACTCCTCCTGTTTATCGTGAGGAAAAGCAATTGTATCCAATTCCAATCCATCAAAATGAAAATCGAACTTTATGTTACCTGCCTGTGGAAGCCCTTCACCTACAAGTTTGGTTCGATTGTCAAGCCAGGAAGAAAAAATGGCAATTTTTTTGGAAGGATCGGCCATCTTGAAAAATCGGAAAATATTCCAATAGGAGTAGTTCGGCGCCTTGATGTTGTTCCCCCATACATTATGTTTATTTACCCAGGTTCCGGTGATTATAGAGTTATAGCTGACTGCAGAAATGGTTGGCGTTTGGTTATATGTTCCCCTCTCACCACCAACAAATGCCCTGGTGTACCCTCCGGTTTTGGCGATCTCTTTAAGTGCGGGAGTATTTAATTTTTCAACTACATCGGCGGGAATGCCATCTGCAATAACAAATACAACTTTCTTTTGCGAATAAGTAGAAATTCCTGCAAATAGATAAGCCAGAAGAAGAAGAAGCCTGATCATCATAGCCACTTTTTAAGATTGTGATTACATTGATTTGAGGTTACATTTTACGCCCGAATGATGAATAGGCAATGAGTGAATGAAAACTTAACCTTCAATTAATTTTTAAGATCTGCCTGCCAAAAATTATTTGCATCCAATTAGCTCAGCATAATTTGCCTGCCTGATGCGGTCTGCCTCACTGATGGTTACCTCCTTCTTGCTTTCCTCTGCCGACTGGTTGAGCAATTGCAGATTCAATTCCTTTGTGAACGGCTTGAATTCATTCGAAACTTTTCCTTTCAATGACTGGTTCATGTTTAAGGCGATCACGGGCGAATTGCAGCCAAAATCAAAATCTGAAAACGATATTGACTTCACAGAGGAGAAGCGGGTGGTCTTAAAGTAGATGCCTTTGTTGCTGACATCATAAACTATACTCCATCTTGTCCACCCTGACTGCGCCACATTTTTTAAAATATCGAATGAATAATCAATGATTGATTGCTTGGTGTCCTTCTGTTGGAATTCATTCACCATTGCACAGGCCCGGGCGAACCTTTCAATGGAATTGTCCTTAAATGTTGCGCTTTTGTTTCCATTCAGCATCCCGGAAGTTTTCACTGCCTTAGCTGAAGTTGCATAATCAGTGTTGGCCAGCACCGGGATTGGGAGGTCATTTCCTTTGTGGACCTCCATTTTACCATTTAGAAATTCGATGGTGGCAGCCTTGCCCCTGGCGTCTGCCACCAGGTAGTGCAGGGGTGGGTTTTCTGCCCCGATCCTAATGTGCTTGTCGGTGGCAATTACTTCGTCTATCGTCGAGCAATTGTCCAATTGATATTGCACCCATTGCAAAACGTTGACGGTTGCCCGTTCATCGGCCTTTGGATACTGTGAGCCATCCAGCCACATGAGCTCAACAACCAGCCCCTTCTCATTCATCCCGCCCATAGGAAACTCCTTGCCATATTGATTAAATGTGAGGCTTCCGTATTTTGAAACCCAGCTGGTGGTTATTCCTTCCGGGTTTTGGAAGGAAGTCTTTGACAGGCCGCGGTTATTCTTGGTAACAAATCCCGCATCGGTGGCCCAGTCATAATTGCGACCGAAGGCGAGTTGTCCGCCCTTATTTATAAAGAAGGTTGTGCAGCCAACCAGGGAAGATCTCCCGGCGAGCAAGACGATCAATACAGCCAATAACTGCTTCATACCCGAGTTTTTAAATGAAGGTACTCAAATGTGAGAGAATGCAAGCCTGGAGCGTTCTTGAGGGGATTTTGGCTTCAGCCTAATACAGTTTTAAGGTAGGAAAAAATAGGTTTCCTCCGGTGCATTAACCGGCCACGTCTGGAAAAGCTGTACAGGAAATCTGAGTTCATCCAGGCAGATGGAGGGTGGAGTAAATCGGTCAATTTACATAGGCAATCTACCAATGGCCGATGGCAATAAGAGGTAGTTTTTCAATAATGCGGAGAGGATGAAAGTTTGCAGAATTACATTTCTGGAAAAGTCAATTAGGATAATTTAATCAACACCTGTATTTTAGTGAATGCTAATTCTCCCAAAACTCGATTATTAACTCTTAAATTTTAAGAAACACTATGGCAAAAGCAAAAAAATCTGCAAAAAAATCTGCAAAAAAACCTGCTAAAAAAGCAGCGAAGAAAGCTCCAAAAAAAGCCGCTAAAAAAGTAGCAAAGAAAGCAGCTCCGAAGAAAGCCGCGAAAAAAGCGCCAAAGAAAAAATCAGCAAGAAAACCAAACGCAGCTTTCATGGCTCCTCTTACGTTGAGTCCTGGATTGAGCGAAGTATTGGGAAGCAAATCACTACCAAGAACGGAGATCATTAAGAAAATATGGGACTACGTAAAGAAGAACAATCTCCAAGATAAAGTGAACAGAAGGATGATCAATGCTGACGCGAAACTCAGACCAATCTTTGGTAAAGATCAAATCTCCATGTTTGAGTTGGCCAAGGTGGTGAACAATAACGTGAAGTAAGCAACATCCTGGTTTTTCTCCCGGCGAATAATTGATTTTACAAGAAGTATTTTTTACATCAGTTAGAAATGCTGCCTTGTATACTAGTATTTCTTTCCTGTTTACAAATTGATATTCTGACGAACGCCAGTAATGGATGTTGAGTCAGGATATTTTTGTTTTAATTGAACCCCACTTTTTTCATAGTCCCCGCCTTTCTTTAACTTGAAGGATGCAACCTGGCATCTCAAAGATCGGAGGACGTATAGGCAGGGTAAGAAAGAACCTGAGGTTGGGTATGGCCCTTGCCTGGGCTGCATCTCCCAAACTCCTTCTCCGCTATACCCTGCTCGGAATGTTCAGCGCAGTAATGCCTCCTATTGCAGTTTACCTTGGTTCCGTACTGGTGAATAAGATTTCTGAGGCGCGCGTCCATCCACTCACGTTTGGAGACATTCTTCCTGTTGTTATCGGCCTGTGGATTGCTTTCGGTGTGCAAAGAGCCACAGGAGCCTACATTGGTTATGGCCGCAATCTGTATGTGCGGCGGGTGGAATTGGAAGCGGAACGTCGGCTTCTAGAGAAAGCTTCCAAAATTGATCTGGGGCATTTTGACAATTCTGACTGGCACGACAGGCTTGCAAGAGCAAAGCGGGACGTTTCCTGGAGACCTGGTGACCTTACCTGGTCCGTACTCGGTTTATCTGGAAATATAGTAACGATCATTCTCATGGCCGGACTCCTTGCCAGCCTGCATTATGTACTCGTGATTCTCGCACTGGGTGCCGCATTTCTGTCATTGGCACTGGAAAGCAGGGTTACTTCTAAACTCTACAATTTTTTTTATAAGGAGACTCCTGAAGAACGGGAACGCGGATATATGGGAGATCTGTTGGTCCAACCCCGAAACACTAAAGAGATCAGGGCCTATGTACTGGCGGACTATCTCCTGGGCAGGCATCGCAACCTTTCGGAATCGCTTTTCAAAGAAAGAGAAAAGATGTACCGGTCGGGCACAAGAATTTCCATACTCACAGGACTGGTCACAGGAACCACACTTGCACTTGCCTACGTATTTGTAGGACTGCGCGGCATCCAGGGAAGCATTGATCCGGGCGGAGTTGTTTTGGTAATTGGCGCTTTTACTTCCGTCTCCGGAACATTGAGTAATATTTCGAGTACGTTCGTAGCAGTTGACCAGCATACCACTTTCCTTGATGATTATTTTTCATTTCTCTCCATTGATCCGTTGCTTCCGGTACCTGCGATGCCTCTCAAACCCGATGAAGGGGCCATCAGTGGAATTGAATTCAAGGATGTAGGCTTTACCTATCCGGGTGGAACAGAACCGGCATTGAAGAATCTGAATCTGAAGATACAAGAGGGAGAATTAATAGCACTGGTGGGCGAGAATGGAGCTGGTAAAAGCACTCTTGTCAAATTGTTGCTTAGGTTTTATGATGTGCAGGAGGGTGAGGTATTGGTGGGCGGCATCAATGTAAAAGAGATGGATCCAGAGGTATTGCGCAATAGAATCGGAATATTGTTCCAGGATTTTGTGAGTTATGAATTAACGGTTAGGGAAAATGTAATGATGGGTAGGCCAAATGGAAAAGTTGATGATGAGGAAGTGATCAAGGCGTTACGTGATTCCAGGAGTGAATGGCTGGTTAAAAAAATGTCGAATGGTCTCGATTCCAAAGTGGGAAGGTTATTCGAAGGGGGGCACGACCTATCTGGTGGTGAATGGCAGCGACTGGCATTAGCAAGGATCATGTACCGCAATGCAGATATCTGGATACTGGATGAACCAACCTCCTCGCTTGATCCGGAAGCAGAAGCAGGGATCTTTGCTGAATTAAAAGAAAACCTCAAAGGAAGAATTGGAATTGTAATCTCACATCGATTTTCAACGGTGAGAATTGCAGACAGGATTGCGGTAATTGAGGAGGGAAGAGTTACTGAATTGGGAACCCACCAAGAATTACTGTCAGCGAAGAACCGGTATGCAGAACTTTTCGAATTACAGGCCTCCGGGTATCGGTAGTTACAGAATACTC
>Ga0184625_10001188_pt1 | contig 10730 bp, 6 predicted proteins | sample PLM3_30_b1_FD_133151 | JGI IMG/M metagenome (GOLD analysis project Ga0184625, IMG submission 133151) | Groundwater sediment microbial communities from an aquifer in East River, Colorado, USA - PLM3_30_b1 | ecosystem: Environmental > Terrestrial > Soil > Riparian zone | place: USA: East River... | reverse complement strand
TGGCCGCCTGGCGACGGGCGGACCAGCCGCGCCGCCCGGCGGCACGAATCTGCTGGCGTTGCACACGCCGCATCAGGTGCGGCAGCCGCGATTTGAGCTACGGCCCGATGTGCCGGCGTCGAATGGCCAAGCCCGATACAAGCTGATACAGCGGTCGATGGTCGAGCCGGACCGCGAGTGGGAAGTGAAGCAGACGGCCTATTCGATTCGCCCCGATCATCCCGACTACAACGCTAAGTCGCACGCGGCCAAGACCGTGCGGTGGGACAACGTCGGCCAGTTGCTATGGGGCGGACAACCGGACCATGAGGAGAAGATCGGCGGCCAGAAGTGCGCCCACCAGAACAGCAACCTGAGCTGCGTCGCTTGCCATTCGGCGTGGAACCCGAGCTGTTTTGGCTGTCACCTGCCGCAGAAGGCGAACCAGAAGACGCCCAGCCTGCACAACGAAGGCGACGTGACGCGGAACGCCGTGCGGTACAACTTCCAGACGCTCCGCGACGACGTGTTCATGCTCGGTCGCGACGGGATCGCCACCGGCAATCGCGTCGGCCCGGCCCGCTCGTCGTGTGCCATCCACGTCAGCTCGTACAACGGCAATCGCGAAAATGTCTATCACCAGCAACAGACGATCAGCGGCTGCGGGATGTCGGGCATCGCGTTCAGTACGAACGTACCGCACACGGTTCGCGGCGGCAGCAAGGGCCTGCTCAACCCCGTGGCCGGCACGAGCGAGACGAAGTCCTGCACCGACTGCCATGTCGCCAAGCAGAACGACAACAACGCCCTGATGGCCCAGTTGCTGATGCAGGGCACGAACTACACCAATTTCATGGGCAAGTACTGCTGGGTCGCGGCGGGCGAGCACGGCCTGGAGGCGGTCGTCGTCGCCGAGCAGGACGAGCCTCAGGCGGTGATCGGCAGCTCACTGCACCGCATCGCGTATCCCGAGCGGCATCGCGAGCACGTCTCCCACGGCACGGAGCTGATTCACGCCCACGAGCACCCCGGCGTCGATATCTTTGACCAGCTCCGTCATCCGCTGCAAAAGCCCGAGATTCTGCAAGTGCAGGCCCGCGGCGAATTCCTGTACGCCGCTTGCGGTTCTGGCGGCCTGCGGGTGTTCGACATCGCCTTCATCGACCACAAGGGATTTTCCGAAAGGATCACGACCGCACCGGTCTCGCCGGTCGGTCAGCAGCTCTATGTGCCGACGAAATACGCGATGGCCGTCGCCGCCCCGACGACGCTGGCCCCCGATCCGACGCGCCAGCAACAACCCGAAAATCGGGAGCAGACGGTGCATCCGCTCTACGGCTACCTGTTCGTCGCCGACAAATACGAGGGGCTGATCCTGGTCAGTGCGGCGACGCTGCTCGACGGCAACCCGCTGAACAACTTTCTGAAGCGGGCGCTCACGTATAACCCAGGCGGGATGCTCGCCGGGGCGCGGAATGTCACGATCGCCGGCACGTTCGCCTATGTCTCGTGCGACGTGGGTCTGGTGGTCATTAATCTCGATGATCCCTTGCAGCCCTATGTTACGGCGATTGTGCCCGATGAAACGTTGCCCCAGCCGGGTGTCGTGCAGATCCAGTTTCGCTACGCCTTTGTCTGCGCGGCGGACGGCCTGCACGTGCTCGACGTGACCGATCGGTCGCGGCCGCGGCCCGCCGGCCGATTGCCGCTGGCTGATTGCCACAGCGTCTATGTCGCGCGGACTTACGCCTATGTCGCCGCGGGCCATCAAGGGCTGGTCATCGTCGATATCACCCGGCCCGATCAGCCGCAGATCGACCAGATTTTCGACGCTGGCGGCTGCATCGACGATTTGCACGACGTGAAGCTGGCGATTACGTACACCAGCCAATTCGCCTACCTGGCCGACGGCAAGAACGGCCTGCGGGTCGTACAGCTCACTAGCCCCGAAACGCCAGGCAACAGCGGCTTCAGTCCGCGGCCGACGCCGCAACTCGTCGCCACAAGGAAGCTGCCCAAGGGCGGCCACGCGCTGTTCGTCTCCGAAGCCCTCGACCGCGACCGGGCCGTCGATGAATCGGGCAACCAGATCGCGGTGTTCGGCCGCGTCGGCGCTCGGCCGCTCTCGCGCGAGGAGCAGCAGCGGATGTACCTGCGGCCGTCAGTCGAGCCCGCCGCCAAATCGCCGTGGTGGGTCAGCGACAATCCGTTCGACCCCGAGGTCTTCCGCTGGACGGCAGATGTGCCAGCGCCGGCAGTTGCTCCGCGGCCACGTTAAATCGCCGCGAACCGCCGGTTCTTAACTTGAGACGTGAGGCGAGTCGGGCTATTGTATTTTGCCTGCTACTCGCCACCCTCTCACCGGAGCCCGCCATGCCCCGCACTTCCACCGCCAACGGCCGAATCACTCGCCGCAGCGCCCTCAAGACCCTGTTCTGCTCCAGCGTGGCGCTGGCGATGAACCTGAAGCCGCAGTTGGTTTCGGCGGCCGGATTTGATTCCAGCGATCAGCACCTGCTGATGATCGGCGACTTCGGGAGCAACTCCAAGGAACAAGCGTCGGTGGCCCGCGCGATGCAGAAGTATGTCAGCGATCATTCGCTCAAGACCGAGGGGCTGCTGCTGCTCGGCGACAATTTCTATAGCAAGATGGAGGGCGGCCTGGAATCGAAGCGGTGGCAGACGGGCTTTGAGGAGATGTATCCGGCCAGCAGCTTTCCGGGGCCGTGCTGGGCGATCCTCGGCAATCATGACTATCACGACAACGCCGGCGGGGAAAAAACACAGCTCGGCTATGCCCAGAAGGGTGGCACGCGGTGGACGATGCCCGCCAAGTGGTATCGCTTCGAGTTGCCCCGCGAGAAACCGCTCGTTACGTTTTTGTGCCTCGACACCGACCTGCCCTCGGTCAGCGGCGGCTCGGCTAAGAAGATGACCGCCTCGCTGACGGCCACAGAAGAGAAGGCGCAGCAGACCTGGCTGGAAGCTGAGCTGGCCAACCCGCGGGCTAAGTTCACGATCGCCGTCGGCCATCACCCGCTATACAGCAATGGCTCGCACGGCGACACCAAGAGCCTGATCTCCGCCTGGGACGGCCTGTTCAACAAGCATGGCGTTCACCTCTACCTGTGCGGCCACGATCACGACCTCCAGCACTTGGAGATCGAGGGCCGCAAAACGTCGTTCGTCGTCTCGGGCGGCGGCGGGGCGCGGGTCCGCGAGCTGAAGAGCGACCGCAAAACGCCCTACGGCAAGAACGTCTATGGCTTCTCCCACCTGCAGATCGGCCGCGAGCGGCTGATTCTGCGGCACATCGACGCCAACGGCATGCAGGTCCACGCCTTCACCAAGCTGGCCGACCACACGATGAAGCTGGAGGCTTGACCGTTACACCGCGGCCGGCTCTTCGGCATACAGGTCGGCGAAGCGCTTGTTCGTCCGCTGCTCCCAGGCGCGCTTGTGATAGGCGTAGCCGGCGATCAGCGGCAGGGCCAGCGTCGCTTCGCTATAGACCATCTGCTCGTAGGTCGTATCGACCTTGCCCCAGCTCGAGGCTTCCTTGAGCGTCGAGCTGGAGAGGGCCCCGTCGCGCACGTCGGCGATCGTCACCTGAATCGCGTATTTGTGCATCTCGGGATACTCGGCTTGCCCGCCGCTGGCCGCCGCGTCTTCCTGCATCAGGATGTCTGCGGCAACGACGATGTCCTGGGCAAAGTTCTTCGGCACGCCGCCGCCGATCATGAACAGGCCCGTCACCGGGTTGTGCATCTTGATCTGCGTCAGCTCGTAAAAGTCCTTGGCCGAGTCGAAGCTGGTCTTCGGCTGCCCGCGGCGCTCGTGATAGTGGGCCACGATGCCCAGACCCGCCGAGCAATCGGAAAACGCCGGGCAAAAGATCGGCACGCCGTGCTGATAGGCGGCCTGCACCAGCGAGTCGGCCTTGGCCGCGCCGTCTTCCAGGTGCCGGCCCATCTCGTGGATCAGCTCCCGCGAAGAGTACGGCCGCGGCGGCAGCCCGTCGGCGATCTTGCGCACCGTCTCATCGCATACTCGCAGCTCCTCCTCGTCGATCAGCGTGTCGTAAATCCGATCGATCTGGTGGTCGCGGAGCAGGTTGTCGAACAGGCCGCTCTTCAGCCGCTCGTCGGCCACGTAGTGCCGGAAGCCGAGGGCCTCGAAGAAATCCTGATCGACGATGTTGGCGCCGGTGCTGACGACGGCATCGACCATCTTGTTCCGCACCAGGTCGATGAAGATCTGCTTCAGGCCGGCACTGATCAGCGAGCCAGCGAGGCAGAGGATGACGCCGCAGTCGCGGTCGCGGAGCATCCGGTCGTAGATGTCGGCCGCCCGGGCCAGGTCGCGGGCCGAATAGGCCAGCGAACTCATCGACTCGACCAGCGGGACGACGTTGTGCCGCTTGATGTCGATGTGCTCGATCGTGCTCGATAGCAGCTCGGACTTGGTGGGCTTCCACTCGGTCATGGCAAACTCCTTCGCGAAGATTCGCGCGCGATGTTCACAACCGCGAATAGAGGCGGTCTCTCTTAGGGTGTGAAACCGCGAGGCGATTCGAGCGGCGGCCGACGGAAGAATTCCAGAAACTTCGCCGCTCGAACGGGAATTCTATAGCGAACTCCGCCGGCGGCTAGTGGGAAAACACGATTTCTTGGCGGAAGGGTGACCGCGGATTTCGCGGATGGCGCGGATAGCAGCAGGAAGACGATTTTCAGCGGCTCATTTCATTCTTTATCCGCGAAATCCGCGCCATCCGCGGTTCGCCCGGATCGATGCGGACCGGTGCCAGTGCTACCGCCGGCTGAGCGCGCGGAAATAGCGTCTGCCGCGCGACGTGCCACCAGCCGGGTTGACTGAGCCCGCGGTAGGGTGAATCGGCCGGCAAATGCCTGGTGAGGTACTCGTGAGCCGCTCGCAGATTGTGGTAGGGCAGCGAGGGAAAGAGATGGTGCAGGGCGTGGTAGCGAATGGCAAACGGAAACAGCAGCCACGTCATGAAGTCGCTGCCCGTGTAGTTGCAGGAGTCGAGAATGTGCTCGGAGAGGTCCACGTCGCGGCCTTCCGTCTCGAAGTGATGATCGGCCAGGAGCCGCAACTGGTTGAGTGTGAGCGCGCCGAGGGCGACGGCATAGAACAGCGGCAGACGCGTCCAGTGCGTCAAGCCGAGGGCGACGGCGGCGAGCATGGTGGTCGCCCGCAGCCAACAGAGCAGCTCGACGGCCGTGATCGCCCAACGGTCGAAGCGGTTGAGCTTCCGCTCGTAAAGGAGGTTCATGGTCAGGCTGGAGGCCCGCCGCAGCACCCACTCCCGCAGCCGCGGATGTAAAAATGACAAGGGCGCGAGGAAGAAACGTAAAAACACGATCAGGGGATAAGCCGCCACGAGCAGACAGTATCCCAGCAGGCTGAGTACGTCGCCGCGGCGGAACACGTTGACAATATATTCCGGATCTTCCGGTTGTCCGTACAGCCGTTGGCTGTGATGGTCGCGGTGGTGCCGGGTGAAGAAGGGCGAGGGGGCCAGCGTGTTGACGCCGACGAGCAGGTTCCAGGCGACCTTGAACGCCCGCATCTCGCGATGGTTCAGGTGGCAGACTTCGTGGACCAAAGAGCCCAGGCGGTAAATCCAGAACACCGTCACCGGAAAGGCCAGCCACTGCGGCCACGATCCGAGCGGGGACATGAGATAAACCGTGCCGGCGGCGTATGCAATAACGAGGCTGACCAGGAAGTCGAGCCAGAAGCGCGTGGGCCGCACTTCAAAATAATCGTTAGGGGCTTGCTGCAGGACGTGACGCGCCTCGCTGATCCAGCGAGCGTGATCGGTGGCCATCTTTGGCTTTCATACGAGTTCGCTCCGTGAACTCCCCACCGTAGTGCATTTGGCGCGCCTAGCCTATGGCAGCCAGCACAACCGGCCCACTGCAGCGACGCGAGGAACCACGAAATACACAAAACACTCGAAACCTCAGAGCCAGCTCGACACACCGCGGGGATTTCGTTCGCTTCGTCGATCCGACTGGCGTGTCTTTAGCGTATTTCGCGGTTCCCGAACCTCCGCATCCGGCTGCGATCCATTAATCGTCACGGATCTGCACGGATAACACGGATTCGGCCAGGCGTGGATCCGCGTTCATCCGCGGCAAGAATGCTGGCCTCATTTCAGCGACGCCAGAAACTCGACCAGATCGCGCAGCTCCGACTTGGAGACGTACTTGAGCAGGTCCTCGGGCATCGAGCTTTTGCCCGGTTTGCGGGCTTCGATCTTGTCCTTGGCAAGCCTGATGAGCTTGGCTTCGGGCGTCATGAGTGTGAGCTGCTTGTCGTCCTCCTGCTTGAGGATACCCGTGTGCTGCACGCCGTCGATGTCGAGGATGACGACCGTCTCGAAATTCTTGGCGATCGTCTTGCTGGGGGCGACGAGGGCCTCGAGCAGGTATTCCCGCTTCTTATCCGCCGCGATTTTCGTCAGCTCCGGGCCGACGTCGCCGCCAGTGTCGCCCACCTTGTGGCAGCGGACGCAGGAGAGTTGCGAGCGTTCCAAGAAGAGCTGCCGGCCGCGGCGGGCGTCGCCGCCTTCGGAACATTCGGCATACGCGGCCAGCGGATCGTCCGCCGTGCGGCGCGATTCGTATTGAGCCAGCGTCTCTTTGATCCCGGCGTCGTGGCGCTTCGCGGCGGCCGTGAGCAAGTCCAGCCGGGCATCGGCCGGATACGAGCCGGACAGCAGTTGAGCCAGGGCGCTACGCAGAGCCTCGGTTGCGCCTTCAGCCTTGAGCGTGCCGAGCGCAGCCAGAGCGGCTTGTCGCTCGATCCGCTCGCCCTTCTCCGCAGCCGCGGCCAAGATCGCCGCGGCATCGTCCACGCCGCGCTGAGCCAGGATCGTGCGGGCTGCGGCTCGCACTTCGGGCGCCGAGTCCGTCAGCGCGCCGCGCGAAGTGGACTCGACATCGGCGTCGTTTAGCGTCACGAGAGCCGCGAGCACTCCGGCTCGCGCTTCGGCAACCTGCGACTTATCTGCCAAGAGCGCCCGCAGCTCGGGAATGACTTCCTTGATTCCCAGATTCGCGGCGACCGTGCCGGCCAGTTGCCGCACGCGATCGGAGCCCTTGAAGATGCCGGCCAGGTTCGCCCGGACGGCCGCGGCTGCGTCCTCGGTCGGCCGTTCGGGCAGCGGACGCCACATGCCCAGCACGCGATCGCGGCCCGACGGCTTGGCCCAGCGGCTGAGCATCTCGAGGGCCTCCACCCGCATATTCGTCGGCACGTCGCCGCGGGCTGCGTAGGCCGCGAGCGACTTGGCCGCTTCCGGCGTGCCGACGCGGTAATTGGCGTTGAGAACGCGGTGCATCAGGGCCTCGTCAAAACTCCCGCGGCTGATCAGCGCCGCCAGCTTGGGCATGGCAGCGGAAATTGGCACGTCGTGAATCGCACGAGCGGCCTCGACGACATTCCGCGGATCGGTGTCGCTGAAGAAGAGCGCCGTCTCTGCAGCGCCCAGCCGCCGCATGGCGAGCAGCACGCCCAGCCGTGCCGAGGGCGACGGATGCTTGACGTAAGAAATAAGCGCCGCGGGCGACTGCGCCGCCGATCCGGCCAGCCCCATCACCGCGGCGTGCCGCAGGACCGGATCCTTGTCGGCGTTCTCGTCGAGCAGCTTTAGCAGCGGTTCGATGGCCCGCGGCTGACCGAGCTTGCCCATCGCCTCGGCCGCGAAGAAGCGGACGCGCGGGCTCTCGTCGCCCAACAGCGGCAGCAACTTGTCCAATGCTTCGTATTTGCTGTCGCCCAGCACTTTGGCGACCTGCGCCCGCACTTCTTCGTCTTTGTCTTCGAGCAGTGGCAACAGCCCGCTAACGAGCGTTCCATGTTCCGGCAACAGGCGAGCGATCATCGCCACGCCCCAGATGGCGTGCAGCCGGCCCAACGGGCTGCTGTGCGATCTCGCGGCGCGGACCAGTTCGATGGTTGCTTCCTTTTCGACCAGTGTGAACTGGGCGTCCTGACGGATGCGCCGATCGGCGTGTCCCAGCAGGCGAATCTGCTCCGGAACGCGAAGTTCGCCAACGCCGTTGGCGAGCAGCAGCTCCGTGGCCGCCGCCTCGGCCTTTACCGCAGCGTCTGTCGGGGAGAACCGATAAATGCGGCCTTTGCCTTCGCCGTTCCAGCCGTTGACCCAGTCGCTGAGATAGATCGCGCCGTCGGGGCCGAAATCGACGTCGGTGGCCAGGACGCGCCAGATCAATTCTTCGGCGTCCGTCAGCTCGAACGTCGCTCCCTTGGGCTTGACCCGCAGCGAGCGGACGCCGCTGTGGGCCGGGCCGCCACGGAAATCGACGAGCAGGAAGCGGTTCTTAAAGTGCTCGGGCAGGCCGGTGCCCGGATAATAGGCCAGCCCGGACGGGCCGCTGGCGAAGTTCGCGACCGGCGGCACGATGTACGCCGGCTGCTCGGGCACACCGCGGATGGCGTGGGCGACCGGATCGTAGGGCCGCCAAATCTTCTCGCGGTTGAACGGGCCGCGGTCGCTCAAATATTGATAGGCCATCCGCCAGCCGCTGTCGCCGCCCTGGACGACGTGGACCCAGCGGGCCTGATCGCCGCTGTCGCTGTTGTTGTCACCGGTGAAGAGGTTGCCAAAGTCGTCGAAGGCCAGCTCCTGCGGATTGCGGAGTCCCGTGGCGAAGATCTCGAGGTTGGAGCCGTCCAGCTCGCATCGCAGGACCGCGCCGGATTCGGGATTCACGAGCCGGCGATCGCCCTGCGTCACATTGAGGCCGCGGTCGCCGATGCTGAAATAGAGCCGCCCGTCGGGGCCGATCGTCAGGCCGTGCATGTCGTGCCCGCGGAAGGCGAACCGCACACCATAGCCTTCGCTGAGCGACTGGCGGACATCGGCCTTCCAGTCGCCGTCTTCGTCCTTCAGCAGCCAGAGGTGCGGAATGCACGTCAGGTAGAGATTGTCCCCGTGGGATAGCACGCCGGCGGCCGTGCCATCGACGATGTTGTTGAAGCGGTCGGCGAAGATCGTGGCCTTGTCGGCTTTGCCGTCGCGGTCCAAGTCCACCAAGAGTCGAATACGGTCGTCGTATTTCGTGTAGTCTTTCGCCTTATCGCCCAGGTGCTTCTGAATGTAGGCCAAGCGGTCGGCGACGGTCTGGGCGGCGAGGTCGTCGTCGAGCCAGGCGCCGTGCTTGCGGTTGTCCTCGATGCCGCGCTCCTGGCGGAACGACTCGCAGACAAAAATCCGCCCGCGATTGTCGATACAGAACGACACCGGGTTGGCCACCATCGGCTCAGCCGCCCAGAGCTCTCCCTTGAGGCCGTCGGGGATTTTGAAGCCGGCCAGGGCCTGCTTCCCTTCGTCCGAAGCCGCTGCGATTTTTGGCTCCTCGGGCGGCGGCGCGACCGCCTCGGGCGGCACGGCCAGGGCCACGCTCAGCGGCAGCAGACCCAGCGAGAAGAGGCTCAAAACGAGGAGGTTCGGCCGTTTCATAAGAGAGACTCCGCCGAAATGGCAGATTGACGCCGCGCGGATGGCGTAGTTCATTGATAGATAGGTGACGGGCGGGTTGACTCAGGTTAGTTGTCTCATCTGCGGTTCGCAAGGTCGCGAAAGGCTCTCATGGCCGTTCGGTGCGCAAAGTGCGGCGAGGAATTGCTCGGCGCCGTCAACCGCTGTTGGAAGTGCGGGACCGCGTTCTCTGCCCGGCCCGAAATCGACGGACGCCCACCGATCATGGTCGAGATGCCGGCGGCGGAAGCGTCGCCGCTGACCGCGCCGCCGATCGACGCCGTGGTGCTCGACGAGCTGCCCACTGGCGGCGAAGCGTCTGCCGCTCCAATCGTGGCGGTCGAAGTATCGGCCGCCTCGCCGCAGCCCCATGCTCCCGCGCCCTACGTTCCGCCCCCGCAGCCGCCGATGGCCACCGTGCTCCTCAAGCCGCGGCTCGTTCCGCGAACTGGCTCGCCGGCGGACCGCGTCGATTCGATTCGAAACAGCAACATGGCGATGGGCGGAACGGTCGGCGCGGTCGTGCTGGGCGGTTTTGCTTTGGCGCTCTCGCCATTCCGGTTCGAGGCGGCGCTGATTGCCGCTCTCGGCCTGGCGATGGGCATTTGGGGGCTGTCGTCGCCGCGCCGTAACTGGGCCCTGGCGGCGATGCTGCTCTGCTGCCTGGCCATCGGCGTCGGCGCTTATACCGGCGTGCGGCAGCTTTACTTCTATCTCCAGCGCAACAGGCCAGTGGAAATCGCCGATCCGGTGACAGAGGTCAGGCCCTAGCGCTGGCCAGGTCGTTCAGCCAGGCGACGATCGCTTCGGCCGTGCCCGGATTCGTCGCCAGCGGCACCTGGTGCACGTCGCAGACCCGCATCAGCGCGCTGACGTCCGGCTCGTGGGGCTGAGCGGTCAAGGGATCGCGAAAGAAGATGACGGCCCGAATCTGCCCCAGTGCGACCCGAGCGCCGATGATCAAGTCACCGCCGTCGGGGCCGTGAGCCACGCATTCGATCTTGAGCCCAACCCGTTCCTCGACGAGGCGGCCCGTGCTGCCCGTCGCCACCAGCGGAAACCGCTCGAACACATCGCGATGCCGCAGCACGAACTCGACGAGCGCCGGCTTCTTTTGGTCGTGGGCGATGAGGGCGATCATGGCGACGGGAGTCGGGAGTCCGGGGTCAGTTGTAGCGTGGGACAAGCTCGCCTGAGCGAGCGCCGGCCCACCATCTCT
>Ga0184625_10001187_pt1 | contig 10737 bp, 8 predicted proteins | sample PLM3_30_b1_FD_133151 | JGI IMG/M metagenome (GOLD analysis project Ga0184625, IMG submission 133151) | Groundwater sediment microbial communities from an aquifer in East River, Colorado, USA - PLM3_30_b1 | ecosystem: Environmental > Terrestrial > Soil > Riparian zone | place: USA: East River... | reverse complement strand
GTCTTCTTCCACCTGCACAGTCGTCACCGGCCCGTATCCCTGGATCTGGACGATGGTTTCGCCGCCGTCCTGATTGCCGTCGTAATGGATGAAGTACGCCGGGTGAAACATCACGCTGCCGGCCGGCATCGGTTTCATCTCTTTGGCCCGGAATACCTTGCCGGTACCGCCGTACCACGTGCCCTTGATGACGGTTACCCAGCGGTCCATCGTGTGGTAGTGCGGTCGACTCGTGGTGTTGTTCTTGAAGACGTTGCGAGTGATGTAGAAGCCGGTCGAGTTCGCCGATCCGAACACGGGCCCCCCGGTAGTCGCGACTTCGGCGTCGGGCAGCATGATCAGATTTCCCGCGTGCAACAGCGGTGGTCGCGGCGGCTGAGCCGGCTTCTGAGTTTGAGGTGCGGGAGCCTGGCCGTTGCCGACCGCGAGACCGGCAACCATGAACGCCGCGAGCGCGCACGCGGACACCGAAAGACGGGAAAGCGTCATAGAACTCCTCCTGTGGAAGGAGAGAGTAGCGCCCCTAGAGCATCGGGCGCAAGTGCGGCCAGATGGCATCCGCAATCACCTTGTGGCCGGCAGCGTTCGGGTGAAGGGTTTCGTTGAGGTCGAGCTCGTTGTTGCCGAGGATGCCGAGGAGAAAGAACGGGACGAGCGGGACGTGATAGCGCTCGGCAAGGCGCGTGAAGATGCGATGAAACTCGAGCGTATAGCTCAACCCGCCGAGCGGCGGCGCCTCCATCTGACAGAGCAGCACGTCGACACCGCGCGCCTGCGCGCGCTCGATCATCGTCGAAATGTTGCGCTCGACCGTCGCAACGGGCACCTTGCGGAGGCCGTCGTTGCCGCCGATCGCCAGAATGACGATCTCGGTGCCGGGCAGCAACGCGGCATCGAACCGCAGCAGCCCATCGCTCGACGTGTCTCCAGTGACGCCGGCGTTGACGACGCGGTAGTCCCGGCGTTCGCCGGCGATCCTCTTCTGTAGCAGCGCGGGATAGGTTTCGTCGGGGCGTACGCCAGGGCCGGACGTCAGGCTATCGCCAAAGGCGACGATGACACGCGAGGCTCCGCCCGGCGCTGTCGGACCATCGTCCTTGCATCCGGCGGCTGCAATCGACACGAGCAGGGAGATGACGATCCAGCGCATAATTCCGGTAGTCGCAAAGTCGATGCCTTCCGCCTCGCTGGTACATAAGATGCACCCACATCAGCCGATGCAATTGCGAAATTGGGCGATAGTTCTGTGCCTCGCCATCCCATCGGCCGCGACGGCGCAAATACCCGCAAACCCCGACCCTGACGCACCGGATTTTCGGGTGGTGGTTCAAGGGACGTTCGACCCGGCGACGCTGGTTGAATTCAACCGGAGGGTCCAGGACTATGCCGCGTTGCGTAGCCGCCTTGAAGTCGGATTGCCTCCGCTCGTGGTGACCACCAATCCAGACGACATCGAGACGTTCGAGCACAGGCTCGCGGAGCGGATTCGTCACGCCCGCGGGTCACAGCGCGGCCAGCTTTTCATCCCGGCGATGGAAGGGCAATTGAAGCGCATGATGGCGGCTCGGGCGGATGCCGGCACGGTGGCGGCCATCATGGACGACAACCCGGGCGAGTTCGACGTCGACGTGAACGACACCTACAAAAAGAAATACGCTCTCGGAACCATGCCGCCGAAGCTTCTGCTGCTCCTGCCGGACCTTGCGCCCGGCCTCCAGTATCGATTCGTTGGACGTCATCTGATCGTGTACGACGGCCGCGCGAACATCATCGTCGACGAAATCCCCTACGCAATACAGTGCCGCGACTGCGTCCCAAAGCGGAGGGATGACAATGACAATGATGACGATCACGCGCCTCCGCCGCCTGCTAAATAGAAACGCCGGCGTGGTATGCTCTCGGCCTTCCGATTCAGGTAGTGTCCGGCTTAAGGATTCATTAGGTAGTGTCCGGCTTTAGCCGGACTCCAGCGAAGGAGCATGACCATGGAGCGAAAGCAGGCATCCGACTTTCCGCAGGAGCTTCTCGACATCTTTCACGAGTACGTGCACGGCGACATCGATCGCCGCGCGTTCTTCGATCGCGCCTCGAAGTTCGCCGTGGGCGGCGTGACGGTGGCGGGACTATTCGAAGCGCTTCGGCCGAACTACGCCTGGGCGCAGCAGATCGCCAAAGACGACGCGCGCATTCGCACCGAATACGCCACGGTTCAGTCGCCCCAGGGCAACGGCTCGATCAAGGGCTACCTCGCGCGGCCGGTCAAGGCGGGCAAGTATCCGGCCGTGCTGGTCGTGCACGAGAATCGCGGCCTGAATCCGTATGTTGAAGACGTGGCGCGGCGTCTCGCGACAGCAGACTTCATCGCGTTCGCGCCAGACGGCCTGACGTCGGTGGGCGGATATCCCGGCGACGACGAGAAAGGCGGGCAGCTGTTCGGCAAAGTCGATCGCGAGAAGATGACGCTCGATTTCATCGCGGCGATCAACTGGCTGAAGGCGCGGCCGGAAAGCACGGGCCGCTTTGGGGTGGTGGGATTCTGCTTTGGCGGCGGAATCTCCAACACGCTCGCGGTGCGGATGCCGGATCTCGGCGCCGCGGTTCCGTTCTACGGCGGCGCGCCGGCGGCGGAGGACGTGCCGAAGATCAAGGCTGCGGTCCTCGTTCACCACGGCGAGCTCGATACACGGTTGGTCCAGGCGTGGCCCGCCTACGAAGCCGCACTCAAGGCGAACAACGTTCGTCACGAGGGTTATGTCTACCCGAAGGCGAACCACGGTTTCCACAACGACACGACGCCGCGATACGACGAAGCGGCCGCCAAGCTCGCATGGCAGCGCACGCTGGATTGGTTCAATAAGTACTTACGCTCCTAGGTGGTAGGTGGTAGGTGGTAGGTGGTGGGGGCCGCCGGGAAACCGGCGGCCCTTTTACATGTACGTCAGCGAATGGTCGTCGCGCCTACCGCGCTCACGATATATTGCGATCGCACTCTCCATGCGTTGCGAGAGGATCTCTCGCAACGCCATGATCTGCTGAAGCGGCCTGTGTCTTCAGCACATTCCCTCACCCGGAGCCCAGTCGCGGTGGCTTGCTAATTGCCTGAGCGAGTGGCGGATAGCACGTGCTTGCCTCGGGCTCATGACATTCTCTCGACAGATTCTTGCCGGGCTCGCCGGGGGAATCCTCACCGGGCTGTTCTTTGGAGAACAGGCGGCGGTCCTGCGCTGGGTGGCCGACGGTTTCGTCAAGCTGCTCCAGATGATGGTGCTGCCTTACATCACCGTCTCCATCGTCGCCAGTCTTGGGTCTCTCAAGCCGTCGGAGCTTCGCACACTCGGCCTGCGTGCCGCGGCCGTCATTGGCGGTCTTTGGCTTCTGGCGTTGTTCTTCGCATTTCTGATTCCGCTGACGTTCCCGCGGATTCAGAATGCATCCTTCTTTAGCTCGAGCCTCATCCAGCCGCGGCCTGCGTTCGACTTCGTCGGCCTGTACATTCCCGCGAACCCGTTCTATTCCCTGGCGAACAACGTGGTGCCGGCGGTCGTTCTCTTTTCCATCATCCTGGGCGTGGCCCTCGTGGGTGTCGAACACAGGGAGCGTCTCCTCAACGTCCTTTACGTCATCAAAGATGCGATCTCGAGAGCCACGCGGTTGGTCACTCGCCTCACACCATATGGACTCTTCGCAATCGCGGCGAATGCGGCGGGGACGTTGGGTCTGGAGCAGCTGAGCCGCCTACAGATTTACCTCGTGGCCTACGTCGCGGTCGCATTGATGGTGAGCCTGTGGGTGCTTCCGGGACTGGTCGCCGCGCTGACACCCATCCGAGCCAGGGATGTTCTCGCGGAGTCGCACGACTCGCTGATCACCGCCTTCATCGCCGGCGATCTATTCATCGTCCTGCCGGGCCTGACGCACGCCAGCCGGACGCTCCTGGACCGGCTCGATCCCAGCGACCGTGACGCCGGCCGGCTGACCGACGTCATCGTCCCGGCGTCGTTCAACTTTCCGCACACGGGGAAGCTTCTCTCTCTGAGCTTCGTGCTCTTTGCGGGATGGTTCGCCGACGCGGTGGTGCCAATTTCGGCGTATCCCCAGTTGGCGCTCGCCGGGCTCGTGACCTTCTTCGGCAGTCTCAACGCGGCGGTGCCGTTTCTGCTCGACCTCTTCCGGATTCCGGCCGATACGTTTCAGCTGTTTCTCGCGACGGGGGTGATCAACTCGCGTGTGGGATCGCTCGTGGCCGCCGTGCACACACTGACCGTCGCTCTGCTGGTCGCCTGCGCCGTCAGCGGCCGCATTCGATTCCGGCGCGGGCCGATTCTGTCGTACGCCGGCATCACCGCAGTCCTCGCGATCGTGGTCATCGGCGGCACGCGTGTCTTTTTCGCGTCCGGTCTGCCCCAGGAGTATTCAAAAGACAAAGTGCTCGCGTCGATGCAACTCCTTCACGAGCCCGTCAAGGCCACCGTGGAGCGCGTGCCGTCACCGGCGCCGTCCACGAACCTGCCGCCGCTCGAGGCGATCGAAGAGCGCAAGATGTTGCGCGTCGGCTACCTGCCGGACGCACTGCCGTTCGCGTTCTTCAATCAGGATGGCGATCTCGTGGGTTTCGATGTCGAGCTGGCGCACGGCCTGGCGCGCGAAATGGGTGTTGGCCTCACCTTCGTGCCCGTCAATCGTCAAAGTTTCGTGAAGGACCTGGCGGACGGTTACTGCGACCTGGTGATGTCGGGTGTGGTCGTGACGACAAACCGGGCGCGCGAGATCTTGTTCTCGGATTCATATCTGGACGAATCCCTCGCGCTGATCGTGCCCGACGACCAGCGCGAGCGGTACGGCACGTGGGATGCCATTCGCGATCAAGGCGCGTTGAAGATCGTGCTTCCGGATGTGCAGTACTACGTGCAGAAGCTGCGAGAACGTCTGCCGGATGCCGTGATCGAGGTGCATCAGGACGTCGAGGAACTGTTCGACCGCACAGTGACCGACGCTGACGCGATCGCGCTGCCGGCGGAACGTGGTTCTGCATGGACGCTCCGGTATCCCGCGTACTCGGTGGTTGTACCGGGCCCCGATCCGATCCGCGTGCCGCTCGCGTATGCCATCGGCAAACGCGACGAACGATTGGCGAGCTTCGTGAACACCTGGATCGCGTTGAAAGCCAAGGACGGCACGCTCGACGCGGCGTACAAACACTGGATCCTCGGCCAGGATCCCGCACTGCGACAGCCACGCTGGTCGATTATCCGCAACGTTCTCCATTGGGTGAAGTGACATGACCGAACAGCCCAGCACGTCGCGGCTCGAGCGCTTTCTGAATCTGTTCACCGAGGTGCGCCATGGAGAGGCGAGGACGGCGCTGCTCCTCGCACTGAACGTTTTTCTGATCCTGACGGCGTACTACATTCTCAAGACGGTCCGCGAAGCGCTCATTCTTGGAGAGGGCACCGCCGAGCTCAAGAGCTACCTGTCCGCGGGCCAGGTGGTGGTGCTGGCGTTTCTGGTTCCGTTCTACGGCCGCCTTGTCGCCAAATTCCCGCGGATGAAGCTGATCAACGTCGTGACCGTCTTCTTCATCTGTTGCCCGCCGGTCTTTTATCTGCTGGCACAGTTCGGCGTCCCGCTTGGCATGATCTACTTTGTCTGGATCGGCGTCTTCAGCCTGATGATCGTCTCCCAGTTCTGGTCGTTCGCCAACGACGTCTACTCGAAAGAGGAAGGCGAGCGTTTGCTCGTCATCGTCGGCCTGGGGGCCTCGCTCGGCGCTGTCGCCGGCGCTCGCGTGGCCGATCGCCTCATCGAGCCCTTTGGCGTGCTCCAGTTGATGCTGCTCGGCGCCGTGGTGCTTGGCCTCCAGTTGGTGCTGACCAACTACATCGACCGTATCGAGCGCGGCCGCCGTCCACGCGTCGAACGCGTCAAGAACGTCAAGGGTGCTCCGGTCGACAACGCGTTTGCGATGGTGTTCCGAACGCGGTACCTGCTGCTGATGGCGCTGATGATCCTCGTCATCAACTGGATCAACGCGACCGGAGAGTACATCCTCGGCAGTATCGTCAAGGAACACGCGACGGCGATGGTCGCCGCCGGTACGGCGCCCGGTCTGAGCGAAGGACAGATCATCGGAGACTTTTACGCCAAGTACTTCTCGATGGCGAACATGTTGGGTCTCGTTCTCCAGCTGTTCGTGGTCTCGCGCATCATCAAGCACCAAGGGGTCGCCCGAGCCGTGATGATTCTTCCCGCGCTCTCGTTTGGCGTCTACAACGTCCTCATCTTCGTTCCCTTGCTCAGTGCGGCGCTGGCGGCCAAGGTGGTCGAGAACTCTACCGATTATTCGCTGAACAACACGGTGAGGAACATGTTGTTCCTTCCGTGCACCTACGAGCAGAAGTTCGCTGCCAAACAGGCGATTGATTCCTTCTTCGTGCGGATGGGGGACGTGCTTTCAGCGGTGCTCGTCTTCGTCGGAACGACCGCTATCGCTCTTCCGTCGCGAGGGTTTGCGGCTGTGAACGCGGTGCTCGCCCTCGTCGCGCTGATCCTGGCGTGGCGGGTGGGGCGCCATTACAACGCCTTGACTGCGAGCAAGCCGGCTCCGGCTGCGGCCGCCTAGAGCATTGCTGTGCCTTGACGCACAGACGCCGAGCACGTACCGACGTCGCGCCACAGAGACCTATTTCATTCTGCGGCTAACCCGCGGCGAGCGGCCGCGAGACGCCGCTGCCGCTCGGCAGTTACCTCAGGAAACTTGACGCCGAGCCCGTCGATCGATTTGCTGATGATTCCCGCCACAAGCGCGCGCGTGACCCACTTGTGGTCCGCGGGGATCACCCACCATGGTGCCCAGGGAGTGCTCGTGTGTTGGAGCATTTTCTCGAAGGCGTCCTGATACTCCGACCAGTGCTTGCGTTCCTCGAGATCGCCGAGGGAGAACTTCCAGTTCTTCTCAGGTCTCTCGAGCCGCTCCATGAAGCGTTTGCGCTGCTCCTTTTTCGAGATGTTGAGGAAGAACTTCAACACCAGCGTGCCGTTGCGCGCGAGATGACGTTCGAAACGATTGATGTCGTCGTATCTGCCGCGCCAGAACTTGTCTCCGCGAGCCTTTCCAGGAAGACCGGATAGCAGCTCGGGATGCACGCGCACCACGAGGACGTCCTCGTAGTACGAGCGGTTGAAGATGCCGATGCGTCCCCGTTCGGGCAGGGCCTTCATATAGCGCCAGAGAAAGTTGTGATCGAGCTCCTCGCTCGAGGGCTGTTTGAACGCAAAAACCTGGCAGCCCTGAGGGTTAACTCCCGACATCACATGCTTGATCGTGCCGTCCTTGCCAGCGGCGTCCGACGCCTGGAGGACGATGAGCACCGAGTGGGTGTCGGACGCATAGAGCCGCTCTTGGGCATTCGCAAGATCGGCAACCTTCTCCGCCAGGAAGTCTGCGGCGCGTGCTTTCAGCTCGTCCTTCGTCAATTCCTGAAACTGTTTATCCCCAGCCCAGTCGGGGCGGTAATCACGCAACCGTACCTTGCCTCGAGTGGGTACTTGGAAGAGCCGACGGACTTCGTTAAATTTGAGGGCCACTCATGCTCCTTGTAACGGATGGGGAAAGTCGCCGCGTCATGTGCGCAAGACCTGGGCCATGCATCTTAGTGCCGACCCGTCAGTGAGTCTAATCATTCGATAACCACATGCTGTGAGCTATGTCTCTGAAGATTGGAGGTAGGCATTAAGATAGGCCGAATTCAATGGGTCCTGGTATTGCAGACCGCTCCGGCGTGACGACTCCCGTCCGAAGTCTCGTTGTGGCGTGTGCGAGTGCAGCAATCATCGCGGTCGCGGTCAATGCCGGCGCTCAAGAGTCGCGCGCCGAAACGATCGCCGCGGAACAGGCTGAGAAAGCGACGCGGCTTTCTCCGCACGTGCCGGGCCGCTCCGAGGCATTGTTGTTGAAGGCTCAGAAGATACTGCTGGAGCAGCCGGACGGTATCTACCCGTACTTCGGCAGCGTCTACAGCGGCGGCGGTTTCACCTTGGGCGCGGGCTACCGGCGCTTCACAGGAGATCGGACGAACTGGAACGTCGCCGGGATGTATTCCATAAAGAATTACAAACTGCTCGAAGGCGGTATCACCTCGCCGGGCCACGCCTCTGGCAAGGTCGGCGTCCGGGCGATCGCCGGCTGGCGCGACGCTACCCAGGTACCCTACTACGGTCTCGGCATTGACACTGCGAAGTCGGCGTTGGCGACGTTCCACATGCAGCAGTCATTCACCGGCGGGGATGTCACGTTCCGTCCTCTCAAACGGATCAAGATCCTGGCAGGCGCGACATACGAGGACTACACGATCAAAAGCGCGCCGGGCGACCTGGTATCGATTGAAGACGTCTACACGCCCTCGACCGCCCCGGGGTTGGGCGAGAATCCCGCCTACATCCACACGACGATCTCAGCCGGCTACGATTGGCGCCCGGGCGCGGACTATGCGCGGCGCGGCGGCCTTTACGAAGTCGCACTGCACCGCTACAGCGATCGCGCAGATACGTTGAGCTTCGATCGACTTGACGCGCAGGTTGTGCAGCATCTGCCCATCCTTCGAGAAAACTGGATCGTCTCACTTCGCGGCCAGCTGCAGACGACCCTGGATGACGCCGATCAGGTGCCGTACTTTCTGATGCCGGCGCTGGGTAGCGGCAGCACTCTCCGCGCCTACAGCAGCTGGCGCTTTCGCGATCGGCACAGTCTGCTGTTCTCAGGTGAGTGGCGCTGGATCCCGAACCGGCTTGGGGTCGACATGGCCTTCTTCTACGATGCGGGCATGGTCGCCAATCAGCTCGAGGGCCTCTCGGTCGGCGATCTCATCACCGACTTCGGCGTCGGCATCCGTTTTCATACTCCTGCGGCCACTCCCTTGCGAATCGAAGTCGCCAAGGGACGCGAAGGCCTGCACCTTGTCTTTGGCGGCAGCGCGGCATTTTGAGGATGTCCCAGATGCACATCCGTCAGCTCTCGGCGTTCGCCACGTGTGGCGTCCTGGCGCTCATGATCATGTCCGCGTTGCCCTCCGGCGCGGGCCGCCGCTTTTTCGACGATGACCCGATCGTCCGCGAGCCGGAAACGCAGGATGCGTCAAAAGTACAAGAGTGGGAAATCGACCTGTTCATCGATCTCGCCACGAATCTCTTCCGGCGTCCCAGCGATCCTGCACCGGATGATGCTGCGCGCAACGTCAACACGATTGACGAAGTGCCGGATTCGAGCTGGTTCACCAACCGCATCCTGGCGCGGCCTCTGAGCACTGCCGAGCTGGTTCGCGGTCCACTCAACGGGAGCGGACCCGCTCCGGGAGTCTGGACAGTCATCGCGCAGAAGAGCGCGGGCTTCGCCCCGGGATTCACGGTTCGCGATGCGCAGGGAGAAATGTGGTTCGTGTCCTTCGACGCGGCTGGGCATCCCGAAGCGGCGACCGGTGCCATCGTCGTGGCAAACCGGATTTTCTGGGCCCTCGGGTATTGGCAGGTGGAGAACTACCTTGTCACCGTCAATCCAGACGAGGTCGTCATCGGACCATCGTCGACGTTCACGCCGTTGTCGGGGAAGAAGCGGCCGATGAAGAGACGCGATCTCGATGACGTCTTCCGGCGCGCGCACCGCACCGCCTCGGGCTATCGCGCTGTCGCGGCGCGAGCCGTGCCGGGACGACCCATCGGCGGGTTCCGCTATGACGGCACGCGCCCCGACGATCCGAACGATCTCGTGCCGCATGAAGATCGGCGGGAGCTCCGGGCGCTCAAAGTCTTTGGCGCGTGGACGAACCTGGTTGACATGAAGGCCGGCAACACGCTCGATACCGTGATTCCGTCAGAGGGCGGCCGCAGCATCGTTCGACACTATCTGCAGGATGTCGGCTCGACGTTCGGTACTGGAGCCAACGGTCCGCGTGAGTACGACGAGGGCTGGGAATATCTGTTCGACGGCAAGATGGCGCGGAAGCGGCTGGCGAGGCTCGGGTTTTTCATCCAGCCGTGGCAAACAGTCCAGTATGTCGAAAACCCGGCCATCGGCCGGTTCGAGGGGCAGGAATTCGAGCCGGCAGGATGGAAGCCACGTGTGCCGACGCCCGCGATTCTGCGCGCACGCTCCGACGATACGTTCTGGGCGGCGCGTCGTGTCGCCGCTTTCACGGACGAGATGATCCGGGCTGTGGTCAAGGTCGGGACCTACAGCGATCCGGCAGCGGAAGCACTGCTAGGCGACGTGCTGATTCAGCGTCGCGACAAAATTGCGGCCCACTACCTCGCCGCGATCAACCCGCTTGTCGATTTCGCGCTGACTCCGGCGGGACGGCTCACGTTTGGCAATGCGGCCGTTGACCGCGGCCGCGCGACGCCGCCTGCTGGCGGATACCGCGGCACCTGGTATCGCTTCGACAACGCCACCGCTGAAAGTGTGGAGATTGGCGCGGCCACGACGTCCACTGTGGCTGAGCTGCAGGCACCGGGTCCGCTGCTTCGCACGCCCGGTACGTTCGTCAGAATCGACGTATCCGCGGTCGAGCCCGCGCCTGCCCCGTGGACGGTTCCTGTAAAGGTGTACTTCCGGTCAACCGACACCGGCTGGACGCTTGCGGGGGTTGAGAGGCTGCCGAGAGAGAAGTGATCAGCGGCGCGCGTTGTTCTGCATGACGCATGTTGTCAGACCGTGCCAGCCATACGAGGGACAAGACGTAGGATAGC
>Ga0184625_10001186_pt1 | contig 10742 bp, 8 predicted proteins | sample PLM3_30_b1_FD_133151 | JGI IMG/M metagenome (GOLD analysis project Ga0184625, IMG submission 133151) | Groundwater sediment microbial communities from an aquifer in East River, Colorado, USA - PLM3_30_b1 | ecosystem: Environmental > Terrestrial > Soil > Riparian zone | place: USA: East River... | reverse complement strand
TCCAACCCAGGAACTCACTCGCCTGCTTGCACTGACCCCCTGAGCCCGCCGATCCACTCACGAGAACAACCCCTAGATCGACGGGAGGGGGGGGGAGATCAACGGGGGTGGGGCGGGGAAGGGACGCTCGCGGAGGCCGCCACCACCGGCGTGGTGGCCGCGGCGGGCAGCGTCACGGTCACCTCCAGCCCACCATCGGGCAGCGCGACCGCGCTGACCGAGCCTCCATGAGCCTCGGCCACCGCCCGTACTATCGAGAGCCCCAGGCCCGAGCCCCGGCCGCCGGTGCGTTCGCGACCACCTCGGCGGAATGGCTCGAACAGGCCCGGCACGTCGGCAGGATCCACCTCGAAGCCGGTGTTCTTCACGACGAGCCAGGCATGGTCGGCGTCGGCGCCGGTGCGTACCCAGATGCGCCCGTGCAGGTGGTTATAGCGGACCGCGTTCTCGATGAGGTTGCCGGCGAGGCGGTCGAGCAGGCCCGGGTCGCCGACGACCGGCGCGGGCTCGAGCGATGTGTCGGTGGTGAGGTTGAGCCGGTCGGCCTCCTTGCGCATGGAGGACAGCGCCGACGACACACCAGCCGAGAGGTCAGCCGGCATCTTCCGGGAGAGCCGCCGCCCCGCCTGCGCCTCGCTGCGAGCGAGTACGAGCAGCGCGTCCACGAGCGCATTCGCGCGCTCCGATCCGTCGCGAACGACCTTGGCCATCCGCCGGTACTCGGCGATGTCCGCGTCCGGATCCGCCAGGGTGACGTCGACCTCGGTGCGCATGACCGCCAATGGCGTACGCAGCTCGTGCGAGGCGTTGGCGACAAAGCGTTTCTGGGTCTCGAACGTCGTGTTGATCCGGTCGAGCATCGCGTCGAACGTCGCGGCCAGCTCGGCCACCTCGTCGTCCGCGCCGACGTAGCGGATGCGCTGGTCCAGCGTCTCGCCGGTCAGGTGTTGCGCGGTCGAGGTGACCTGCTGCAACGGGCGCAGCGCCCGGCCCGCGATGACGTACGCGCCGGCCACGCCCACAATGCTGACCGCCAGCACGGCGATGAACCCGTTGAGCAGCAGGTCCCGCTGCGTGGCGGCCATGAGCTGCGACTGCCACTGCATGGCGTCCTTCTGAGTCCCATCGGCAAGGGTGACCTGCGAGCCCGGTTTGAGCTCGGCGGCCGCGCCGAGCGCGTCGCCGACCAGGAGCCAGGCGAGGAGGACGAGCACGGCCGCGCCGCCGACGAGGAGGACCCCGTTGAGCAGCGTGAGTCGCAGCCGAAGGGTCGGGCGGACCCACCGGCGCTCGGTCCGCGCGTGGTACACGGTCATGGCTGCCGCCCTAACCCATCGGGCCAGCGGCGGGCACCCGGTAGCCGACGCCGACGACGGTCTCGATCAGCGGCGGGTCGCCCAGCTTCTTGCGCAGAGTCATCATCGTCACCCGTACGGTTGTCGTGAACGGATCCGTGTTGGCGTCCCAGACCCGCTCCAGCAGCTCCTCGCTGGACACCACCCCGCCGCGGGCCTTGAGCAGCTCCTCGAGAATCCCGAACTCCTTTCGGGTCAGGTCCAGCGCCTCCCCGGCCCGGGTCACCGTCCGCTGGGTCTGGTCGAGGACGACGTCCGCGACGACCAGCACCGGCGGGGCTATCGGCGTCGCCCGCCGGCCCAATGCCCGTACCCGGGCCACCAGCTCATCGAAGGCGAACGGCTTGGGCAGGTAATCGTCCGCGCCGAGCTGCAGCCCCTCGACCCGCTCGGCCACAGTGCCGCTCGCGGTGAGCATCAGTACCCGGGTCAGCGCGCCCGACGCGACTAGGTCGGCGCAGATCTGGTCGCCATGCACTCCGGGCAGGTCGCGGTCGAGCACGACCACGTCGTAGCGCGTCACCAACGCCATCTCGTGCCCGGCCGAGCCGTCGTAGGCGACGTCCACGGCGAGCCCCTCCCGGCGCAACCCGCGCGCGATCGCGTCGGCGAGGCTGCCCTCGTCCTCAACCACCAGCACCCGCACGGGTCGCACCTCCCACCACCCAGTCACGTCAGCGAAGTGGCATCACGCTAACCGCCATCTGCGGATGCCGTCGAGGCGGCGGGGTGGCGTCGCAGATTCGCCGCCGGCTTGATCGCAAAACGGTGACCTTTTCTTCCCGTTTACATCCCTTTTCACGATGCGTCGAATACCCTAAACAGGGCATAACGACCCTGTGCGCGGTGAAGGCCGTGGCATGAAGTTCTGGAGGCTCACATGAGAAGCAGGACACGTCGAGGTCTGGCCGTGGCGGGGATATCCGCGCTCATGGTCGCGTTTGGGGCCTGCGGCGACAACGGTGGAGGTGGTGGCGGCGGCGGGGGCGGCGTCACCGTGGACCAGGGCTTCCCGATCGGCCTGCTCCTGCCCGAGTCAAAGACGACCCGGTACGAGAGCTTCGACCGACCACTTATCGAGGCGAAGCTCAAGGAGCTCTGCCCGAAGTGCACGGTCCTGTACCAGAACGCTGACCAGGACGCCGCAAAGCAGCAGTCCCAGGCCGAGGCGATGCTGACCCAGGGCGTCAAGGTGATGATCCTCGATGCCGTGGACGCCAAAAGCGCGGGCGGCATCGTTACCAACGCGAAGGGACAGAACATCCCCGTCGTGGCGTACGACCGCCTAGCCAGCGGCCCGATCAACTACTACGTCTCGTACGACAACAAGAAGGTCGGCCAGACGCAGGGTCAGGCACTTCTGGACGCGTTGACCAAAGGCGGTAACCCGAAACGCGGGAACATTGTCATGATCAACGGCGCGCCCACCGACCCGAACGCGGCGGACTTCAAGGCCGGCGCGCACTCGGTGCTGGACGGCAAGGTCAACATCGGCAAGGAGTACGACACGCCGGACTGGTCGCCCGATCAGGCGCAGACGGAGATGGAGCAGGCGATCACCGCGCTGAACAAGAGCACGATCATCGGCGTCTACGCCGCCAATGACGGAACCGCCGGCGGCGCGATAGCCGCTATGAAGGGCGCCGGCTTCACGACGCTCCCGCCGGTCACCGGCCAAGATGCCGAACTCGCCGCGATCCAGCGGATCATCTCGGGCCAGCAGGAGATGACCGTGTACAAGGCGATCAAGCCCGAGGCGGACATCGCGGCGCAGATGGCCATCGACGCCGCCACCGGAGCCCAGTTCACCGCCGTACCCACGGTCAATGTGAACAACGGGTCGGCCGATGTGCCGTCGGTTCTGCTGAACCCGGTCGCCGTGACGGTAGCCAACGTGAAGGACACGGTCATCAAGGACGGCTTCTACACGGCGGCACAGATCTGCACCGCGACGTACGCGGCGGCGTGCAAGACCGCCGGAATCTCCTGACTGGCGGTTGAGCGCCGGCGACGGGCGGCGTGGACGACACGGCGGGAGAGACGATGAGCGAGCAAACGGGCGGTACGACACGCCACGGCGACGGCGGGGACGGGGGTCAGGCTCAGGCCGGCGACCGGACGGTACTGTCACTCGTCGGGATCTCGAAGCGGTTTGGCGCGGTGCACGCCCTCAGCGACGCCTCGCTTCAGGTCAGAGCCGGTGAAGTCCTGGCGCTCGTCGGCGACAACGGCGCGGGCAAGTCTACGATGATCAAGGCGATCGCCGGCGTGACCCCGGCCGACAGTGGCGAGATCCTCTGGGAGGGCCGGCCGGTCTCGATAACCAAGCCCCACGACGCCGCCGCGCTCGGGATCGCCACCGTGTACCAGGACCTCGCACTCTGCGACAACCTCGACGTCGTCGCCAACCTGTTCCTCGGCAACGAGGTCGCCAATGGCGTCGTGCTCAACGAGATCTCCATGGAGCGTAGTTCGAGTGAGCTCCTCGACACGCTGTCGGTAAAGATCCCGAGCGTCCGTACGCCGGTCGCGTCACTCTCCGGCGGCCAGCGGCAGTCGGTGGCGATCGCCCGGTCGCTGCTCGGCGAACCAAAGGTAGTGCTGCTCGACGAGCCGACCGCCGCCCTAGGCGTCGCCCAGACCGCGCAGGTGCTCGACCTCATCGAGCGGTTGCGCGACCGGGGCCTCGGAGTCGTCCTGATCAGCCACAACCTCGCCGATGTCCGGGCGGTGGCGGACCGGGTCAACGTGCTGCGCCTGGGCCGCAACGCCGGCGAGTTCGTCATGGCGGACACGACGCAGGAGCAAATCGTCGAGGCCATCACCGGTGCTTCTGAGAGTGTGGTGACCCGTCGTCAGGCCCGGGTCGACGCGGCCGAGGCAGCCCGACATGGCGACCAGACGTCGCAACCCTCGAACCCGCAGGAGGGGCCATGAGCACCGCCACGACGAGCCCACCCCCGCCGGCGGGAACGCCGACACCGGGCGTCAGCGAGGAGCCCTCCGGCGGTCTCTTCGCCGCGATAGGCCGACGGGTGCGCGCCGGCGAGCTGGGCGCCTGGCCGGTCATCCTGGGCCTGGTCATCATATGGATCGTCTTCCAATTGCTCAACGACCGCTTCCTGACGGCCCAGAACCTGTCCAACCTAGCCCTGCAGACGGCGGCGATAGGCGTCATCAGCGTCGGAGTTGTCCTGGTGTTGCTGCTCGGTGAGATCGACCTGTCGGTCGGCTCGGTCGCTGGCGTCGGCGCCGCAACGCTGGCCGTGCTGTCGGTGCGGCACGGCATCCCCGATATCCCGGCCCTGTTGCTGGTCCTGCTCCTCGGCGCACTGATCGGAGCGCTGCAGGGTTTCTTCTTCGCCAGGGTGGGCGTGCCCTCGTTCGTCGTGACACTCGCCGGCAACCTCGGGTTTCTCGGTCTTCAGCTGTACCTTCTGTTTCCCCAAGGGACGATCAACATCCCGTACAACGGCTTCATCGCGGACCTCACACACACCAACCTGTCCGGCATCGCTGGCTGGGTTGTCGGGGCGATCGTCGTCGCGGTCTACGCCGCCTCGGTGCTCGTCGGCCGGCGGCGCCGGGTCGCGGCCGGGCTGCCCGTCCAGTCGTTCGCCGCGAGCATGGTCCGCGTCATCGCGATGGCCGTGCTGATCGGTGCGGTGGTCGCCGTGCTGAACGCCTGGCAGGGCGTGCCCGTGGCTCTTTTGATCTTCGTTGGCCTCGTGGTCGTGATGGACCTCGTGCTGCGCCGCACCCGGTACGGGCGCAAGATCTTCGCTGTGGGCGGCAACGTCGATGCGGCCCGCCGGGCGGGCATGAATGTGGTGTTCGTCCGCATCTCCGTCTTCGTGCTCTGCTCGATGTTCGCCGTGTTCGGCGGCATCCTCCTGGCCTCGCGTGGCTTCGCGGCGAGCCAGTCCACCGGCGCGAGCGACACGCTGCTGCTCGCGATCGCCGCGGCAGTCATCGGCGGAGTGAGCCTGTTCGGCGGGCGCGGTAGCACGTATGGCGCATTGCTCGGCAGCCTGGTGCTCGGATCCATCACCTCCGGGATGTTCCTGCTCCAGCTCGAGTCGTCGGTGCGCTACATGATCACGGCTGCGGTGCTGCTCGCCGCGGTTGTGCTCGATTCGCTATCCCGACGCGGTCGGGCCGCCCACGGCCGCGCTTAACCCCGGTCGCAAGATCCTCTGATGTGGACCGGCCTGGCCGACTTCGCCGTCATCCGGCTCAAACGATGCCCCAATGCTGGCGTAGGTGCGTGCTTCATCAGCCCAGAACAGCACCTCGGCTTCGACGTCGGTACCAGGGACCAAGTCCACAGCAGCAACAGGCGGATTTCCGGGTAGGCGGACACCGGGCTCAAACGTCTTGCAAATACGCAGAGTGATCGAAGTCGCGTGCGGTGAGGGCTCGATCCCAGGCTGCCAGCTCACATCCCAGGCGACCGAATCGTAGATCACAACGACGGTCTCTATGGGGCCGCGGGGAGTCGGCCTTCCCACCATTCGAGCACCCGGAGCGCGCGGAGGGTGTTCCAGCGGCTCGGCTCCCCTACGCCACCCTCGAGGGCGAAGTGGACGCGACCGGGATGGATGCGGTCGAGCAACCAGCAGCCGTCCGGCTGCCGCTTCGAGCGCACGACCTCCACGGCCTCTGCCATCCGGGAATCCGGCTCGGCGCCCGAACACCGGAAGTAGTCGAGCGCGCGAAGCACGTCGTAGCGCCAGTAGTAGGGAAAAGCGAAGTCGAGATACGCCGAATTCGCGACCTCGCCGGTGCTCTTGCGGCGGAACAGGCCGCGCTGGAGCAGGTACTCCTCCCCGCTGCGTCGCGCCTCGCGCACCGCGGCGGACCCGCCGGTCGCGCGCTCGAATTCGAGCAGCCCGTCGAGCACGTTGATCGTCGTGTCGAACGAGGAGCGCACAGATCCGTTCTCGGCCTCGCAGTTCCAACCGCCGTCAGCGAGCCGTTCGCCGAGGATCCGCTCCACGATCGGCGAGACGTCCACCCCGAAGTAGGCGCCAGTCTCGATCGTCCTGCCGTTGATGCACGGCTCGACCTCGCCGTCGAAGTACCGCTGCCCGGCGTTCTCCCAACGCCCGTGCTCGGCGATGAGCGCGATCGCACGGCGCGCCGCCTCGGACGCCGGGTCGAGCCCGAAGATCTGCAAGGTCTGCAGGGTGTGCATCGTCGTTGTCCAGGGTTGCCCGGGTTCGCTGCCGGTGTAGGACGCCGGGAACAAGGCGCCGCCGTCCCACAACCCGTCGGCACCCTCGTGCGCCAGGAGACGGGCGCCCCAGCCCTCGCGCTCCACGCGCGCTCGTTCGGCGGCGACCTTGTCGGGCGAGGTGTCCGTGAGATCGCGTAGCACCTGCCAGCGGATGGCCGGGTCGGAGTCGAGCAGCCAATCAGCGACGCTCATCGCGGCAGCCTAGCGGTCCGTACGGCGGGGTGCGCGCGCTACCGGATGAAGCGGCCTGTGACTGGGTGCGTCCGGTGGGACGATCGACCGGTGGATGGTGACGCTAATGATGGACGGCAGTTGAGGTGTACGCACGAAGATCGAGGGACCTTCCCCTGCCGCATTGACTGGCTCCGCTCCGGCCAGCCCCAGGCCAGCATGCCGGTCGGCACCACGTCCGTCGACGAGGACGACGGCGACCCGGCCGGGGCTCCTGGCAGCCCACCGGCGTCGCCGGGGTGCCGTTGCTTTGAGGAAGCGGGGAGGTCGACCTGCTCCCTCAGGCTGAAAGGCGCCAGGCGCGCAATACCCCGTCGTCGTCGAGACAGGCGACCACTGCCGGCCCGACTGCGCACCGCAGGTCGGTGTAATCGACACTGAACAACTGGCTGAGCCTGCCGTCGCTGGCCATGACCGCGAACCCGGTGCGCCGCTCAGCGAACGTCAACAGCACAGCCGGCTCGCCGGTCGGCGTGGAGTTGCCACCCGCGGCGGCGTCGGACAGTCGGGCGCTGGGCAGAGACGTCAGCACGTCGCCCGTGTCTGAGTCGAGTGCCGAGAGGTCGGCCGCCGTGGCACCGAGCGCTCCCCGCAGGCTGACGTGCGACGAGGCCACCAGCACGCCGCCGCCAAGCCGCGTGACGACCGTCAGCGGCGTCCGGAACTGCACGCCGCCGGTCGCGGCATCCAGTACCGCCGTGCCCGCGCCGTCGCTCACGCACACGAAGCCCCCGCAGGTGCGCAGATCCAACGGGCCGACCTCGGCATCGGGTGGTGGGGAATAGCGCGGCAGGCGCAAGGTCCACATTCGGGTCAGGTCCGAGGCGCGGTAGGCGTACAAGTCCGTCGCCACGCTCTCGGTCTTACCCACAACCAGCAGATCGGCGACGAAGGCGCTCCGCCAAGCCCCAGAACCGTCGGCGTCCACGCCTGGCGTGCTGACCACCGCCGCCGAGGTCGCGACGTCCCGAACGGTAATCGACGCATCGGGACCCATCGTCGCGAAGCGCGTCGGCGTGGACCAGTCCGCGGCGAGACGGCCGCCTGGCGGAAGGCGCAGCCGCCAGCGGTCGGTCCCGGTAGGCAGGTCGAGCGCCGTCACTTCTCGGCATCTCGCGGATCCGTCATCGCAGCGGCGTTCCCGCTCCTCGAAGAGCACGAGCCAGCCGGTCCGTCGGACGGGCCGACCGGCGTGCCTTGCCAGGATCACACCGGTCGCGCGGTCCACGAGAATCGTGGCGTCGGTCTGCCCTGCGCTGGGGCCGGTTGGTTCCCGCAGGAGAACCGCGTCCACACCGCGCCCGAGGTCGGAGACGCGGTACGGGATGCGGGGCACATCGAGTTGCCATCGGCGCCCGCCGGTGCGGCTATCGAGCGCGACGAGCAGTGGCGGCTCGACCCGGTCGACCAGGTAGACCACATCGGTGCCGCCCATCATGCTCACCTGTGAGCCCACCGACAGCGTCCACAGTAGATCGCCAGGGCCTGGCTCCGCTGACACGGCCGTGCGCAGGCCGAGCAGGCAGACCAACGCCAGGACCCAGGCGACAACCACGCGGGCTGATACCCGCGGCCGCTCATCGGTCCAATCGGGATCGCCGGCCCCAGAGAAACCGAGATCGATCATGGTGGAGGAATCGATGGGACCAGCGTCGACCACGGCCGTGTCGCGTAACACCATCAGCTCCGCCACGACGAACACCTCGCCTACCGCCGTCTCCCGACACGGTAGACCGGTCACGAGGACGCCGAAAGCCCTCCTAGATCCGCTCGATCATGACCTGACCGTCGCGAAAACCCGTCGATCATGACCTGGAGGTCATGATCGACGGGATCATCTCGTCCAGGTTGGACACCCAACCGGTTACCTGGCGAGCTACGTCCTGGGCGGTGAGACCGAGGTCGGCCAGGAGCTCGTTGCGGCTCCCGTGCGGGTACCAGCCGGGTTCGACGCCGATCTCCCGAACCGGAGTCTTAACACCGGCGTCGCGCAGCTTCTGCGCCACCGCGCTCCCCACGCCGCCGGCGCGCACCCCGTCCTCCACGACCACGACAAGCCGATGCTCGGCGGCTAGTCCGACCAACTCGACCGGTACGGGGCGGACCCAGCGTGGGTCGACGACCGTCACTCCATATCCGTGCTCGGCGAGCCGACCGGCCACGTCCACGCCCAGGTGGGCGAAGGAGCCCACCGCGAGGAGCAGCACGTCGGTGCGCGAGCCCTCGGCGAGCACATCGACCTCGCCGACGCTGCGCACCGCGGGCAGATCGGCCGGCACCGCGCCGGTCGGGAAGCGCACTATCGTGGGGCCGTCCTCGATGGCCACCGCCTCGCGCAGCTCCGCGCGCAGAGTGGCGGCATCGCGCGGCGCGGCGATGCGCAGGCCCGGCACGACGCCGAAGACCGACATATCCCAGATTCCGTAGTGACTGGGCCCGTCCGGCCCGGTGATCCCGGCCCGGTCGAGCACAAACGTCACCGGCAACTTGTGTAGGGCCACGTCGAGCAGCACCTGATCGAAGGCGCGGTTGAGGAAGGTCGCGTAGACGGCGACCACCGGGTGCATGCCGCCCAGCGCCAGACCCGCCGCCGACGTGGTCGCGTGCTGTTCGGCGATGCCCACGTCGAACGCTCGGTCCGGGTAGCGCGCCGCGAGCTTGGAGATGCCCGTCGAATCGGGCATCGCGGCGGTGATACCGACGATGTCGGGTCGCTCGTCCGCGAGCGCCACCAGCTCGTCGCCGAAGACGGACGTCCACTTAAGCGACGACGGCGCCATGGGCCGGCCCGTCTCGGGATCGAAGGCGCCGCTGGGGCTGTGCATGCAGTCCGCCTCGTCGTCCTCGGCGGGCTGGTACCCGTACCCCTTGCGGGTCACCGCGTGCACGATCACCGGCCCGCCGAACGCCTTGGCCCGGCGGAGCGCCCGCTCGACGGCGACGAGGTCGTGGCCATCGACCGGCCCGACGTACTTGATCCCAAGGTCCTCGAAGAGTGCCTGGGGCGAGACGGCGTCCTTGATCCCCTTCTTAACCGCGTGCAGCACCTCGTAGAGCGGGCCGCCCACGAGCGGCGTCTTCGCCAGCGAGTCCTTGATCAGGTCGAGTACCTTCTCGTAACCCGGGTTGAGCCGCAGCGTCGCGAGATGGGTGGCGAGGCCGCCAATGGTGGGTGCGTAGGAGCGGCCGTTGTCGTTGACGACGATGACAAGCGGGTTCTTGGTGGCGGCGATGTTGTTGAGCGCCTCCCAGCACATGCCGCCGGTCAGCGCTCCATCGCCGACGATCGCCACCACGTGGCGACGCTCGCCGCGCAGGGCGAACGCCTTGGCCAGCCCGTCGGCGTAGGACAGCGCAGTCGAGGCGTGGCAGTTCTCGATCGTGTCATGCTCGCTCTCGGCCTGGCTCGGGTAGCCGGTGAGGCCACCACGCTGGCGGAGCATGTCGAAGCCGTCGAGGCGGCCGGTGACCATCTTGTGCACATAAGCCTGGTGTCCGGTATCGAACAGCAGCCGATCCTTGGGCGAGTAGAAGACGCGGTGCAGCGCGAGGGTGAGCTCGACCACCCCGAGGTTCGGGCCGAGGTGGCCGCCGGTGCGGGCAACCTTCTCGACCAGGAAGTCGCGAATCTCCGCCGCCAGCACCGCAAGCTGGTCTGGAGACAGGCCCCGCAGGTCCTGCGGAGTGTGGATGCTGTCGAGCAGACCTTCAACCGGGTGGGTCAAGTCGGGGCCTTCCTCGCGCGCGCTGATGGTCCGGCCAGTCTATCCGGCCGGCGAAACCAGGGTACTGACCAGTACAAACCCGCACATGATCTGCACCCTTTGGTGATCGCCTGCAAGATCGCCACGATCATGAGCTGACCGTCGTGAAACAGCGCCGATCATGACCTCCAGGTCATGATCGGCGGACCAGGG
>Ga0184625_10001185_pt1 | contig 10754 bp, 8 predicted proteins | sample PLM3_30_b1_FD_133151 | JGI IMG/M metagenome (GOLD analysis project Ga0184625, IMG submission 133151) | Groundwater sediment microbial communities from an aquifer in East River, Colorado, USA - PLM3_30_b1 | ecosystem: Environmental > Terrestrial > Soil > Riparian zone | place: USA: East River... | reverse complement strand
TGTTCCCGCCCCAGAACCAGTTCTGGGGTGACCGGATCGCCTGGATCATGGACCCCGAAGGCCACGTTTGGACCCTCGCCACGCGCATCGAGGAAACATCGTCCCAGGAGCGCGACGAGCGATGGGAAACAGCCCGCGGCACCTGACTCCCGACCCCTGACTCCTGTCCCCTGTCCCCTGTCCCATGACCCCTGTCCCCTGTCCCCTGTCCCCTGGCCCCTGGCCCCTGTCCCCTGGCCCCTTCCTTCCGCAAAAGCGGGTAGCCCTGCAAGAACTGAAGGCCCTGCTTGCGGGCCGGCTCGTGGCAGGTCAGGCAGTCGGCCTTGTAGTCTCGGGTGACGGTTTTCACCGTCTCCTGGCCCTCGAAGAACGCCCAACCCCAGCCATCCCCAAAGCGGGCGCCCGAGCCGAGCTTGCCCGCGGCGTCCTTAACCATGACGAAACGCCCGGCGAGGTCGCCGGCGTAGCTCGAAGTCCCGCTGGTCAGCTCTTCGGTCTTGGCTTTCCAGACGTCCTTCACGAAGACCGCGCCGTCAGGGAACTTGCCGTCTTTGAGGTAGGCCTCCAGGTTCTTGCGCTCGGTGTACACAGCGTGCAGTTCCTTCGCGCCGTCCTGGGGCTTGTCGGCGAGCACCGAGAAAGTCCCGAGCTGCACCCACTCCTGAGCGTAGTTGACGGCCGGAACTCTCAGCACTTTCTCGGCGTCCACGGACTGGCTATTCGTCACTTGCACCTGGGCCACGGCTGACGCCAGGATGACCGCCGCCGCGGCAAACCAGCTCCATTTTCGCGCCATGCCCTGGTCTCCTCGTCACCTCAACCATTCGCCCAATCCAATCACGAGCCGACAGGAACTTCAAGGGGAGAATCGGCCGTTGGCGAAGGGTCTTCGGAAGAAGGAAGGATCCTCCGACCGAGCGCGGCACTCCACGACGGTGGGAATCACAAAGTGCAGGCACGCGATGTTAAGATAGGGAGGGATCTAGGCCTGTCGCAGTTTCAGACTCGATTCAAGGGGGAAATCCCGGGAAAAGAATGTGCGATTACTGCTTGTTGAACAAGGAAATCTCGTTTCTACTCGTTCCTTCCGATCTAATCGCGACTTTTTCGGGAGAAGACTCGTGAAGAACTCACTTGCACTTATCGTAGCGGGGATATCGATTCTGGTTTTCACGAAGGCAGCTGAAGCTCAATATCTGCCAACTACGTCGTATTACGTGCCGGCTCCGACGACGACGACCTACTACGCTCCAACGACTACGACCTACTACGCTCCGACGACGACTACCCGCTACGCTTCAGCGACTACAGCCTACTACGCTCCAACGACGACTGCCTACTACGCTCCGACGACTACTACTTACTACGCTCCGACGACTACTACTTACTACGCTCCGACGACTACTACTTACTACGCCCCGACCACTACCTACTACGCTCCGACAGTTGCCTACGCTCCGACCGTTGCTTACGTTCCGACCGTTGCCTACTATCCAACTTCGGCGTATTACTCCCCAACGACGGCATACTACGGGGGCGGTGGCTATAACGGCGGTGGTTATTACGGCGGCTACAATCGCGGCGGATTGTTCGGCACTGGCCTGTTCGGTTGGGCCGGTGTTCGTGGAGTTGACCGAAGGTGGGATCGTCGCGGGTGGTAAACAGCGAGGATGTCGCCGCTGGCGGTCTTCGTGGGATGGAGCGAAGGGGTCTGCTCGTCCGAAGAGCGCCTTGCAAAGGGCTCATGACCCAGCGGTCCGGCTGCGGGCTTTTCGCTCGTTCTGAATGCTCCCAGATTCGACATGCGCCCACAAGTGCGTGATCGTTGGTCGCCAGCAGCGGCATTTGCGGCAGCCTCTTGGCGTTCCCGCTTCCCAGGACCACCTCGTCCGGGTTAAAGACTCTCTGCGTGATAAACTCCACACGGTGTTGCCAATCCTGGACTCCCAGGCGGGCCAAACCACCGGGCGCAAACAAGCCCTCAAACTTCTCCGTCGCGATAGCTGAGGTGCCCCACTGATTTGTCGGTCCACCAAGGCGGAACCGAAGCCAGGGCCTGCATGGCCCCGTAATTCAGCAACTTGACGGGGCCGCCAAAGGCGGCCTGATCATCCCGCCAGGCGAGGTATCGCTAGCAGATTGATACATCGCGACAGCGGCCGTTTTGGTTCGGATGATTGATCCCTTTGTGACGATGATACTAGCTGTATCGATCCTCCTGACCTGCCCCTGACTTCTGTACCAGGCGTTATGAGAGTTAAGGGTTAGGTAACAGGTAATGGTTCCTTGCTCTGCCGGGGGTGCCGACGGAGTGAGGGCGTAGCCCGAACGGAGTTGGCACCCCCGGCGGCGAACGCAGCGGGGGTCTGGTAACCAAGCGAGCTGTGCGGCCGACGGTGGTTGTAATCCTCACGCCACGCCGCCGTGAGCGTGCAGGCTTCCCGCAGGTCCGCAAACGCATGCAGACCCAGGAACTCGTCACGCAGCCGGCTGTGGAAGCTCTCCGCGTAGCCGTTCTCCCAAGGTGCGCCCGGCTCGATGTACAGCGACGTGACACTGGTCTTCGCAAACCACTGCCCAATCGCCTGGGCGATGAACTCCGGCCCGTTGTCGCTCCGCACGCACCGTGGCACCCCACGCATCGCGAACAGCTCCGACAGCGTGTCGATCACATCCTCGCTCGTGATGCTCCGCGCCACCTTCAAGGCCAGGCACTCCCGCGTGTGCTCATCCACGATCGACAGCCACTTCAGTGTCGTCCCGCTCGACGTGCGGTCGAACACGAAGTCCCACGTCCACACATGGTCCTGATGCTCCGCTCGCCGCACATGGCAAGCGTTGGCGCTCGTCCCCCATCCTCGGCGTTTCCTGGTCTTTCTCGGCACTTTCAGGCCCTCCCGACGCCACAAACGATAGACCCGTTTCACGTTCACCGCCCAGCCCTCGCCGCGCAGCAGAGCCGCGATCCGCCGATAGCCAAACCGCGGCCGCTCCCGAACCAGTTCCAGCATCCGCGCTACCAACTTCCGCTCGTCGTCCTGAGGATGCCCCGTGTACCGCTGCGTGCTTCGCGGCTGATCGACCACCTCGCAGGCCCGACGCTCACTCGCGTCAAACTTCTCCTGCAGATGCTCGACCGCCTCACGCTTGCGGGCGGGGCTCACCAGTTTCCCGAGGCGACTTCCTTCAGCATGGCGATGTCCAGGGACAGCTCCGCCACCAGCTTCTTGAGGCGCGTGTTCTCCTCCTCCAGATGCTTCAGACGCTTCGCCTCCTCCGACTTCATCCCCCCGTACTGCGTTCGCCAGCGGGCCAGCGTCGCCTCGCTGACCTCCAGCGCCTGCAACACCGCCCCCAGGTCCTTCCCAGCCGACAGCATCGCATCCGCATCCCGCAGCTTCTTCACCACTTCCTCGGCACTATGCCGCTTCCGCTTCCTCGACATCGTGAGTCCTCCTCGCACCCTCCAAGGTGCGTGATGACTCTCTTAACGACTGGATCAGCTTTTGGGGAGCAGGCCACTCCCGACAGCCTCGATCCCCGCTATTGCAGGATTCGTCACTTTCGCTCGGGTTAAGAGCGGCTGAGGTCGGTGTCACTGGGGTGAGGCATGAAGCAACCAATTGCATTATCAGGCGGCGGGACTGATCGGGGATCCCGACCTTCCAGGGTTGCTACCGACACCGATTCGTGCCGCCAAGCAATTTCTCGACGGGCGCTGTATGGCGGCGCAATTGGCCTGGCAATTTGCTTGTCGGGTTGCACTTCCATCGGCGACTACTTCCACAACGGTCTCAAAGTGGGGCCCAACTACGGTCGGCCGCCCGCCTTCGTTGCCGAGCAATGGATCGACGCGGCAGACCAGCGAGTCCGTTCGGAAACCGACGACATCAGTCAGTGGTGGGCGGTCCTCAACGACCCGATCTTGAACAGTCTCGTTCAATCCACCTACCAGCAGAATCTCACGCTCCGCGAAGCCGGGTTTCGCGTATTGCAGGCCCGGGCCCAACGCGGCATCGCCGTCGGCGAATTCTTCCCGCAGACACAAGTGGCCACCGGCGGCTACTCCCGGACCGGCGTGAGTGTGAATGTCGCCAACCGCGTCGCCACGCCGCAGCGCTTCTTCGATCGGTGGGAGGCCGGCTTTGGGCTGGCTTGGGAGCTGGATTTCTGGGGCCGGTTCCGGCGGGCGATCGAGTCTGCCGACGCCGAGCTCGATGCCTCGGTGGAGAACTACGACGATGTGCTCGTGACCCTGCTGGGCGACGTGGCGAGCGAATACGTCGAGCTCCGCACCCGCGACCGTCAGATCGCGCTGGCCCGCGAGAGCCTGGGCGTGTTCCAGCGCGTGCTGACGATCTCGGAAGCCCGCTTCAAGGCCGACGGCACTACGAAAATCCCGTACGACCTGGGCCTGGCCAACGTGGGTCAAACCCAAGCGCTGATCGCCGAGCTGGAGATCTTGCGGCGCGAGTCCGAGATTCGCCTGTGCATTCTGCTGGGGATTCCGCCCCAGGACCTGCGGCAGATGCTGGGCGAGGCGCCGATTCCGATTCCTCCCAGCGAAGTGGCCGTGGGCATTCCCGCCGATCTGCTCCGGCGACGGCCCGACGTTCGCAAAGCCGAGCGCGAGGCGGCTGCGCAGTCGGCCCGCATCGGCATCGCCGAGAGCGATTTCTACCCGGCGATTTCCATCGTCGGTACGCTCGGCGTGGCCTCGCAAAATCTCAGCAACCTGTTCGCCTCCGACTCCTTCTTCGGCCAGATCAACCCCGGCTTCAACTGGAAGATTCTGAACTATGGACGGATCCTCAACAACGTCCGCGCTCAGGACGCCAGGTTCAACGAATTGATCGCGCGCTACCAGCAGACGGTCCTGGTGGCTGGCGGCGAAGTCGAAACGGAGCTGATCAAGTTCCTGAAAACCCAGGAGCGGGCCAAGGCCCTGGCTGACAGCGCCGATGGCTGGCGCGACGCCTTGAAGCTGGTCACGGTCCAGTATGAAGCCGGCAGGATCGATTTCGTTCCCGTGGGCTACACGCAGCAGAATCTGCTCGTGCAGCAGAACGACGCGATCAAGGCTCAGGGCGACGTCGTGCGGGCGCTCATCGGCGTCTATCGCGCTCTGGGCGGCGGCTGGGAGATTCGCTTGAATCCGGGCGAGCCGGGCGTAGCCATCGCGGTGCCCGATGGACTTCCACCGGCAGGCCTTCCCGAGAAACTCCCCGCGCCCCCGCAGGGCGCACCGATTCCGTGACGCGGCCAGACACCCAGGTGAGCGATGAAGCGACTGCTCTTTGTCGGATTGGCAATGCTCGGCTCTGGCGCCGCGGTCTGCTCGGCTGCCCCGCCGGTGTCGTGCATTCGCTGCGACACTTGCCCATGCCCAGGCCCGAACGACTATTGCCCCAAGCCGTTGCCGTGGGTGAGCTGTTTCTGCCGCGGCCATTGCCCGGACGATTACTGCCCCAAGCCCTGGCCGTGCCCTCCCTGTTGCACCCCCAGCTGCTGTCCGGACGACTATTGCTCCAAGCCATTCGCCATGCCGCCGCCGCGTTGCTATGAGCGCTGGTACAGGCCTGCTCGATGATCTTCCATTGGTGGGCAGGTTGATACCCGAGTCCCGCGGCGGAATCGGATCGACCGCAATCGGCGACGTACCTGACGCAGCCGTGGCTGGCTCCCGCCAACCACAGCCGCCCGTCCGCCGTCGGCGCCGTGTCATTACGTCGGCGAAGGTCCTTCCACCGTGGGCGGCACGATCGGCGGACCATTCAGAGTATGCCGCGCCACGTTCTCGGTGAGGGACAGAAGCGCCTGCTCGCTGCGGTGGCTGGCCCCTGGGCTGGCCAGTGCCGTCAGCAGGCCTGGCGGCACGACGGGGTTCCCAGGGATCGTGGTCTCTCCAGGAAGATAACGCTCGATGTTCCGGGTCAAGCTGGCGGTCGCCCGCTCGCTACGATGGCTGGCCCCCGGGCTGGCCAGCGCCGTCAGCAGCCCCGACGGCACGATCGGCGGACCCTGTAGGAGCACCGGAGGCACGATGGGCGGCCCTCGCTGCAGATTCCGGGTCAAGCTGCTGGTCGCTTGCTCGCTGCGGAACTCGGCTCCTGGGCTGGCCAGTGCCGTCAGCAGCCCCGACGGCACGATTGGAGGCCCAACTGCCAGCTCTGACGGTACGATCGGCGGACCATTCGTCAAGTTTCTGTTCAAGCTGGCGGTTGCCTGCTCGCTACGGAACTCGGCCCCCGGGCTGGCCAGCGCCGTCGATAGGCCCGAGGGGATGATGGGGGGACCGTTGCCAAGGACGTCTGCCGCCGAGAGAACCTCGCGCCGCTCCAGCTCCTCGAAGCGCAACAGGGTTCGTTTCATCAGGGAACGCATAAAGCCGACTTTCAGGGAAAGAGAGTACCCACGGGCAGAGCGCCAGGGTTCGACGTGCGAATCCATTGCGGCGCCTACCCAGTGCGGAGAGTGCCCGCACACAAAAAAACCGGCGTGGTCGAACACCCACAGGTCATGGGCCACACCGGCTTACTCGTTAATGAGCCCCCCGGCACGGCCGGGTTGCCCTTCAGCTAGACATCCGACGTCCATTTCAACGCCCCGAACGGATGTTCACGTCGAAGGGACCACTTGCATTGTAGAGGGGCGCGAGGGGAGCACAATCGCCCTGCAGCCCATGACTCGGCGGCACGTCGCCGATTGCGGTCGATCCCATTCCGCCGGACGGGCTTGATGTGGATGAGTAGCTCTTGGCGCAGCCGTGGTTGGCTCCCGCCAGCCAGCCGCGCGCAAGAATTGCCTGTGCTATTGGTTTCGCTCTCGCCACCAGCGGTCGGAGCGGAACTCGGCGGGGATCGCCTGCTCGCCGGGATCGTCGAATCCGAGGGCGTAGAGCGCCTGGTACCATTGCTCTTTTTTGGAGTGCGGCAGACGGGTGCCACACCAGGGACAATAGCGGATCAAATTGGCCGAATAGCCGTCGTAGGGGACCGGAATCCAATACTCGTCCCAGGCCCGCGACCAATCGAGTGCGCGGTTGGGGCCTTGATGCAGAATCTCGACCGGATGGGCGATCGCATAGGCCAGGTCGAGGCAACAATGCTGTGCCGGTTCAATTCCCCGGTGCTGGCAATACTGCTGGCGGCCCCACTCGTGGCAAGCCGGGCAATCCTGCCGGTGCTTGAACCACTCCTGCTGCTCGCGCGGATACTCGTTGTCCACGGGCCCTTGGTTCCACCACCGCTCATAGGACGCTCGAAAGCCAGCGCAATCCACGTCTGTCGCCTTTCCTGAGATTTACTCCGTGATCCAGTCATCGACCGTTTTACCGCAGCTTAGGAGGTCATGCTCGACGTACTCGCGCCGGCACGTCCCCGATTGCGGTCGATCGGAGTCCGCCGGAATGGCTGGCTGTGGATGAGTAGCTCCCGGCGCAGCCGTGGTTGGCATGGGCCAATCGACAGGCATCCCTCGTTTTCAGGAGCCTGCCTCGTGCCATGGAAGTCGAATCGGTTCCTGATTCATATGAACTCTGGATATATCGGCTGCTGCCAGAGCGGGTACAAGCACGCCAAGGCGATCATCCGAAGGAAAGTCAGGCCCCCCGATGGAATCATTCGATCATTCCAGACCGTCACAATAGCATCTTTGAAACTGTCCGTAGAAAATACAGCACGAACGTTTCTGCCGTTCATTCCTTCAACGTTGCGGCCACCAGTTGAACCCTTGATCCGAAGCAGATTGTGCATTCCTCGTTCGGCACAATACGTCCATGCGGCGAAACGTAGCGACTTGCCTTCGTCTCGTCCCACGAGCCAGCAGTGCACGTTGATCAAGTAAGGATTACGTGGAAGGAAATGCTCGTGCCACCCTGCCGGTAGATTCCTACACGTTGTTTTGCCGAAAACCATGTCTGCGGGACTCACAAGGTCCGTAGATGCTTCGTATGCGGGAAATGCTGATGGATCATTGGCGTGTTTTCGACCGTACTCAGATGCGACATAGTCGAAGCCTACCAACCCACAAAGCCTGGCGAATTGGTCCAGGAACAGTGGATCCTTAGTAAGAAAGACAACGTCCGTGCCCTCCATTATCCCATGAATTAGCCCGGAGACTAACATCTCATCGCCCACAAACAACAGCGGATCATGATAATTGGATTCGCTTTCATCAACAAAATGCCGAGCACTGATACCTCCGTAGTACTCGGCAATTGCTTCCACCTCGCCGGGCCGACACTCACGACCATGCTCGTTCTGTACCCGTTTGCGAATGATCCCTGCGAATTGTCTCTTCAACGACAGCAACGCAAGGTAGTACGCGAACCCGCAATCATCGGGCCCGTGTTCTCTTGGAGCAGGCGTCGCCATTTCACTTAGCGCCTTTCGCTCCGCAGGTGAAACATCCTCGCATGCACTCATCAATGTGGCGTCGCGAATGGAGATGGGCCAGCGAAATCCTCGTTCAATTAGAGCCCGCCTAGCGTCGACTCGCAGGCTTGGGACTACGCCGTGATCAACAAAGAACAAAGCGGTCGCATCAAAGAAACGGATCGCTTTAGCAAACTCCTCCCATTCGAGACTTTCCCACCCAGGCTCGGAGGCGAAGCAAAGTCGCTTTGGAAGGAAGAAGTCTGCAAGGTTTTCTCCAGGGGTCCCTCGCGGGCCGCCGCATACAGAGAAATCAATCAGCGTGCGTCGGATTCGTTGCACTTCTTGTACGGCGTACTCAACATCGACAAGCGGCGCCGACACATCTTTCATGCTCCTGATGCGATCTTTTCCGATAATAACCATTCCATTTGCATTCTGTGGAAATGGTGGAGAAAGCACCAAGTGGCAGTTGTTTCCGTGCGGCAAGTCGTAATTCCTTCCGCCAGTTCTGCCTTTCACTTGAAGCAGTCGTAGCATTTCCTTTTGAGCACAGAAATCAAGGCTCGCGAACTTCATTCTCTCGCCTTCACCAGCAAGTCGATGGCAGTGCACCATCACTGGGTTGCCGGGTTTCGGAAGAACCCAGTCCACAAATCGGCGGGGAATATAGAGAATCGACCGATCACCGGGCTCGAAACAGTCATGAGGAGTTTCCACTCCACCTTTTGCTTCAATTACGTTTTCCGGTGTATCAAGGAATGATTCCGCAATTAGGTGGCAGCGAAAGTGAGTATCTATTAAGAAAAGGAGCTTCCGGAATTGCTCTAGTGGATCGCGGTCTCGCGTGAGAATTGACGTCTCGTGGCCCGTTAGGATCGCATGCGCAGCGGCTGCAACGACCAGATCCTCGTCTGCTGCGAAATTGGGCTTTCCGTAATCGACGAGTCCCTTCGTTGCCAGCAGGACGCCGCGGTCGCCAACCGCGGTCTGAAGCGTCGACATCAACAGCTCATGCGGCATCTCTCGGCCGTGTGCTGTTGCATAGCTGTCCTTTAGCGCGACGCCCACGACTTTGCGCGCCGACAGCAATGAAACATAGTAACGAGCAGATTCGCGAATGTCGGCCGACCAGTCGTCTGGGTTCAAGAACAGCACCGAGGAGTGTCCGCGCTCCTTGGCGCCAAGTAGAACATCTCGGAAACCACGATTGGCAAACGGATTTCCGACCCAGTCCTTCAATTCCTCCCAAATGAGCGATGTCACCACAATTCTTCTCGTCAGTAACGCAGCGAACACCTCGCCTGGGATTTCGTGACGATGAAGAAAAGATGAGTCAAGAAAGTAGGTCGCATCCGTTGGCGATGCAAGAACGGTTTCCGTGAATTGAGCCCACGACGTCGGGCCTTCGCGTCGATTCCACCCTGGACTATGGAGGTGTGTGCGCTTCGTGGCCGCAGGAATGACCGGCATGAGCGTTTCGACCCAGTCGGGTCGCCGATGCTCGAAAAAGCTCAGCGTCGGGTCTTTGCGCATATCGAGGCTCCCCCCACTTGGCCAAGAGGCCAAGGCTTGTCTTGCAGGTGTTCACCTCGATGGACGACCAGCCATTGCATTCGGTTCGCCGTAGCAGGTCTGAGTCGTCCAAGGCACGAACCCAAAGTGTTCTTTTTACCGGCTGCAGTCCAGCGAACATCCAGGATGACATTGAAGTAGTCACCAGCCGTCGAAAAATCACAAGGTGAACGAAATAATATGGCAGGTTCGCGCATCGTAGAGATAGGTGTGGTGCCGCGCGCCTTTTTGGGCGGGCGGTTTGGTCTTTGGCAATTTGGGAAAGTGCGGCTGAGGGCGAGAGTCCCTCGCTTGCGCTTCGCGCCTTGTGTCCTGGAGTCACAGGCAGCCGGGGTGGCCCCCTGGAGTGGGTAAAAGCGCATAATGCGCATAACGGCAGCGGACGTATTTTCGCCGGAAGTCAATGCGGGACATGGGTTTAAGTCGCGATTTGGCTCGCGGGCGCTTTTTGAAAATATGCGCGCATAGCCCCGGTGAGTGGGCTCAGGCAGTGATTAGCCGCGGATGGGCACGGATGACGCGGATTCGGGAATGCTGATCCGTGTCATCCGCGTAATCCGCGGCCAGGTCTGCCTTGCTCGGCTCCCGGTTTTGGGTTCGCGCGCATAATGCGCATAACGCCACGCGCGCGAATTTGACGCAAGCTATTGGTGCCCAGTGGGTTGCGGCAAATGCGCTCCGCAGGAGAGATTTTGCGGTTATGCGCGCATAGGATGATCGGCGGAGGTCCCTCTTGCGGTTGGCGCTTCGGCGGGGTCGGCGACCCTCGCCGATCTAGGGCGGCAGACAAGAATGTCTGCCCCA
>Ga0184625_10001184_pt1 | contig 10754 bp, 10 predicted proteins | sample PLM3_30_b1_FD_133151 | JGI IMG/M metagenome (GOLD analysis project Ga0184625, IMG submission 133151) | Groundwater sediment microbial communities from an aquifer in East River, Colorado, USA - PLM3_30_b1 | ecosystem: Environmental > Terrestrial > Soil > Riparian zone | place: USA: East River... | reverse complement strand
GGCGCTCTGGCTCACGCAGATTGCCCTTGCCGGCATGTTCATCTTGGCTGGTGGGCTGAAGCTCGCCGGCGTACTGGCGATGGTCGCGCTGTTCGACGCGATCGGCGTCGGACAGTGGTTCCGCTACGTGACCGGCTCGATCGAGGTCGTCTCGGCCGTGGCGCTCCTCGTGCCGTCGTGGGCGGCATTCGGTGCGCTCCTGCTCATTCCGACGATGGTCGGCGCCGTCTTCACCCATCTGTTCATCGTCGGCGAGTCTGCGGCGCCCGCAACCGTGGCGCTCACCGGATCCCTCGCGATCGCGTGGGCACGTCGCGACCAGCTGGCGAGCGTGTTGTCGAGGCGGAGCTGAGTGCCTTCCCTTCGTGGCGCCCGCCTGAATGCCGCTGACCCCGACTAGCACGACGCGAGAACGGCAGCCGAGCGGCGTGGGAATGGCGGAAAATGGCGCTGTGCAGAACGAACTCACACTCCGCCAGACTGTCGACGGCATCGTCGGAGTCGCGGATAGTCAGGAGGCTCGCCAGTGTTTGTAGTGCTTGGTGCCTCGGGGAATACGGGCAGGATCGTCGCCCGAGACACTCCTTTCGCAGAGCAAGAAGGTCCGCGTCGTCGTGCGCGACGTCGCCAAGGGGCAAGTGTGGAAAGAGGCAGGCGCAGATGTCGCCATCGCCGACGTTGAGGACCATGCTGCGCTCAAGCGCGCATTCAGTGACACGGAAAGGCGCGTACGTGCTTCTCCCTCCGAATTTCAGTTCAACCCACGTGCGCGCGGACAACAATCGCCGCACAGGCACGATAGCTGCGGCCATCGAAGCCGCTGGCGTTCCCCACGTCGTCTTGCTCTCATCCATCGGCGCGCAACAAGCCGAGGGCACAGGTCCCGTGCTCGGCCTCCACGACGCGGAGGCCGTGTTCACTCGAGGCCGCGCTGCCGCGACCTTCGTGCGAGCGGCCTACTTCATGGAGAACTGGGTGGCGAATTCGATCCGATCCCCCGACAGACCATCTCGCACGATATCGGCAACGAACCGGGGCTGAAGCACGATCGAGATTTCATCAAAGGTCTGCAGCCAGCGTGGCGTGTTGAGCTCGCCCTGGGTCAGGAGGTGGCTCTCGCCGGGGTTGATCACGCTGTCGCGCCATCCCCTGGGCCCCTTCCATCCGAAGGAAATCGGGTGCGCGCCGGTGTTGACGCTAATTCCGTGGCCGATGACGTAGTGTTGTGACAGTTCCCGTGGCGGAAGGCGATGCGACTCGACGATGACGCCCCGCCACCCGAGCGGCACGCTGCTGAGCAAGAGCGATCCAGTCGGCGCAGCCGGAAACCGCGCACCCGTTGTCGTGTCAACGAGCACGTCTTCGCCGGCGCAGCAGGGAGCGCCAATGTACGGACCGCGGCGAACACCCTGATGCGCAATCAGGTCAGTACACCGCCGCCCCAAAATGGTTCCCCGTCCTCGCAGTGCCGCCCGTCGTCAGGCACGTGATGAAGCTTGGCGTGCAGAATGGGAGGCCGGGGTTCTGCGTCCAGAGTTGCATGTTCGCGGGCGTGAGTCCGGCGAGCGGCACGCTATAAAGCGCCATGACCGATCCCGCTCCTTGAATCACGATGGGGACATTGACGGGAGGGGCGGGCAAGCGAATGATGGTGAACAACGGGCTCCCAACCACCAGATCGGGTTCCGGCGTCAGGCCGAAATTCCAGGCCGTCAGGCTCGAGCCCAACGCCGCGCCGGCAAACCCCTGCACAGGAATCGTCGCGCCGTTCAACGTCAGGTTCGCCGGTTGCAGGCCAGCCGGAGCTCCACTGAACAGCGTGACCGCGCCGTGGCCTGTATTCGTGCCTGTCGATTCACCTGGAGCGCCGACCGCGAGATCGGTAAACCCATCGAGGTGGAAGTCGTTGGCGGCGAGCGCCGCTCCGAATCGGTCGTTGGATTCCGCCTGCTGATTGACACCAACCGTGTTCTGAGTCAGCAGGACATCCTGGGTGCTGCTGGCGACACCCTGTCCAAAGAACGGCGTCACATCCAAGAAGACGCGGACCGCACCAGCGTTGCCCGGCAGGTCGAAACGGGTGTTTGGAGCCCCCACAGCGATGTCTTTGTTTCCCGTTCCATTGAAGTTCCCCACCGCCAACGCCTGACCGAATCCGCCGTTGTCATCAGCCTCATTATTTTGTGGCCTCAGGACGGACCAGAAAAAAAAGCGCTGGTTCCCGGCAAATCTGTCCGCCCTGCCCTGCTTGATGGCGACGCATCCGATCGGAGAAAACGGGACGTTGTCGAAGTTGTCGTCGATCTCTCGACAATTTGGCGCGCCGATCAGCAATTCGTCCCGTGAATCACCATTGAGATCGCTGGCAGCAAGACCGAGATCGCCGCCTCTGGCCTCGGCGCAGAAGAGCCCGTTCTCGCAGCTGATCGGCGGGCCAGGAGTATTTCCCGGGTGGAAGCCCTCGTGCACCACCAGCACGGTGGAATTCGCGACGCTGAATCCGGAACCCGCGGTGCCAAACAACACCAGCACGGCGTTCCTGCTGTTCTGGGCGTTCCCTCCGTTGACGACTTCAACGGCCAGGTCACCGACACCGTCCCCATCGAAGGCGCCCCACACCATGGACATGTTGGCCGGTGAGCGCAGCGGATTGGCTCCCAGCTCTGAGCCCGCGGGTGGCGAGAAGTTGTCGGCGAAGAACACCTGGTTGGGCGTCGCATTCAGTCGTCCCGACGCGTTGCTGAAGAAGACATAGATTGCGCCGACCAGGCTCCCGTTTCGCCTGACGCCAGGCGCTCCCACGGCGAGGTCGGACGCGAACGCCGCCCCACGGAATTTGCCGGAGGCCAGCGCCCGACCGAAATGTGCGTCGGTGCTCACATTGAAGAACTGGCCCTGATCAAGGATCTGGCTTCCGGTCGCCGTCAGGCCGCCAGCCCCTCCGTAGATGACGTTTACGGCCCCAGCCCCGGGATGGTCCGTCGTGACAAAGCTGAAGGTATCAGGGTTGAAGGTCCGCAAAATCCTTGTCTCGTCCGGAACTCCCACGACGAGATCCCCGATGCCATCGTTGTTGAAGTCGCCCCGGCCGGTGCCCCCGCTGCCACCCACTCCGCAACGTTTGGCGATGCCGTTTGCATTTCCAGGTGGATCGGGAAGATGCGTGCACGGATCCGAACGATGCACATCGCCCTGGCTCGGGCGATCGGACGGTGGGCCACCCTGAGCCAACCCAGTTCGGACCGCGATCGAAAACCCGAAAAGGGCAACAACCGTAAGAACGACAACACGCAAGATGGCCCTCATGGTGGCTCCTCAAAAGAGAAACGCACGACGAACTGTCAGACAAAAGGCGCTATCGCCGTTGAAAAGTCGCTCCCGGTACGCGCTAACTTTACGATTTCTGGGTCGGTGTGCAATTCCATGCAATCATGCTGCCGCCATGTGATAAGGGCACGGCCCACCTACAGCAACCACGTAGGGAGGGTGTGCTTATGTCTCGTCTCGACATCGACAAGAAGCAGGCGAAACAGCTCGTTCGCTGGCATCGCGCGGGCAACTACTCGATCGGGGGGCGCATTCGCGGGCTTGCCCGCTACCAGACGCTGACCGACCGTGAGGCGCTCGCGCTCGAGTTCCCACTTCGCGAGGCGCAGGAGATCATCGCGCTGGAGGCGGGCTACACGTGCTGGGCGGCATTGAAGGTCGCGGTTGCCAACGAGCCCACTCAGCCCACACCCAAGTCGTCGACACCTCGACTCACGCGCGCTGTACCGGTGATCTTCGTCGCCAATGTGGAGACGTCGGCCGAATTTTTCAGGAACACTCTCGGTTTCTCGATCGATTTTCTGCATGGAGAACCACCGTTCTATGGCTCCGTGTCCCGCGGCGGAGCCTGTGTACATCTCAAGTTCGTGCACGAGCCCGTGCTCGCTGTTGGCACGCAGGACCGGGATGGATTCATCACCGCCTTCATCGAAGTCGAGAACGTGAAAGCGCTCTACGCCGAGTACGTCACGGCCGGCGCGATGTTTGACCAGAAGCTCAAAAAGCAGGCGTGGGGGGGACGAGACTTCATCGTCCGCGACCCTGACGGCAACGGTATTTGCTTCGTCGGTCCGACCGCCTGAGAGGATCGGTCCACGACGAGTGCCGAGACGGGCGTATACTCTCCGACTGCGGGGAAGCGATTTTCCAGGCCTGCCAGCCGTAGCTCGTGGCGAACGATGAGGTCCGCCTTCGCGCTTCGCGCTACGGCGGACAGCCTCCGCGAGAAAAAAGAGCGGAGGCTGGTAGGCTCATCCGAGAAGGAGAGACCCATGGGCTCGAAACGACCTGCGCGAAGGGAATTCCTAAAAAGCGGCGTCGCGTTGGCCGGTGGTTTCACCGTGGGATCCGTAGCACCCGCGATCGGCCAAACACCGGCATCCCCGGCAATGATCAAGGGCGACAAGGATTACATCGCCTACGGCGCCCGCTCGCGATTCGTCACCTCGGTGCGCATCGCCCACGGCGGTAGGCCGTCGCCCGATGCCTTCGGGCTCGTCTTTCATGTGGCGGCGCCGCTTCAGGATTCGGTGGGGGTGATCACACCATCCTCGCTCCACTTCGTGGGGACAACCCGTGGTTCCTACATCCCGGACATCGATCCCCGGGAGCATCGTCTCATGATCCACGGGATGGTGGACCGTCCGCTGACCTTCACCATTGAGGATTTGAAGCGCCTCCCTTCCGTGACCCGCCTTCATTTCATCGAGTGTGCGGGGAACCGGTCGTCGCGCCGGGCTAAGACGGTTCAGGAAACGCACGGGATGACCAGTTGCGCCGAATGGACCGGCGTGCTCCTCTCCGTGCTGCTCAAGGAGTGCGGCGTGAAAGGCGGGGCATCCTGGGTCGTCGCAGAAGGCTCGGAGGAAGTGAAGGGAGCGTCGAGCTTTCCGCTGGCCAAGGCGATGGACGACTGCCTGGTGGCCTACGGCATGAACGGCGAGGCCGTGCGGCCCCAGCAAGGGTTTCCGCTACGGCTGATGGTCCCCGGCTTCGAGGGAATCTTTCACTCCAAGTACCTGCGGCGAATCAAAGTGGTGGACCGGTACTACATGAACTACAACGATTACGGGCATCTCGATCAGGACCCTAAAGTCGCTGCGTTGGCCTACCAGATCGGGCCCAAATCGGTCATCACGTTCCCTTCGGCCTCGCAACAGCTGCCCGGCAAGGGTTTCTACGAGATCAGCGGCCTGGCCTGGTCGGGTGGCGGCGCCATCAAGCAGGTGGAAGTGTCCACCGACGGTGGCAAGAAGTGGAACAAGGCTGAGTTCAAGGGAACGCCACAGCGTATGGCCCATGCCCGTTTCGCCTATCAGTGGAATTGGGACGGAAAAGAGACGGAGCTCCTGTCGCGCTGCACGGACGAGATCGGTCAGGTTCAACCGTCGCGCGAACAGATCGCCAAGTACTGGAACAAGCCCTTCGATGCCACATTCAGCGTGCCGGGGCTCGACAACAGCATTCAACCCTGGAGGATCGCCACGGACGGGAGCGTGACCAATGGGCACGCGTAGAGCTCTCCCGATCGCGTTCACTTTCCTCATCGTTGTTTCTGCGCAGGCACAGGGGCCTACGTATGGAGTGGGACGTACGCCGAGCGCGGAAGAAATCCGCGCGTGGGATATCTCCATCGGTCCTACCGGAGAGGAACTCCCGCCGGGTCGCGGCACTGTCAAGGAGGGCGCACTGATCTATCGCGCGAAGGGGTGCGCGGGATGCCACGGGGCGACGGGGATCGAGGGCACGTCGCCCAATTTGAAAAGCAAGATACCCGCTGGCCCGGATGTCGAGCTCTGGGCACGGGGACGAATACTGCCGCTTCGCGCGCCGTTCGCGACGACGGTTTGGGATTACATCAATCGCGCCATGCCTCTCAATCGTGAGGGGACGCTGACGGCCGATGAGGTGTACGCGCTGACGGCTTTTCTGCTCTATATAAACGATGTCGTCCCGGAGGAAGTGGTACTCGACGCCCAGAGTTTGCCGAAGGTAAAGATGCCAATCGGAGATAGATACGCTTCCCTACCTGAGTGGAAGCCCCGGATGCCAAGGCTCAAAGGGTACCCGCAGTAGACCTTCGTCACCCAGCTCACGCGAGCTCTCCAGTCGCGCCTTCACGCGTTCTCGATAGAACGAAGCGATGATACGCGGGCCATTACTTGAGTTGCCTTCGGATGCAGCGAGGGACCTCGACCGCTTGTCAGTGTGGATTCATCAAAGTGTCATAAGGGAGCGTCTGGCCATCGCGTGACACCGACACAGAGTAACCTTGAGCGATGGCGTTGGTGCCGTTCGCTCAGCGGAAGATCACAGTTGTCGGCGACGAGGGGCTGTTCGGAAACATCTCAGTCCTGGAGCATCTCGAAGCATTCCGAAAGCGCATCGTGCGTGCGCTTCTGGCAATCGCCGTTGGCGCGCTCGTTGGATTCGTTCTGATCGATCGCATCGTCGCCTTCGTCCTGGGGCCGACGCGGCGGGCGCTCCCAGTGGGCGCCAGACTCATTTACACACAGCCCGGCGAAGCGTTCGGGCTGTATGTCCAGATTGCCCTGATCGCTGGCGTCGTATTCGCGATGCCGTTCATCATGTATCAGCTGTGGCGGCTGATCGCGCCCCTCGTGCCGCCCAGCGCCCGTCGATTCGCCATTCCCTTCGTCGGATTCACCACAGTCGGCTTCGTTGCGGGTGCTGCCTTCACGCATTACATCGCGTTTCCCTACATGATGGCGTTCTTCGCGACGTTCAACACGCCAGACTTGATCTTCATGCCACGGCTCGAGGACGTTTTCGATCTGTATACGAAAATGGTGCTCGGCATGGCGGTGGTTTTTCAGATGCCGACCGTCGTGTTCTTTCTGTCTAAGATGGGTTTGATCACGGCAAGATTTCTATGGCGCAGCTTCCGATACGCCTTTCTGCTGATCTTTGTTGCGGCCGCCGTGATCACTCCCACAGGCGATATGGTCACCCAAACGATTTTCGCCGCGCCCATGGTGGCGTTGTATCTACTCAGTATCGCCATCGCCTGGGTATTCGGAAGGGTCACACCGATCCAGGATGATGCGGATGTGGACACATAGCAGCCGGCGGAGTACTCACATCGCGATCAGTCCCGCAGCCGAGGGCCCGCCGCTTCACGATTCACGTCCGTCATATCTCACCAGCACATAAAAAATTTACCGTTTAGTTCGGCCAGCGCCGTGCTACGTTGTCACCGCGCAATCCCCGGTTCATCAACTCTCTACATCAGCAGCACTGGAGGATTCAATGTTGAACAGATTCTCGGAATCGACGCGCGACGTGTCCCGTCGCAGGTTCTTTGGCGGAGCCATTGTCGGTGCAGCTGCCATGTTGTCGGCCTCCGAGCCGGTCAGGGCCGATGACGACCATCGTCCCAACGATCCGTTCATCGTGCTGCTGAAAGGCCGCTATCGCCCCGCCCCTCAGCTGCCCGATTTGGGCCTCTCGGGTGTGAATCTTGCCGATACGTCGTATACAACGACCAAAATCTATCCAGTTTTCGGAGTTCCTGGGAGCCGGGACCCAGACGACGCGATCGGTCATTTCTACGTCTCGTTCACCAATCCGGTCTGTATCTACGACCTTCCTCACGGTGCCATTGCCATGCAGTTCGCCAGCAGTCCTGTGCTTCAAGACATCGGGTTTAACACGTTCGTGCCCTTCCCCGACGGTAAGGGCGGTTTGTTCTTGGAAGGAACGTTCGAACTGTCGATCCTGGATGCGACGGGGATCTACAAACGGTTCAAGGGCGGGCATAACCACATGGTGGATCGACTGCATCAACTGGACGCGGCGGGGATGAAATTCGACGAATTTTGCTTCTGCAACATCAGCAGCTATCAGTTCCCATAGCAATCAGTGGTCGCAGGCTGGCGGGGCGTTTTACCGAACAACGCAAGGAGGAGTTATGTCACAGGTCATTGACGGGACAGGCCTCACGGCGGACGACGTGGCAGCGATTCGCGGGACGATCGAGCCGTGGACAAACGCGTGCGTACGGCGAGACTGGGATCGCCTATTGGGTATGTGCACGGACGACATCGTGTTTCTGCCGCCGAACGAGCCAGCGGTGGAAGGTGGCGGGGTGCGACCGTGGCTGGACAACTTCCCGACCATCAAGGCGATGTCGATCGAGATGGAGCACATTGAAGGCGCCGGGCAGGTCGCCTGTGTGCGCGGCTCGGTCAAGATGACGCTTGACATATCCGGGCAACAGGTTGCGTTCGACGGCAAATACATCGATGTCTTTCGCAAGCAGCCGGACGGGAAGTGGTGCTTCGCACAAGTGATGTGGAACGCAAATACGGCCGCATAGTCCTGCCAGTTCTCTTTAGGTGCCAGCCGATCAAGGATCGGCCCTAGGCTGCGTCTCGCGACGTCGAGCGGTCGGCGGGAGCCTGACTGGCAGCTGACGCTCGAGTAGACCCGCTGGTACGGCCTTCACCCTAGCGGCCCTTGGGTTTGGCTACTTTCGGGGCCTTGGGCGCGAAGAGATTCCCGAAGTAATCCCCCTCGTACCAACGCACATCTGCATCATCGTCCGCGAGAGCGCGCACAACGCGGTAGTTCAGCTCGGCGAACTTGGCACCTGCGGCCCACACGATTGGTTGCGAGGCGTCATCGGATGGCTTGTGGTAGTTGTTGCCCAAATACTTCGCCCAAGCTGCCTGACCTCCGTTCGCCATACCTGTCGCTAACATGACCGCCGGCACTCCCACCTTGACCATGGCGTAATGATCGGAGCGCACGAAGATTGCCTGCTCCGGCATGGGATCCGGGGAGAGCTTGACGCCCATGGCCGCGGTGGCCTTTTCAAACACCGTCTCCAGGCTCGAATGGCCGGCGCCGTAGGCCACTACGTCGGTGAAGTCGTACAGCAGCATCGGCATATCGAGGTCGATGGCCGCAGTCACGCGTTCGATTGGTACGGTCGGATAGTTTGCAAAATACGTTGCCCCAAGCAGTCCCTTCTCCTCTCCCGTGTTAGCGACGAATAGAATTGAACGGCGCGGCCGCTGGGAGTCGGTTGCGAAGGCACGTGCCGCCTCGATCAGAGTCGCGACGCCCGCGGCGTTGTCGAGAGCGCCGTTGTTGATCCGATCGCCGGTTCCCTTCGTCTTGATGCCGATGTGATCGGCGTGCCCCATCAGCGCGACGTATTCATCCTTCAGTCTTGGATGCGACCCTTCGATCTTCCCGATGACCTCCGGGCTGGAGAATCGCCGCACGGTAGTGGCGACCGTGATCTCGGCCTTCGTTCGGAGCGCGAATCCTTTGGGCCGACCGCCCGCAGTGTCCGCCTCCTCCAAGACTTGAGCGCCGCTCTTGGGCGCGCCCTCGAACAGGGCTCCGGCGACCTTGGGATCGATCAGAACCGCGGCCTTGAGACCATAGTTAGGATCGAACGGCGTGCCGTCCTTACGCACCCATGTGGTGAGCGGCTGATCGAACAATTCGATCACCTGCTCCCACGGAAATGCGGCGGCGGTGAGTTTCGTGAAAATGTAGACAATCGCTGTCGCGCCCTGTTCCGCGGCAATTCGGCTCTGCTGGCTCTGGAGATGCGCGCCAACTTCGCTGTCCATTCCCTTGGGTGAGCCGAACAGCACGACGGCGATCTTGCCGCGAACGTCCAGACCGGCATAGTCGTCGTAGCCATGTGTGTTGTCCTTCATTCCGTAGCCGGCGAACACCAGGGGGGCATCAAGCCGGACGGTGCCTCCGGCGATCGGTCCGTTTATCATCACCGCTCGGCCGTGATCGAGTGTTTGAGCCCCTCGGGGCGTGGTCAGAATGAGTCTGGGTTTGGCGCCACTTTGTGCGGCCTCGAGCAGATCGACATTCTGAAAATACGTGCCGTTCTGTCCGGCAGGTTTTACGCCCAGAAGTTCAAATTGAGTGGCGATGTAATGGGCGGCTAATTCATGACCACGGGTTCCCGCTTCGCGTCCTTCAAGCAGGTCATCGGCCAAGAAGGTCACATGCGCCTTTATCCGCTCTGCGCTAAATTGAGGATCGGCGTGTACAACGGCGGCAGCAGTCGCGGCCGTAATCAGTGCCGCACTCAGCAGGGTCGTTCTTGTCATAGGATTCGCCATTCCTCTCCGCCTGTTATTCGATTCCCTGTCACGACTCGCCTTGGCACTTCCCTTTTCGTCTTGCCGTCAGTGCCACACACCGTAGGGGTGGCGGGAGGGTGACAACCAATCGAGGCACTCGTCACTTTACCGGCACGCGCGCCTTCAGCTCTTCTGTCCAATTCTGTACGAGGCTGAGTTGCGAAGACTGGCTTCCGGCCTTCTCAATCATCACGAAGCGCTGGTCATCCGGACTGGTGGCATATCCAATTCCCTGGTTCCCCCCCGTCCTCGCAAAAAGGCGCACGGGCGTTCCGATGCGAAGGTCGTCGGCGGCCTGAATGGCGACCGCGAACACCGCTGTGTCTGTCAGGTAGAACAGCTCATGGCCGCTGTGGCTCCAGTACGGCCACTTACCGCCTTCACGCGAGGCCTGCTGCTTGGCGCCAGGACCCGGATACGGCTGCACGTAGACTTCGAATTGCTTCTTCGTCGACGTCGGGACTGTCGACTCATCGGAGTGATACGCGATCCAACGCCCATCCGGTGAGAACACCGCGCCCCCTTCATCGAATCGTGTTTTCACGACGGGCCGGGACTCCTTGC
>Ga0184625_10001181_pt1 | contig 10782 bp, 9 predicted proteins | sample PLM3_30_b1_FD_133151 | JGI IMG/M metagenome (GOLD analysis project Ga0184625, IMG submission 133151) | Groundwater sediment microbial communities from an aquifer in East River, Colorado, USA - PLM3_30_b1 | ecosystem: Environmental > Terrestrial > Soil > Riparian zone | place: USA: East River... | reverse complement strand
CCGAGCGTCAAGGACGACAAGGTATACGAGGCGATTCGTGATCAAGGCGGGTCTAAGGAGAAGGCGGCTCGGATCGCCAACGCATCGGCGGCGCGCAGCCGAGCCTCGATTGGTAAGAAGGGTGGCAAGTCCGGCTCGTACGACGACTGGAAGGTCGAAGACTTGCGCAAGCGGGCCAAGGAACTCGGCATCTCGGGCTACTCGGGTAAGAAGAAGTCCGAACTGGTATCGATGCTGCGTAATCACTGATTAGCTAGTGCTCCGGCCGGCGCTTGGACAGCCCGCGCGGCCAGCCGTGGGCGATAGGAGGGGAATCGGTGCGGGTGTCGGGGCGGGCAGCCGGGCTGATCCTCTCGATTGGCCTGCTTTGCGGGTGTAGCCAGCAGGCTGCAGCCACAGAGGATCTGATTCACGCGTTGAGCGAAGCTCACAGCGCCATCGCGAGCAGCATCCTCGGCATCGAGCTGTACGACCAGCAGAGATCGACGCGAGCTGCGACTGAGACGTTGCTCGGCGACATGGCCGAGCAGATCGTGGATGTCGAGCGCGCACCGGAACCCGTCAGCATCGACAGTGAGCAGACCGAGTCGGACCGCGATGCCGCGCTGGCTGCAGTCCACGCCGGCGTGGCTGCCATGCTGACGAGTCGCGACCAGCTGGAGCAGCATGGCGCCGTCGACAGCACTGCGGACCTGGAATCGGCCGCTCACGAGGTGGATGGGTTGCTGGACGAGCTCAGAAGCAGCCGATGAAGAAGGTCCTCGGCCTCGCTCTCGGCATCCTGACCGCAATTGGCGGGTTCCTTGATATCGGAGATTTGGTGACCAACGCGGTCGTTGGCTCGCGGTTCGGGCTCTCACTCGGTTGGGCCGTGGTGGTCGGAGTGATCGGCATCTGCATCTTTGCGCAGATGTCGGGCAGGGTGGCGGCCGTGAGCGGCCGTGCGACGTTCGAGCTGATCCGTGAGCGGCTTGGCCCCCGGCTCGCGGTACTGAACCTCGGCGCCTCCTTCATGATCAACTTAATGACCCTGACCGCGGAGATTGGTGGCGTGGCCCTGGCGCTCCAGCTGGCCAGCAGCGTTTCCTATCTACTCTGGGTACCGTTCGCCGCTGTGGCCGGTCTGGCTGGTGATCTGGCGCGTGAAGTTCTCGATCATGGAGAACGTCGCCGGCCTTGTCGGGCTCTGCTTGATCGGCTTCGCGGTGGCGCTCTTCCTGCTCGGGCCGGACTGGGCCGAACTAGGGCGACAGCCGTCTAAGGTGTCGCCACGAGCACTGAGCACATCTCGACGTATTGGTTCTATGCGGTTGCGCTGTTCGCCGCAGCGATGACGCCGTACGAGGTCTTCTTCTTCTCATCGGGCGCTGTTGAGGAGGGCTGGACCGTCAAGGACCTCGCGCGGTCACGAGCAAATGTGCTGGTGGGATTCCCACTCGGAGGACTGCTCTCGCTGGCCATTGCCGGCTGTGCTGCTGTCGTGCTCTTGCCCCAGCTCATCGCGGTGACCGCGCTATCCCAGGTGATGCTTCCGGTCGCCATGGCCGGCGGAAAGCTGTTGCTTGCGTTGATCATTCTCGGGATCGTTGCCGCCACTGCCGGGGCCGCGTTGGAGACCACATTGTCCGCCGGCTACACGATCGCACAGTTCCTGGGCTGGTCGTGGGGCAAGTTCCGGCCGCCGGCGCTGGCCGCCGGCTTCCATCTATTGATGATCATTTGCCTGATCGTCGGAGTCGGCACTCTGATGACTGGAATTGACCCGATCAAGGTGACCGAGATCTCTGTGGTCTTCTCGGCCGTAGCGCTGCCGCTCACCTACCTCCCGATCCTGATTGTGGCCAACGACCCCGAGTTCATGGGTGAGCATGTCAACGGGCAGGCGTTGAATGGCGGCGCCCTGATCTATTGGTGATCATTCTCGCCGCGGCGATCGCCGCCTCGCATCTTCGGCGGACGTCCGCCTGTGTCGCGCATGCAGCGTACGTCGTGGGTCGCCATCGTGGAGATCGGTGTTGTGATCAAGTTGGCGGTTGGCCGGGACACCAGAGATCTCGCATGGACCGAGCGGTGGGTCCGGGACCACGTCATCGGACGCATCCCGGGGGGCCGCCACAATCCCGGCCAGGAGCAGCACGACGATTCCAATGAGCGAGGCAAATCGTGATCATCACCGACCTGCTCGGCTCACGGGTGTTCGGCCCAGACTTCTTGGGTTTTGTGAGCGATGTGCGGTTCATCCTCGAGTCAGAATCGGTAGGCCAACCGGTCCGGCTCCAAGGGATCATCGTCAGCCCACATGCCCGTTCCTCTTCGCTGGGCTTCGAGCGTTCCGGAGTCCGGTCACCGTGGCCGATTGCGGCTCTGGTGCGATGGCGGCACCGCGGCTCGTTCCTCGTCCGATAGGGCGACATTGAGCGTCTCGACGTGCACCGCATTCAGCTCAGACCGGGATTTGAGCGGGCTTCATCTGAGCTCCCCTGATCATCAATGTGCTATGCCTGCTCTGCACAGCTTGCTGACGCTCTACACATGTTGGAACGTATGCAGAGCGACCGAAACCAACGTAAACGTGGGTTCGGCGAGATGGCCGCGAGATGAAGGAGAACCGCATGTCCCAGGGCAATGGAGCCTCAGCCAGCGCGATCGACGACGTGATCGCTCGAGCGCTGCGCGAACTCGATCTTGACGAGAAGGTGGAGTTGCTGACCGGCGCAGCGGCGTTCTCCCTGCACGGCACCGAAGCCATCGGACTGCGTCCGATGATCTTCAGCGACGGGCCGACTGGAGTCCGTGGCAGTGAATTCGTTGGTGGCAAGAAGGTCGCGTTGTTCCCCAATGCGACGCTGCTCGCGCAGGCATGGGACGAGGCGGCCGCCGAGCGGGTCGGCGAAATGCTCGCGGGGGAAGGCCGCGCTCAGGATGTCGACGTGGTTCTCGGCCCAACCGTCAATCTGCACCGGTCTCCACTTGGTGGCCGGTTGTTCGAGGCGTACGCCGAAGATCCCCTGCTGAGTGGCCGATTGGCCGCTGCCTACATCCGGGGCATCCAGCGCTACGGCATCGGGGCTTGCGTCAAGCACTACGTCGCAAACGAATCGGAGACCCAACGGCGCACCGTAAACGCGCGGGTCTCCGAGGCCGCGTTGCGCGAGCTCTACCTGCTGCCGTTCGAGATCTGCGTCGCCGATGCGCATCCCTGGACGATCATGGCCGCCTACAACAACGTCAACGACGTCCCGGCAACCGAGCAGGACGAGCTGAACAATGGTGTGCTCAAGTCCGAATGGGCTTGGGACGGCCTGCTGATGTCGGACTGGGGAGCGACGAAGACTGCCGCGCCGGCTGCGAACGGCGGACTTGATCTTGTGATGCCCGGACCACGAGGGCCATGGGGTGATCAGCTGGTGGCTGCAGCGCGTTCCGGCGCTGTCGCGGAGGCGACGATCGATGATCATCTGGTGCGACTGCTGAGACTGGCCGGGCGGGTCGGTGCGCTGGATGGCATTCCTGCCGCGCGGACGGCTGAGGTGGGTCCGTTGGCACCGGCTGACTCACCTGCGATGCGGCTGAGCTTGCGCAATCTGGCATCGGCCGGGATGGTATTGCTCAAGGGCCAGGACATCCTCCCCCTCCAGGATTCCTTGATCACCGACGACTCGCCGCTGGTGCTGATTGGGCGGCACGCGCTCGAGACCTCTCTCCAGGGTGGGGGTTCGGCTTCGGTCCGCCCGCCCCATCAGATATCAATCGCCGACGGGCTGACTGAAGCGCTCGGCGAAGACCGGGTGCGAGCCTTGGACGGCGTCGTGGTACGGAGTAACCCGACGGCTGCTGCGCCGGAGTCGATCATCGATCCACAGACCGGTCGGCCGGGCATGCGGATTACCAGTTTCGATGGGTCGGGCGCGGAGCAGGCGTCCAGCAACAGCGAAGTGGCGGAGTTTGTGCTCGGCCTGTCGAGCGGACCGCATGAGGGAGCGAGTGTCGTGGAGCTTTCCGCAGAGCTGGTCGCGCCGCCCGGTACCCCGCTGCTGGTTGGCGTACGCGGTGTCGGCGAGTGGACCCTGAGCTACGGCGACGAGACGTACGCATTTGCGACCACTCTGCTTCCGGGCGACTCCGCGGAAGTGGGTTTCATGGTTCCGCCAAGTTGGACTCATGTGGTCGAGGTGGCGCCCGGCCGGATTCTGGTCGCTCGGCTGGCGATCTCTGAACGGATCTCTCTGGCCGGGCTGGTGGTCCAGCCGGTTCCAACCTCGGATGAGCAGTTGATCACAGAAGCAGCGCTGGCGGCTCGGGATGCGGCCACGGCAGTTGTGGTCGTCGGTATGACCGCCGAGCAGGAGACAGAGGCCGTTGACAAGAAAATGCTGGCACTGCCGGGCCGCCAAGATGATCTTGTCCGGGCAGTCGCGGAGGCAGCCCGACATACGGTCGTGGTGATCAATTCGGCGACTCCCGTGCTGATGCCGTGGCTGGATCAGGTGGACGCCGTGCTCTGGGCCGGCCTGCCCGGACAAGAAGGCGGTCATGCGATCGCCGACGTGTTGCTCGGCAAGGCTGAGCCGACCGGCCGGCTGGTGACCACCTGCCCGGTAGCAGATGGCGACGGCCCAGCCTGGAACGTCACCCCCCAGGACGGCGCATTGGATTATGCCGAGGGCACGCGCGTCGGCTATCGCGGGTGGTATGGAGCGGATGTCGAGCCGGCCTTCTGGTTTGGCGGCGGGCTCGGGTGGGGCGTCTGGGACTATCGCTCCGCAGAGCAGGTGCGCAGCGATGACGGCGTGGCGGTGGCGGTGGTCCTCGCCAACACTGCCGACCGGACTTCGCGCGAAGTCGTTCAGGTCTACTGGCGGCCTGAGGGAGCCGCCCCAGTGCGGCTCGTGGGCTACGCCATCGCCGATGAGGTGGTGCCCGGCGAGACGCGTACGGTCACGGTCACGTGTGACCCGCGCGCCTTCCGGCTCTGGGACGAAGCAGCCTCGGGTTGGGTCACTCCATCCGGCGGCACCTTGCTCGTTGCACGCGGGCTCGGCGACATCCGCATCGAGGTCCAGCGTTCCTGATGGGGCTCGGCTAGCGGACCGCCATCTGTCGCGGTTCCAGCGGCAGCACCAGCCGGAACATCGCACCGCTCCCGCGAGGATCCTCGCACGTGAGATCCCCGCCGTGTGCGCGGGCATAGCCCCGTGCGATCGCCAGCCCCAGGCCCGAGCCGCCGGCATCTCCTGCCCGACCATGATCAAGTCGTACGAGTCGTTCGAAGATCCGTTCTCGCTGCGACGGCGGCACGCCGGGCCCGGAGTCCCAGATCTCAGCGATCGCAAATTGATCATGCTCGCGTACCACCAGGTGCACCTGACCCTCGGGACCGGCCGCACGCACCGCGTTATCGATCACGTTGCGCAGGATGCTGCTGACCCTGGCGGCGTCGGCATGGGCGATCACCTCTGGTCCGCTCATCGTCACGGCCGTCTCGGGATGAAGCAGCCGTACCCGATCAATCTCGCTATGGGCCAGGGTCCGTAGTGACACCGGAGCAAGATCAAGGTCGATGCCGGCATCCAGCCGCGCTGCGGTGAGCAGATCCGAGATGAGGGCGCCGGCGCGTTCAGCTTCGCGTACCAGCAACGCTTGCAGATGCTGGCGTTCATCATGATCAAGCTGGTCGTCGTGATGTAGCAGCGTCTCGGCCGCGGCCTGCACCCCAGCGATTGGGGTCCGCAGCTCATGCGCGGCATCCGCAAGAAACGCCCGGGTGCGTTCTTCCGCTTGTTGAGCGCGAGTCTCCGCGCCCTCGAGCTCGTCCAGCATCTCGTCGAACGCTTGTGCCGTTTGGCCCAGTTCGGTGTCCGTGCGGGTCGGCGCTAGCCGATAGCCGCGGTTGCCCTGACTGACGGCCTTGGCGAGTGCGGCCATTGAGTCGAGCGGCCGCAACGCGAGGCGGACTGCCGCCGCGACGAGCGCAGCACTGACGACCAAGGCGATCACGGCAGTGATCATTAGTATTCGGCGCAGCGTACGCCGGGCGTCGGAGACGAGCGCGGTGTCAACGGCGAGGGTGAGGTTCGCGCCATCCACTCGGGTGGGTGCATTGAGCGTGATCGTGGTCGTCTTGACGGTGCCGCTGGTGATCGGTGTGCCGAACTCAGTTCCGTTCCGCAGCACCAGGTGGGCCTGTACGCCGCCGGCCTGCACTCGATTCACGATCTGTTGTGGCCCGACGCCCGAGCGAGCCAGTTGCCGCGCGAGCTGCGCCTGACCGGTCAGCAGAGCATCGAGGTTCCGATTGGACTGGGCGATGAAGATCGCATTGATCGCGATGCTGAGCAAGATCAACATCACCGCGAGGACCGCCAATACCGCGACGGTCACACGCAACCTGAGCGAGACAGTGTTCAGCCGGTTCTTCGTTGCCGTTGCCGGGGGAGTCGTTTGAGTCACGCTGTCATTCCGAGCAGGTATCCGCGGCCCCGAACCGTATGGACGAGGCGCGAGCGCCCGCCAGCCTCGAGCTTGCGACGCAGCGAGGAGACGTGCACCTCGACCACGTTCTCGTCGAAGCCGTCGTAGCCCCAGACCGCGGTCAAGATTTGCGTCTTGCTCACCACATGGTCACGATGCTCGGCAAGGTAGCCCAGCAGTCGCCGCTCGGTATCGGTCAGGTCGAGTGAGTCGCCCCCACGTTGCACAAGGGTTGCATCGTCGTTGATCACGAGGTCACCGATGGAGATCGAGCTGCCGCCGGGCCGGCTGCGCCGCAGCACCGCGTGGATCCGTGCCACGAGCTCCGCCATGGCGAAAGGCTTGATCAAATAATCGTCGGCGCCTCCGGTTAGGCCTTGTATCCGGTCGGCAAGGCTGTCCCGAGCTGTCAACATCAACACCGCTGCGGTGCTGGCCCGGCGTACCACCTGGAGCAGCTCGAAGCCGTCGCGGCCCGGCAGCATCACATCCAAGATCACCAGATCCGGCCCAAAGGACGGCAGGAGTCTCTCAAGATCGCCGCCGTCAGCCGCCGACGCGAGCGCGAACCCGTGGGCAGACAAGGCCGTGACGACGGGCAACCGAATGGCGTTGCTGTCCTCCACCACGAGGATCCGAGCCGCGGTCACACCGTCATTCTGCCTGGTGGGCGGGCGCGGCGGCTGTCGTCTGCTCCGCCCGGTCAAGAACTCCGCAATGGTTGGAGATTGGAGCACCAGCAGCCACCCCAGTGGTCAAAAACCTCGCATTCGGCGGAAATTTGAGTCAGCAGCGCCTGCGTCATAGGTGCTGAGCTGGTCAACGGCACCCGAGGGCTTCGACAGGCCGTGCCCGCATAGTCTGTGCGGCATGGCGGCAAAGCAGGTGGCGATTCTGGGTGCGGGGATGATCGGTGACGTGCATCGGCGGGCTGCAGTGCTCGCCGGAGCCCAGCTTGTTGGGGTGATGGCCTCCAGCCCGGAGCGCTCCCGCGAAGTCGCCCGAGCCTGGGGAGTCGAGCAGGCGTACGGAGGCATCGAGGAAGTCGCCGAGAGCGACGCGGAGATCGTGCACATCTGTACGCCGAACGCCTCCCACGTGCCGTATGCGGTGGCCTTGATGGAGGCCGGCAAGCATGTGCTCTGCGAGAAGCCCTTGGGAATCAACCTCGAGGACGCCCAGTACGCGGCGAAGGTTGCCGAGGACGCAGGTGTGGTCAATACGATCCCATTCGCGTACCGGTTCCACCCGATGGCGCGCGAAATGCGGGCTCGAGTGCAGTCTGAAGAGTTCGGGGCGATCAACCTGATGCATGGCAGCTATCTGCAGGACTGGCTGCTCAATCCCAAGGCCACCAGCTGGCGCGTCGATCCCAAGGCAGGCGGACCATCGCGAGCCTTTGGTGACATCGGTTCACACTGGTGCGATCTTGCGGAGTGGGTGACCGGTGATCGAATCGCCCGGCTCGTCGCTACCACGTCCATCACGATCAAGCAGCGCCCGGCCTCGACCGCGGCCACCATGAGTGCGGTCGAGAGCGACGCCCCGCTGGTGGATGTGCAAACCGAGGACACCGCGTTGATCATGTTCCGCACGGCGAACGACATCGCCGGTTCTGCGGTGATCAGCCAGCTGAGCGCTGGCCGCAAGAACCGCCTCTGGATCGAGGTCGACGGCATGCACCAGAGCGCAGCCTTCGATCAAGAACTGTCCGAGCAGCTGTGGATCGGTGACGAGTGGGGAGCCCGGCTGCTGGTACGCGACCCCAATCATGGCTCGGCCGAGCAGCGACGCCTGTCCCAGCTGCCTGCGGGCCATACCCAGGGCTACGCCCAGTGCTTTGAGAACTATGTCGCCGACTCTTATGCCGCAGTGGAGGCCCAGGACGGCATGGGGCAGGTCCCCGACGGACTGCCTACCTTTGCGGACGGGGCCCGGGCTGCAGAAATCTGTGACGCGATGCTGCGGTCAGCGGGGAGCGGGGAGTGGGTCAGCGTCGGCTAGTGTCGAAACGGTAGGCACGCGACTCATGACCGCGACGTACATTCGTTCCCTTGCCGACGAAGGCCTCGGCCTCTCCGAGATCGGTGGCAAGGGTCAGTCACTTGCCCGGCTCGCGTCGGCCGGATTGCCGGTGCCAGACGGATTCCACATCACCACGGCTGCGTACGACGACTTCATCGCCGATCACCATCTCGAGGATCCGATTCAGAAGCAGCTAGCAACTGTCGACGATGCGGCCAGCAACGCAACCGACCGGGTAGCGTCGGCCATCGCAGCGCTGATCACCAGCCAGGACATCACGCCCGTGATCGCGGCCGACATAGTGCGGGCCTACCAGCAGCTCGGTTCGCCGCCGGTGGCAGTGCGCTCCTCTGCGACAGCCGAGGATCTGCCGGAAGCCTCTTTCGCTGGACAGCAGGAGACGTTCCTCAACGTTTCGGGCATTGATCAACTTCTGGAAGCGGTGCGTCGCTGCTGGGCCTCGCTGTGGACCGCCCGCGCCATCAGCTACCGGGCGCAACACCAGATCGAGCCCGAAAAGATCAGCCTTGCGGTCGTGGTGCAGGAACTCGTTGACGCGGAGGCGTCGGGGATCGTGTTCACCGCCGATCCGGTGACGGGCGACGACACCATGATCGAGATCAATGCTGCCTGGGGTCTTGGTGAGGCGGTTGTCGGTGGCCAGGTGACTGCGGACACGATTACGGTTGATCACGCTTCCGGCCGAATCGCGCGTAGCGTGATCAACACGAAAACGATCATGACCGAGCTCGCTGACGAGGGCACAACCACGCAGTCGGTCCCCAGGGATCGGCAGAACGCACCGGCCCTGACCGAGCCGCAAGCGCTGCGACTGGTCGATCTTGCGTTCATGGTCGAGGACCACTTCAAGGAACCGGTGGACATCGAGTGGTGCCGCAGAGGTGATCAACTCTTCGTGCTGCAGGCGAGGCCGATCACCACCGCGATCCACCCTGATCCGTGGAACGACAGCCGCTCCGGCGATTTCCTGTGGACCAATACCAATGTGGGTGAGGCCATTCCGGACGTGATGACGCCGGCGACCTGGTCGATGGTCCAGGTGTTCCTGACCGATGCGATGGCGACGGCCTCCATCCCGCCGTACGTCGGCTATGGCCGGATTGGCGGGCGGATCTATCTCAACATCAGCGTGTTGATGACGCTTTCCGCCGCGGTGGGGGTCAGCGAGCAGCGCTATCGCAGCCTGACCGAGGAAGTCTTCGGGAGACTTCCCGCTGATCTTGAGATCCCCCCGGTGAAGGCGCGGAAGCTAAACATCCTCCGCGCCGTGCTGCCGATGGGACTACACGTGCTCGGAGAAGCCCGCCGCGACGTCAAGGTGCTGGATGCCTACCTCGCCGACCATCCAGCGCTCTGTGATCGCCGCCGCGCTCACATTGCAGCGGTAGCCACGCCGGTGGAGCTTGCAGACCTCTGGACTGATGTACTCGATCCCGAGTTCAATCGAGTGAGCTGGATGCTGTCCGCTGCAACCCGATCCAGCGGAGCCTCGTTCATTACGACCCGGAAGCGGCTGCAGGGCCTGGTCGGTGACGCCGCTGCGAATGCCCTGACTGCTGGGCTGGGTGCCCAGGCCGGGCAGCTGGCGAGCCTCGGGCTACTGGACGGCCTCGAGCAGCTCGCCGCTGGTGAGATCGACCGGGACACCTTCAATCGACGCTATGGTCACCGCGGGCCGCATGAGTTCGAGATCTCACTGCCGCGGCCTGGCGAGGATCCCAATTGGATCGACATGCAGCTGGCTGCACGTGCGGCGGCGGCGACCAACTATCGCGCTATGCTCGGCCGCCAGGAGCAGAAGCGCAGTGAGGCATGGGCCGAGTTGGAGCAGCGGCACCCCGTGCACGCCAGGATCTTGCACCATCAGTTGCGGGTGTGGGCCAAGATCTCTCGAGATCGGGAGCGAGCTCGATCAGAGGTGATCCGATACTTCTGGGTGCTGCGGGCGTACGCGCTGCGGGCCGGTGAGCTCACCGGGCTGGGGGACGACATCTTCTATCTCGACAAGGCGGAGATCGTTCGCGTTCTTCAGGGCGAGACGATCAGCACCACGCTGATCAACCGTCGCCGCGCGGCATACCAGGCGTATTCAGCGCTGCCGAAGTATCCAGCGTTGATCCGCGGCACTTTCAACCCGTATACCTGGGCGGCTGACCCGAACCGGCGGTCGGACATCTTCATCGAGGGCAGCGTGAGCGAAGCCGAGGTCTCTGTACGCGGCTTCCCAGGATCGGCTGGCGTCGTCGAGGCCCCGGTGCGGGTGCT
>Ga0184625_10001180_pt1 | contig 10788 bp, 14 predicted proteins | sample PLM3_30_b1_FD_133151 | JGI IMG/M metagenome (GOLD analysis project Ga0184625, IMG submission 133151) | Groundwater sediment microbial communities from an aquifer in East River, Colorado, USA - PLM3_30_b1 | ecosystem: Environmental > Terrestrial > Soil > Riparian zone | place: USA: East River... | reverse complement strand
GGGGTTCCTCCCGCGCGTCCTGCGGTTCACGATCCCCGCGGGCTCGCTCGCGGCGATCGCCACGTTCCTCGGCTACGTGCTGGCGAAGCACGAGCCGGGCGTCACGCTCGCCGAGGCTCGGACCGCCGCCACGATGGTGTTGCTCTACATCGGGTTCCTGGTGCTCTCGATCATCGCCGCGCCGCTCACCCCCTCGCGGCTCGCGCTGGTGTGGGCGATGCCCGCGCTGTTCGGCCTCGCGATGGCGATCCCGGCGGCTCGGGAGTTCTTCGCGCTGTACCCCCCGCCGCTGATCGTGTGGCTGGCGGCGTTCGGCATCGCGTCGTTGGTGTGGTCGTTCGCCCGGTTGTTCCTGCCGCCCGAGCGGCCCGTGGGTCCCGGTGCGCCGCCGGCGCCCGTCTGAGCGTTTCGCGGCGCCGGTTCCGTGCGCCTAGCCGAGCCCGCCCATCTGCGACGGGGGCCAGATCACCACGAAGGCCTTGCCGATCACCTTCTCGAGCGGAACGAATCCGAGACCGTACCGGCTGTCGGCCGAGTTCGCGCGGTTGTCGCCCATCACGAACAGCGCATCGTTCGGAACGGTGTGCTGCGGGTAGTCGCCGGTGCTGTCCCTCGCCGCCTGGGTCAGGTAGGGCTCGTCGAGCGGCTTCCCGTTGATGGAGACGACGTCGTGGCGGATCTCGATCGTCTCGCCGGGCAGCGCGATCACCCGCTTGATGAAGTCCTCGTTCTCCGGTTGCGCGAGCCCGATCCCCTCCCCGAGCCAGTGCAGGACGCTGCTGATACCGCTGCGATCGGGGAGCTCGGCGGCGTTCGGGTTCTCGAACACGATCACGTCGCCGCGCGCGATGTCCCCGCCGTCGAACATGAACTTGCTCACGAACACCCGATCGCCGACCTCGAGCGTTGGGACCATCGACTCGGACGGGATGTAGAACGCCTGGATCACGAAGGTCTTCACGAGGATCGCGACGGCGAGCGCGACGAAGATCAGGAACGGCGTCGAGCCGAGGAACCGTCGCCACGCCGAGTCCTTGCCCTCTTCGGCGGGCTCGTTCCGGTTCGGCCCCCCGGGGTCGCCATCCTGGTCGCGCAGGTCGGCGCTCGGCTCCGGATCGGTCTCGTTTGCCGCGTGCACCGCCGGGGCTGGCTCGGAGGTGCGGAGCGCGACACCGTCGGGCTGGTCGCGGGCGTCGTCGTGCGCGGGCTCGATCTCGGGCATGGGTGCTCAAGGATACGTGTTCGGTTCCGCTACGGAGGGAGCAGCTCGACCTCGACGGCCTTGAAGGACGCCCAGACCTCGACGCCGGAGCGGAGGCGCAGCCGTTCGACCGAGCCCAGGGTGACCTCCGCGACGAGCGGCGGTGCAGTCGCGAGCCGAACGCGCGCGCGGTCCCCCTCGATCGCGACCGAGGTGACGCGACCGGATAGGACGTTGCGCGCCGACCCTTCGGGGCGATCCGGCCACAGCGTCACGTCGATCGGCCGGACGATGCCGACGACCTCGCCCTCCACGTACCACTCGGGCCACGGAACGACGAGCGCCCCCTCGCTCGAGATCAGCCGGCCGGTCCCCCCGTCGATCGGCTCGAGGACGCCCCGGACCGCGTTCACCCCGACGAGGTCCGCGGCGTAGCGCGACCGCGGTGCCGAACGGATCTCCTCGGGGGTGCCGATCTGCGTCACGCGTCCGTCCTCGACGATCACGATCCGTTCGGCCATGGTCGACGCCTCCACCGGGTCGTGCGTGATGAGGATCCGGATCCCCGGGAAGCCTTCGAGCTCGTCCCGGAGGACCTCGCGCAACCGCGCGCGCGCGCCCACGTCGAGCGCCGACAGGGGTTCGTCCAGCAGGAGCAGCGCAGGCTCGGCGACCAGTGCGCGAGCGAGCGCCACACGCTGGGCCTCGCCGCCGGACAGGTCGCGCGACTTGGCGCGGGCGCGTTGGGCCACCTCGAGCCGACGAAGGAGGTGCTCGCTACGGTCGTGCGCCTCGGCCCGGTCGACGCCGCGAGCGAGCAGCGGGAACGCGACGTTCTCGAGCGCCGACAGGTGCGGGAACAGCAACAGGTCCTGGAACACGACTCCGATCGGCCGTCGCTCGGGCGGCACGTACACACCGGCCGCCGGCTCGTCGAGGACCACCCCGTCCAGCACCACGGAGCCTTCCTCGGGCGGGACGAGCCCGGCCATCGAAGCGACGAGCGTCGACTTGCCCGAGCCGTTCGGACCGAGCAGCGCCGTCGTGGATCCCCGGCCGGCGTCGAACGACGCCCGGACCGCGAACGTCCCCCGTCGGGCCGTGACGTCCACCGACAGCGTCATCGCAGGAACCGCCCCCGCAGCGCGAGGATCACCCCGAAGGCCACGGCGATCAGGAGCATCGAGATCGCGAACGCCGCCTCCGGGTCGGTCTGGAGACGTTCGAAGACGGCGAGGGGGAGCGTCTGCGTCCGTCCCTGCAGGTTTCCGGCGAACGTGATCGTCGCGCCGAACTCGCCGAGCGCGCGCGCCCACGACAGGACGAGCGCCGCCGCGATCTGCGGTCCCATGAGCGGAAGCGTCACCCGTCGCAGGACGTACCAACGCGCCGCGCCGAGCGTCGCCGCCGCGTCCTCGAGCCGCTCGTCGAGGCCACGCAGGCCCGCCTCGAGCACCAGCACGGCGAGCGGGAACGAGACGAACGTCGCCGCGAGCACGGCCGCGGCGGTCGTGAACGTGAGCTGGATGCCGAACCACTCGTACAACCACGATCCGACGAGCCCACTCCGCCGACCGAACGCCGCCAGCAGGCCGACACCGGCGACGACCGGGGGCATGACCAGCGGGAGCACGATCAGCGCGCGCAGGAACGTCTTCCCGCGGAACGACCCGCGCGCGAGCGCCCACGCGAGCGGGAGCCCGAGGACGAACGAGATCGCCGCGGCGGTCGTGGCGACGACTAGCGAGAGCCGCAGCGCGGTGAGGGCCGTCTCGCTCGTCAGGATCTCGCCGACCCGCGACCAGGGCGTGCGGAGCAGGAGGCCGAGCAACGGCAGCGCGACGAGCGCGACGCCGAGCGCCGCGAGGACGACGAAGACGGCCGGGGTCCGCCCCCTACGGAGGGGGGAGGAAGCCGTACTCGGCGAGCGTCCGCTGCCCGTCGCCAAGGACGAAGTCGATGAACCCCTTCGCGAGGTCTACCTCCTGGGTTCCGTTCACGGCCGCGATCGGATAGGTCGCGATGACGTTCACCTCGTCGGGGATCGGGATGAGCGTGACCCGGTCCGAGACGGCGGGCGTGACGTCGGTGACGTAGCCGATGCCGGCATCCGCGTCGCCGGCGATCAGCTTGGTGATAACGGCCCTCACGTCCTCCTCGTTCGAGACGACGTTCGCGAGCGCAGCCTCGGAGATGCCCGCCTCCCGGAACATCTCCCGCGCGTAGTCCCCCGCCGGAACGCCTTCGGCGGCGAGGACGAGCTGCACGTGATCCTCGGTGAGGTCGTCCAGGTTCTCGATCCCGGCCGGATTGTCGACCGGCACGATGATCGCCAGGCGGTTCTGAGCGAAGTCCGCCCGGTCCGTCACGCCCGGTCCGTCGTCCTGCACCGAGTCCATCCAGGTCGGGCTCGCCGAGGCGAAGACGTCGACCGGGGCGCCCTGATCGATCTGAGCCGCGAGCCCGTCCGACGGCCCGAAGTTGAAGGTCACGGTGGTGCCGGGGTTCGCCGTCTCGAACGCCTGGCCGATCTCGGTGAACGCGTCGGTGAGCGACGAGGCCGCGGAGACCGTCAGGTCGGCCCCCTCCCGCGCCGAAGCGGTGTCGCCGCTCCCCGCGTTCGGTCCGTCGTCGGGACACGCCGTGGCGACGAGCGAGGCCAGTGCGAGCGCGACCGCGAAGCGCTTCACCCGTCCACCTCGAGCATCACGTTGGTGGCCTTCACGGTCGCGACGGCCTTCATCCCGGGTCGGAGGCCCATCTCGTCGACGGCCTCCCTCGTGACGAAGGCGAGGATCCGGTGCGGGCCCGCGAGGATCTCGACCGTCGCCGCGAGCTTGTCGCGCCTGATCTCGGTCACCGTTCCCGGGAACCGGTTCCGCACGCTGGCGGAGGTAATCTTCGGGCGCTCGCGACCCTCGGCGAGCAGGCGTGCCACCTCGGAGGCCGCGACCGTGCGCTGGCCACCCGCCGTACGGGTCGTGCCGAGCTTCCCCTCCCGCTCCCAGCGGCGCAGCGTCTCCACGCGGACGCCCAGCATCGAGGCCGCCTCTCCGATCCGGTAGGTCGCATCCGTCATGCGGGCGAGTCTACCGGGTCAGGGCGAATCGTCGCCAGGGATAGCTGGTGATATCAGGCCGGAAGCCTGGCGACCATGGACGGGTCTTCAGACGGCGAATCGGACGTGGAGGATGTCGCCCTCTCGGACCTCGTAGTCCTTGCCCTCGACCCGGACCTTGCCCTGCTGCTTGGCGGTGTCCATCGAGCCGGCCGCGACCAGCTCGTCGTACGCGATCACCTCGGCGCGGATGAACCCGCGTTCGAGATCGGTGTGGATCACGCCTGCCGCCTCGGGCGCCTTCGCCCCACTGCGGACCTCCCATGCGCGGGTCTCGTCGTCCCCGGTCGTGAGGAACGTGATCAGGTCGATCGCCCGGTAGCCCGCCCGGATCACGGTCTCGAGCCCGGGTTCGTGCACCCCGAACTCGTCCAGCAGCGCCCGGGCCTCCGCGGGTTCCATCTCCGCCGTCTCGGCCTCGATCGAGGCATACACGCCGACCGTCCCCTCGGGCAGACCCTCTGGCACGTCGGTCCCCTCCTCGAGGTTCGCGACGACGATCGACGGCTTGATCGTGAGGGGTGCGATCGGCTTGAGCTCGCGCCGGTGCTCCTCGGAGAGCCGGGCGTCCGAGAGCGGGATCTCCGCCTGGAGGGCAGCGTTCGCGGCGGCGAGCGCCTCGACCTCGGGCGTCCGCTTGCCCCGCGCCCGCTTCTCCGCCTTCTCCAGGGCCGGCTCGATCACGGCCTGATCCGCGAGGAGCAGGTCGGCGCGGACCTCCGTGACCTCGGACGTGGGCTGCGCATCCGGCCCGAAGCACCGCACGACGATCGCGAGTGCGTCCGCCTCGCGGAGCTTCGCGATCCCCTGCGCGGAGGCTGTCCCGCCCGGGACGTCGACGAACCCGACCTGGGCGTGGACCGTCTTGCGCGAGCGCTCGATCTCGGTCAGGACCTCGACGCGGGGGTCGGGAACGGGCACCACGGCGTGGTTCGCCTGGCCCCCGTGACCGCCGGTCCGCGTGAGCGCGGTGAACAGGCTGGACTTCCCGCTGAACGGCAGGCCGACCAGACCTATGTCCCTCACGCGGTCAGTCTAAGGAGCGGACCGGAGGCGGATCCGGTCCGAACGCGACGGAGGGCGGAGCCTGGGGCCCCGCCCTCCGGGTTCGGAACCGCGCTGCCTACGCCTTGGTCTCCCAGAAGATCTTGGCGACCTCGTCGATCGCGTCCAACAGCTTCTGGCCCTGCGCCGGGTCCTGCGCCTTCTTGGCCAGACCCGCCTCCTTGGTTGCGTTCCAGAAGAGCTCGTGGAGCTGCGGGTACTTCTCGACATGCTCGGGCTTGAAGTAGTCGGTCCACAGCACCCACAGGTGCTCCTTGACCAGGTCGGCGCGCGCCTCCTTGATCGCGAGCGCGCGGATCCGGTAGTCCTCCACGCTCTCCCCGGCGGTCTTGAACTTCTCCGCGTCCTGGTAGCGAGTCTGGATCGCCTTCACCGACTCGGCCTCCACGCGAGCCTGCGCCGGGTCGTAGATCCCGCAGGGCAGGTCGCAGTGCGCATGGACGACGCGGCGTGGTCTGAGCAAAGCTTCCAGCATGCGTTCCCTCCTTCGGACGGTCGGGGTTCCGTGACCCGAACCTACCACCGGGGTGTGGAAGCGCGGAAGGTGGCGTTCGCCGCCTTGCTCGCCGGTATCGCTGCAGCGTACGGGTTCCAGCGCTGGCGGCCGTTCCGGGTGGAGGTGGCCGGCGCGTCGATGCGCCCGACGCTCGAACCCGGCGACTGGGCTCTCGCGGTCCGCACCCGGCGGGTTCGCCGCGGCGACGTCGTGGTCGTCGAGCATCCCGAACGGCCCGGTTTCGAGCTCGTCAAGCGCGTCGTCCACGTCCCCGGCGACCCGGCCCCCGACGGGCTCGAGCTGGTGGACGAGGTCTGGATCGAGGGAGACGAGCCCGAGGTCTCGACCGACAGCCGGCGCTTCGGACCGGTCGGCACCGATCGCGTCCGTGCGCGGGTCCGGCTCGTGTGGTGGCCCCCCGAACACGTGCGCTTCCTTTGACCTGTTGGTCTCTCGACCGGATCGAGGCTCCCCGGCGGTTGCGGGATTTCCGATCCCCCCGGTAGCATTTGCAGTTGCGATGATCCGGACACGCTGCCGTGGGCTCGTCGGGGCGATGATCCCCGACCGATGCTGCTGTCCCCGGGTGCCCGGCGACGGCCGTTAGCCGTCGCTCCCGGCACCGGATACCCACACCCCCCGCCCGACGATCGCTCGCAAGGAGGCTCCCGCCGATGGACGTCATCACCGCCACCGTGGACGCACGGGGCCAGTCCTGCCCCGGACCGCTCGTCGCGTTGCACAAGGCCCTGAAGGACGTTCACCCCGGCGACCTGCTCGAGCTCCTCGCGACCGATCCGGGCTCCAGGTCCGACGTCCCGTCCTGGTCCAAGCTCTCGGGCCACGAGCTCCTGGACGCGAGCGAGACCTCGGGCGTCTACCGCTACGTGATCCGGAAGGTGTGATCGGGATGGTCCAGACCGCGCGCGATGCGACGAACGGCGGAGCCGCCGCCGGCGACACGGAGGCGATCCGCGAGCTGATCGACCAGGCGCTCGCCGAGCGCGACGCCGCCGACGGGTTCAACCGGAAGAACAAGATCACGATCGTCGCCTGGGACGGGCATCTCGACCGGGTGTGGCCCACGTTGATCCTGTCGACCACCGCCGCCGCCTCCGGGATGGAGGTTAGCGTGTTCTTTACCTTCTGGGGGTTGTTCGCGCTCGTGAAGCCGGAGCGTCGGCGCAAGACCGGGAAGGACTGGATGACGAAGGCGCTCGGTCAGATGAACCCGGGTTCGACATCCAAGGCGAAACTGTCTCGGCACAACTTCGCCGGCATGGGGCCGTGGATGCTCGGCAAGGTGGCCGAGGACTACAAGACCCCGCATCCCACCGAGCTGCTTGAGCTCGCCCGCGACATGGGCGTCAGGCTGATCCCCTGCCAGATGACGATGGACCTGATGGGGATCGGCACCGAGGACCTGATCGAGGGTCTCGAGGAGCCGATCGGAGCCGCGACCGCGCTGCTCGAGATGAAGGAGAGCGCGATCCAGCTGTTCATCTAGCAGGCCGTCGAGCTCGACGGGTCCCCGCAGAGCGGCGCGCTCTTATCCTTCGCGACGCTAATTAGCGTTGCGTAGTATCATGGGAGCGTGACTACCATCGCTCCCGTCGACGCCACCGCGCTCGCCGCGCGGCTCCGCCTCGGCGTGACGCGGCTCGCGCGGCGCCTCCGACAGGAGGCCGAGGCGGGCGTCACTCCCTCGATGCTCTCGGCCCTCTCGTCGGCCGAACGCCAGGGGTCGCTGACGATGCGCGACCTCTGCCACGCCGAGCAGGTCCAGCCGCCGACGATGACGCGGATCGTCGCGGCCCTCGTCGAGGCCGGGCTCGTCGTCCGCGAACCCGACCCGATCGACGGGCGCGTGGCCTGGGTGAAGGTGACCCCGGACGGACGTCGACTGCTCGAGCGGAGCCGGCGCCGGAAGGAGGCCTACCTGGCCAAGGCGCTCCGCTCGCTCGAGCCGGAGGAGCTCCGGACCCTCGAGGCCGCCGCGGAGATCCTCGAGCGCCTGACCGATGCACCGTCCACCCCGCAGACCGGGGCACGAACGTGACCCCCGTCCGCCTGACCGTTCATCGGACGTTCCACTCGCTCGGCCATTCCGAGAACTTCCGCCGGTTCTTCATCGGGCAGGCGATCTCGGTCACCGGCACGTGGATGCAGATGGTCGCGGCCGCGTGGCTGGTGCTCCAGCTGACCGGCAGCGGGGTCGCCCTCGGGATCGACACCGCGCTCGCCTTCGGGCCGATCCTGCTGTTCGGACCCCTGGGCGGGTCGCTCGCGGATCGGCACGACAAGCGGCGGATCCTGCTCGCGACGCAGGTGACCTTCGGCGTGCTCGCGCTCGGACTGTGGGCCATCGTGGCGACCGGGGTCGTCGAGCTCTGGATGGTCTACGCGCTCTCGTTCCTTCAGGGCGTCACCACCTCGATCGACCAGCCCACGCGGCAGAGCTTCTTCTCCGAGATGGTCGAGGACCGGGACCTCCCGAACGCCGTGAGCCTGAACAGCGCCGTGATGACCGGGACCAGGATCGTCGGCCCGGCGCTGGCCGGTGCGCTGATCGCCGGCGTCGGGCTGTCGTGGTGCTTCTTCCTCAACGCCGTCTCGTACCTCGCGGTCATCGCGGCGCTCCTGTCGATGCACACGGAGGAGCTCCGGCGGCAGCGTGCTCCCCGCGAGGCGGGCGCGATCCGCGAGGGGTTCCGCTACGCCTGGCGAACGGACGAGCTCCGGCGGCCGCTCGTGCTGATGTCGGTGCTCTACCTGTTCAGCTTCAACTACTCCGTGCTGATCCCGCTGTTCGCCGAGCGCACGTTCGGGGGGGACGCCGGGACGCTCGCCCTGCTCTTCTCGGTCGCTGGGGTGGGCTCGCTGGCGGGGGCGCTCGTCATGGCCAACCGCCCCAGACCCGGCGAACGCATGCTCGCCCTGGCCGCGGTCGGCGTCGGGATCGTGACGACGCTCGTCGCCTTCGCGCCGAGCCTCGACGTGGCGGTCGTCTCGATGCTGCCGCTCGGCGTCGCCTCGATCGTGTTCTTCGTGACCGCCAACTCGACGCTGCAGCTGACGTCGCGACCCGACATGCGCGGGCGCGTCATGGCGCTGTACGGGATCGTGTTCCTCGGGACCACGCCGATCGGTGCCCCGATCGCCGGGTGGGTCGGCGAACACCTCGGGCCACGGGTCGCGTTCGCGGGCGGCGGGCTGATCGCGCTCGCGACCGGGCTGGTGGGTTTGTGGGTCCTCTCGAGACGGGCCGCGTCCCAACGGCTCGAGCTCGAGCCGTCTGGGCTCGAACCCGAAGCGGCCTGATCCGGCGTTCGGCTACCCGGCCAGGCGGGCGACGATATTGAGTCGCACGTAGTCGAGTTCGAGCCGCGGCAGCCGAGCTGCGACCGCGTGCACGAACGCGCCCGCCTCCTCGTCGGTCATCGATCGCACGTGGTCGCGGAGCACGACCGTCCGCAGGAACGTCTCGAGCCCCTCGAGGGTCTCGAACGGCGTGGGCTCGGTGTGCAGCCAGCAGTCGACGTCGACGAACGCCGATGCGCGCAGGCGCTCCGCGGTGCGTTCGGGCGTCGCGAACACCTTGCCGGTGAACGGATCGGCGCCGAGCTCCTCGAGCACGCGCACCACGCCGGCGAGGTTCCCGGCGCCGCCGCACTGCGCGACGAGGCGTCCACCGGGCCGGAGCACGGCGGCGAGATTAGCGAACAGCGCGTCGTGATCGGGGACCCAGTGGAAGGTCGCGGTCGACAGGACGGCGTCCACGGGCTCGTCGATCGGGAGCGGGACCATCAGGTCGGCGAGCACGAACCGGACCCGATCGCCGAACGGCGCGAGCCGGCGCCGCGCGATCTCGAGCATCGACGTCGAGCCGTCGAGCGCGACCACGGAGCCCTCGGGGAGCCGTTCGGCGAGGAGCGCCGTGACGCGTCCCGAACCGCACCCGGCGTCCAGGGCGGTCTCGTCGCCGTCGAGCTCGAGCCGGTCGACCACGGCCGCACCCCAGCGGAACTGCGGCTCGGCGATCGCGTCGTAGGTCTCGGCGTCCCAGTCGCGCGTCACGGCGGGCACGCTACTGCTCCCCGGACGAGTCGTGGAGGGCGGACCGCGACGAGACGTTGCGCGCTCGCGCCCTCCGAGGCTTTCATCGAGCTCGCTCCTCCCTCGGTTGACGAATCCGGAGCACCGCGTTTACATTCGTTAGGTACCTAATCATTAGGTGGGTAAGCGTATGGAAGGCGAACCGCTCTCTCGTCAGATCGTCATGACCGCCAAGACCATCAAGGAGCTCTTCGAGGACGCGCTCGCACAGCAGGACGCCACGCTCGCGACCTGGGTCGTGCTGAACGGCGTCGAACGCGGCCGATGGGCGAGCCAGACCGGGCTCGCGAAGGAGCTGCGGATCGAGGGAGCCACCGTGACCCGGCACCTGGACCGCCTCGAGCGCGAGGGCCTCGTCACCCGCTCCCGCGATCTGGAGGACCGCCGGCAGATCTCCGTCGAGCTCACCTCGGCCGGCAAGGCGCTGCACCGTCGGCTCCGCTCCGTCGCGCGACGCTTGGACGACCGGGTCTGCGCGGGCCTGACCGACAAGGATCGTTCCGACCTGCAGCGCGTGCTCGAGCGGATCCGAGCCAACGTGGGAGGGTGAGGCGTGGACACCAGCATCGACGAGCGGGTCGCACCGATGACGACGTCGACCGGGGTCGTGATCCATACCGAGGAACTCACGAAGGTATACCCCGGCGACATCCGCGCGGTGATCGACCTAAACCTCGACGTGAACGAGGGCGAGATCTTCGGGCTGCTCGGTCCGAATGGCGCCGGGAAGACGACGACGGTCGGGATGCTCACGACGCGCGTCATCCCGACCGAGGGCCGAGCCTCGCTCGC
>Ga0184625_10001179_pt1 | contig 10795 bp, 5 predicted proteins | sample PLM3_30_b1_FD_133151 | JGI IMG/M metagenome (GOLD analysis project Ga0184625, IMG submission 133151) | Groundwater sediment microbial communities from an aquifer in East River, Colorado, USA - PLM3_30_b1 | ecosystem: Environmental > Terrestrial > Soil > Riparian zone | place: USA: East River... | reverse complement strand
GTCCGCACTCGTGATCGTGCTCGCAGCTGCGCTCGTCGTGGCTCTGCCTGCAGGATTCGCCCGCTCCTCTGCGGATCCGGGCGTCAGCTCGACCGCGATCCTCCTCGGCGGGACCTCGCCGCTCACGGGCCCTGCCGCTGCCTACGCGTCCGTCGCGCGTGGCGCCAGGGCGTACTTCGCTTCGCTCAACGCCAAGGGCGGCGTTGCCAAGCGGAAGATCGAGTACAAGATCGTGGACGACGGCTACAACCCCGCGAACACCGTGCAGGCCGTTCGCCGGCTCGTCGAGCAGGACCGGGTGTTCGCCGTCTTCAACACGCTCGGGACCGAGCACAACCTCGCGATCCGCGACTACCTGAACCAGATGAAGGTGCCGCAGCTCTTTGCCGCCTCCGGCGCCACCACCTGGGGGCGCGACGCGGCGAAGTACCCGTGGACGATCGGCTTCCAGCCGAGCTACGCGGCCGAGGGGTGGGTCTATGGCCAGTACGTCGCGAAGACGCAGAAGAAGGCGAAGATCGCCGTCCTCTTCCAGAACGACGACTACGGGAAGGATCTCCTCGGCGGCCTCAAGCGCGGCCTCGGGCGCTCGGGGTCGAAGGTGATCGCGGCGGAGCCCTACCAGGTGACGTCCCCCGACGTGGGGTCGCAGATCGCGAAGCTGAAGGCCTCCGGCGCGAACGTCCTCGCGATCTTCGCGACGCCCACCTTCGCGATCCAGGCCTACGTCTTCGCGAACCGGCTGGGCTGGCGCCCGTTCGTCATCAACAACGGGGTGTCGGGCACGTCGAACATCATGTTGCTCGCCTCCGAGGGTGGGAAGAACAAGACCGTCGAGGGCACCATCACGAACACGATCCTCAAGGACCCGACCGACCCGCGCTGGAAGAACGATCCCGGGATGAAGCTCTACCGCTCTTTGATGGGCAAGTACGCGGACGGGGAGAACGTCAACGACGTCTACCACGTCTACGGCATGGCGGTGGCCTACGAGACGGTCGGGCTCCTGAAGCGGCTCGGCGCCAATCCGACCCGTGCTGCGCTGATGGCGCGCGCTCGCTCGATCACGAGCGCGGGGAACCCGTTCCTGCTCCCGGGCGTGTCCGTGAAGACCGGCAAGGGCGACAGCTTCCCGATTCAGCAGGGGCAGCTCCAGCGCTGGACGAAAGGCCGCTGGGTGCCGTTCGGCGGGCTCTGGCAGTCGAAGCGGAACTAGCTGGCGGCGCCCGCCGGAACCGGCGCCGCCGCGACCGCGCTCCTTCCCGGACGACCCCTGCCGGTCCGCGGGCTCTGTCGCGTGGCCCGTCCACGCCATACCATCTGCTCGCGTGCACGGGGGTATGCGGTGAGCAGCTACGTCGAGGTATGGGGCCGAAGCGGACGGGAGCTCCGTGCGCTCGACTCCGAACGAGTGGCCGTCGGGACCCTCGAGTCGAACGACCTCGTCGTGGACGTCGAGGGCGTCTCCCGCGTCCATGCAGTGTTCGAGCGATTCGGCGACACCTGGACCGTCCGCGACCTCGGCTCCCGGAACGGCACCTTCGTGAACGGGGGACGGATCATCGGCGAGCGAGCCCTGCACTCGGGGGATGAGATCCTGTTGGGTCGGCTCCGCCTCCTGTTCCGCGGACCGGCTCGTGGGACGGAGACAGCAGCGATCGCAGAGGCCCCGCCACTCACGCAGCGCGAGCACGACGTACTCCTGGCCCTGTGCCGACCGCTTCTGACCGGTGATGCGTTCACCGAGCCGGCGTCGACCCGCACGATCGCAGCGGAGCTCGTCGTCTCAGAGGCCGCGGTGAAACAGCACCTGTCACGCTTGTACGTCAAGTTCGGCGTGAGCACGCAAGACGAACGGAGACGCGTCCAGCTCGCGAACGCCGCGGTCGCCCGCGGGGCCGTCAAGCTGGGGGACTTGCGCCCTGCCGGTGATTCCCGATGAAGACCGAACTTCTCCGCGGGCGCTACGAGCCGCTCGAGGTCGTCGGGCAGGGGGGAGAGGGACGAGTGCTGCGCGCGCTCGATCGCCAGCACGATCGAGTGGTCGCCCTCAAGATCCGCCCGGCTCTTGTCCGGACGGCGCGGGACGAGCTGCTTCGGGAGGCCCGCGTCCTCCTTTCTCTCGACCCGCATCCTGGCTTGCCGCTCGTGCGAGACGACTTCTTCCGCGATGACGACTACGTCATCGTCATGGACTGGATCGAGGGGGTGGACCTCGAACGGTTGCTCCGAGAGGAGGGCACGCCCGGTCTGGCCCCTTCCACGGTCCTCGGCCATCTCGCCCAGGTGGCCGAGGCCCTCACCTACCTCCATGGTCACGATCCGGCGGTCGTCCACGGTGACGTCAAGCCCGCCAACCTCATCCTGACCTCGGGTGGGCGGGTGGTCCTCGTGGACTTCGGCCTCGCCTCGACTGGCGATCGTGACGGGCGAGCCGGAAGCCCAGGCTACGTCGCGCCCGAGGTCGCGGCAGGTGAACCCTCTACGCGCTCCTCCGACATCTTCTCCCTGGCCATGACCGCATTCACGCTCCTCACAGGAAGCCCTCCTCGAGGGGGAGCTCCAGAATGGCCACCCGGTCTCGACGCCGAGCGCCGGCGTGTCTTCGAAGAGGCGATCAGACGTGGAGCCGCAACCGATCCGTCCAGACGTCCCGCCTCGGCGGGCGAACTGGTCGAGCGCCTTCGTGCCGGCTGGGAAGCCGATGTTCCGACCGGCGTGGTCACCGTGTGCATGACCGATATCGAGGGCTCGACGGGTCTCTGGGAAGCGCATCCGCACGCCATGGGCGCCGCCATCGTCCGCCACGATGCGATCATCGCCCAGGTCGTCGAGGCACGCGGTGGTCGCCTTCTCCAGTCGATGGGCGAAGGAGACTCGACGGTCTCGGTCTTCACCGGAGCCGGCGATGCCGTGCGTGCTGCGCCCGAGATCGTCGAACGAATATCGGAGGAACCGTGGCCCGATGGGCTCACGATTCGCACGCGGGTAGGCCTGCACACGGGTGAGACGAGCAGCCGAGGCGGCGATCGCCTCGGTCCGACTGCGGCGCGCGCGGCGCGGGTTCGGGGATTGGCCGACGGTGGCCAGGTGTTCCTGTCGCGGACTACGGCCGGGCTCGTGGAGGGCCAACTCCCCGAGGGATTCGGCCTTGTGGATCTGGGTCCCCACACGTTGCGCGGCTTCACCGACCGGGAGAACGTCTTCGCCCTCTCGGCACCCACGCTGCGGGCGCCGCCCTCTCCCGCCCTCTGCCCGTACCGCGGCCTCTTGGCGTTCGAGGCGGAGAACCACGACATGTTCTTCGGTCGAGAGGAGGTCCTCGGCGACCTTCTGGGCCGGCTCGGATCGAATCGATTCGTTGCCGTCGTCGGAGCGTCGGGTAGCGGCAAGTCCTCGCTGGTCCGAGCGGGTGTCATCGCGGCAATCCAGCAGGGCGAGCTCGCGGGGGTTTCGAACGCCCTGCTGATCACGCCCGGAGCCAACCCGGGCGGGGGGCTCCGTGGCTCCGGAGCTTCGGACCACGATCTCCTGGTGGTCGACCAATTCGAAGAGGTCTTCACGCTCTGCCAGGAGGAGTCGGAACGGACGCGGTTCTTCGAGGAGCTCCTCGCGTGTCGCGGAACGGTGCTGATTGTCCTCCGAGCCGACTTCTACGGCCATTGCGCGGCGCATGAGGGGTTGGCACAGCGCCTCTCTGCGAACAACGTCCTCCTCGGCCCGATGACCGAGGACGAGATGCACCGGGCCGTCGTGTCACCGGCGGAGGCGGGCGGGTTCCGCCTGGAGCCCGGGCTCGTGGAGCTGGTCCTGCGCGACGCGACTGGAGAGCCGGGCGCCCTGCCGCTCCTCTCGCATGCGCTGATGGAGACCTGGGCGCGGAGGGATGGACGGACGCTCACGCTGGCCGGCTACCGGGATGCAGGCGGGGTGACGGGGGCCATCGCTCGGACGGCCGAGGAGGTCTACGGCCGGCGCACGGAAGACGAGCGCGACCTGATGCGGCGCGTCTTGCTGAGCCTGACCGAGCTCGGGGAGGCGACCGAGGACACGCGGCGGCGCGTCCCCCTGAGCGAGCTCGCTGCGGGTCCGGAGTCGGCGCCGGCGATCGCAGAGCTCATCGACACGTTGACGACAGCTCGACTGCTCACCCTCGACGAGGGCAGCGCGCAGGTTGCCCACGAGGCTCTGATCCGAGAGTGGCCGAGGTTGCGTGGATGGCTGAACGAGGATCGCGAAGGACTCATGGTCCACCGTCATCTCACTCGATCGGCAAGTGCGTGGGAGGCCATCGGCCGCGACTCGGGGGAGCTGTATCGAGGAGCCCGGCTGGCGGCCGCCCTCGACTGGGCCCGTGGCCGCGTCGACCTCACCGCCGGTGAACGAGCGTTCCTCGAGGCGAGCGGCGCCTCACAGGAACGCGAGCTGAGGGAAGCGCGCCGGCGTGCTCGGCGTCTGTGGGCGCTTCTCGCAGTCGTCGCGGCCGCACTCGTCGCGGCGGTGATCGCCGGGGCCTTCGCACTCGTGCAACGCGGAAGCGCCCGACACACGGCGACCGTGGCCCAGGCCGGACGCCTCGCCGCCCAGTCCCGGGAGGTCGCTTCGCAGCACCCGGACCTCGGGCTCTTGCTCGCGTTGGAAGCCGGCACGCTCGACGACTCGGTCGACACCCGCGGTGCGCTCTTTGGGGCGCTCGAGCACGGCTCGCGGATCCGCGCGTGGCTCCAGGGGTTCGGCGCGCCCGTCGTGGTGAGCGGGTTCAGCCCCAACGGGAGACTCCTGGCCACGGTGACGATCGAGGAGACGACGCTCTGGGATACGACGACGTGGAAGCCCGTCGGCCCTCCGCTGCGGTCCTCACACGGCGGCTGGGAGGAAGGAGTCGCCTTCAGCCCGGACGGGCGAACGCTCGCGATCGCCAACGGGGACGGTGAAATCGAGCTGTGGGACGTCTCGGGCCTGAAGAAGCGTCGGGAGCTCGCGGACCCTGGGGCCGCGAGGGACCTGCCCGCGCTCTCCGTCGTCCGGTACAGCCCGGACGGTAGGGTAATCGCCTCGGGCGCGAAGGAGACGAACCACGTCACGCTGTGGGATGCTGCGACGGGTCGGGTGATCGGCCGGCCGATCGTCACCAACCCACCGGGGTCGGGCGGCGCGCAATCGGTCTCATTCAGCCCGGATTCGGAGCGGATCGCCGTTCCGGGCGCTCCCGGGACGGTCGGGATCTGGGACGTCGCGACCGGCCGCCGGGTCGGGAAGCCGCTCACGATCGGGAGCGCGGACGTGGAGGAGGCGATCTTCACCAAGGATGGGGGGACGCTGATCGCGAGCGACGACTCAGGCGCGGTGACCATGGTCGACGTCGGAACCGGGCGACCGATCCGTCCGCCGTTCTCCGTTGGGGACAAGCCCGCCGCCTCGCTCGACCTGAGCCCGGACGGACGGCTGGTGGGCGCGGCATCGTTCGAGGGCTCCGTCTTCGTGTGGGACGTGAAGACCGGAGTGCCGTTCGGTCTCCCACTGGCCGCCGACACGAGCCCGGTCAACGACGTCGCGTTCAGCCCCGACGGCCGCACCCTCGTGAGCTCACACGGAAGCTCGGCGGTCGTCTGGAGCATGAGCGGCGAGCAGGCGATCGGGAAGCCATTGGGCGGACCGAGGACGCTGATCACCGACGTGGCCTTCAGTCCCGACGGCAGACGGCTCGTCGCTGGCCGGTTCGATGGGAGCTCGGTCGTGTACGACTCCGCGACGCGCCGGCAGGCTCTTCGGATCGAAGGTGGTTCGGTGGTCACCGCGGTCGCCTTCCACCCGGGTGGGAACCTCATCGCGATCGGAACGATCGACGGGGAGGTGCGATTCTTCGATCCTGACACCGGGGCAACCGTCGGCTCCCCGCTCGATGCCGGGAGGGCGGCGTTGTGGCAGGTGGCCTTCAGTCCGGACGGGGTGCTCGCGGTGGCCGTGGACCCGAACGGAGTGGGCGGTTTCTACGGCCAACAGCGCGACGGCCAGGTGCGCTTCTGGGACGTGGACTCCCGCCGCCGTGTGGGGAGGGCGATCGCGCCCGGCGCCGGTTCCGTCCTTGCTCTGGGCTTCAACCGGGACGGCTCGCTGCTGGCGACCGGCAGCCTCCGTGGCCAGCTCGACCTCTGGGATGTGTCGACCCAGGGTCGCCATGGCAGTCCGATGCGGGTGACGGACGACGCTGTCCTGAGCGTCGCGTTCGACCCGAGCGGCCGGCTGGTCGCCGCGGGTGGAGCGATCGGGCCGGTGCGCGTGTGGCGTGTGTCTGATCAGCAGCCCGCGTTTCCACCCCTCTCGGGCCACACCGGCCAGGTCACCGGCGCGGCTTTCGATCTCACCGGCTCACTCCTCGCAACCACGACCCTGTTCGGCGAGACCAGGCTGTGGGACGCAGCCACGGGTCTCGCGTACGGCGAGCTGGTCGGAAGCGCGAAGCCAGACTCCCTCGTGCCGTCGATCGATCTTCCCGGCCTCCCGCTCGGGAACGCGTTCAGCCCGGACGGCAAGCTGCTAGCGGTGGCTGGAGTCGAGACACGCGCGATGCTATGGGACGTCGACCCGGAGGTCTGGCGCGAGCGGGCGTGCGCGATCGTGGGCCGAAACCTGAGCATCGAGGAGTGGAGGCTGTACCTGCCCTCGGGAACGCCCTATCGCGCGACCTGCTCGGAGTGGCCCACTAGCTGAGCCGGCGTTCGGCGGGGAGCCACCCTTGCCGAACGGTCAGAAACTGTTTCCCTGGCGCAACTGACGTCGGACTATCGCGGGGATCGTCTCGCGCACTCGTGACCGTCACCCTGGGGACGTGATCCCAACAGGAGGTGTGCGATGAAACTCAAGCTGACATTCGTCCTCGCCGGTGTGGCCCTCCTCGTGGTCGGCCTCTCCTCGGTTGCTCTTGCGGCCGGAGGATTGACCGGGACGTACACGACGACCATCTCGAGCCCCGCCGAGCTCACGGGGAGGTGGTCGTTGATCCTTGCCAAGGGAGGCGCGTACTCCGTCAAGCTGGGCGCGGAGGTCGTCGCTCGTGGCAAGTACACGTCGACTGCCAAGACGATCACGTTCGATCGCGAGCAGGGCAGCGGGTGCACCGGGGCTGGGACGTACGCCTGGAAGAAGTCGGGGAAGACGATGACGTTCGCTCGGAAGCGCGAGACGTCGTCGTGCCAGGCGCGGGCGCGCGTTCTCGGACACCGCTGCACGCAGGTGCGGTAGGAGCGCTGGGGACGGAGACGATGACCCTCGGACGACTCCGGATCTGCACCGTCGCGGGGCTCGCCGTGGGGCTTGCGGTGCTCGCGGGCTGCGGAGGCGGTGACGGCGACGAGACCGCGTTCACACCGGTTGCGGACTCGGACAGCGCCTACTGCCGGGCGTACCGGTCGTGGAAGGTGTTCGAGCTCGACGGCGGCGGGGCCTTCGACCAGCCGAACCCGGCTGCCCTTCGCATCTGGTGGAACGCGTACCTCGTCGCCGAGGAGACGATGCTCCAGCAAGCGCCGTCTGAGATCCGCGACGAGGTCGGGATCAAGTTGAGTCGCATCCGAACCCAGCTGACCCCGCTGCTCGAGAAGTACGACTTCGACCTGGAGCGGGTACGACGTGTAGGCAGTCCTGCTGAGCAGGACGTGCTCTTCGGCCCCCCACCGGCCGACGTAGAGAGGGCTCAAGGAGCCCAATACGCCTACGAGGACAAGTCGTGTGGGACCGCGCCGACGCCGCCCCCTGCGGACATCGTCTTCGAAGCCGACGCATCGTCGAAGTCGTACTGCAGGGCACTGGGCGCGTTCAACGCCGAGGTCGAGAAGGTCTCCGACTCGGGGTTCGACCCGGACGTCATGCGGACGTTCGTCATGGGTGATCGCTTTGCCCAGATTCTCGACGGGCTCGACGAGACAGCACCCGCGGAGATAGCCGAAGACGTTCTTGCCGACACCGACTGGTTCCGCACTCGCTGGAGCGACGTCATGGCCGAGTACGACTACGACATCCGCAACATCTATCTGGAAGCCACCCCCGAGGACCTGGCCGCGTTCAACCGAACGCATCCCGACGTTCTCGAACACACCTCCCGCGACACGGCCTACGAAGATCAGGTCTGTGGCGGCTAGGCGGAACGACGTTCACGCACGCGGCACCCGGCCCACTCGGGGTGCCGTCGTGCACCGGTGTAGCGCGACACGGCCACGCGTATGCTCGGGGAGCGTCGTGAGCGCCGCCGCCCACACCGACGTCCACCAGGAGCTCCGCTCCGCGTCGCTCGAGGAGCTGCTCACGGAGGCACGCCGGGTGCGCCTGGGGCCGCTCGTCACGTACTCGCCGAAGGTGTTCGTCCCGTTGACGACGCTGTGCCGCGACGTCTGCGGCTACTGCACGTTCGCGCGCCCTCCCCGGCGCGGCGAGCGGGCGTTCATGAGCGAGGAGGAGGTGCTCGCGATCTCGCGGGCGGGTGCGGCAGCGGGCTGCCGCGAGGCCCTCTTCACGCTCGGCGACAAGCCCGAGCTGCGGTACAAGGTCGCCCGCGAGGAGCTGCGCAAGCTCGGCTGCTCGACGACGCTCGAGTATCTCGCTCGTTGCGCGCGCCTCGTGCTCGAGGAGACGGGGCTCCTGCCACACCTCAACCCCGGGGTCATGACTCGCGCGGAGCTCGACCTGCTCCGGCCCGTCTCGGCGTCGATGGGGATCATGCTCGAGACGACCGCGGAGCGGCTTGGTGAGCGTGGCGGCCCGCACTGGGCCTCGCCGGACAAGATCCCGGCTCGCCGCCTCGAGACGATCCGGCTCGCCGGCGAGCTTCGCATCCCGTTCACGAGCGGGATCCTCATCGGGATCGGGGAGACCCGCGAGGAGCGGATCGAGGCGCTGCTCGCGCTCAGGGCGCTCGGCGAGGAGCACGGGCATCTGCAGGAAGTCATCGTTCAGAACTTCCGCGCGAAGTCGGGGACGCGCATGGCCTCGCATCCCGAGCCGTCCCTCGACGACCACCTCTGGACGATTGCGGTCGCACGGATACTGCTCGGCCCGACGTGGCACGTGCAGGCGCCGCCGAACCTCGCCTTCGACGACTTCCCGCGCCTTCTCGACGCGGGGATCGATGACTGGGGCGGCGTCTCGCCGGTGACGATCGACCACGTGAACCCGGAGGCGCCATGGCCGGAGATCGAGCATCTCGGCGAGGCCACGCGCTCCCGCGGTCTCGAGCTCGCGCCGCGACTGCCGGTCTATCCCGACTACGTGGCCGATCTCGATCGCTGGGTCGACCCCGCCGTCGCGCGGTACGTCCGCCGCGCGGCCGACGCGACTGGGCTCGCGCGCGACGACGCGTGGGCGCCAGGCGAGCCGGGCTCGGTGCCGTTCGTCGTCCGCTGCGAAGCACTCCCGCTCGAGCACTCGGGCGGCGAGCTCGGTGAAGACGAGATCACGCGGCTCCTCGAGGCGCGCGGGAAGGAAGCGGCGCGCGTGTATGCGGCCGCCGACCGACTGCGACGCGAGGTCTGCGGCGACGAGGTCACCTACGTCGTCACCCGGAACATCCAGTACACGAACGTCTGCTACTTCCGCTGCGGCTTCTGCGCGTTCTCCAAGGGGAAGCTGGCGGCGAACCTGCGCGGAGCGCCGTACCTCGTGCCGCTCGAGGAGATCGTCCGTCGCAGCGAAGAGGCGTGGGAGCGCGGGGCGACCGAGGTCTGCCTCCAGGGCGGGATCCATCCTGCGTTCACGGGCGAGTACTACGCCGACGTCGTGCGTGCGATCAGGGACGCCGTGCCCGGGATCCACGTCCACGCCTTCTCGGCGCTCGAGGTCTGGCAGGGCGCCGCGACGCTCGAGCTCTCGCTGGCGGAGTACCTCGCGAAGCTGCGCGATCTCGGGCTCGGCTCGCTTCCCGGGACGGCAGCCGAAGTGCTCGACGACGAGGTACGCCGCGTGATCTGCCCCGACAAGGTGACGACGGCACAGTGGCTCGCCGTGCACGACGCGGCTCATCGGGTCGGGCTGCGCTCGAACGTGACCCTGATGTTCGGCCACGCGGACACGCCGCGAAGCTGGGCGCGTCATCTCCTGAGAGCTCGGGAGCAGCAGCGCCTTTCGGGTGGGTTCACCGAGTTCGTACCGCTTCCGTTCGTGCCCATGGAGGCTCCCATGTACGTCCAGGGTCGCGCCCGGCGCGGGCCGACATTCCGCGAGGCGCTCCTCGTCCATGCGGTGGCGCGGCTCGCCCTGCATCCCGAGATCACGAATGTCCAGGCCTCGTGGGTGAAGCTCGGGCCCGAGGGGACCCGCCAGGCGCTCGCGGCAGGGGTCGACGACCTCGGTGGGACGCTCATGAACGAGTCGATCTCGCGCTCGGCGGGAGCCGCCCACGGGCAGGAGATGCCACCGGAGCGCATGGAGGAGCTGATCCGCTCGGCCGGCCGCATCCCCCGTCAGCGGACGACTCTCTACGGCGAGCCGCCGGAGGAACGGGTCCACGCCTCGTTCGGCGCTGCGCCGCTGCGCGAGCCGCTCAATCCGCCCGTCAAGGATGCGCGGCTCGTCGCACCGCCTCGCCTCGTCCGCCCAGGGCTCTCCGGCGCCCACGCCCGCTAACGATGGACCACCTCGCGCTCGCCGTCTCGGACCAGGAGCGCTCACGCCGTTTCTACGAGCGGTACCTCGGCTTCACCGCCGAGCCCGCGCCGCGCTCGGACGGCGTCCTGATGATGCACTCAGGCGACTTCTCGCTCGCCCTCGGGGAGACGAGCGAGCCAATCTCGCTGCCGACCTTCCT
>Ga0184625_10001178_pt1 | contig 10796 bp, 5 predicted proteins | sample PLM3_30_b1_FD_133151 | JGI IMG/M metagenome (GOLD analysis project Ga0184625, IMG submission 133151) | Groundwater sediment microbial communities from an aquifer in East River, Colorado, USA - PLM3_30_b1 | ecosystem: Environmental > Terrestrial > Soil > Riparian zone | place: USA: East River... | reverse complement strand
GTGCACGGCCGCCACATTGCACCTGTGCACGTCGATGGCCAACTACCTGATCATCGAACAGGGCAATACCAACACCGCTCTGTACAAGGACATCTTCACCGGCGGCTGGAAGGACAGCCTCGCGGAGATGTGGGTGCCCGAGGGGCCCGGGCTCGGCGTCGATTTCTCGCCTGCGTACGTCAAGGAATACGGCACGCCGGCATAAATAGAAAGGGGCAAGGGGTAAAGGGCGAGGGGCAATTGTCCCTTACCCCTTACCCCTCCTCCTCTCACCCTTGCCCCTTCTCTTGGATTCCGATCTTTCCGCACTCACCAGTCGCGACGCGCAATCCCTCGCGCACACTCTCAATGACATCCTCCGCGCCGTGCACTTCGACGTCGTCAATCGTGAGCTGCGGCTGCCGCAATATGGCGGCGATTACGACGTCCGCCCGTTCCCGCTCCCAGGCTCGCCGGTTGACGTCGCGGCAATGAAAGTCCGTCTTCGTCAAGGCGAGAAGACGTCTCCAACCGCCGATGAGCACCGCCTCGCGCGGCGAATCCGATACGCGTTTGCGTTTTTCATGTTTGGCGAGGCGCTCGCGCGCGATTTGCTGGAGCAGCTGTTCGGTAAAGGCGAGGGCCGCATCATCGACGAAGGCCTGAAGCTGGAACTGTTCGTCCGCGCGGAAGGACAGACGATACGAATGAACGGGCTGTCACTGTTTTCCAGGCGATTGGGAAACGGCGAGACGATTCACCTGTTTGCGGACACGCCGCCCTATTTCGATCGCAGAACGGAGAGGCAGCGCGTCTACATAGGAGCCGATTCCTACGAGCTGATGGATCGGATCTCGCGCATGGGAGTCAACAGCGGGTGCTGCGTCGAGATGGGATCGGGCTCGGGTATTCAGCTCGTGGCGGCGCTGAAACAGCACCCCGGCATCACGACGGCAATCGGCAAGGAGCGCGATCGCCGGGCCGCGAATGTCTCCGTGTTCAACGCCGCGCTCAACGGCGTCACCGACAGGATAACGATTATCGACAGCGATCTCCGCTTGCACGCGGCATTGGACGGGTGCCCGGTATCGCTGGCGATGAGCAACCCGCCGTTTCTCGCGATGCCACGCTGGGTCGATCTGGATCCCGGCGATCGCGCGACAGTAGGGGCACTGGCGGACATCCGTGAGACAGAGGCCGGACTGCAACTGGACCTGCAAGCGCTGTTTCCTGAGGCGGGTTGGGGCGGCGATGACGGTCTCGAGATCACCAAGTCGTTCATCGAGTCACTGGCGCCGATACTGGCGCAAGGCACGCCCCTCGTCATTTACTCGCAATTTGCGGGCGATCTTGCCGGCCCGATTCAGATACGCGAGTACTCGCAGCACGCCGGCTTCGAGTTCGGGTTCGAGCCGTTGCCGTCGCGGCCGGTATGTGCGCGGCACCCGCAGACGAATCACATTCTGGAAGGGCGATCCTCTCCAGTGCTTACCGGAGAGCAGTCGGCCGAGACGATCGCCCGCCTGATCGTGTCAGCGCTCCTCGCCAGGCGCGAACCGCGGCGCCTCCAGACGATGGTGAGAACGGGCTCGCCCGAGCAGCGACTGGTCGCGAACATGTCCGAGAGGATTCAGCAGTCGTACCGTGCCCACGGGATCAGCCATTTCCACGATGGATTTGCCGTGTTGATCAAGCAACCGGACGATCCAAATTCGTGAAGTTTCTCTCGGTTTCACATCGAGAAACCTGCAGGCGCACTGTGGTAAGCTCCCAATCCTCAGATCCATATTCGAGGAGGTCCCATGACGAAGTTGCTCGCGCGAGTCGCGCTTCTGACCGCGCTGTGTGTGCTCACGGCCGCGTCCGCCTTTGCTCAGCTGCAATCCGGACGAATCCTGGGCACGGTATTCGATCCACAACGCGCCGGCATACCGGGCGCGACGGTGACGGTGACAAATCTCGCGACCAACGTCGCGAGAACCACCCAGACCGACTCGGAAGGCAACTTTGTCATCACCCCGATCGACCCGGGCAATTACCGCGTCACCGCAGAAATCGCCGGCTTTCAGACTGCCGTGCGCGAAGGGTTGACGCTCACCGTCGGCCAGGCGGCCCGTGTCGAGCTGACGTTGAATCTCGGCGGGCTCTCCACAGAGGTGCAGGTCGTCGCCGAAACACCGACGCTCAATACCGAGTCGGCGACGCTCAGCCAGGTGATCACGAACGAGCAGATCGTCGACCTGCCGCTCAACGGCAGAGGCTTTTATGAGCTTGCCCGGCTCACTTCCGGCGTCGCGCTGCTGCCGCCGACAGGCAACACGCAGCCCGTGCGCCCCGAGGTCGCCAACGGCAACGTGATCGGCGGTGTCGCCGGCGCGCAGACACGGTTCCTCCTCGACGGCGTGGACATCACTGAAGAGCATCAGGGGGGCACCTGGATTCAGACGTCTGTCGACGCGCTCCAGGAATTCAGCGTGCAGCAGAACGCGTATTCCGCGGAATTTCATGGCGCCGGCGCCACGTTCAACGTGACGACGAAGTCCGGCGGCAACACGTTTCACGGCAGCCTCTTCGAGTTCACGCGCAACGACGCGTTCGACTCCAAGAACTTCTTCGCGGTGAACAAGGAAAAGCTCACGCGCAATCAGTTCGGCGGGACGCTCGGCGGCCCGGTGATGATTCCCGGGATGTTCGACGGGAGAAACAAGACCTTTTTCTTTGCCAGCTACGAAGGGCACCGGCGCGAGCAAGGGGTCACCGACGTCAGCATCGTCCCCTCCGCAGCGCAGCGTCAGGGTGATTTCAGCGGCCTCGCTCCGATATTCGACCCGCTCTCGACGACCACTGTGGCAGGTGTTGTGACGCGCAACCAGTTTGCGAACAACCAGATTCCGGCGGATCGCATCTCGCCTCAGGCGCAGTTCTTCATGAAGTACATCCCGCTGCCGAACGCGCCCGGCAACACCTACTCGTCGAACCCGCTCACGCAGTTCAATCAGAACCAGATGACCCTGCGCCTCGATCAGGAGATCAACTCGCAGCACCGCTTCTTCACGCGCTACAGCAGGCATGTGAACGCGGAAGACCGGCAGGACCGTTGGGATACGCTCGGGTCGACGCGGCTCGAGGGGCCGGCGTACAACCTCGCGATGTCGTTGACGTCGAACTTCGGGTCGTCGCTGGTTCACGAGGTGCGATTCAGCCGCATGTATGGCGAGTACCGCTCGACTGCCTACTTCCAGGGCCAGGGCGTCGACCTCGTGCAAAACCAGGCGGGGGTCAAGGGCCTCGCCGGCATCCAGGATCCTGCCATCGCGAGCCTGCCGGCTTTTACCATCAACGGATATCAGGGATTTTCCGGCAACGCCGGTGACGGCCGGCCGAAATGGCAGGACCGCGGCGAGTACGAGCTCATCGACAGCCTCACATGGATCAAAGGCAAGCACATCCTGAAATTCGGCGGCAGGATGTATCACCGCAACATTCTGTTTACCGATGCGCGCAGCCACAACGGCGCATTCACCTACAGCGGCGTCATGACACAGCGCCCGACCACCTCTGCGGGCACCGGGGTTTCCTTCGCGGATTTCCTTCTCGGGTATCCATCTGCCGTGACGCGGTCGAACCCTGCGACGTGGTGGGGCGGAACCGGTACCTACTGGCACGGCTTCTTCCAGGACGACTACCGGCTGACGAACGACCTGACCGTGAACCTGGGACTGCGGTACGAGTACACGCCGTGGCTGACGGGATACCGCAATCAAGCGGCCGTGTTCGATCCGACGCGCGCCAAGTCGATTATCGTCTCGAGCGAGACCGACCAGATCGATCTCGCTGCGCAGGCGCTGGCCGACGTCGGCTATCAGTTGTTCGGCGATATCATCCAGACGAGCAGTCAGGCCGGCGTGCCGATTCAGCTGACCGCCAACGACACAAACCAATGGGCTCCGCGCATCGGGTTCGCGTACCGCCTTGGCGACCGCACCGTGATTCGAGGCGGCTACGGCATGTTCTACGAAGCCGAAGGGACGAGCGGCCGATTGAATTTCAACTTCCTGCCGTTCAGCATGAGCGAGACGGTGAGCGCCGTCGCCAACGTCGTGCCGAACCGCACAACGGCCGATTATTTTCTCGGCGTGCCGTTTGGCGCGTCGGTTGGAAGCGTGGGCTGGAATCCTCTGACGCTGGATGCGCAGTTCGGGTACGACCAGCGGTGGAACTTCGGGTTTCAGCGCGAGGTCGCCAACCGCATGAGCCTCGAAATGAATTACGTCGGGACCAAGGGCAGCAATCAGCAGGAATCCGAGAACATCAACCTTCCAGATGCGGGCCCCGGCAATATTCAAACGCGCCGGCCCTATCCGCGCTTCGGCAACATGAGCATTCACAGCCAGGCGAGATCGACGGAGTACCACGCGCTGCAGACGAAGTTCCAGAAGCGGACGTCGAACGGTTACTGGTATCTGGTGTCGCATACCTGGTCGCAGACCTTGACGACGCAGCCTGCACCAGGCATCGGCGGCAACTTCACCTACGACACCGGGCCTGCGGTATTCGACACCCCGCACCTTCTCGCGATGAGTTTCGGAGCGGAGCTGCCGTTCGGCAGAGACAAGAAATTCCTCAGCGACGCAGGCACGTTCGCGAACGCGCTGCTCGGAGGCTGGCAGGCGCAGAGCATCGTGAACTATCGCAGCGGCCTGCCGTTCACGCCGACCGTCGGCCGCGATGTGGCCAATACCGGTTCCGGCGGGCAGCGTCCCAACCAGCTTCGATCCGGCGAGCTTGACGAACCCACGCTCGACGCATGGTTCGACAAGACGGCGTTCGTCGTGCCCGCGGACTTTACGTATGGAGACACCGAGCGCGGCGTTCTCCGCGGCGACCACCAGTGGAACGTGGATTTCTCGATCTTCAAGCGATTCAGGTTGAATGGATCGAAGTCGATCGAGTTCAGGGCCGAGGCGTTCAACCTCTTGAACTCGGTGTACTTCGATCTGCCGAACACGGCCATCGATACGGCCGCCGGCGGGAGGGTGACCGCAACCTCCAACGCGGCACGTTCGATGCAGTTCGGCCTGAAGTTCCTGTATTAAAGGCAGCTTTCAGCCATCAGCTCTCAGCTTTCAGCAGCTCTCCTGCTGACCGCTGAGAGCTGAGAGCTGAGAACTGACAGCTGAGAGCTTCAAACCGGCATCACAATTGCTGATTCCGGACCCATGGCGCCGTCCGTCTTCCCTCGGGCAAGAACGACCCTCCTGCTCGTCGACGTCATCAGTCTGTTCGACGCCGGCACGTCCTCGTCGAGCCGCATCCACATACGCCGGTGACCGACGCGAATCTCGCGATCGCGGCGCTGCTGCTCGATCTCTCCGAAGTGTACCGCCCGTCGCCAAAGTTCTGGGGCTACAAGAACGCGTCGCGGTCGATCCGGCGGCATCCTGAGTTCCTCTCTGACATGACGGAGAGGGAGATTCTGAAAATCCCCGGTGTGGGCCCCGCTTCGTTGCGCGTCGTGCGCGAGTTTCTCGACAACGGCGAATCAGCCACCGTCGATCGCATCGTCGGCGAAAGCGGAAAGGTGAAGGAGATCGAGGCGCGCCGAGCGCTCCGACGGAACTTCCTGTCGGCCGCGATGGTGCGGAAAGTGCTGTCGGAGCCGAAGCGCGGTGCTCTCAATCGAGAGGAGTATCTGGGCGACTTTCAGATGCATTCTCGAGGCAGCGATGGCTCAGACACCATCGAAATGCTGGCGAAGGGATGTATGAAGCGCGGCTACCGGTGTATGTGCGTCACCGACCACTCGTACGGGCTGCCGATCGCCGGCGGCATGAAGATGGACGAGATGCGGGAGCAACACGCGGAGATCAACAAGCTGAACAGGAAGTTCGGCGGCGAGTTTCGCGTCTTCAAGGGCGTCGAGGCCAATATTCTGCAGGACGGATCGCTCGACATGGATCCGGCCGAGCTCACCGAATTCGATCTGGTCGTCGCCTCTCCGCATTCGAGCTTGCGAAAGACCCTCGATCAAACCGAGCGGATGTTGAAGGCTGTCTCAACTCCGGGCGTGCACATCCTCGGCCATCCCCGCGGGCGCATGTTCAATTCCCGAGCAGGCGTTGTTGCCGACTGGACCGCTGTGTTCAAACGCGCGGCAGAAACCGGCGTCGCGATCGAGCTCGACGGTGACGTATCGCGACAAGATCTGGACTACCGCGTCGCCACTGCGGCAAAAAAGGCCGGATGTGTCTTCGCCCTCGACAGTGACGCGCACGCGGCGGATCAGCTCTGGATGGCGGACTACGCGATTGCCCACGCGAGACTGGCAGGAATTCCCGCTGCCCGCATCATGAACTGCTGGCCTGCCGCCGAAATATTACAGTGGGCGAGAACTTTTCCCCGTGCAACGGCGTCTAAGGCAGCGAACCGATAACCAACTCCCGCGATTCTGCGTATGAAGCTCAGATGAAGCACTCTGTCATCCTCTGTCTGACCTTTGTGGCAGCAGTGGTCACATTCGCGCAATCACAGGAACCGCCGTCCACGAGCGGCGAGGCGGCAGCTGTGCTGGGCGCAGCACGGGAGGCGCTTGGCGGCGAGAAGCGTCTCTCGTCGATCAAGACCGTCGTGGCGAGCGGACACACGCGACAACTCCAGGGCGACAACCTCGTCCCGATTCTTTTCGAAATCAACATCGAGCTGCCGGACAAGTACGTCCGCACGGATGAAATTCCGGCGCGCGAAAGCGGACCGAGCAGCCGCGGATTCAATGGAGACGGTCTCATTCAGTCCGGTGATGCACCCGGACCGGGGCCACGCAGGGGTGGTCCCCCCGGCGCTCCACCGGCAGCTGCCGGAGCTTCGGGGGGCAAGCCCCCCGAGGGTGCGCCTGCTGGCCTGCCCGCCGGAGCGCCGCCCGGTGCCGGCGGCGCGAAGGCGGGGCCACCTCCGAGTCCGACTGTTCCGATCAAGCAGGATTTCGCGCGACTGACGCTGGGCATGTTCGCGACGTCGTTCAGTTCGTACCCGCTCGCGTTCGGTCTCGCGGGCCAGGCTGAAGCGCCGGAAGGCAAAGCCGATGTCCTGGACGTGAAAGGCCCAGGCAATTTCGCGGCGCGACTCTTCATCGACAGCAAAACGCATTTACCCCTTATGCTGAGCTGGTCGACCCCGCCGAATCTCGTGCCGGTGGTGGCGGGACAGAAGCCGCCGGCAAATCTGCCCCCTGGTGCCGTCACGTTCGAGACGCCCATGCCGCCCGCCGACTCGGCGAGCCCGGAACAGAAAAAACAATTCGAGGAAGAGGCGCTCGCCGCTCGCAAGAAGGCGATGGCGTCGGCCCGCCCGACCGAAAACCGCATCTACTACGCCGACTATCGCGACGTCGATGGTCTCAAGCTGCCGTTTCGCCTCCGCCGCGCGGTCGGCGCGACCACCGTCGAAGAGACGACCTTCGATCGCTACCGCATCAACGCGAAAATCGATGCGAGAAAATTCGAGCTTCGCAAGTGACGTGGCGCGCGAGTGACGTCCTCGTCCTCGCGGTGGCGGTGTTCGCGCTGCTGACAGGGCCTGCATCGGCGCAGCCTCGTCCTGCCGATGGTCGCGACACGCGGATGCTGATCACCGTTGTCGATCAGACCAATGCCGTTATTCCGAACGCGACGGTCACTGTCCTCGGGGCGGAGCCGGCAACGCAGAAAGCCGACATTCCCGCCGCGCAGACGTCACCGAATGGGCTGGCGACGGTCGCCGGGCTGGTGCCGGGCCGCTATACAGCCCGAGCCGAGTTTCAGGGGTTTTATCCGGGCGTGCTCAAGGAAGTGCGCGTACGGCAGGGCGACAACCGCCACATCATCGTCCTCCTCGTCGAGAATTTCGCGGAAACCGTCGAGGTGAAGCAGGACGCCCAGGCCGGCGCGGCCGACCGGCGCAGCGATGCGTTCGGATCGGTGCTGACGCGCGAGCAGATGGATACGCTGTCGGACGATCCCGATGAAATGCAGCGGCAGTTGATGGATATGGCGGGCCCGGGGGCGATTCTGCGGATCGACAGCTTTGAAGGGGGCCGGCTGCCGCCGAAGTCGCAGATCAAGTCGATTCGCGTCACCCGCGACCAGTTTGCCGCGGAGAATCACAGTGCCGACTCCTTCTTTGTCGAGGTCATCACGCAGCCCGGCATCGGACCCGTCCGGGCCGGAATGAGATACGGCTTTCGCAACAGCGCGATGAGCGCGCGCAATGCCTTCACGCCGACGAAAGGCGAAGAGCAGGATCTGCAGTACGGGTTCAACGCCGGAGGAGGGTTGATTCAGAACAAAGCGTCGTTCTTTGTCAACGTCAACGGCAATTCCTCCTACGATACGCCGAATACGAGCATCGCGAGATCGTCGGGCACGAGCGTCGAGACGATGAAGTTGCGGGTGCCACGTGCGTTCCGGACATTCAACGGCAGTTTCGACTGGGCTGCGACGCGCGACCAGACGTTGCGTTTCAGCTTCAACCGCGGCGACTTCGAGAACAGGAACCAGGGGATCGGCCAGTACGACGACTTCGAGCGCGCATACGTATCTGAAAATCACAACAATACGTTTCGCGCTCAGGAAGTGGGCCCACTCGGCCGCCGGTTCTTCATCAACACGCGGCTCAACGTCGGCTGGACCGATTCGGATAGGCGGTCGGCGGTCGAGAGGCCGACAATCCGCATCCTCGACGCCCATACATCTGGCGGTGCCCAGAAAACGGGCGGACGTCACTCGCGCGATGTGAATTTTGCGAGCGACCTCGACTACGTCCGCGGCATTCATTCGATTCGCGTGGGAACGGCCTTCGACTTCAATTCGTTCCGCTCGGACGAGTCGGACAACTATATCGGCACGTACACTTTCGAGAGCCTCGAGACGTTTGACGCCCGGCGGCCGCGCAGTTATACGCGGCGCGTTGGCGAGCCTTACGTCCAATACGTGAACGTGCAGGGCGCGTTGTACGCGCAGGACGACATCCGGATTCGCCGGAATCTGTCGATCACGCCTGGCGTGCGCGTCGAATCGCAGAATCACATCAACGGGGTCGTGGCCGGACCGAGAATCGGCGCCACATGGGCGCCGTTCCGGGACGGGAAGACGACGCTGCGGGCGAGCTGGGGGATCTTCTACGACTGGCTGGCCACGAGCACCTACGAACAGACGCTCCGTATCGACGGGTACCAGCAGCGCGAGATCAACATCGCCAATCCCTCGTTTCCCGATATCCCTGATGAGATCGCGGGCGTGGCGCCGGCCGATCGGTATCTGCTCGATGCCGAGCTGAAGCACCCGCGCAATTCGCGGGTCAGTGCGGGTGTCGATTACGCATTCTCGCCGCGGTATCGCGTGAACGCGATCTATCGCTACACCAGCGGCGACGGGCTGCTCCGCGGACTCAACCTGAACGCACCGGTAGACGGGATTCGCCCGTCAGCGGAGTTTGCAAACGTAATCCAGGTCGTTGGCGACGGACGATCGCGACAGCACGCATGGAATTTCGGCGGGCAGACGAACTTTCCTCAGGAGCTGGGGCGGACCGCCCGACGGTGGGACTTCAGGCGGTTCAATTTCTTCGGGAACTACACGCTGGCCTGGAACGAGAACAACGTCGATGGTCCGTTCGGCGTGCCTGCGACAGGAAATCTCGATCTCGAGTGGGGGAGCGCGGCCGGCCATGCGAAGCACCGCTTCAACGGCGGGTTTCTCACGCAGGCGTTCAGAGACCTGGCCATGCAGGTGAACGTCAACGGAACGCTCGGCACGACATACGGGATACAAACGGGCTACGACGACAACGGCGACCTGATTTTCAACGATCGGCCGGCAGGTTACGCGCGCAACACGCTTTGGACGCCCGAGACCTGGACGCTCAGCCTGTTCGCGGGCTATTCCTTCACGTTCGGGCCTTCCATCCAGTTGCCGCCCGGCATTCAGTTCGGACCCGGCTCCGGCGGCACGCTGACCGTGACGACGGTTACGCGCCCCGATCAGGGACGCTATCGGATGGGGCTGAACCTGTTCGTGAACAACCTCACGAACCGCACCAATCTGGCGGGTTATAGCGGTCTGCAGACGTCGCGCTTCTACCTCCAGCCGACGATGGCGCAGGGCGCGCGGCGCATACAGGCAAGCATGAATTTGCAGTTCTGATCACGAAAAACAGCAACGCTGAACAGAAGATCAGCAGATCAAGAGAATGCTTTCGAAAAACATTCTCCTGACCTTTTGATCTTTTGTTCTATCGGACCACCAGCGGCTTGAAGGTTGTCGGCGAGCCGTTGTTCTCGAACCAGTCGATGCCTTCGCTGACCAGATCGAACTTCAGGAGATAGTTGCCTGGTGTCTTTGGCGCCACGATTTCTATCGGCACATCGACGGTGGCGCCCGGTTTGAGCGTCTCGGGCAGCCACGCGCGCGCGTAGTCGCGCTCGAGAAGCGTGCCGTGCTCGTCGCACAGCTGCGCGCCGAGCCTGACCAGCCGCCGGCCGTATGACGCCTTGGCAGGAAATGGCCGGGCCGACACGTTCTCCACCCGAGTCCTGATCTTCAATTTCTTCGCCGCGCGCGTTTTGAACGGCCGCGTGGGGAAGAAGCGCTTGCGTACTTCTATCTTCGCTTTCGGCGTTGCCCCGGGAATTGCGTTGCCGAGCCCGGTCATATCCCAGACTTCGTGCTTGATCGACTCGTAGTCGGCGGCTCCCGGCACGAAGCGGCGTGAGAACGCATTCTCCGGGTGGTCGGTCAGCTCCCACGAAAGCCGATCGACGCCGATCTCGGTGGCCAGCCTGCGCG
>Ga0184625_10001177_pt1 | contig 10797 bp, 9 predicted proteins | sample PLM3_30_b1_FD_133151 | JGI IMG/M metagenome (GOLD analysis project Ga0184625, IMG submission 133151) | Groundwater sediment microbial communities from an aquifer in East River, Colorado, USA - PLM3_30_b1 | ecosystem: Environmental > Terrestrial > Soil > Riparian zone | place: USA: East River... | reverse complement strand
GGCAACCATCGCAATCAGCTGAGGCGCCACGTCCTCGACGCCAAGCGCACGCAGCTCGCGGAGCAGCGCGTCGCTCGAGTCCGTCTCGGTCCGATCCGCGACCCGCTCGTTCCGCGAAGTCAGCACGGCCTGAGCCACGGACAGCGCCGTGTGGATGTCAGCACAAACCTCGTGCCCGTGCAGCGCCGTCATCGGTCGTATCTCCTGTAGGCGATCGACCTGGGCTGGCACAGCGCCGTCCGCTTCCTCTTGCTGGTGTGCCTGAGGCATCTGACCCTCCCTCGATGGTGGTGTCAATCATGCGGCCGCGCTAACGGACACGTCTACCGTCGGGAGCACTTCGACGGTGTCGACGTTCATGCGATGATCCACGGCGGCGGGGCGTTCTTGAGCCGGCGGGCAACGTGGCGGACACTAGGCGGTCTCGCGCTCGGTTCACCCGGACCGACGCCGCGTACACGGTCGCGGGTTGCTCGGACGACTGGCTCCGGCCTGTGGTTAGTCAAGCACCGCGTCAGGCCACCCAGTCTTTGGACACCTGTTCAATCGAGCCACGGCAAGGCCTGACGGGGCCCCCTGCCGGCGAACGCCCTTGGCGCGGACTGTGACGCAGTCTCAGGTGGGCTGAACGAGCGATACATGTCACCCGGGTGACGAAGAGCTCACGCCCGCCAGCGAGCGAAGACGATGGTCGCGTATTGCACGCCTTGCGAATTCGTCTCGGTGCGGCTGTCGATCCGCTGAAACTGGCACTTCTCGGCAACCCTCACCGAGGCCGCGTTCGCCTCGTCGGCCTCGAGGAGGAGCTGGATCAATCCAAGGTCGCGAAAGGCCCAGTCTACGAGCAGCCGCACTGCCCGCGGGGCGATGCCGTGGCCACGGCTGGCGGGGAACACGCTATAGGCGATGGTGGCAACATCATTATCTCGGAACTGCAGATTAATGATTCCGACGGGCTCGTCTGTCACAGCGTCTGCGATCACTAGCGGAGCCGCTTGTCCGTTTCGCCATGCCTCTTCGACGCGGACCATGCTCGTCCTACGAGCCTCTGCGTCCATTGGTGTGTCATCGAGCCAACGACGGGTTTCGGGATCGTGGCTCGCTGCTGCGATGGCATCCAGGTCAGAAGCACGCCGGAGCCGCACGGCGACAACGCCATCGGCGAGTGGTGCAGCTAGCGGCTTGATGGGTGTCGAACGCGCCATAAGCTGATCTTAGTGCCTATCTGGTAGCGAGTACGCCAGCTCGGTTTCGAGGTGTAGACGTTCACCACGGTTATTTGGCCTTCTGTCAAGATGTCGCATAGATGCAGCGTCGTGCAGGCATGAAAGCAGCCACCGCGTCAATTGTTGTCTGTTGTGGACAGTTACAACCATGCGGTGGCCGCAGTCTCCATCGTTGACCTCGACGCCTGGGCAGATCTATTCGACTCCGCGTTCGCGCGGATCGCGGGCCGTTTCTCGCGGGTGGAGCCGCGTCGGGCGGCCCGGGATTTCCTGCTCGGGTTGCTCTCCGATGTGGACACGCGGTTCTGTTGGCAGCTGGCTGACCGCATGGCGACGCCGAACTCCGCCGCGCCGGCGATCCGACGCACCAGCGAGCGCCGCCCCGTCCGCGGCCATCCGCCGCAGGTGCCAGCCGACCATGCGGAGATCCGGTCGTTGCTCAGTTCATTGGGATAGAGAGTTGGCGCCCCCGTGGTGGCAAGGTGCCACATTGATCGGAAGGTACGACCGTGAGGCTGCACCGAGGCCACCACGTGCAGATCGACGGACAGCCGCCGTGCTCACCTCACGGAGGATCGCCTCGACCAGTTCACTGCCTGTCTCGCCACCGAGTGGACACACGTCGACTCACATCGGCTTCCTACCTCGCTGGCCGACGGTCTACCGGCGGCTGTCGACTTGACGACACCTGGGATCGCGGCGTGGTATCCCGGGCCGGTCCACCGTAGCGTAGCCGTATCAACACACAACGGTCATGGGTGCGGAGAATAGGTACCTAGATGCGCCTCATTGTGTGGCGGCTCATGTGGGCACGGCTGGGCCACCGACTTCTCATCGCGGTGATGACCACCTCAGCGGTACGCGGGTCCCTTTGGTCCGCCCACGGGCGGCTACGCACCATCTGGCTCATGCTTGAGGACACCGGGGTGCGCGGCGCCGCCTTCGATGCTTTGGAGCACCACAAGATACGTGCCGCGGTCATCGCGGCCATAGAGCATCGCGCGCCCAGGACCACACGACCCGCCTGGATCAGACGGGTTGCGCGAGCGCTGCACAGTGCCGACCGGCGCACCGACATCAGGCAGGCGCTCAGTCATCCGAAGATCCGGCGCGACCTCAAGGCGGTCGCCGCTCAGCAGGGCGGCATCCGGGCAATGGCCATCATCAGGATCGTCGCGTTGGCCGCCGGCCTGAAGCTCAAGGACATACTTCAATAGTTTCGAGGACCGCGCCAAGAACAACTCGCGCCTCGTCCAAGACTCGATCACCCAACCGTGCGGGCCACCTCTCCAAGGTTCCGAGTGATATGCCGCCAAAGACCCGGGGCGGTTCACTCGCCGGTCCATCACTGGGCTGAGCGATCGATCGCCATGGCGGCATCGCGGCGAGCCCAGTGGGTAGCGTCAAGATCAAGCTTGGAGCCGTCGGTGCGGAGCCGAAGCATCCCCATATGCCGCAAACCTCGCGTCTACCTGTACTCTGCGACAACCTCGATCAGCCCACGATGTTCGCGTCAGTTCAGCAAGATCCTCGGCCGGTATCCAGTACTCGAGGATCGTACGGCCGCCGACCTGTTGGACCTCGTAGTGATCGAGGAAAGTCGTACGACCTGGAATCACTGACATAGCCGACGCCGGAGTGCGTCCCGCCGCGGGGCGGCGGAGGAGGACGTCGCGGAATGTGCTCCAAATGCCGGACGCTTGCCCGGGTGCCGGCTCGAATCGCGCATATGCGGCAATTCCTTACCCGAACGTCGACAGTCGGACTAGCCTGCCGTGGTGGTCTCGGCGGAAGATGCGAACCGCCACCGGGCCGTGGGTCATGTCACCCTCGAATCCCTCGATGCGAACCTCTTGCGCGATACCCGTCCCCGAGACGACGGTCGACCGCAGACCGTCGGCAAGGCTCGCCGAGCCCCGCGGCCTGCCATCCGTGTAGATGTCGGCCCGGTCGATGTTCTCCACCTCGAAGGACGCCACCAGGCCATCCACCGACTCGTCGAGCTCGACCTCGAACCGGCGCCCCCGCCGCTCGATCAGTCGCGCTGCGTGCGCCATCAGGTCGACGCCCTGCTTGAGGATGTCATCGCGGGTCGTCTGATGCGCAGCATCGGGAACCACCCCGAAGTCCTCGACCGGGGCTCCCGTGTTTCGGCCCACCCGCAGCGTCCGCCGGATGGCCACAGAGACGTCGGTCCCGGCCGGCAGCGTCCGGTAGGGGGAGTCGGCGACGCCGGTGAGAGCCTTGACGAGGTCGTTGTGGTGCCAGATGTTGCCGCCACCCGCGCCGGTGTTGGCGTCAACACCGAGTATGACGCCGACCCGATTGTCCTGGAAGCCAGCTGCGAACCTGTCCGCGGCCGAGTAGACCCGCGCGTCGGTCAGGAGCACCACGGGGCCGATGTACGCCTGCGGCACTGTGCGCAGATGGTCGGCCGGTGTCCGGGGTACCCCCGCCGAGTAGACGGCCCCGCTCTCGACGGCTTGCTCCAATGACGGTAGCCACGGCCGGAGGTCCTCCATGCCTTCGACCGGACTATTGCGGCAGATACTCAGGTTCAGCGAAGAGGTGATGAACTGGAGTGGCTGGGACTCGACCACCCGCGCAGTGAGAGCCTGCAAGCACAGCTCCGCCGCCACCGGGCTTCCGCCGGGGTTGCCCCGGATGTCGATGATGACGCCGGTCGACGGCATCTGGCCCAGCAGGCGGATGAACTCGTTGACGAAGCCGACCGTATCCGTCCGCTCGTCGACCACCGGCGGTGAGAAGTTCTTGATCCGAATGTGGCCCAACTCAGGCTCGATGCCGGGCACCAGACGGGCCACGAACGAGGTCGCCATCTCCCTCGCGACGGGGATTGCACCCGGGACGGCGACCTGGGACGCGCCCGTGTTGATCAAGTCCACGACGTTGGGTGCGAAGAGTACGGTCTTGAGCCACGCGACCCGCGCAGCCTCCACGTCCAGCTCCAGCTCGGGCACCCACCGGAAGGGGGGCTCACCCGCCCGGGCCACCGGCCGTGGCAGCGCTACCTGCCAAGTCTGGCGTGTCTCCTGATGCGTGCCACCGAGATCGAGGTACTGGATGAGCACGAACTCCTCGTCCGGCGGTCCGGCAAAACCCAGAGAGCGCACCGTAAAGTGCTCCAGGGCCCGCGCGCGCCTGGCCGCGGGGTTCGCGCCGGGAAGGCGATCGCCGAACACGTCCACCGCCCGCTCGATCGGCACGCCGTTCCAGGAAATCACCTCAGCGTTGGCGGGCAGTGGCCCGGAGGAGCCGTCGTTGCGCGGCGCGATGATGAAATGCCGTGCTCCGTCCTCGGTGAACTCCTTGATCCGGAACGGCAGGAACGCGGCCGCACCCGCGAAGGGCTCCGGCAGGGTGTAGCGCGTATGCAGATCGCGAAGCGAGCCGAAGATGTCCAGCATCTCCGCGTGGAACCTCCACTCGGCGTCCGCTGGGCCGGCGTGACTCAGCCTGGCAAGAAGCAGACGCAGCCGCTGAAGCGGGTTCACCGCGTACCGGGCCAGCTTCAGTGGCAGGTGCGCGTAGTTCTGCTCCAGCAGGACCAGCGCCTGCCTGGCGATCAGCATCTTCTCCTCGGCGGACAGCCTCCCCGCAGTGCGGAGAAATTCGCGCAAGGTCATCGTGGGCGCCAACTGTTTCGTCTGCACCTCGGACATGTCGGTTCTCCCTTCAGCGATCAACGTGCAAACTCTTGAGCTGGTGCCCTTACCCGCCAGCAGCGCGCGGGCGGGTAAGGACGGGCACGACCTAGGAGGTCACAATGCTGTCGCAGACCGAGGCCGCCGCGGCGAACCCGAATGCGCCGACGGCGCAGCCAGCCCCGAAGGTTCCGGCGCATGCCGCCGCAGCGCCCAGTCCGGCGAAACCCCAGCACGCGGCGGCCTTTGCGTAGTTGAACGCGTCCGGCTCCTCGGCATTGGGAGCGACGACGCTGCGCCTACGACTGTTCGTGACGGTCGCTCGCCGCCGGTACATCTCCGCCGCGGTGGCCAGAAAAGGCACCAGGGGTTGCAGCTGCTCCTTCATCTCTTGCGGCAGCCAGCTGTCCAGGCTCGTGTTCGCGGTTGACCGGCGGGTCCTCGGGTCGAAGATGCCGGCCAGTTGATGACCGTTCACCTCGCCTGAGACGGGCGCGATGCTGCGCACGCCGCCCTTGAGGTCGATGCTGCTCGAGAACGCGACCGCGGCGCTGGCTGCCCGAAGCGTCACCACTGCCGCTATCGAGAGTTCGCACGTCACGGTGAGGAATGCGGAACCGTCGCTGGAGAAGGCGAGCGTCGCGCACGCGCTCGACTCGCTCCGCTCTCGTACGACCTCGACGCGCACGACCTCACCGAGCCCGGTTGTGAGCTCCGCAGACTCGATGTCTCCCGCCTTGTCCCTGCTAACAGACACCACGGCACCCGCATCCCGCGTCGTCGCAGGTGCCATATACCAGGGCTCCCACGGCGGCCACTTCCCGCCGGGCCAGGTCGGGCATCCCGGCCATGGCAACCCGTCAGGCCAGCCCGGCCAATCGGGCTTGATCACGCGTTCTCGATTCGTGCTCATCATTCCTCCACTAAGGCAGGCACGCCTGCGCCTTGCATGCCGTCGAGTTGGAAGGGGAGGATGGCGATCGGCAGATACACGTGTATCTGGGAGGTGCTGGGTGTCTCTTGTCGATGAACGGCGTTTATCGTCATCGAAAACGGAGGTTGCGATGTCCTTCAATCTCGCCCAGGCCAACCAATGGTACGAACTATCCCGGCTGACCCCAGCATCGCGCTACGGACCCCCGCTGCTCATCCCCACGGCGAAGTATTCAGATGCTCTGCTCGAGACACTCAACGGCCACCTCGCCAACGCGGAATCCGGCTGGCGCCTCAAGCTTGAGGGGCCAGCGACCAACCCGGTGGTCACCGCGCTGGTTCTCACGCCGCCCGACGACCCCGTCCCCAACGACCCGGTGCGGGTACCGGCCGACGCCGTACCGCTTTTCCGCGCCCGCGATATCGACCTCGCCTCCGACCTGGTGGCACTCGGCGCGCCGGCGGGCAAGCCCAACGCTGTAATCGAGGGCAACATGGGCCGCCTGCCGGTGACCGCGTTCGCCGACCCGCCACGCCGGCAGGACCCGCTCGCGCTGCCCGGCAAGCGTCGCCCGGTCGTCGCCCTGCTCGACACCGCGCTGGACTCCGCCGCGCCGGACCCGGCCGCTCCGTGGCTCGGCGAGTCCGACCTGGACGGCGTCTGGGTGGATGCCTCTGTGGCGTACGGCTGGTACCGCGGGCCGGATCGATGGAGGCCGCCCCATGTCACACCGTTCGGGACACTCGACACGCACGTCGGGCACGGCACCTTCTCCGCCGGCATCATTCGGCAGGTCGCCCCGGACGCGCAGATCCTGTCGATACCGCTGATGGATGACGATGGCACCGTCCATGCGGATCACCTGATCAACGCGCTCGGCTGGCTGCACGAGAAGGCGTCGTACACGCCGGGGTTCGTGGACATCGTTTGCTGCCCGATCACGCTGGACGCTAGTCTGCCCGCGGACGCGACGCTGCTCGGCTGGTTGCGGGCGATCACGGGCGCACTCGGCGATCTCGGGGTGCAGGTCGTCGTCGCAGCTGGCAACGACGGCACCGCCGACCCGACGTTCCCGGGCGCGTTCATTTGTTCGAAGACCCTGCCGCGGGTGCCGTTGGTCTGCGTCGGAGCGTTGAATCCCAATGGGACGAAGGCGTACTACAGCAGCCACCATGCCTCGGTGACCGAGTGGGAGCACGGCACGAGCGTTGTGAGCATCGTCCCGCGCCGTAGCGGGGCGGCCAATCCGGAGCTGGGTCCGAGCGAGGGCCACGAGTCACTCGACCCCGACCACTATGGCACCGGCTGGGCGCGCTGGAGTGGCACGTCTTTCGCGGCGGCCAAGCATGCCGGAAGACTCGCCCGGCAATGGACTGGCCCGTGAGTGCCCAACTGGACGAGGCGCGCGCCGATCGACACACTCGATTGGCGCGTTGCCTCGAACGTGCCCGCGACGGCGAGATGAGCGCCCTCACCGAGGTGGTACACGAGCTAAACCCCCTGCTGTGGCATGTGGCCCGAGCTGCGGGCCTGTCCGCCGACGACGCTATGGATGTCGTGCAGATCACTTGGCTCGAGTTGGTCCAACGACTGCACGACATCCGCTCGCCGCAGGCCCTGACCGCTTGGCTCGTGTCGACCACCCGCCGCGGCGCGTGGCACGTCGAGTCGCGAATGCGCAAGCGGGACGTCGATCGCCGCGCGGACGTGGCGGAGCTGACCGACCCCGGCCCTGGTCCCGTCGAGCGGGCGCTCACCGACGAACGCGACGGCACCCTGCTGCGCAATTTCGGCCGGCTCTCCGTGCGCTGCCAGCAACTACTGCGCATCGTGGCGATGGTGGACCGCCCTGACTATGACATCGTGGCGAAGGCGATGCAGATGCCCCGCGGCTCGGTCGGCCCAACCCGGGGGCGGTGTCTGGCCAAGCTGCGCGACCTGTTGTTGGACGATCCGACATGGGGCGAGAGATGAGCGAACTCACCGGCCCGCCAGTCGAGGACGGCATCCTGGAACGGCTTCGCGCGGTGTTTAACCACATCGACCCGCCCCCACCGGAGCTGGACGAGAGGGTTCTCTTCGCGATCGCGCTGGACGATGTCGATGTCGAGGTCACTCGGCTGCAGCAGGACCTCTTCGCCGGATCTGGCGCGCGCGGCACCGAACACAGCCGCACCGTCACCTTCGACTCCAAGAGCCTCACCATCATGATATCCATCGTGGACCGTTCGGACGGCCTGGTCCGGCTCGACGGTTGGCTGGCGCCACCCGCGCCACTACGAGTTGAGCTGCGCCTCGCCGCCCGGTCGGGCACGTTCGTACAGGCCGACGACGCTGGTCGATTCGTCTTCGAGGGCGTCGCGCACGGCCTCGCCCAGTTGATCGTGCATCCCGCCGACAGCGCCAGCCGGACCGTTGCGACACCCGCGTTGACCTTGTGACCGTCGAAAGAGCCGCCGCGTTTCATGCCCAGGGGCAACTGGCCACGGCGAACATGAGGCCGGCGCAAGGAGCCCGGCTGCTGCGACTTGCGCTGCGCCAGCTCGACCAGCTCGCCAATTCGCAACGGGCAGCGACCGGAGGAATCCGGGCTCGGATCCTGCTCACGCTGGCGTACGCCGAAGTCGACCAGGGCCGCATCGGCCTGGGGCGGCGTCTGCTCGACGAGGCCGAGACATTGCTGCCCCCCGGCGAGCGGGGAGTGCTGTACAGCCAACGCGGCATTTTCCTGAGCCGTATCGGCCGCGACAAGGAGGCCATGGCCCAGTACGACGCCGCGGTCGCGATACTCCGAGAGCGCTCGGAACCGGAAGTGCTCGCGCGGTCCCTGCTCAACCGTGGCAACCTGCACATGAGCATGGCTCAGGCGCGCCCAGCCCGCGCGGACTTCCATCGCTGTATCCAGGTGGCCACCCGCGCCGGCTTTCACCGCATCATCCCCATCGCCCGACACAGCCTGGGGTATCTGGACTTCCTCGCCGGAAACATCCCTGCGGCTCTGCGCACCTATCGCGAGGTCGCGTCCGAGTACGCATCAATCAAGCCGGGGCTATTGCCCGTGCTGGCTCTAGATCGGGCCCGGGCCCTCAACGCCGCGGGCCTGTTCCGCGAGGCAGAACACGACCTCGCGTCGGCCGCCCTTCAGTTTCGTGGACACCGGCTCGGTCAGGACTACGCCGAGACGCAGCTCACGCGCGCCGAAACGGCCCTGCTCGCTGGCGATCCGGTGGCCACACGACGGCTAGCCCACGCCGCGCGTGCGGTGTTCCGGCGGCGCGAGAACCACCGCTGGGCGGCGCTCGCGACGTTGCTCGTGCTTCGAGCCGAGTTCGCGCTCGGGCGACGGCGAGGCCTGTCCAACTCCGCCCAGGACCTCGCCGCGACCCTCGAGTCGCTGGGCCTTGGCGAGGACGCACGCATGGCTCGGCTCATCGCGGCCCGGTCCTGGGCCAGGTCGGGTCAGGCTGGCAGGGGCACCGAGCAGGTCGGCGCCCTCAGGCCGCCAACGCGTGCTGACCGCCTCGACACCCGGTTGCTGTGGCGGTTGACCAGCGCCGAACTCGCCGCGGCGACCGGCAGGCGCGCGGACGCTGCTCGTCACCTGGAGAGCGGCATGGTCGAGCTTCAGCGCTACCGGACCCAGTTCGGCTGCCTCGACCTGCAGACGGGAGCCGCGGTCCACGGACTCGACCTCGCTCGGGCCGGGCTCGCGGCGGCGGTTCGCGGCGGCGCGTGCGCCGCGGTGTACCGATGGTCGGAACTTGCCCGCGCCCAGGCATTGCTGCTGCCGCCGGTACGCCCGCCGGAGGATCCGGAGGCAGCCGCCGCTCTTGAGGAGTTGCGGCAGGTCCGAGGTGTGTTCCGCAGGGCTGAATTGGCCGGTCATCCAACCGGCGCATTGAGAAACCGCGCACGGGCATTGCAACGCACGATCCGCGAACACGCCTGGAGCACGTCCGGCTCAGGCATTGCGGCGAAACCCGCCTCGTACTCGGCGATCCGGGCCGAACTCGGCGGCGCGGCCATGGTGATCTACCTGCGCGACGGACAACTGTTGCTGGCCCTAACCATCGTGGATCGTTCGGCCCGACTGGTGCCACTGGGCGCATATGCGGAGGTGAAGGAGGCCGTGCATCGTCTGAGGGCGGATCTCGACGCCGCAGCGGGGCGGACCCTCCCAACCAGAATGGCAGTGGCTCTCGCGGCGGCGACCAGCCGGGATGCCGATGCGCTCGCCGCCGCGATCGTGGGCCCGCTGCTGCCGCACCTCGGTGATCGCGACCTGGTCGTCGTGCCCACCGGCGTGCTGGTCACTGTGCCCTGGGCTACGCTGCCCGGCTGCGTTGGGCGTCCGGTCACGGTGGCCTTGTCGGCTACGACCTGGCGCGCGGGTCGCGTCCAACTGAACCTTCCTCGTGCGAAGACCGTGCTGCTCGTCGCGGGCCCTGGCAACGACCGGGCCGAGCCCGAGGTCAGCGAAATCGCGGCAACGACCTCACACGCGACCGTGCTCACGGGCGAACGGGCTACCCCGGCCGCCGCCCTAGCTGGCATGGACGGTGTCGGGCTCGCGCACATCGCCGCGCATGGTCACCACGAATCGGAGAACCCATTGTTCTCCGCGCTCGACCTCGCCGGGGGGCAGCTGATGGGGCACGACCTGCAGCATCTCCGCCGCGCCCCGACCATTGTCGTGCTCTCTGCCTGCGACCTGGGCCTGGCCGAGGTACGGCCCGGCGACGAGACCCTCGGCATGGCGGCCGCGCTGCTCAGCATCGGCGCCGGCACGGTCATCGCCAGCACTAGCCGGATAGCCGACGACACCGCGATGGCCGTCATGACGAGGTTCCATCGTTATGTCCACGATGGAACGTCGTCAGCGGTGGCACTCGCCGCTGCGGTGCGGAACATGCCGTGTCCCTTTGTCTGTCTCGGTGCCAGTTAGAGTGCAGTCGCCGCCGAACAGGCACCT
>Ga0184625_10001176_pt1 | contig 10799 bp, 11 predicted proteins | sample PLM3_30_b1_FD_133151 | JGI IMG/M metagenome (GOLD analysis project Ga0184625, IMG submission 133151) | Groundwater sediment microbial communities from an aquifer in East River, Colorado, USA - PLM3_30_b1 | ecosystem: Environmental > Terrestrial > Soil > Riparian zone | place: USA: East River... | reverse complement strand
CTTACGCCAATAACTTCATCCGATGAAAACATTACTGGTCTTATATAAAGTGAATAATCATGTTTTTGAGGTATCCAGTTTTTGTCAATGTCGACCAACTTTCTCATGCCTTCCATGAACAATTCTTCTGGAATACTGGGCATTTGCATTCTTTGCGCAGATAGGTTGAAGCGTTTGAAATTATCAAGAGGTCTGAAAATAAATGCTTCACCATTTTGATCTTTATAAGCTTTTATTCCTTCAAATATTGCCTGGCCATAATGAAATACTGCGGCTGATGGGCTCAATAAAAATGGTTGATAAGGTTTTATCTCTATGTTTTTCCATTCACCTCCTTCAAAATCCGCTTCAAGCATGTGATCAGTGAAGAAATGACCAAATGGGATATTATCAAGATTTATATCCTGTAACTTACTTCTTCCTGCTTTCGTAATGTTTATATCCATACTTGCAATCATAAATGTTTACATTTGAATCACAAAGAAACAAAAAAAACTAACACCTATTTGTAGACTTTTCATGAGCCTGAATTCCATTAAGTTTGAGCCAATCGATATTGCTTCCCTTTATAAAAATTCATTGGTAGAGATCAATGTAAAACAGCCGGCATTGTCCCAACCTGGTCTCAATCATGAACCGGTTGTTACCGGATGGAAATATCTCGGAGAAAATAAAAAGAAAACCCTTGTTATAGTTCGCAATGCTATTGCGGTTCACATACCTGATAAACAGTTATCTTTTCTTACAAAATTGTTAGCTGCCTGTAACCTGACTCTTGCAGATGTAGCGGTACTAAATTTCCAGGATCATAATTCATCTGAGTTCAATGAAATTGTAAATTTCTTTAAGCCCAAAGTTGTTTTATTATTTGATGTAGAACCAGGCGAGTTTGGTTTACCAATGATATTTCCCCAATTCCAGGTACAAGGTTATAAAGATGCAGTATTTGTTTCATCACCATCATTAGATGTTATCGAACCGGATAAATCATTGAAAGGAAAATTGTGGGTTTGTCTTAAAAAGATATTTAACCTATGAGATTAATTTTTGCCAGCAATAACCAACATAAGATCGAAGAGTTGAAAGCATTTGCAGGAAAAGAATCCGATAGCTATCGGATTGAGATCGTTTCATTAAAAGATGCAGGTATTGATATTGATATTCCTGAACCGCATGATACACTTGAAGAAAATGCTTCAGAAAAATCATGGACGATCCATAAACTTACCGGTAATGATTGTTTTAGCGAAGACACAGGTTTGGAAATAGAAGCATTGAATGGCGAACCCGGAGTAAAAAGTGCCCGTTATGCAGGTGATAACAGATCTTTCAAAGACAATATTGAAAAAGTTTTAAATAAACTGGCAAATCAGGCAAATAGAAATGCAAGATTCAGAGCTGTTATTTCCCTAATAATTGAAGGCAATGAAACTCAATTTGAAGGAATTTGCAATGGGAAGATAATCGATACCCCACAGGGAACAGGAGGATTTGGATATGACCCTATTTTTATCCCGAATGGCAGCAAACGAAGTTTTGCGGAAATGTCGATCGAAGAAAAGAACCGTTTTAACCATAGAACAAAAGCTGCGGCTAAATTGGTCGCATTTTTGCAAAACATGAAAACAAACTCCACAAATTGAGCCCAGCAAGCAACCATAATATCACCGAAAACGACTTAATCCAGGGATGCATAAATGGTGAGAGGAGAATGCAGGAAGAATTGTATAACAGGTTTAGTTCGAAGATGTATGCAGTTTGTCTCCGGTACGCAGGAAATGGCGAAGATGCCCAGGATATACTTCAGGATGGATTTGTAAAAATATATAAGAATCTAAACCGGTTTCGCGGCGAAGGTTCATTTGAAGGTTGGATCAGACGGATTTTTGTAAACACAGCAATTGAGCATCTGCGCCGCAAAACTTACCTCAAACCAATAGCAGATAAGGAAGAGAATACGATACCTTATAAAGAAAAAACAGCTCTTGACAGGTTAGGTGAGAAAGACATTTTGAATTTGATAAGAGAACTATCACCAGGCTATCGAACAGTATTTAACTTGTATGTGGTAGAAGGATATACTCATAAAGAGATCGGTGACATTTTAGGGATCAGTGAAGGAACAAGTAAATCACAATTAGCCAGGGCAAGAATGATACTGCAGGATATGGTGATCAATCACCTTGATGAAAGAGACAGAAAACAGAAAAAAGTAGAATGAACTCCGAATTACAAAAAAGACTGTATGAAATGGAGGTGATGCCGCCGGCAACGGTATGGGAAAAACTTTCTGTAAATATTGATGAGATCAATGCCGACAATCCTATAGCAAAAAAAGTATTGGGTGCAACACTTACTCCTCCTGCGGCTGCATGGGAAAATATAAGTATCGCAATTGGTATTGAGGAAAAAAAAGAACCGGCTAAAAGAGGAATTGTGATCAATTTCAAAAGGCTGGCTGCAGCTGCAATAGTTATAGGTATAGTAATAACTGCATGGATCGTAATTAGAAATAATAATGGGAATGATACATTAGCGGGAGTTAAAAATGGCATAGAAACAAAAACTGCAACTGATACTAACTCTAATACCGAAAAGAAAATTGAAAACATACAACAACCGGATATTTCACCGGCAACATCCATTGCTGCGATAAATCCAGAAACAACTAGTAAGGGTAAGCAAAATAAACCTGGTGGTACAAGAAACAACAGAATTTATGCAGCCTCTCAAACATCGAATGTTCAATATGCATCGCTGAATAGTGAAACTCCCGGCGGGAATAGTTTTGGCCAATCCATTGACGATCTTTCTTTGGTAACCGCTGATCAGACTTATTTAACCATGGTAAATGCAAATGGGAGATTGGTAAAGATCCCGGCTCAATTTGCAAATCTTGCTCCTCACCTGCAGAACAAACCTGTATCAGAAGATTATTATGAAGTGATGTTTGGCGAAGGAGCTTACTGGAAAGAAACATTAAATGAATGGCGAAAAAAAGTCGCTTCAGTTCCAATTTCTTCGGGTGATGCATTTACAAGTCTTATAGAATTACTCAAAACAGTCCAGGATAAATAAACCGTTTTCTTACTTTTAGTGTAAACAATTCAAATGGCAAGAATAAAAATCGATCTGCCACCTAAATTCTCGTTTTCTGCAAATATCCCCATAAGAATTACTGATATAAACTTTGGCGGCCATGTTGGCAACGACACCATTCTTTCGATCGTCCATGAAGCAAGAGCAAAGTTCTTTCGGCATTTAGGCTATGATGAATTAAACTTTTGGGGTGTTGGAACGATCATGAGCGATGTTGCGATCGAATACAAAGATCAAATTTATTATGGCGATGAAATTCTTGCTTCAGTTGCTGTGGGGGAGATCACAAAAGTTGCATTTGATCTTTTTTATAAACTTGAAAAAAGGTCTGTTGATGGGAAGCAGGCGACAGTGGCACTTGCAAAAACATGGATGGTTTGTTATGATTATGATCTAAAAAAAGTGGCGGCAATCCCTGAAAAAGCAATTGAAAAAATTACAAGTCTGTAGGCTCAGCATCAGTATTCCAAATCTTCCAGTTTTCCTCTGCTTGCAATTCAAGCATATCATATCCGTTTTGAATTAAAGCTCCCTGGTCTTCCCCTTTTTTCAGAAAAAGAGTTTTTGCAGGATTGTAGATCAGGTCAAAAAGAAAATGCTCGGGAGTAAGGAATTCATAAGGAATGGGTGGCGCTTCCACTATGTTTGGAAACATTCCCAATGGGGTTGTGTTTACAATAAGCTTATACTTTGAAATAATACTTTTTGTCAATTGCTCGTACGAATAGCTATCAGCAGATGGCTTGCGGGAAACTCTTTTATATTTTATACCAAATTTTTCAAAAACATATCGTACCGCTTTTGCAGAACCACCCGTACCAAGAATAAGTGCATGTGAATGAACAAATGGGTTCCATCTTTTTTTCAATGATCTTTCAAACCCGGCTATATCTGTGTTATATCCATATAACTTACCATCTTTTATTTTTATACAATTACAAGCTTTGATCTTTTTTACAACAGCCGAAGATTGAAAAAGGAAGGGGATCACTTTTTCTTTATATGGAATGGTCACATTCAACCCCTCCAGGCCGGGCATGGAAAGTATTTTCTTTAATTCATCTATCGATGCAATAGGAAAGTTTTCATACTTGCAATCATTCAACACTTCCCTCTCAAATTTTTCTGTAAAATACTTTTTTGAAAAAGAGTGTGACAATGGAAATCCGATCAAACCAAATAATCGCATCAGGCTTCTTCTTTATTAAGGAATAAATGGAAAGTGTCACCACGAAGTCCAACCCGCATTGCTTCCAATGGGAGCATTTCTGTAGGTGCAATATTTCCAAGATTTACATTACACCCTATCAGTTCTATAAAATAGAGTTGTTGTGCTTTTTGCGGAGCTTCCCAAATGATTTTTTCAGCAGGGATCTGGGTCAAAATTTCCTGTACCAGACCTTCTCTTACCTCACCAGAACCCCGGTAAATTCCAACATTACCAGCTTCTCTTGCCTCCGCGATTACATAAGTGGCGCCTGCATTTAATTCGGCCCTCATTAATTCGATCCACTTATAAGGTGGGATAATGTGTTCCGCATCTTTACTTCCCACTTCACTCAAAACCGTACCGTGTTTTGTAAGCTTTTCAATATACCCGCATTTTTCTGAATGTGGAATTGTTATGGAACCATCACTCACTTCCATGTAGTTAATGCCATACTCTTTACAAACGGCTATATAATCTTCAAATTGGTTGCGGATCAGGAACGCTTCAAACAATGTACCTCCAAAGTAGATAGGTAAGTCATAAGATTGATAGACTTCAATTTTTTCTTTAAGATTAGGAGTGACAAATGAAGTCCCAAAACCAAGCTTCACAATATCAACATGCGGATGTGCTACACTTAAAAAATTCTTTGCCTCATTAATACTAAGTCCCTTATCCATCACCATCGTCAGCCCGGATCCACGAGGCTTTTGATTGCGATCCGGAATGTTACTTAAATTAAAATTCATAGTTGATCTTATTGAATAGCAATTTTGTCTAAACAGTAAAGTTGCAATGGCGGCAAAAATAGGAAAGAATGACCAGAGTGTATCTGAACATTGTCACCAATTGGTTATGCAATAGTTCTTATATTCAACGCTTTCTTTTGAATCTTGAGATCACATCTACAACATGATGGTTTTGAAGTATAGAAGGATTTAGCTCTACAAATTGCTTTACAAGTTTTGGCGATTTTGCCATTGCATGTTCAAGTTGTAAAATGGCTTCTTTTGTTTTACCCAAAGCAAATAGTACTGCGCTGAGATAATAGAGAAATATAGGTTGCCCGTTTGAAATTTTTAGTGCTGCTGTTACCTGGTCTTTTGCTTCTTCAAAATATTCTGCTTTATAAAGGCATCTTACAAGTGCTTCCCAACCTTTTTTGTTTTTTGGACGTGTGGTTACTATAGTAGAAAAATATTGAATTGCATCTTTATAAAATCCTAATTGCATTTTACATTCACCCATTAGTAAATTATATTCTAATTGATGGCGTTGGAGCTTCAAAGCGGTCTCAAGTTGTTTTGCCGCACTTTCCCATTGCCCTTCGTTAAAATAAGTACAGGCGATCTTATAAAAAAGTTTACTGTCTTCCGGTGTGATATGAGATGCTTTCCTGTAATAAAACCTTGCCTGTCCATTATTATGAAGCCTGTCATAACAGAATCCAAGGGCCTCATAAATTAACGCTTCAGGCTTTGTGAGTTCCAGCACTTTTTGCAATACCTCGATCGCTTCTTTATATTTTTTCAATCGTATATATGCATCACCCATGTTACGATAAGCATAATCAAATTTTTCATTTATAACGATAGCATATTGATAAGCATCGAGAGCTTTTTCATATAATTTTATTCCCTGGTAAGCAGCTGCAAGGTTAAACCATGCCAGTTCATTATACGGAAACTCATCAATGATCTTTTGATGAAGCTTAATACTTTCCTCGTTCCTTCCTGTAAAATCTGTCCAAAAACATATTTTATATAAAGCTTCTTCATTGTTAGGCTCCTCTTCCAGGATCAATTTCAAACAGTCAAACACTTTTTCAAATTCCTGGTAGTCGTCATACACATCTGCCAACTCAAAAAGAAGGGTTATTCTTTCTTCGCCGGTAAAGAGTGCAAGAGCTTGTTCCAGGATCTCGACAGCTTTCTCCTGTTTATCCAAAGCCAGGTACGCATCAGTTTTTAATATGTAAACATTTATGTCGCTACTATCGAGCATAGCCGCATGTTCCAGCAGATTCAAAGCTTCGCGGTATTTATGAGTGGCAATTAGCAGGTCAGCCTTACGAATAAGCATAGTCGAGGAGAAAGGATACTGCTCAGCACCTGTTTCAGCAGCTTCTAAGGCGCTACTGATGTCTTCTTTTTCATCAAAATAATCAATGATCTTTTCGAAAGATTCTTCGTCAATGTAAGAGTTGCTGCGGCCCTTTTTAAGGTTCTCGTATCTTTTCAGTATTTCCTGCAGTTCACTGTTGTCTTTCCCGAGTGGTTTTTCTTTCATGGTGTCAGGAGTTTGGTCAATTTAGCTCTTTTTACAAAAACAGGCAACTTTTAGTAACTTTTTCCCTATTTCCCCGTTAAATAATTGTCAAAAATGTGGATAGACGGTTTGTTTTATGAATATTTTTGTTTTTATATTTGCTAACGGATGAAGAACTACCAAAATATATTTAAACTGGTGCTAACGAGAAAACTGGTAACACTATTTTTAATAGGTTTATCAGTTGTGGCTTTTGCTTCTTTGGGTGATGGAAAAACTAAAGGAAAGAAAAATTCGCTATTGAATTCCAAACCAACAATCACTCCAGGCAAGTTTACTTTGAAATCAGGTTATCAATATCGTGGTAGCCAGATCATCAATCAGCAAAATCAGAATAATACTTTTACACGCAATTCACTTGTTACTTATCAGAAAGGTAATATGACTTATATATTACCAGTAAAAACGGTCATTCCTCAGAAAATAAAAGTTACTGTTGGAATTCCCCAGATGACCAGATAATCTCTTACTTACTTTTTCCTGCACTATTACTTTCTTCGTAAGTCATTACCCTGAATCCGCTTTTCGGTAGTTCAAATTTTGTTGATGGCACAATGCTGAAGTTGACTTTTGATACTGTGTATGTGACTTTCAAACTTCCTATCGTTGTTTCAAATTCCATTGCCAGGCCGGGTAAAGATTTATAGGCGTATTCAAATTCCCTGTTATTTGCCACCAGGTCCTTTGTAAAAAATACATTAATGGTCGTTCCGTCTTTCATCGTACCGATGGCTTTCTGACATTTATAACCTGCTATTTCTTTGTATTCATCTTTATACTCAAAAACAATTCCCTCATATTTTTTATTCGCCTCTTTCCAGTTAGCGGGTGTCATGGTGATCATATATTTCTGTTCACCATATTCCTTTAACACATTTACGTTACCGGTCTTTCCATCCACAATAGTAGATTCAACTCCCAGTGAGCTTACTCTTTCAAAACGGGTTTGGTAGCCTTTCAAATAAACAATGCTTGTAGCCCCGTTAAACATATCGGCAATTGAAGGATTGCTGTTTCCTGTATTCACAACAATATCATAAGAAATAGTTCCTTCAGTAATTCTTTTCTGAGCTTTTGCATTAAAAACCCATAAAAGACTTAAGATGATAACGAATGATTTAGTGATCTTTTTCATTGGCTTAAAAGTAATAAAAAGACGTGCCAAGTTAGCCAAATAGTTGTACAGCATTGCAAACGCTTATTAACAAATACCCTGATTTAACAAAAATCAGCGTTTACCTTTTGCCTGTACATCTTTCAGCTTTTTTTGCTGCTCCTGCATTTGCTCAAACCGTTCCTGCCACTTTGATTTTGATTTTGGCTTCTTCCGGTTCTCATCCATCTTAGCCAGGATTTTATCATGGTTGATAATATAATTCTGGATCACAAATTGAAGACCTAAGGTAACAAGGTTGGATACCGTATAATACCATGTAAGCGCTGCAGGCAAACTGTTGAAGATAAATAAAAGAAATACCGGGAATATATAGGGCATGTATTTTAAGACCGGGTTGCTTTGATCCGGTGTCATACTCATGCTATAAATAGAAATAAGAAAACTGGTAAGACATGCCGTAATTGTAAATAAACTTACATGGTTACCATAGATCGAACTTATCACAGGTATATTCCCAAAATTCAAAATAGAATCATAGGCAGAAAGATCGTTTGCCCATAAAAAATCCTCTCCCCTCAGGTCAACGTAAGAATTAAAGAAACTATACAATGCAAAGAAGATCGGGATCTGTAACAACGCCGGGATACAACCACCCAATGGATTCACACCGGCTTCCCTGAAAAGCTTCATCTGTTCCATGCTCATCGCCTGCTGATCCTTGCCATGTTTTGCTTTTAATTTCTCAATTTCAGGGCGAAGGACTTTCATTTTTGCACCACTCAAATAACTTGTATAAGTAAGTGGCGAAATAAGCAGCCTGATAACAAATGTGAGTAATAAGATCGCAATGCCGTAGCTGCCTACCAACCTGCTGAAGAAATCAAATACAGGTAATACAATAAACTTGTTGATAGGTCTTACAAATGCATAAATACCTTGTCCAAGGTTTACCAGTTTACCCATTTGCTTATCATATTTTTTCAGAATACGAAAGTCACTTGGGCCATAATATATAGACAAAGGAATTGTAACATCTGAACCCTTTACCGCATGTTGCAAACTTGCTGTTGATTGTACGACTGTGACAGAATCGTTTGGAGAAACCCATTCCATTTTACCACCTGAAAAATTGTCTTTAGCCACCAATATTCCATTAAAAAATCGCTGGCGCATTGCTACCCACTCAACAGGTTGGCTGAACTGAACATCGTTACGTCTACCGATGGTGAAATAATCAAACTCATCATCCATTACATATCCCATCTGTGAGTTAGTCCTCTCATAAGACATATCCTGTTCCTGCTTTAATGATCTATACTGCCATTGCAGGTTCATTGTCTCATTATCAAAAAATGTATTTGCCTTTTTTAGAATCACATTAAAGTCGATCATGTATTCGTCTTTCTTCAAAACAAATTCATGAGAGATGGAACGGCCTGAGCTATCTGCAAGAGTATAAGTGATGGTTTGAACAGAATCTCCTTGTGCAACAACATTACCACCCGTAAAATAAAAATCAGTTATGTTTCCAACTTGTTCCGGATCACCTTTGATCTTATAATCAATTTTATCAAAACCAGTTGAAGCAAGCTTAACAAGTTTCTTTTGCTGGTCTTTAAATTTCTTAAGTTCTACTGATTTTACCTGCCCTCCTTTATTAGTAAAAGCAATTTTTACCAGGTCATTTTCAACAGAAGCAAGTTGTTCACTTCCTATCATTTGTTTTTGAAACTGTCCTGTTACACTTGTTATCTGTGGCGTATTGAAATTTGAAGTATCTCTTTTTTGACCAGAAGTATCCACTTTGGTCTTGGCCTTCGCTACATTATCAATGGAATCCTTAATAGCCTTATTTTTTGCTGATCTTGCCTGTTCCTGGGTATTAAAATAAAAGAAGCCGAAAAAAAGCAAGGCTAATAACACAAACCCGATAACCGTATTACGATCAAACTTCATGGAGCTAAAAATTTTGAGTGGGCAAAGATAGGGAGAAGAGGCCGGAGTTATGGGTTATAGATTCTGAGTCTAAAACCCTGAAACTCAAAATTAAACCCGTACACATAATCGCCTTAAATAACAACATCTTTCAACTGCAGGTTTTTTACCATTGGCTTATTTTCACTGTAGTTCTTTGCTGCAGCAACAAAATGAACAAATAAAGGTTGCGGGCTTTCTACAGTGCTTTTAAGTTCCGGGTGATATTGAACCCCGATAAAGAAAGGATGTGATGGAATTTCCATTATTTCAACCAAACCAGTCTGTGGATTACGACCGCTGGCTATCATTCCATTATTCTCGAATTGTGAAAGATATTTATTGTTGAACTCGTAACGATGCCTGTGCCTTTCGCCAACTTGCGGTTTCCCATAAATCCTGTGTGCCAATGTTCCTGCTTTAATATCGCAGGCATAGGAACCCAATCTCATCGTTCCTCCTTTCATTGTAATTTTTTTCTGTTCCTCCATCATATCAATTACAGGCTCATCGCAGGTTGGATCCATTTCTGTTGAATGGGCATTCCTGATCCCAAGAACATTTCTTGCATATTCTATCACCGCCATTTGCATACCAAGGCAAATACCAAAAAATGGCAACCCTTTTTCCCTTGCAAACTTTACCGCTGTAATTTTTCCTTCAATACCACGATGACCAAAACCCGGTGCCACCAATAATCCATCAAGCCCTGCTAATTTTTCGCCTACATTATCGTCCGTAATAAATTCCGAATGGATATACTGGACCTGTACTTTACATTCATTTATCGCCCCAGCATGTACAAAAGATTCCAATATAGATTTATAAGCATCCTGCAGTTCTACATATTTGCCGATCAAGCCAATTGTAACTTTCGACTTTGGGTTTTTAAGCTTGTTCAAAAACTCTCTCCATTTTCCTAATTCCGGCTCTTTATTATTAGGAATATCTAATTTCTTCATAACGATCTCATCGAGTTTTTCTTCCATCATTATGAGTGGTACTTCATAGATCGTACTGGCATCTCTTGCTTCAATTACAGCCTCTGGTTTTACATTGCAGAATAAAGCG
>Ga0184625_10001175_pt1 | contig 10801 bp, 7 predicted proteins | sample PLM3_30_b1_FD_133151 | JGI IMG/M metagenome (GOLD analysis project Ga0184625, IMG submission 133151) | Groundwater sediment microbial communities from an aquifer in East River, Colorado, USA - PLM3_30_b1 | ecosystem: Environmental > Terrestrial > Soil > Riparian zone | place: USA: East River... | reverse complement strand
CTCGTGCTCGACCGGGGTCTGCCCAAGGGCGAGTTCGATTTCGTCGAGGAGATCTCGCGGGAGCTCCCGATCCGCGTCCTCGCCCGGATCATGGGCGTCCCCGACGAGGATCTCCCGATGTGCGTCGAGCTCGGCGACGCCATGATCGCCCAGGCCGACCCCGAGTACTCCCGGGCCGTGATCGACCGGGAGGACACCAGCGAGTACCGCCTCCTCCCCTTCCGGAGCCCGGCCGCGGTGGAGCTGATGGCCTACGGTCACCGCCTCGCCGAGGAGCGGCGGGCGGAGCCCCGGGAGGACCTGGTCACCAAGCTCACCCAGGCCGAGGTCGACGGCGAGCGGCTGTCCGAGCGCGAGTTCGACAACTTCTTCTGCCTGCTGATCGTCGCCGGGAACGAGACGACACGCCACGCGATCACCCACGGCGTGCGTGCCCTGGTGGAGCACCCGGATCAGTGGCGACGGCTCCGCGAGGACCCGGGGCTCATGCCGCTGGCGGCCGAGGAGATCCTGCGGTACGGCTCGCCCACGATGCACTTCCGTCGGACCGCGACGCGCGACCTCGAGCTCCGGGACACAACGATCCGACAGGGCGACAAGGTGGTCGTCTGGTTCGTGTCGGCCAACTACGACGACGAGGTCTTCCCGGACGCCGAGCGCTTCGACGTCGGCCGCGACCCGAACCCGCACATGGCGTTCGGGAGCGGCGGGCCCCACGTGTGCCTGGGCGCGCACCTCGCGCGCCTGGAGGTCCGCGTGATGTTCGAGGAGCTGCTGCCGCGGTTGGAGGACCTCGAGATCACCGGCCCGATCGAGCGGCTCCGCTCGAACTTCATCAACGGCATCAAGCACATGCCGGTCCGCGTCGAGCTCTCGGGTACCACGAGGTAACCGGACCGGCCCGGGTAGCACCTGGCCCTGCCACCGAACTGCACAGGGCCTCGTGGGCGCCAGGCAGAGCGTCTAATGTGTGCCCGGTGGCCCGACGGGTTCTGAGCTGTGTCGCTTCTCGGTTCTTGACGATCCGGCGGACACACCGCCAGGATGCGGCGCGGACGTCCATCGAGTGGGTGGATCGATGACGGCGAGGGGGATGCACCGGCGGCGACTCGATCTGGTCTTGGTGGCGATGGGCGCAGCCGTCCTGGTCACGACCACCCTGCTCGCCAAACGCCGCGTCTACGGGTGGGAGGTCGCCGTCTTCCAGGCGATCAACGGACTGCCCGACAGCATCCGTCCCTACCTGTGGGTGTTGAACCAATACGGGACCGCGATCACGATCCCGGTGGCCGCCGCCGTAGCCCTCCTGTTCCGCAAGTGGCTGCTGGCGCTCTCGCTCGCGATCAGCGGCGTCGCCGTGTACCTGCTCGCGAAGGTCATCAAGGAGTACGTGAACCGCGGCCGTCCGTCGGCCTTCCTGGAGGGAGTCGTGGAACGAGAGACGTTCTCTCCCGACAGCCTCGGCTACCCATCCGGACATGCGGCGGTGGCGTGGGCGATCACGATCATCCTGCTGGCTTACCTCGGTCGTCCGTGGCAGATCGCCGCGATCGTCCTGGCGATCGTGGTCCCCATCGCCCGGATGTACGTCGCGGCCCACCTGCCGCTCGACCTCATCGGCGGTGCGGCGCTCGGGATCACCGTCGCGTCCGCGGTGAACCTGGTGATCGGCGTGCCCGCACGCGCGCCGACCGAGAACACCCGGGCCGGACCGAATACGGATGAGAGGGGCGATCGTTCCGATCAGCAGTCGTGATGCTCGGAGGAACGCTGCTGAGCACCTCGACACCTGGTACGACGGACGCGACCATCACTCGTCCTCGGCCTCGAGCCACTGCCGAGCGTTCGCATTCGCGATCCGGTCCTTGTCCGACACCTCAGGCCAGGCCAACCCGAGGCCCTGGATCGTCTCGACGAGGACACGTGCCACGATCGCCTGCATGACCGGCTTGTGATCCGCGGGGATGACGTACCACGGCGCCCACGTCGTCGAGGTGGCCGTGACCGCGTCCTCGAACGCCTGCATGTACTCGTCCCAGTGGGCGCGCTCGGCGACGTCCGAGGCCTTGAACTTCCACTCCTTGCCCGGTGTGTCCAGGCGGGCGATGAACCGCCGCTTCTGCTCCTCTTTCGACACGTGGAGGAAGAACTTCACGATCTTGGTTCCGCTGCGATCCAGGTGGCGTTCGAACGCGTTGATGTCGTCGTAGCGCGTCCTCCAGAACGGTTTGCCGCGCTTCCCCGGTGGGAGCTGCTGGCGCTCCAACCATTCGGGATGCACCTTCAGCGCGACGACCTCCTCGTAGTGCGAGCGGTTGAAGATGCCGATCCGCCCGCGCTCGGGCAGGGCCTTGCTGATGCGCCACAGGAAGTCGTGGTCGAGCTCCTCGCTCGAGGGTTGCCGGAAGGAGACGACGTGGACCCCCTGCGGGTTCACGCCCGACATCACGTGCTCGATCGTCGAGTCCTTCCCCGCCGCGTCGAGCGCCTGGAAGACGACCAGCAACGCGTAGGTGTCGCTCGCCCACAGGAGTTCCTGCGCATCCGAAAGTTCCTCGACCCCTGTCTCGAGGATCTCGCGGGCGGTGTTCTTCAGCTCCTTCTCCGAGAGCTGACCGAACTCCTCGCCCCCCTTCCAGGCGGGGTCGCGCTGCGCCAGGCCGGCCGGCGTGCCGGGTTCGACCAGCAGCATCTTCCGGATGCGCTCACGTCGCGACATCGATCCCCCTTGCTCTCTCTGGTTCCGTTCGATCGGATCCGATCTTCCACCGCCACCTGGCCTCAGTGGCCCGTGAGCCCGACCTTCACCGATACGATGGCCGCCGCGACCGCGAGCGCGACGACGCCGTCGACCAGCGACCGGATCCGGCCCGCCCCGGCCTCGCGCGAGGCCACGTACGCGGTTGCCCCGATCAGCGCGGCGAGCAGGAACCCGGACACCTCCAGCGCGGGCCCCAGGGCCAGGAACAAGAACGGGACCGTGACGACGAAGGCGACCACCGCGGCCGACGCGAGCTGCGCCCAGACCGCCTGCCGCGTCCCGCGGTCAAGGCGTCCCCCCGCGAACAGGCGGGCCGCCAGGTTGAACGCGAAGACGTGGGCGAGCGCGACGCCCAACGCCGTTCCCCAGATCACGGCAACCGTCGAGGGCTCGTCCACGGCATGCTCCTCGACCGCAACGAACTCCGCCGCCAGGACGACACCCACATACAGGGCCATCGTGATGGCCTCGCGGACGGCCTCGCTGGGGGCCTGTGCGCCCAGGGTCGTGACCACGGTCTCGCCTCGTTGCACCTCGCGCCTCCTCCGCGCATGATGCCGCTCCTTGGAGGAAGACGCGACGACCCCCCTGCCGCGACACGCAGCTCGAGATGCAGCTCGTCGGCCAGCCCAAGGATGTGCAAGCGGAGATCATCCGCAGCAACACGGATGCCAGACCATTCCCGCTTCTGGTGGGGTTGATCGTTCCCTGCTTGCCCGGCTGATCGGATGGTTCAAGGGGTTCCGGATGATGCGCCTGCCCGACCCGGAGCCGTCCCGCTCCGTCAAGGGCATGTCCTTCGGCCGACGCTGGCTCCCGATCGAGCAGCGTTCCACCGGCGTGGGGTGGTCGCATCGTGCCCTCGAATTCGAACGTGGATGCGTCGACGTTCTAGAGTGCGCAGCGTGACGCTCGACGACAGGGATGCGCAGACGGCCCAGGGAGCCGGCGCGGTTCTGCTCACGCTGTGCGCCGGCCAGTTCTTGATGGCGCTCGACAGTTCCGTCATGAACGTCTCGATCGCGACGGTCGCGAAGGACCTCGATACCACGATCACAGGGATCCAGAGCGCGATCGTCCTCTACACGCTGGTGATGGCGATGCTGATGGTCACGGGCGGGAAGATCGGCTCGATGATCGGCCGCAAACGTGCGTTCACCATCGGGCTCGTGGTCTACTGCTCAGGCTCTCTCACGACGGCCCTAGCGCCGAACCTCCCGGTGCTCCTCCTCGGGTGGTCATTCCTCGAGGGCATCGGGGCGGCCCTGATCATGCCCGCCATCGTGGCGCTGGTGGCGGGGAACTTCCCGCCCGAGGGGCGACCACGCGCGTACGGCCTCGTGGGTGCCGCCGGCGCGATCGCGATCGCGGTGGGGCCGTTGATCGGCGGGCTCGCGACGACGTATGCGTCGTGGCGGTGGGTCTTCGCGGGCGAAGTCATCGTCGGAGCGGGCATCGTACTGCTCAGCCGACGGATGGCCGACACGCCGGTCGAGAAGCGCTCGCACCTCGACCTGCTCGGTTCGGTGCTCTGGGCATTCGGTATGGGACTCGTCGTTCTTGGCGTCCTGTTCTCCTCGGAGTGGGGATCGATCAGGCCGAAGGAGGACGGACCCTCGATCCTCGGTTTGTCCCCAGTCGTCTGGCTGATCCTCGGTGGGCTGCTCACCCTCCGGCTGTTCATGGGCCATATCCGCCGCCTGGACGCCGCGGGCGAGGAGCCACTCATCACGCCGGCGCTGTTCGGCAACCGTCAGATGAACGGCGGGCTCGTCATGTTCTTCTTCCAGTTCGTGGTGATGATGGGGATCTTCTTCGTGATCCCGCTGTACCTGTCGGTCGCCCTCGGGCTCTCGGCGATCGATACGGGCCTCAGGATCACGCCGCTTTCCATCACCATGCTCCTGGCCGCGGCGGGTGTGCCGAAGTTCTTCCCCTCGGTCTCGCCCCGTCGGGTGGTGGAGTTCGGTCTCGTCGCGGTGGTGTTCGGCATCGTGCTCCTGTTCACGGCGCTGGACGTCGATGCGAGCGCGAGCATCGTCACCGTTCCGCTGCTGTTGATGGGACTCGGATTCGGCGGGCTCGCCTCACAGCTCGGGGCCGTCACCGTCTCGGCGGTCCCGGACGAGCAGAGCCCCGAGGTCGGCGGCCTGCAGAACACGGCCACCCAGTTCGGAGCGTCGATCGGCACCGCGCTCGCCGGCGCGATCCTGATCACCTCGCTGACGTCCTCGTTCCTATCCGGCATCGCGCAGAACCCCGACGTTCCGCCGGAGGTCACCTCACTGGGGAGCGTGGAGCTTGCGAGCGGGATCCCCTTCATCTCCGACGCCGACCTCGAGGCCGCGCTGGAGGAGGCGGGGGCCACCCCCGAGGTCACCCATGCCGTGGTCGACGAGAACGAGGAGGCCCGGTTGGACGGCCTGCGTTCGGCGCTCGCGCTCCTCGCGCTCATCGCCGTGGTGGCGCTGTTCTTCACGAGGCGGATCCCGGATCGCCAGCCCGGCGCCCCGGTGGCGAGCGGCTCGCCGTAGCCGGGTCACTCGAGGCTCAGGACCGGTCTCCCACCCGTCGCAGCATCGATCGCAGCAGCGCCGCGAGCTGATCCTGCTGGTCGCCGTCGAGATGGGCCGTCAACGCCACCTCCTCGGCGTTGAACCTCGGGAACAGCTCCTCGATCTTGTGGCGGCCCGTGTCGGTGAGCGTGACGCGGACGAGCCGGCCGTCCTCCGCGGTCTTGGAACGCCGGACGTAGCCACGACCCTCGAGCGTGGTCACCACCCCCGTCGACGTCGGCCGGCTGATCCCGACCGCGGACGCGAGATCGCGGGACTCCATCTCCCCCCACACCCACAGCACCCACATCGCGACGAACGACGTCCACGACAGCCGGTCGTCCGCGAGGACCTTGGCCTCCATGTGCCGCCGGATCGCGGCGGAGGCGCGGAACAGGTTCGACACCGCGGCCATCGCACGGAAGTCGAGCGGCAGGTGGCCGAGCTCCTCGACGACCTTGCGCTCGGCGGGCAGCAGGTCGCCGGCGTCCTGAGGCATCCCGGCGCATCGTAGCCCGCGCCCCGAGCGCTAGCAGGAGACGAAGGAGTCGGCTCCGGGGCCGCCCCGACACGTGTCGGCGCCCCCTCCTCCGCTCAGCACGTCGTTGCCCGACTCGCCGCCCAGCGAGTCGGCGCCCGTCCCACCCTCGAGCTCGTCGTCGCCGGAACCCGCCTGGACGAAGTCGTTCCCGTCGCCGCCGAGGATCAGGTCGTCGCCCTCGCCGGCCTGCAGCAGGTCGCCGCCGCCACGACCCTTGAGCCGCAGGTTCCCGGTGAACGAGCCGCCCGAGATCAGGGTTGGATCCCGGTCCCCCCGTGACGGCCGCGAACTCGATCGAACCCAGCGTCGTGATCTCGTCGCCCTGCACGAGCCGCGCTCGTGCGTCGTTGATCTTCCAGTCGCCGTCGCCCGCGACCGAGACCGTGTCCCGACCCTCGCCGCCGATCGCCTCCCCGCCGCCCGGTCCGGGGGTGAGGTGGTCGCGACCCTTCCCGCCCCGGAGCGAATCGACGCCGCCGCCGCCGATCAGGTCGTCGCCGATCTCCGAACCGATGAGCGCGTCGTCCCCCAGCTGGCCGGAGACGGAGGTCGCCGTCAGGCGGTCGAACGCCGTCGGCGTCACGTCGCCGAGGCTGACGCGATCGGGTCCCTCGGCGGCGAACACGAGGATGCGACGCAGGTCGGCACACGCGGTGGGTCCACCCGACGGGTGGTTGTGGTTCACCGTCACCTGCCCGCTCTCACACCGAACGGTGACGTCGTCCCCCTCGGTCGTGCCGTTCACCGTGAGGATGCCGTCGGCGACGTTCGCGACGATCGTGCCCGCCCGCGAGGGCGGGACCCACACGATCGAGACGGCGATCGCCGCCGCCAGGGCGAGGACGAGTCCCGTGGCACCAACGCGAGCACTCGAGGGCGCCCGGTCAACGGCCGCCGGCGTCGATCGGTTCGTCATCCCGATGACGGCGGAGCGGTCAGACCTCGGTCTCGGTGTGCTCGTAGTACTCGTACGCGCTCATCGCGCGGCCGGCGATGCTCTTCCATGGGCGTTCGGCGTCCGGGGTCTTCCCGATCGCCTTGCCCATCGCGCGGACGTGCGCCTGGATGCTCCCGCAGCACGAGCCGATGTAGTCGATCCCACCCTCCCGGGCGGCCCGGGCGTACTCGGCCATCTCCTGGCGAGACAGCTGCAACGGGTCGAGCTCGTAGGGGAAGCTCGGCGTCGAGGTGAAATCGGGTCGCTCGGCGCTCGTCCGGTACGCGACCGGCTGCGCGGCGACGAACCCGCCGACGGCCGAACGCATCTCGAGCGAGATCGGCAGTTGCTGCTCGGGGCCGTTCAGGCAGTTCACGCCGACGATGTCCGCGCCCGCGTCGCTGAGCTTGCGGGCGCAGTCCGCGGGCGTGTCACCCTCGTACGAACGCGCGACCGGCTGCTCGAACGACATCGTCACCATCACCGGCAGCCCGGTCGCCTTCGCGCGCTCGACGAACAGGAGCGCCTCGCCCAGGTACGAGAACGTCTCGCCGATCCAGAAGTCCGGCGGTCCGGCATCCGCCTGATCGCGGAGCTGGCGATCCAAGAGCTCGCGGACGTGATCGGCGCTCGAGGGGTCCTCGGGCTGGTACGCCCACGTGAGCGAGAGGTTCCCGGCGACGAGCGCGTCGCCCTCGGAGGCGACCTCCCGCGCGACCTTGACCGCCGTGCGGTTGATCTCGTCGACCTTGCCGGCCAATCCGACCGTCGCGAGCTTGTCGTCGCTCGCGTAGAAGGTCATGGTCTGCAGCACCTCGGCGCCCGCGCGCAGGAACTCGCGGTGGAGCTGCGCCAGCGCGTCGGGATGCTCGATCACGACCTCGGGTGTGAACGGGCCTGCCTGGACGTAGCCACGCTTCTCGAGCTCGAGCAGGTAGCCGCCGTCGCCGAGGACCGGGCCGTCGGCGAGCCGATCGAGGATGCCTCGGGTCATGGATGGTGCCTCCTTCGTCGATCCGGGCGACCTAGCGTAGAGCTTCGGGTTCGCGCACACCGCGGCCGGCGATACCCAGGGTCATCACCCGATCGGCAAGCTCGAGCGCGGCGGGACGGTGCGAGATCACCAGCAGGGTCTTGCCCCGCGCGAAGCCCCCGACCTGCTCCACGACCTCCGACTCCGTCGTCGGGTCGAGGTTCGCCGTCGCCTCGTCGAGGATCAGGATCGGGGCGTCCTTGAGGAACGCGCGAGCGATCGCGACCCGTTGGCGCTCCCCGCCGCTCAGCTTCAGGCCGTCGTCGCCGACGAGCGTGCCGAGCCCGCGCGGGAGGGAACGGAGGAACGCCTGGAGCCCGGCGCGTTCGCACGCATCGAGGATCCTCATGTCGTCGGCGTCGCCGTCCGCCACGAGCAGGTTGTCGCGGAGCGAGCCGTTGAAGAGGTAGACCTGTTGCGGCACCACCCCGATCAGCGCGCGCACGTCGTCCGCTCGGAACCACCGGATGTCCACGCCGTCGAGCAGCACCTCCCCCGACGTCGCGTCCCAGAACCGCAGCAGCAGCCCGACGATCGTCGTCTTGCCCGTCCCGCTCGGGCCCGTCAGGCCGAGGCGGTCACCAGGTCCCAGCGAGAGGCTCACGTCGTCCAGCACGTCGGGAGATCGTTCGTCGTACCGGAACCGAACGTGCCGGAGCTCGAGGCGCGGATGCGCCAGAGGCGCGAGAGGTTCGGCCGGTTCGGGCACGGGGGCCGGCGCGTCCACGATCTCGAACGTCCGAGCGGCGGCCGCTCGACTGAGCTCCACCTCACGGAACGCGTCGCCGAGTGGCAGGACCGCCTCGTAGGCCGCGAACGCCACGAGCGGCACCGAGGCGAGGAACACCCCCTCGATCCCCCCGTCGCGCACCCCGGGGATCGCGAGCACGAGCACCGCGAGCCCGGCCGCGCCGGCGAGGATCGAACCCGCGCCGGCGCCGGCTCCACGGATCGAGGAGAGGGTCCGCCGCTCACGATCCATCGCCCGCGACCAGCCGGCCAGGTCCCTTCCCAGCCTCCCCTCCTGCCCGAAGGCGGTCAGGTCCGCCAGGCCCGAGAGATCGCTCGCCAACCCCGCGTGGAGCTCGGCGCGGGCCGCGATCGAGCGCTCGGAGGGACGCCGCGCGAGACGGCGCGCCGCCAGGGGAACGGCGATCCCACCGATCGCGAGGAACGCGAGTAGGACGAGGGCCAGCAGGGGTTCGAAGGCCGCGAGGATCGCGCACGCGAAGACCACCGCGAGCCCCGCGGCCACGGGCGGCACGAGGCCGCGGACGAAGAACGCGTCGAGGGTGTCGACGTCGGCAACCGTCCGCGCGAGCAGGTCGCCGCTCCGGAACGCACGGAGCCCGCCGGGCGCGAGCGGTTCGATCGCGCGGAAGAGCCCGACGCGGATCTCGGTCAGGACCCACAGCGCGGCGAGGTGCACGACGTACCGCTCCGAGTAGCGCAGCGCCGCGCGCGCGATCGCGAACGCTCGCACGGCCGTGACCGCCAGCGCGAGCGCCGCGAACCCCGTGACCAGCGTGGCCTTCGAGATCAGGTACGGCGCGGCGGTCATCAGCGCGATGTTCGCGGCGAGTGCGCCGAAGCTCGCGAGCGCGGCCAGCAGCACCCACCCACGCACGGGGGTCGCCAGCCGCATGAGCCGGCGGAGCGGGCCCTGCGTCACGGCCGGCCCTCGAACGCGACCGGGGCGACCCGGCCGTTCGGCGGATCGGACGGCTCGGGGCGCTGGTCCCCGACCACACGGCCCGCGCGGAGGGAGACGACGACGTCCGCGTCCGCCACCGGCTCGGGTAGGTGTGCGATCACGAGCACGGTCCGGCCCTCCGTGAGCCGCGAGACCGCCTCGAGCACGAGCGACGCGCTCTCGCGATCGAGATGCGACGTCGGCTCGTCCAGGATCAGGAGCGGCGCGTCCTTCAGGAAGGCCCGCGCGATCGCGAGGCGCTGGCGCTCGCCGCCGCTCAGCCGAACGCCGCCCTCGCCGATGGGGGTGGCGTACCCGTCGGGAAGATCCGCCAGGAACCCATCGGCGTTGGCGGCGGTCGCCGCGGCCACGAGGTCGTCGTCCGAGGCCTCGGCCCGGGCCAGGCGCAGGTTCTCGGCGACGGTGCCGTGGAACAGCGACGCCTGCTGCGGGACCCAGGCCACCCGGGTGCGCCACAACGCCGGGTCGATCTCGGACAGGGGTTCGCCATCGACGGTCACGCGCCCCCCGTCGGGATCGACGAACCGCAGGAGGACGTTCGCAACGGTGGTCTTCCCGGCGCCCGTCGGGCCGACGAGCGCGATCGTCCTGCCCTGTGGGATCTCGAGCGAGCAGCCGGCGAGGGCCGTTCGCGAACCGTCGTCGTAGGTCACGACGACGTCGTCGAACCGGACATCCATCCGCGCCGGCAGCGGGCGGCTCGCACCCGGCGCCGGGACGTGGATCTTCGCCGGCCCGTCGAGGACGGCGTAGACGCCTTCGGCGGCGGCGGCCGCGGAACGCCCGACGTGGTACTCGGCGGACAGACGCCGAAGCGGTAGGAAGAACTCGGGCGTGAGGAGGAGCACCGCCAGCGCCCGCTCGAACGCGAGCCCCCCGGCCATCAGCCGGACGCTGGTCTCGATCGCGACGAGCGCCGTGGCGGCGGTCGCGCCCCACTCGAGGACGAGCGTCGTCTGGAACGCGGTGCGTAGGACGTCCATCGTGCTCGAGCCCTGCCGGCGGCTCACGGCCCGGATCGTCTCGGCCTGCTCGGCGTTACGGCCGAACATCTTCAGCGTGGGCAGCCCACGGAGGACGTCGAGGAAGTGCGCGTTCATCCAGGCGAGTTCGCGTTCGCGTCGCTCGGCGAGGTCTCGGACGCGACGTCCGATCAGACCGAGCAACAGCACGAGCACCGGACCCGCGATCAGCAGGATCGGCACCGTCCACGGATCGAGCACGAAGACGACGACCGCGACCAGGATCGGCACGAGGACG
>Ga0184625_10001174_pt1 | contig 10802 bp, 6 predicted proteins | sample PLM3_30_b1_FD_133151 | JGI IMG/M metagenome (GOLD analysis project Ga0184625, IMG submission 133151) | Groundwater sediment microbial communities from an aquifer in East River, Colorado, USA - PLM3_30_b1 | ecosystem: Environmental > Terrestrial > Soil > Riparian zone | place: USA: East River... | reverse complement strand
GTCGGCGATGTCGTAGCAGACGAGGATCGTGTTTCGCATGACGACAGAAGCGCGTGCAGGCACCGTCGCCTGCCGCAACGTAGAGCAGGCCTCCAACCTGCCGTGACCGCCCTCCCGGCTGAATAAAAGCCACTGCCAGGTGGCTAAACTACCTGCCGAGTGTAATTCGCCACGTTCGCAAGGGAAGCCTCATTTCGTTGTTCCTCCGGTTTTCTCTCGCCGCTCCCGCAAACTCCGCCCTGCACTGACACCATTGCCAGCGCAGGGCGGAATCCCGCCGCGGAAAAACACTCACAACCAAATTGTCAAGGAGCAAACCGCAGCCTATTCACCGACCGCGGCAAATAACCCAATGCCACAACAACATCCCCGAATCGCGTTCATGCAATCCGCAGGGCTGGTGTAAAGTTCGAGTAATAAGTGCTTGTCATGACGCGATCACATCGATAGCTGGCAACGATTCCACGACTCGCCAATTCCGTTCTCAACGGTTCAGCCTCTTGGAGGCACTTCAGGGAGAGGGCTGATCTAACCGAGTTCAATGTCAGTTTGCCTCCCCAAATCGGCCACGTAAACGACGACTTTTTCATCGCCTTCAGGCCAAATGCTGTCGTTTCCACGCGTCCCTTGAAAGGGACCGTCGGCAGCAACGACAGAGCCGCCAACGCCAAACAATTGGCTCCCCTCACCGATTGTGCGCCGTCATCGCTCGGATTTCCCCACTGAAACGCATACCCGCGGTCTTCTGCTGGATCCCATCGCAGCGCGCATTGCTTGTCATCGTACCGCCAGGCTTCGGTGGTTGCCGACTGAATCTCGTCCGAAGTGGTCACCTCCAAAATGCGTTTTCCGTACGCGAGCAATCCCTGGCCGGCTGCATCACCAGCCCGAACCATCCTCAATGCCGTATCTTTGAAATTGCCGTTGTCGTCCGTAAAGCAGTCCACTCCCAGCGCAGCAATCAGATCGACTCGATCACGGTTGTGTACAGTCGCAACTGAAGCCGCGGATAGCGCCTCTGCTCGCAGTTGTGCAGCGGCAAACGGTAGTTTCTTGTCTAAAGACCAGGCGGATTTGTCGAGCATAGACACTGCTGCTCTAAGCAATGCCCCCATGTCTTTCAAATCGAGACCGGCCTTGAAGAACGCCGGACGCCAGCTTCCATGCAACTGTTTCCAACTCATCCTCGTTTCATGGTCGGCATTCAGTGAAAGCAAGCGAAGCGTGCCAATCGCCGCGAGGAATCCCAGCGGATTCGTGCCATCGAGACCAGCGAGAACTACTTCGCCGTCGTTCTGGATGCCTGTCATGGTGCAGCTCCTGCGAATCTGGATTTTGCCTCAGTCTCCAAAACGCCTTCGTCCTCATCGGCGCTGGCTTTTTGATCGGCCAAGCGAATAACGGCCTCCAGGTACGCGAGTCCCCACCACCCAAATCGCTTGCATTGGCTCCAGAAACGATCAGCGATCCCTGAATCAATGCGATGCGGCGGCATCTGCAGTCGATCGACTCCGCTTAGTCTCACGCCACTTACTTCCACATCCGCGGGTTCATCGTCGATAACCACAGGCGCAAACGGCCTGGCGAATCCGTGATGTGCCGCGATCAGGTGCAAGATCAAGTCTCGCTCGACACGATCCGACAGCAGCCCACCGCTTTCCACAACCTGCACGGACAGCATTTCGTGACGGAATCCACTCGGCAATTCCGCGCGTTCGCAGGCCAGTCTGCGCTGTTGGCGTGTTTGGGGCATTCCATCGGACTTCGCCAAGAATGCGAAGTCTGAACTTGCCCATAACCAAACATCGGTGCGGTCGGCTCGTCGCAACATCGCCTGGAATCGTTCGTCTGCCTTGCCCAGGTCGTGCAGGTCGGCGGCTAATTCAATCGCGAGGGAAAGCGACGCCAATGGTAGCTGCGACAGAATCCGCGTCACTTCATCGCGAACATGCGTCGTGTGATCCGCCAGACTGACAGGTGACTCGCGGGTTGTCCTTGAGCGGTCGTCCTCGCCTTCATCGGTGGGAGGTAGGTACCAATCGGTAGTCGCTCCGACACGGCGACGCGTGGTCAGCACGACCCCTCGTTCGTCTGGATATCGCTCGCGCAGCAGCCCCAACTCGCGCGCGGCCAGTTCGCGTAGCGACTGCGACAGTTCGGCGCGTTCCAATTCGATGCTGCCGGCAGCATTGCGAAGCAGTTCTCGGAGTTCACCGACGCTCGGTTGATCGTCACCGCTAGTAGCACTGTCGAACAATTCGGCAAAAGCACCTGTCAACGGAAGAGTCGAACGCAACGCGGGATGGAGTCGCAGCGCGGCGCGATCGCGGGCGGCGCGAAATGCGATCTCTGCATCGTCAATTTGAAGTTCGGAAAACGGAGGAACGTGCCCCAAGTCATCCCAACCCTGGGCACTAGCGGGGAGCACCACGGTGTCACCGGGTTTGACGTCCTGCGGGAATCGCAACAGATCACTATCGCGCAATCCACGCCACAGTACTCCAACCCTCGATGCAACGACTTGCTGCTTGTTGCGATTTCGCTCGCGTCCTTTTGCATCGGGTTCTTGAACCCAATCCACTGTTCCCAACAAATCGCCTTGATCGGCAGTGTCGATTTCCTCTGATAGCCAGCGACGTAAACGCGAGATCGGTACGCTCATGCACTCGGCAGAAGTCGGCGGGAGAAGCTCGATGATGTCGCACCAGTCGCCTTTCTCTAGCTCACCATCCTCCACGAGGTCCGCTCGCCAGCACACTTGGACATCCGGTTCGCCCGACGCTGGGCCGTGAATGAAAAGTGCAACCTCTGGTTGTGGCGAGGAAAACGGGCTTGTTTGGCACCAAATGTCAACGTAGGCGGGCAGCATCACTGGCGCATTCAATGATGCGGACGGGGCCAACAGCGTTGGTCGTACAGCGTGACCATACACTCGAAGTGTCTCGCTAAGGCTGTCGATTCCAAAATCGATGCGCCGGTATTCGGTCGCACCGCGCGCTGCCGTTCGTCGCCGTCGGTTCGTGGAAGCATTCGCGTCGCCCACTGGTTGAAAAGCCTCGGACCGGGCGACAAGCCAATTCCAAGTGCGTGATAGAGCGTTGCCGTAAATCGGATCAAGTGGCTTTGCGTCGCCGAGTTGTCGTTCCTCCTTGACTTGTTTGTTGTCGATCAGAATCACGGCCTGGGGTTCAATTGCACGTCCGGCGCGATTGAGCCGGCCGAATCGTTGACGGAGCGCGTCGAGAGAAGCGCATTCCGTCACCAGCGCGTCGAAGTCGTAATCGGCACCGACCTCCAAACATTGCGTTGCGACGACGAAGCTTGTTTTTACTGTGACGTTCGGTCGCGCAGGACCAATGAGTGTTCGCAGACGTAACGATTGGCGATCCCGATCTATAGGTCGCATTGATCCAATTACAAGCTCAACGACAGCGTCAGGATGCTTCCGACGGAGTTCGGCATAGATCGCCTTTGCTGTTGCAACACGATTCACAATGATTCCGACTGCAGTCGGCGAAGTCGCGGCAAATACTTCAGCGTCGGCAACAGCCGACGATGCAATTTGCGTCACGGCCGTCAGTCTCGCGTATTTGATCGCCGTTAGTCGTCTGCTAAGTCCGAGATTCTCACGGTCTTTGGCCTCAAGCCGAATTAATTCCGCGCCGACGAGGCCAGCCGGCGGAGTCGCGGTCATGGGCACCACCGTCATTGGTCTCAAGCCAACGTCCTGCGTTGCCCACCGCGTTGCATCGAGATACTGGCCGACAGCGTGCAGGGACTGTTGGAAGGGCTGACTAATGTGAGCTTCGTCCAGCAGCACCAAACTGTCGTAAGCAATCAGTGCGGCTTGGATCGGGGATGCGTTCGCCGACACTCCATAGCCACGAAACAGCAGGCGCGACCCGAGTTGATCAATCGTCGCGCAAACAATCGTTGGCTGCGTAGCAGTCCGAGCCCAGCGATTGTCACGATAAATGCCCCCGCGAAGCTCCAGAGCATCCAGTGGCGGTCCGCTTTCTCGACCCAGGCCGGAGAGATGCCGAAGCGCCGCAGCCACACGAGCCAGCGTCGGGAACGACAGTGGATCTCCTTCGGCTGCCCAGATTCTTCGGGCGATGCGCACGGCTCGCTGGAAGGCTTCATCAACAATGACGCGGCGATTGACGCAAAAGAAAACGCGGCGTGGCGCGGAGCGTGTTTCGACAGGTTTGGATGCTTGACAGGCTAGAGCAAATACTGCGATGTCGAGACAGGCCGTTTTCCCGCTGCCAGTTGGGAGGTCAACGGCAAGCGGCCATCGACCATCAATCGCCTGTGCAGCCAGTCGAGTTTGCCAGTCGTAAGGCGGCTGGCTGTTCTCGTCGAATGGGTGTTCGCCGTGCAGTTCGCGGAAAAACGCCTCGAAGTCGGCAATCCTAAGTGGGTTCATCGGTTCGCTTCTCCCCACAGAGGCTTGAAGAGTCCGTAACCCAGGAATCGCCCCGCGCACAGAAGGATGGGACCAACCACGCGTTCCGCAAACCGCAAGAAGACGTGGAATTGCGGCCGAGGCGCGTTCCCGCCTTTGGCGGGATAAGGGCGGAATCCGTCGCCGATTGTTGCGATTGCGCCGTTTAAGTCCAGGTGTCCCCGGAGCTGACGACGTTTGGCCGTGGCGCGAGAACAGCCGCGATGCCAACTCGTGGTCCCGAAATCGACCGTCACCGGAGCCGGCAATCCCAGTCGCTGGCATGCCGTGGCGATGATCCCGGTGATTTCTCCGTGCCAGGCCTCACGCTCCTGGACCGGATCGCATTTTGGAAATCGGTCGAGTACCACCGGCGTAACCGTGGCCCATGTCGTTGCACCGTCCGGGTGGGCAGTCCAAGTCTCTGAAATCAATGCCTTCCGAGTCTCAGTCCAATCACGTTTGTGAAGTGTAATGACGCCGATGCTGCCCAGCTTCAGCTCAATTGGTTTCGGTTCGCCGTGCCGGTCTAGGAGCATCCTCCCGAGTACGTGTCCACGCTCAGACCTTTTAACCGAACGAGGAAAGACCAGCGCCATTCCCAGGAGGTGGCCATCGGAGTATTCGTAACTGGCATCCGGAAGCGCGATGCAGGCTAAATGCTGATTACCATCGCGCAGCGGTTCTCCATTGGATTGATGCCCACTGATCCAATCGGGAATGTTCGACACGCAATGACTCAAAACAGTGCCGCGGAGGGCTTGCGTCACGGCAAGTGTGGAGGCGAGCGGCAGACGCGGCCCAGCGGTCTGGGTCAGGATCAGTAGGTCGCTGTCAAAGTCGTTGTGCGGCGTGGGCAACGACGGCTGCGAATCCGTCCGGCGATAACCCGTCCAAAGGCCAAGTTTAGGGCGCATTGGATCGCGCGCATCCACGGTCAGCAGACGCTCTTTACGGGTCTCTATTTCCTGGTCGATGGTAAGCTTCTGTTGTGAAGCTCCCTTCCCTCGGATGGACTTCTTTTTCGCAATCAGAGCCTCGACCTCGGCTGAGAGTCGGCAGTATTCATCGCGTCCACGTCGGTTGAACTGGCGATCCAGCAAATCAAGTGTGCCTTCCGACACGCGGCGAGCGCGCAGGTCTCCCAGTGAGTCATCTGGTTTCCACGTTTCCTTGGGCTGCGACGTTTGGATGGCGTCTGCCACCCACATGCGAACAAGTGAGGACGAATGGCCAATCCGAGTGACTTCGTTACACAATCGATCGAGTGAGGCTCGGTGCCTTTGAACCTTCAGTTCGGTGGCATTGGGCCAGCAGAGAAAACAGGAACCATCACCCACCCAGACAGACGGAAACGTGCGAGGTTGCTTGATCCGGGCGATTGACGGTGCGCACTGCAACGAGTTGGTTGCCTCATCCGGGAAGGTATCTTTCGCTCGGTCACCGTTCACAGGGACAAAGACCGTTTGCACTTCCCGACGACCTACGTCGTCACTTGGCGGCAATACGATCTCAGGATCGTCAAGCGTTTCCAGCCAGCGCAGAGCCTCTCCCTGATCCTTGTCCTCGCCGGTTTCGAACCATGCCGCAGCGAGCGCCATGAAGACGCGCCCGGGATGCGGCGGCCACTCTGCACGTTGGCGGCTGGCTGGGTCAGTCGCGACACAGCAGCCCGTCAAGTACTCCCATCCGATGATTAGGCCGGGCATTACTCGCCTCCCTCGCCGCCCTGCGACTGTGCGAGTTGCTGACTCCTAACGACCAGTCTGACCAGTTCATCCGATGGAACAAGCTGCAGCGGTTGCTCCCGCCACGTTAGGCCAACCTTGTTGGCCTCATCGATCGCCGCTTTTAGCACCTTCATCGCGTCATCGCACGCGATCGTGAGGCCCTTTTCCGTCGTGCCCGGCTTACCCAGCAGTTCCCACTCCAACGGATCGCCGGGCCAGAGAAGACATCGCGAACGAAGATCGAGTCCCGCCTCGCCCGCCAGTGCCGCCGCGCAAAGCCCAAGAGCGGCGAGAACTGTTCGGGCTGCGATATTCACGTCTTCTTCTGTAGCACTGCCCTTCCGCTTCTCAATCGGAAACCGCAACCGACGAAGGGCTGGGAACGAAAGAACAACTGTCTGCTCGGCAGACGCAATCGTGACGCCACCGTGGAAGGGTTGACCGTTCTTGTCTTTCAAGTCCGGCTTGATATTTCCGTGATTGATCTCGGAGGGTTTGCCGTCTCTCTTTTTGCCAACTTTCAGCGGTTCACTGTCCTCGCTCTTTGCTCTTGCAGAATCGAGAGTCCAAGTCGCTAGGTCGTTGTCACTCGCCACATAGACCGGTCCAGCTTCGAGTTGAATGGCCAAAGGATCAATTCGGCTGCTGCTGCGGACACCAGCAACCGCATTGATCCCGATGATTTCACTGACCATCGCCCGCTCGAACTTCGCCCCGAGTCCGCCCTTCGGACCAGTCGAGTCCCACATCCCGAAAAGCAGGGCGGTCGGGCACAGTTCGAATAAGGCGGTCGCATTCTGGGCGGTCACGCGACGAAGGCGCTGGCCGTAAGTGGACTCATCTTTCTCAGCCTTTGCCCGAAACGGCTTACCCTCCTCGACAACAACGCTGTCTCGCAGGATGGCATCCACAATCCGATGCGGAGCTTGCAGCGACGTCACCTTCCCAACTGGCTCAAGCAAGCGGAGCGGCTCGGCCTTATCATCACCGGGGTAAAACGACGTGAAATCCACCTCAACTAAAGGCACACGAATTCCAGCCGTCTTGAACCTTTCACTGTCGATCGCCTGCTGAAGCGCCTCCTCCAGGCGATTGGCTTGCGACTGAACCGAGACCAGAAGCACACAATCCACGGGGTCTTTCTGTCCCGGCACTCGCCGCTTTTCCGTCGCGTAAACTGCGCCAGCGTAGGTCGGCGGAAATACCTTCGTGCCTTCGCCGCCCGCCGGCTGAAGCACCACCCGGCATCGAGCCGCTGCCCCGGTCCGAACTGCTTCCCGTAATTTGTCCAAGGAAAGTACTGCCATAAACACGTCTCCAGGGTCGAAGTGCAAAAAGATCAGGATGTGTCGAGCAACCGAGGCTATTTGGGTCTAACGCGACGCCGGACTTTGGCCGGCTTGCCATCAGAGTTCTTGGCCTCCACGACGCCCGTCGGAGCTTGATAGTTTTCCATACTCGCCTTCAGCGCCGCCACAACCTGTTCGCGCAACGCTGGCGGCTCCAGAACCGTGGCATGTGGACCGAACGAAAGAACCCACGATGAAACTTCCTCCAGCGACGACAGCTCAAACTCGGCCAGCAGCGCACCATCCGACTGTGGCTTCAGCCGCTGCGACGCGTGGTGCGTTCGCTCGGCAACGACGCGGGCAACCTCACGGCTAAAGCAAATGCACACGTTTTGCCTACTGCCGTCCCCCTCAAAAATGCCAAATGACCCAGCCAGCAAATCGCCGGGATCAAAATTGGCCGGACGAGTGAATTGCAGCTTTTGGACTTCGACGGCCGAGATGCGATCGACTTTGAACGTGCGAATCGCGGCGTGGTCGCACGAGTGAGCAATCAAATAAAGGGCATGCTTGTGCCAGACGATGGCCAGCGGGTGGATGTCGTAGTGCGTGACCGGCTCGGTGCTGCGGAGCGATTGATAGGTGATGACTGTCAGGCGCCGGTCTTCGATGGCCCGCACCAGTTCATCGATCAGTTCACCTTGCGTGGAGTAATCCGACCAGCCGTGCGTCTTCTGATAGAACGCCGCGGCGAGTTTTTCCAAGTGCCGCAGCGCCGCATCGCCAAGCATGGAACGGATTTTTTGAAACGCCCGCTGGGCGCCGTCAAAGAAGTAAGTGCCGGCGAGCGGCTCCAAGAATTGGCGGCCGAGATAGAGCGCAGCCGCTTCTTCGATCGTGAATTGGATTTGCAGTAGTCCCTTCGCTTCATCGACCTTCCAATGCTTGCGACCGTGACCGCTCGTAGCGTGGACCAGCGGAAATCCCAGTTGCCGCAGCAAATCCAGATCGCGAAGGATTGTCTTGGACGAGACGCCTGCGTCGTCTGCCAACTCTCGAAGCGTCGCCCCTTGCCGCCGCGCACTCAGCGTGCGGAGCACGGTCCACTGACGCAGCAAGGATGGCTGGTCGGGCATCGCGAGAATTCTTTCGCTGCCAAGTCAAAGGTGTGGATTGCTTCGGACCCCGGCCGGCCAATCTAGCAGGCCGCCGGGACATCCCGTGGGAGACGTTCCAGTTGTGCACTGGCATAGATCGCCGATCGCCGACTCGCCCCCGGCGGATTGGTGGATAAGATACTTGCGTTAAACACCGATAAGCAACTGGCTGCGCGAAACGAATTCTGATCGTTGACATGACAGGACCGTCAACGCGTGTCACCCAGTGACGGCGCAAGGGGCGTGCGATCGGCCGTCCACAGAGACGCGAAACGGAGAATTGCAGGCCGTGTAGCGAGCACCTACTGGCCTCGCTACAATCCCCTCAAATGTTGGGGGTTACGTTCGTGCCGTCGAGGGTCCCGCGTTGGCCACAAATGCTCGCAAGAAGGCCGAGTCCGTCCCACCCTCCGCGGCGGACTTGATCGAATCCCTTCGTGACTTCGGCTACACACTTCCGTCGGCACTTGCTGACCTGATCGATAACAGCCTCGCCGCAAAGGCAACGAAGGTTCAGGTCGTCGTCGATCCCTCTCCCGGTGCAGCGCATGTCGCCGTGGTCGATGACGGCTTGGGGATGGATGAGGATCGCCTAGTTGAAGCGATGCGGATGGCCACGCTCGGTCCGCTGGTGACACGCGGCATCAACGATCTCGGCCGCTTCGGACTGGGATTGAAAACCGCATCGCTGTCCCAAGGACGCTGCTTTACCGTCATCACGAAGCGCAAAGGCAGAGGCGACCCCTCGGTGCGGCGCTGGGATCTGGAGCACGTTCGCGCTGTCGATGACTGGCAACTCCTTGCTGAGCCCACGGCTATCGCTGAAACGTACGTGAAGGCCATTGAAGCAAGTAAGCACGGCACCGCCGTCGTCATCGAGCAGCTCGACCGGGCGACGTTCACAAGCTTACCGCAGACGATGGCGGCGAATTCCCTTGCCGCTGCGCTTGATGACATCAGGCGGCACCTGGGTATGGTCTTCCATCGATTCATCGCAGAGGACGGGCTCGCCATTCGCCTTGGGGAAACGACCATCCAGCCGTGGGACCCGTACCTCACAGAATTGTCCACGCGGCTTCCTTCCGAAACACTTAGGCCCTTTGGCTCAAAAGACGGCATCGAAATCACCCCATTCGTCCTCCCTCACCACAGCCGTCTGACCGACGATCAACACGATCTAGTCGCGGGACCGCTCGGATGGAACGCTCACCAGGGGTTCTACATCTACCGTTGTAAGCGCCTGATCGTTCCGGGAACCTGGCTTAGCCTGAAGCTGAAGAAAGAGGAGCACTACAAGCTCGCGAGAATTCGCGTCGATCTCCCAAACACAATGGATTCGGAGTGGCAATTAAACGTCATGAAGTCGCACGTCGCTGCTCCGGCCGCCTTGCGTGACGACTTCCGCCGCATTGCCGCCGATGTCCGTCGCCAGGCTTCGGACGTGTACCGGGTACGCGGCGAACGGCAGGCCCCGACACAAGGCAGGCCCGAGCACTTCGTCTGGTGCAGGCAACAGACGCGAACCGGCATCCGCTACCGCGTCGATCGAACCCACCCAGTGCTAAAAACCTTGTTACACGCCGGATGCGATCACGATCGACTCCTGAGCGAGGTTGTGACCTTAATCGAAAGTACGCTTCCGATAGCGTCGATGTTGCAAGAGCCGCCAAAGACGATCGACGGCTCTGTACAGAGCGAACCGCCGCTCGATATCGAGGCGCTGGTTGACATGCTTTTCCACGCCGAGCAGCACTTTATCCGCACGGGGAAAAGTCCCGATGAGGCGAGAAGGCTGGTTTTGTCATGTGAACCGTTTGTCAGATTTCGGAATGAAATCATCGATCGAGCGAAATCGCGAACCACTGACACCTAATTCCCCTGGTGGCCCATGTCCGGTGACAACGCGGCGGTCAATCTCGGGTTTCGACCCGAACACGTCGTCGAGATGTTTCTTCGCGGCTACGCGAATACTGCCAACCCAACTCTCGAAGAGCTTCAACGAAACGTCGAAGCGATGCTGGTCGGTCCATTCGCTTTGCTCCAGCCTCACCTGAGAGAAATCGTGTCGGAGATTCTTCGTCGTATCGACGTACGCATTGGAACGGCGCTTGTCCTTGAGAATCTCGCCGATCATGAGGCGTGGCTTGAAGCGGTTGATCGCACGTCGTGGCGACTGTGG
>Ga0184625_10001173_pt1 | contig 10802 bp, 7 predicted proteins | sample PLM3_30_b1_FD_133151 | JGI IMG/M metagenome (GOLD analysis project Ga0184625, IMG submission 133151) | Groundwater sediment microbial communities from an aquifer in East River, Colorado, USA - PLM3_30_b1 | ecosystem: Environmental > Terrestrial > Soil > Riparian zone | place: USA: East River... | reverse complement strand
ACGAGACCCCGATCGTGGTGGGCGACCTGGAGATCAACCGTTCGGAACGGCGGGTACGGCGGGCCGGAGTCGAGGCGCACCTCACTCCGACCGAGTTTGACCTCCTGGTTCACCTCGCGAGCCGACCGCGGGCGGTCCTGCCGCGCGAGCGGCTGCTCGCTGAGGTCTGGGGCTGGGCCGACGCATCGGGGACGCGCACAGTGGACAGTCACGTGAAGGCACTTCGCCGCAAGCTCGGCGCCGACCTGATCCGCACTGTGCACGGCGTCGGCTACGCCCTGGAGGCTCGACCATGAGGATTCTTGGCCGCCTGACGGCGGCGCTGCCGCGCCCGCTCGACCCAGTCCGATCCATCAAGCTTAAGCTGGGCTTGCTCGTGGTCGCGTCGGGCGCGGCCGGGCTAGCCTACTTCTGGTACAACATCGGCTGGATCCCGTACGCCACATCGGCCGTGGCAATCGGGCTCGCCCTGCTCACGACGCTCGTCCTGGCACATGGGACGACCCGACCGCTGCGTGAGATGACCGCGGCGGCGAGGGCGATGGCCCGAGGTGACTACTCCCGACGAGTACGGGCGACATCGCGCGACGAGGTCGGCGAACTGGCCCAGGCCTTTAACCTGATGTCCGCGGATCTGGCCGCCGCCGATCAGCACCGGCGTGAGCTGATCGCGAATGTCTCACACGAACTACGCACGCCGATCACTGCGCTGCAGGCCGTGCTCGAGAACATTGTGGACGGTGTAGCCGACGCCGACCCCGCCACACTGCGCACCGCACTCGCGCAGACCGAGCGCTTGGGACGCCTGGTGACCGAACTACTGGACCTGTCGCGGATCGACGCCGGCGTCCACACTCTCGAGCTCACATCGTTCGACGTGCGGCCCTTCATCGACGAGGTGGTCGCCGAAGCGACAGTGGTCGCCGCCGGCGCAGGGCGGGACGTCGCGTTCACCTCGTCGGTGGCACCCGCGGATGGGCTCGCGGTCGCCGATCGGGATCGACTCAAGCAGGTCGTACTCAATCTGCTCGACAATGCCGCGCGCCATTCGCCCGACGGCGCGCAGGTGGACGTCGCGGTTCGTTCCACCGGTGGCTGCCTGGTGCTTGAGGTGCGCGATGATGGGCCCGGCATCGCACCCGACGAGCGGGACCGGGTCTTCGAGCGGTTCACCCGGGGCGAGCGCGCGACCAGCGGAGGCACCGGGCTCGGCCTCGCCATCGCCCGGTGGGTGGTGCGTCTGCACCGAGGCACCATCGTGGTAGCCGACGCGAACGCCAACGGCGGTGCGTCGGGCACCGGAGCTTTGGGCTGTCTGATCCGCGTCACTATCCCGTCCCAGGTTCAGATGGCCCACAACTTTCCGGGATAGTGGCCTCGTTCAATGAGGAGTTCGGTCCATTCCTGGATTGAAGTACAGACGATCGCTTGCAGTGCAGCCAGACATCCTGAACGGAGCTGACCATGCCGGAGCCTGGTAGTCAGACGCCCCGCGACTTCGAGACATCTGCACCGACCACACCCGCGGTGGCCGAGCCACCGACGGCCACTGCCCAGTCAACGCAGGCTGTCCCGAAGGATCCGCCACCGGCCGGATCGATGTCCACTAAACCGGTCTCAAGTCCACCGGTGTCGCCGGCGCCCGCCCCGGTTGTGCTTGCGCCGCTGGCGCCCGTCGCGCTGGTACAGCGCCAGCCGACCTTCGGGCCACAGTGGTCCGGTCCGGGTGGGCGGGCGGCGCCCGCCGTCCTCGTCGCCGCCGGTGCGGCCGGACTGGCCGCGGCTGCGGCGCTGCCCTGGGACCGCCCCGGCGTTGGCTGGCTGGCGACCGCTCTGGTCGCCGCCGCGGCGACCGTTGGTGCGGCCTGGGCACGCGGCGCCGGCACCGGCGTCAGTGCCAACGTCGGGACCGATGCCGTGCGCGCGGACGTCACCGGGCGGGCGGGTGCCGGTACCCGCATCGCCCGCGTCCTGTGGGCCATTGCTGCCCTGGCCCTGGTGGGCGTCGGCGCGGTACGCGCGGCCTCGTGGCTTTTCGTGCTCTGCCTCCTCGCCGCCTGTGTCTGCGGCTCGCTGTCCTTGGCGGGAGGGCGGTCCGTGCGAGCCCTCTTCCTGGGTACGGTGGCGGTGCCGATCGCGACGATACGGGCGCTGCCATGGACCGTTCGAGGGCTGCTCGCGATCCGGAGCCGTACGGGCGGCTCGGCGGCTCGTACGGCCGCCGCAGTCGCGGTCGGCGTCGCCCTCCTGGTGATCTTCGGGGCACTGTTCGCCGGCGCGGACGCCGCGTTCGCCAAGGTGCTCCAGGACATTCTGCCCACTGTGGACGCTGGCGTGGTATCTCGCTGGCTGTTCTCATTCGCGGTGCTCGGATTGGGCACAATCGGGGCGTGCTTCCTGGCGCTGGCCCCACCCTCCTTCGACGGCGAGCCCTCGCAACGCAGACCGTTGCGCCGTATCGAGTGGGCGCTCCCGGTCGGCGGGCTCGTCGTACTCTTCGCCGCGTTCGTAGGAGTGCAGGCGACCATCTTGTTCGGCGGCGGCGACCACGTCCTGCGTACCGCTGGGCTGACCTACGCGGAGTACGCGCGCAGCGGCTTCTGGCAACTCCTGGCGGTCACCGTGCTTACCCTCGTGGTTCTCGGCATAGCGGCACGCAAGGCAGCGCGGCAGACCCTGGCCGATCGGATCTGGCTGCGTTCCCTTCTGGGTGGGCTGGCCGCGCTGGCGCTGGTGGTCGTGGCGTCGGCGCTGAGTCGCATGTGGGCATATGAGCAGGCCTACGGCTTCACCCAACTGCGGCTGCTCGTCAGCGTATGCGAGGTGTGGCTGGGCGTCGTGTTCGTCTTCGTCATTGTGGCCGGCGTCCGCCTGCACATCCACGCGATGTGGCTGCCCAGGGCGGTCGTCGGCACGGCCGTCGTTGCCTTGCTCGGAATCGCCGCGCTCAACCCGGATCGATTCATCGCGGAGCAGAACCTCATCCGGTACGAAAAGACCGGCAACATCGACCTCGACTACCTCTCCCAGCTTTCGGCGGACGCCGTTCCGGTGCTCGATCGTCTGCCCGAACCACAGCGCACGTGTGTGCTTGTGGACATCGACGCCGATCTGGACCGCACTGGGCCCGACGACTGGCACGGGTGGAACCTGGGGCGCACTCAGGCTCGCGCGACCCTCGCCGACTACCGCGCACCCGACACCCGCGTGTCGGCCTCCTGCCGCGTACTCCGGCTGTCGACCCGCTCCTGAGCGCGCGCGTCGACGCGAACCTGGGGTTACACAAAGGCGCACCTCCCTCCCTTAGCTACAACGCCGACGTGCCTGGGCACGGTACCGTCGAGCACGTGATCGGGGAGGTTCAAGCAGCGTCCGGGCCAGCAATGGCGGCCCTCGCCCTGCGCGGGCTCGTGAAGCGCTTCGACACGAAGATCGCCGTGGCCGGGGTGGATCTGGACGTGCCGGCGGGATCGTTCTACGGCCTGCTCGGCCCGAACGGCGCCGGTAAGACCACCACGCTGTCGATGGCGGTCGGCCTGCTCCGGCCCGACGCGGGCGCCGCGTTCGTGCTGGGCCACAACGTGTGGGCCGACCCAGTAGAGGCCAAGCGCCGCATCGGCGTGCTCCCGGACGGCGTGCGCATGTTCGACCGGCTCAGCGGAGCCGAACTTCTGGCGTACACAGGACTGCTGCGCGGCATGGATACGGCGGCGGTCGATGCCCGGGCCCGCGATCTGCTCGACGTGCTGGGGCTGGCCGACTCCGGTCGTACGCTCGTGGTCGACTACTCCGCCGGGATGAAGAAAAAGATCGGTCTGGCCTGTGCCCTGCTGCATGCCCCACGTCTTCTCGTGCTGGACGAGCCGTTCGAGTCGGTCGACCCGGTCTCCGCGGCGCTGATCCGCGACATTCTGCACCGGTACGTCCACGGTGGCGGAACGGTCATCTTCTCGAGCCACGTGATGGAGGTCGTGGAGAAGCTCTGCACCCACGTCGCAATCCTCGCCGACGGCGCGATCAAGACCGTGGGGACGCTGGACCAGGTGCGGGGGGGTCGTGACCTCGAGGAGGTGTTCGTGGAGATGGTCGGGGGCAGGACCGCGACTGGGCAGGAGCTGTCGTGGCTCTAGCCGTCGAGGCCGCCACCGCCACCACGACGGGCGCTGGCCGGGATCCGCGCGCATGGGACTTCGTACGTCTCAAATTGCGCCTGCTTCGCAACGGCTTTCGTGGGCAGGCGTGGCGGGTCGTCGCCTTCGTCTTCGGCCTCCTCTTTGGACTATGGGCGGCCGGCCTGGCCGTGCTCGGCTTTTCCGTCAGCGCGGACGCGTCGCCTGATGTCGGCTTCGTGGTGGCGGCCTTCGCCGGCACCGCGGTAGTGCTTGGCTGGACGCTCGTGCCGCTGCTCTTCTTCGGCGTCGATGAGACGCTCGACCCGGCGCGGTTCGCCCTGTTACCCGTGCCGCGGATGATCCTCGCTCGGGGCATGCTGGCCGCTGCCTTTGTCGGCGTGCCCGCCGCCGCGACAATGTTGGGAACGAGTGGGCTCGTTCTTGCGGCGGGGCGACGTTTCGGCGAAGCCGAGCTCGGCGCGGCCGCGGTCGGCGCGGCCTTCGTCGGCGTCGTGACCGGGCTTACGCTCGGCGTCGTGGCGAGCCGGGCGGTGACCAGCGCGTTCGCCGCGCTGCTGCGGTCCCGACGCGTCCGCGACCTGGCCGCAGTCATTATCGCAGTCCTCGCGTCGTCGATTGGTCCGCTGCAGTGGGCGATCACGGCAGCCGTCCAGCAAGGCAGCCTTGATCAGGCGATGCGCATCGCGGAGGTGCTCAGCTGGACGCCGTTGGCGGCGCCCTATGTGCTGCCGTATGACGTCGCGGAGGGCCAGTGGGCGGTGGCGGGACTACGCCTCGCGATAACGCTCGGCACCATCGCCGCGCTCATGTGGTGGTGGTCCGGCACGATCGAGTCAGCCATGATCGGTGTCGCCACGGGAGGAGCGGCGAAGCCGGTCAAGGGCGCGGGCACCGGGGCGGTGGCGGCCTTGATCCCGCGGGCCTTGCGCGGTGTTGTCCGGCCGACCGCATTTGGCGCGATCCTCGCCCGAGAGTCGCGGTTCTGGTGGCGCGACGCCCGCCGGCGGGCCAGCCTGGTGTCGATCCTGATGGCCTCGGCGGTGTTGCCGATCGCGCTGAACCTCGCCTCCAGCGGAGCCGCTTCCCGGGGCCGCACGTCGGAGCTGGGCTTCAGCTTCGCCGTGACGATGGCCGGCACGATGGGCGGGATGCTGCTGGCCAACCAGTTCGCCTTCGACGGCAACGCGTATACCGCGCATCTGCTGGCCGGCGTGCCGGGAAGGGTTGAGCTGCGGGCGCGAGCGGCCGCGATCGCGCTGGTGGCTGTGCCGGTTCAGGTCGTCGTCGTCGTAGCGGTCACCCTGCTCGCCGGCACACCAGAACAGCTGCCGACCGGGTTCGGGATGCTGGCAGCCAGCTTCGGGTCGGCCATAGCGGCCGCTGCGGTCCTCTCGGTGCTCGCCCCGTATGCGCTTCCCGAGAACGCAAATCCGTTCGCGATCAACAGCGGCGGTGGCAGCGCGAAGGGCATGCTCGCCCTCGTCGCGCTGATCGGGACGCTCGTTATCAGCATGCCGGTGCTCGTCGCCGCATTCCTGCTCGGCTCCTCGGCCGCGGGAGCGTGGCTCGTCCTGGCGATCGGACTGGCGTATGGCACGGCCGCGGCGTTGCTCGGCACCTACATCGCCGGGGATGTGCTCGAGCGACGTGGCCCCGAGGTTCTGGTCGCGGTCACCCCCCGCCGATAGCGTCCGCGGGCAGACTCGTTCCGCGAGTGATCCGCCTAACCGTGACACCAGAGTGGGGTGAGCCCGTATCTTCTGACATGCTTGGGGCGGCGGCACTGGGGTCGTCACGTCCGCATACCCTGCGGCACCTCCCCGAGGTCGGCCTCCCCGCCACGTCGACCCCACCACAGGGCCGGCCGAGGCTCGAGATACCGCGCGGCAGGGACACCCCGCTGCCGAGCACATGACGACAGGGAGACATGGATGTCGAAGGGCGATGGCGCCCAGCAATCCGCGACGGCTAACCGGTCGTCGGCGAGGGACGAGGGGCGGCGAAAGCCACCCGACATAGAGTTCGTGCAGTTGCTCACCCCCGATGGATCCAGGGTCGAGCACCCGGACTACGACGTCGACTTCACGGACGACGAACTGCGCGGGCTCTACCGGGATCTGGTCATAGTTCGCAAATTGGACGCCGAGGCTACCGCGTTGCAGCGTCAGGGCGAGCTGGGCATCTGGGCCAGCCTGCTCGGCCAGGAGGCGGCCCAGGTGGGTTCGGGACGGGCCCTGCGCAAGCAGGACATGGCCTTTCCGACCTATCGCGAGCATGGGGTCCTCTACTGCCGCGGGATTGACCCGATCATGCCGCTCGGCCTCTTCCGAGGCGTCGATCAGGGTGGCTGGGACCCGAATGAGCATAAGTTCAACATGTATACGATTGTGATCGGGGCACAGACGCTGCACGCCACCGGCTACGCCATGGGCATCGTCATGGACGGCAAGGTCGGCACCGACGACGGCGAGGCCGTCATCGCCTACTTCGGCGACGGCGCCACGTCCCAGGGCGACGTCAACGAGGCATTCGTGTGGGCCAGCGTCTTCAACTCGCCCGTCGTGTTCTTCTGCCAGAACAACCAGTACGCGATCTCCGAGCCGCTGGAGCGACAGACCCGTGTGCCGCTGTATCAGCGTGCGGCCGGCTTCGGCTTCCCCGGTGTCCGCGTCGACGGCAACGACGTGCTCGCGTGCTACGCGGTGACTCGAAAGGCGCTCGACGATGCCCGCATGGGGCAGGGTCCCATGCTCATCGAGGCCTACACGTACCGGATGGGCGCGCACACCACGTCCGACGACCCGACCCGCTACCGCATCGCATCCGAGGTCGAGGCGTGGCAGGCCAAGGATCCGATCAAGCGACTTCGCTCGTACCTTGAGCGCACGCACGCCGCGGATGACGCCTACTTCGGCGCGGTCGAGGATGAGGCGGCCCGCGAGGCCGGAACGCTGCGGGAGCGCGTGCTGTCGATGCCCAACCCGGATCCGCTGGAGATGTTCGACCACGTTTACCCGACCGGTTCACCGGAGATTGACGAGCAGCGGGAGACGTTCGCCCGGTACCTCGAGACGTTCGCGGGAGGTCACTAATGGCCACGCTCACCCTCGGCAAGGCGATCAACGAAGGTCTGCGTAAGGCGCTGGAGGACGACGCCAAGGTGCTCATCATGGGCGAGGACGTCGGCAAGCTCGGCGGGGTCTTCCGCATCACCGACGGACTGCAGAAGGACTTCGGCGAGGAGCGCGTCATCGACACGCCGCTGGCCGAATCGGGCATCATAGGCACCGCGATCGGCCTCGCCATCCGCGGCTACCGCCCAGTCTGCGAGATCCAGTTCGACGGCTTCGTGTACCCGGCGTACGACCAGATCGTCTCCCAGGTCGCGAAGATGCATTACCGGTCGCGCGGCAAACTGCGCCTGCCCATCGTCATCCGGATCCCCTTCGGTGGTGGCATCGGCGCGGTTGAGCACCACTCCGAATCGCCTGAGGCCTACTTCGCCCACACGGCCGGACTGAAGGTCGTCGCCTGTTCGAACCCCGCCGATGCGTACTCGATGATCCAGCAGGCCATCGCCACGGACGACCCGGTCGTGTTCTTCGAACCCAAGCGCAGGTACTGGGAGAAGGGAGACGTCGACACCTCGGTTGCCCACTCCGAGGCGTACCCGCTCTTCGCCTCCCGCGTGGTCCGGCGCGGCACCGACGTGACCGTCGCGGCGTATGGGCCGATGGTGAAGACGGCGCTCGACGCTGCCACGGCGGCCGCCGAAGAGGGACGCCAACTCGAGGTGATCGACCTCCGGTCGCTCTCCCCGCTCAACCTGGGGCCGGTCTTCGACTCGGTGCGCCGGACCGGCCGACTGGTCGTGGTCCACGAGGCTGCGCGCGCTGGTGGCCTGGGCGGCGAGGTCGCGGCGCGGGTGACCGAGGAGTGCTTCTACTCATTGGAGGCACCGGTGCTGCGGGTTACCGGATTTGACATCCCGTATCCGGCCGCGCGCGTGGAGGAGGAGTTTCTGCCCGACCTGGACCGGGTGCTCGATGCCGTCGACCGGTCGTACGGATGGTGAGGTCATATGTCACGCGTTAAGGAGTTCCCCCTGCCTGACCTCGGTGAGGGCCTGACCGAGGGCGAGATCCTCAAGTGGCTCGTCGCCGAGGGTGACATGATCACGCAGAACCAGCCGATCGTCGAGGTCGAGACGGCCAAGGCCGCCGTCGAGATCCCGGCGAAGTGGGCCGGCAGGGTTGCCAAGATCTTCCATGGCGAGGGTGAGACGGTCGAGGTCGGCACGCCGATCATCGCCATCGATACGGATCCTAGTGCTGGGGCGCTGCCGACGGATGATCCGGCTGACCGCGACCTCCCGGCGCCGTCGGCCGCCTCACTCGCCGCGGTCGAGGTGGCGCCCGCAGAGGGGGCGATCGAGCCCGGCATGATCGGCGGGCCTGCGCCCGGTGGCCGCACCGCCGTCCTGGTCGGCTATGGCCCGAAGACCACCACGGCGACGCGGCGCCCCCGTAGGGAGGGCCCGTCCGGCCAGGATCTTCGACAGGCCCCGGACGTCGGGGTCCAGCCGGCAGCGGTGGACGACGACGTGGCGGAGGTCATGACGATCTTGGCTGGGGTCGGCGCCGCCGGGCCGGTCCTCGCCAAGCCGCCGGTACGGAAGCTCGCCCGTGACCTCGGCGTCGATCTGTCCGGGCTGGCCGGCACGGGGCCGGCGGGCTCGATCACCCGGGACGACGTGCAGGCCGCGGCCACGGAGGACGCTCCCACGGCCACGGAGGCCGCTCCCGCGGCCGCGCCAGCCTTCGCGACGGCACCGTCAACAAGGCCGGCGTTCGGGCCGGATCGCGAGCAGCGCATCGCGATCAAGGGCGTCCGAAAGCTCACCGCCGAGAACATGGTGGCGTCGGCGTTCACCGCACCGCACGTCACCGAGTTCCTGACCGTCGACGTCACCCGGGCGGTGCGGGCGCTGGAGCGCCTGCGCGAGGTGCCGGAGTGGCGGGGAGTACGGGTTTCGCCGCTGCTGCTGGTGGCGAAGGCGGTACTGCTCGGGGTCGGGCGCCATCCGATGGTCAACTCGGCCTGGTCGGGTGAGACCGGCGAGATCGTGGTCAAGGAGTACGTGAACCTCGGCATCGCCGCGGCCACTCCCCGCGGCCTGGTCGTGCCCAATATCAAGGATGCCGGCCGGCTGTCCCTACGGGAGCTGGCCCACGCGATGACGGCGCTCGTGACCACGGCCAAGGACGGGCGCACGACCCCGGCGGACATGTCTGGTGGCACCCTCACGATCACGAACGTGGGTGTCTTCGGCGTGGACACGGGTACCCCGATCCTGCCGCCTGGCGAGGCGGCCATCCTCGCGTTCGGCGCCGTCCGTGAGATGCCCTGGGTCCACAAGGGACGTGTCCGGCCGCGCCAGGTCACGACGCTCGGACTCTCCTTCGATCATCGGATCATCGACGGCGAGCTCGGGTCGAAGTTCCTTCGCGATGTCGGCGTCTTCCTGAGCGACCCGGAGGCCGCTCTGCTCGCCTGGACCTGACCCGCGTACGGGCACGTTGATCGAGGCGTTCGCTCCGTGGCTCCGGCCACAGACCGAGCGCCTCTGTCATGTCTGTCAACTAATTATCGTCAGGAGGTGGCCTAGATCACCGAAGAATCAATGGAATATATGGCTCGCGGTCTTGTTTAATGTAGGTATGAGTTCGTTGATGGATCGAATCCGTAACCGTCGTCACGCTGACCGTCGTAACCGTGCGATCGACCAGGCCATGCGGAACGCGCCGTCGTCGGCGCTGCGCCGCGAGCTCCTCGAGATCGCGAACAGGTACCAGTAACACTCAGACCTTCCCTCCTCCCTCACATGTCGACGATCCCGGTCGGGCCCTGGCCCGTCCGGGATCGTCGGCGTTCGACCCGCCGGCACCCCCAGTTGGGCCCGACCGGGGGTGACGGGACCAGGTCAAGGACGGGTACGGTGTTGCTCGTCCGCCCCGCGGCGGCGTGGTGCACTGCAGCGCGTGCACAGATCGATCGTGTTCAAGGAGGCACCGATGTCCGAGGCTACCTACCCGCCCGCCGAAACGCCGGCGGACGGTGATCGGACCGGCCAGGTCCCGCCGCCCGGCACCCCACCGCGCTTCTCGGCCTCCGCCTCAGTTCCCGTCCCACCGGCCAACCCGCCGCAGCCATCCTCGGCGGCTTATGGGGGCATGACCGGGCCCGGGAGCCCGACCGGGCAGGGTAGCTCCTATGGCCAGGGGAATCCATATGGCCAGGGCGGCGCACCTCTTGGGCAACCGCCCACGGCCACCGGCCAACCTCCCACGAGCGGACAGGCACGGGTGGCCGCTAGTGCGTCGGTGCCCATGCCCCAGACCGCGCAGCCCCAGGCGCCATCGTCGACCGGCTACGGCGCGCCGTCCCAGGGTTACCCGACCCAGGCTGGCGTATACGGCCAGCCCACCGGTGGTGGCCAGCCCGGTGGTGGCCAGCCGGGTGGTGGTCAGTTTGGTGCGCCAGCGGCCGGCCCGGGTCAGTACGGTTCGGCCCCGACGGGTCCTGGTCAGTTTGGTGCGCCCCCCGGCGCGGGCCAGTTCGGACCGCCCGCCGGTTTCACCGGGCAAGCGCCGGCGAACTTCGGCAATT